>Ga0209075_1000905_pt1 | contig 28681 bp, 32 predicted proteins | sample Stecom2011_FD_187523 | JGI IMG/M metagenome (GOLD analysis project Ga0209075, IMG submission 187523) | Agricultural soil microbial communities from Utah to study Nitrogen management - Steer compost 2011 (SPAdes) (version 2) | ecosystem: Environmental > Terrestrial > Soil > Agricultural land...
TAAAGTGCAGAACTCAAGTTTAGCTCCTTCTTCTATAAAAATATTTTCCGGATTTTTAGTCCAAATTCCCTCTGGAATTGGTTGCGATTCACGGTCTTTGGTGAGCATTTCAAAATCGCGTATAATAGCCTCGCCGTTTTTGGAAAAAATATCCCAAGAATGCTCAATCCTTAATACATCACCATATGTATATAAAATAACATCAAAGCTCTCAAAATCGACTTCTTGTTCTTCGGAAGCAAAAAATGCAATTGGCTCTTCCCCAAAAAAAACAGCTTGATTTTCCCTCAGCCCTTTTACTATGTTAGCCAAATTTTCAGAAGGAAGGAAAGATGCATTTATCAAAATATTCTTTTCCAGTTCCAAAAATGGATATTTATCTGATAGATAATCTTCAGTAACCGTGGTAGTCGAGAATCCAAGAAAATATTCCCATTTTTCACGAATGGTCAAAATACCAACACGGATATCGGCCACAGGCCTTGTAAATGTGAAGGGTAGTAATTGGTTGCGGACGTTACCGTCAAAAAGGATGTAGTTCATCTGTTCTCTGTTCTCTGTTCTCTGTTCTCTGTTCAATATTAAAGAAAAATCTACAAACTGCAATTTTCTGTTACTAATTATTAATGTTCAAAAGAAAAAGCCTCCGATTTCTCGAAGGCTTTTTATATGTGATTTCTGTAGAATCTTATTCTTCAGTTTTTGTTTCTTCTGTTTGCGCAGGTTTTTTAAACCTATCGTATTTGTTCTTGAATTTATCAATACGACCAGCTGTATCAATAAGTTTAGCTTTCCCAGTATAAAAAGGATGTGATGTACGTGAAATCTCCATTTTAACCAAAGGATATTCAACACCATCTACCTCGATAGTTTCCTTTGTGTCTGCAGTCGACTTAGTAAGGAAAACTTCCTCGTTACTCATGTCCTTGAAAGCAACTATTCTATAATTATCTGGGTGAATCTCTTTTTTCATTGCACTGATGTTTTAAAATATACTATCCCGAACCTTTTCGGAATTGAGTTTGCAAATTTAATCAATAATTACAATTCAGCAACAAAAAGAAATACTTTTTTAAATCATTTCTTGACAACAGTCAAATGTAACGTTTTACTATCTTTGTTTACTAACTAACAAACCCGCCTGCAGCGATTCTGTAGGCCCATAAAACCAACAAAAATATGGAATCACAACAAGCTTCTGTAAAAAAAATTGCGCTTAATTACGGGCTGCTCCTAGCTCTTCTGTCTATTGTGCTTCAAGTAATATCCTATGTGCTCGACGCCCATATCGATAGACCTTGGTGGTTGAATGTCGGACAATTAGTGATCTCCGTAAGTGTACTCGTTTACGGTATTAAGTTATTTAAAACAGAAAATGCTGGTTTCCTAACTGTAGGACAAGCCTTGAAAACCGGATTGGCAATAAGTTTAGTTGCAGGAATTGTCGCGATTATCTTTAATTATATTTTTATGAATTTTATTGATCCGGATTTTGTTCAACAAACTTTGGATTTTTCAAGACAACAAATGATTGAAAAATATCCCAATATGACCGAGGAACAGATAGAAGCTAGCATGTCGATTTCTGAGAAATTCATGTCGCCTTGGATTATGTCGGCTTTCTCCTTGATGCTTACCTTGTTTTTTGGTTTTATCATCTCGCTTGTTGTGGGTATGATAATGAAGAGAAATCCGCCAACCCAATTTTAAAATATTGAATGAACATCTCCATCGTCATCCCACTTCTTAACGAAGAAGAATCACTGAATGAACTTTATCATTGGATTGCAGATGTTATGCAATCCAATGGTTTTTTATATGAACTCATCTTTATAGACGATGGAAGCACCGATGGCTCATGGGATATTATTGAACAGCTTTCAAAAGAAAACCCCGAGGTAAAAGGTCTTCGTTTTCAAAAGAATTACGGAAAATCACAAGCGTTGCATGCCGGTTTTAATTTAGCACAAGGCGAAGTAATCATCACTATGGATGCCGACCTTCAGGACAGCCCGGAAGAAATTCCAGAGCTATACAGAATGGTTATGGAGGATGGTTTTGATCTCGTTTCAGGCTGGAAAAAGAAGCGTTATGATTCGGTTTTAAGCAAAAATCTACCTTCAAAATTATTCAATTACGCAGCGCGAAAAACCTCGGGGGTAAATCTTCACGATTTTAATTGTGGTCTTAAAGCTTATAAACGAGAGGTAATAAAAACCATAGAGGTAACTGGCGAAATGCACCGTTATATTCCGGTTCTCGCCAAAAATGCGGGATTTAGCAAAATATCCGAAAAACCCGTAATGCATCAAGCTAGAAAATATGGGGTTACCAAATTCGGAGGCGAGCGTTTTATCCGTGGTTTTTTGGATTTAATAACTATTTGGTTTCTGTCGCGCTTCGGAAAACGACCGATGCACCTCTTTGGTGCCTGGGGAGCTGCTATGCTTATTATTGGGTTTCTGCTAACCTTGTATCTTGGTATCGATAAAATCTTTATCAATCCGTACGGCAGATTGATAACCGACAGACCACAGTTTTTCATTGCTCTTACAGCCATGATGATGGGAACGCAACTTTTTCTTGCTGGATTTTTAGGCGAATTAATATTGAGAAGTAGCAAGGAATCCAAAAACTACATTATTAAAGAAACTGTCAATTAAGCATACGGTTCGGATGCGGCAGAAACAAACAAATATCGTTGCTTCTATAAATAATGGAAGCCTTCGGCTTCAACGTTTTATTTATTCCTATTTTTGACCTTTTAATCTCAGCAAATGATTTATGTAAACCCGAAAACTTTAGAGCGCGTCAATCAATGGCTCACTCCATTTTTCGAAGAAAATACGCAGCAAGAAATAAAGGAAATGATCGCCAACGATCCTGAAGGGCTGGAGGAAAGTTTTTATAAGAATCTTGAATTCGGAACTGGAGGAATGCGCGGGATTATGGGGCTTGGCGATAACCGCATAAACAAATACACTTTGGGTAAAAACACCCAAGGTCTTTCAAATTACCTAAAGAAACAATTTCCAGACCAAGAAATCAAGACTGCCATTGCGTACGATTGCAGACACAACAGCAAGAAATTCGCAAAAATCGTAGCCGATGTGTTTTCCGCAAATGGAATAAAGGTTTTCCTTTTTTCGGAATTACGACCAACACCAGAATTATCCTTTGCTATTAAGCACCTAAACTGTCAGGCTGGAATAGTGTTGACGGCCTCTCACAATCCTCCCGAATACAATGGCTATAAAGTATATTGGGAAGACGGCGGACAATTGGTTCCTCCTCAGGATGGAGAAATTATTGCAGAAATCAACTCCCTAAAATATGAGGATACAAAGTTTGAAGCCAACGAAAGTTTAATTGAATATATAGATTCCGAAGTAGATACAGCTTTTGCAGAGACTTCAGTTAAAAATGGAAGCTTCAACACTTCACAAAAAGCGAAGGATAATCTCAAAATTGTATTTACATCACTCCATGGAACTTCCATTACCATGGTTCCACAAGTTCTGAAAATGGCTGGTTATAAAAATGTTTCTATTGTTGAGGAACAAGCTGAGCCGGATGGAGATTTTCCAACGGTAAAATCCCCGAATCCCGAAGAACCAGCTGCCCTAAAAATGGCCTTGGAACTGGCAGAAAAGGAAAATGCTGACATTGTAATTGGCACTGATCCTGACTGCGATCGTTTAGGCATTGCCGTTAGAAACAATCATAATAAAATGATCTTGCTCAACGGAAACCAAACTATGGTTTTGATGATACATTTCCTGTTGACGAAATGGAAAAATGCAGGAAAATTGAACGGGAAACAATTTGTGGCCTCCACAATTGTTTCTACACCCATGGTAGAAAAAGTAGCGAAACATTTCAATGTAAAATACTTAGAAGGACTAACAGGCTTTAAGTGGATTGCTAAAATGATTAAAGATCATCCAGAGCTTGAGTTTATCGGCGGCGGGGAAGAAAGTTTTGGGTTTTTGGTCGGAGATTTTGTTCGCGATAAAGATGCCGTTACCGCTACCCTGCTCGCTTGCGAAATGGCAGCGCAGAAAAAAGAGAAAGGAAGCAGCCTCTTTCAATATTTAGGTGAAGTTTACAACCAATTAGGAAATTATCGTGAACATTTAATTTCTATTACCAAAAAAGGGAAAAAAGGCAGTGAGGAAATTTCTCAAATAATGAAAAACTTACGTGAAAACCCTTTTAAGGAAATAGCCGGCAGTAAAGTTTTGCAGATAGATGATGTCTCTAAGGATACAAGAACCGATCTTGTAACCGGAAAAATTTCGACTTTGGATCTTCCTAAATCCAATGTTTTAATTTATTATACCGAAGACGGGAGCAAAGTTGCGGCTCGACCAAGTGGGACTGAACCAAAAATAAAGTTTTATATAAGTGTGAACACTTCCGAAAAGGAAAACTTCGAGGCGGTAATTCAGAATAGAATCGATGCCATTTCGGCGCAATTAAATATGAATTAATGGGGTATTTCAGAAAAATATTGCGCTACGCTTTTCCGTATAAAAAATATGCCTTTCTCAACATATTTTTCAACATATTATATGCGCTTTTTAGCACACTTTCCTTTGTAGCCCTTATTCCAGTTCTGGAAATCATTTTTAGTAAAAACCGCACGCCTATAGCTCGTCCAGTTTATGAGGGAATTACAAATGTGAAGGATTGGGCACAAGAATTTCTTAATTATTTTATAATCGAGAAAATCAATACCCATGGAGAATTTTGGGTTTTGATGTATATGGTCGGCATCATAATAGGTTTATTTCTGTTAAAAAACCTTAGCAATTATATGGCGATGTTCTATTCCACCTTTTTGCGGAATGGAGTGCTTAGAGACCTTAGAAACGACCTTTACAGCAAGGTGATACAGTTTCCTTTGGCTTTTTATTCTGAAAAACGAAAAGGAGACACCATCTCTCGTTTGAGTGGCGATGTGGACGAGGTTAAAAACTCAGTGCTTTCAGTATTGGAAATGATTGTTCGCGAGCCGCTGACCATCATTTTCTCATTGACAACTATGCTTTTTATAAGTCCGAAACTCACACTTTTTGTTTTCTTGTTCTTGCCGATTTCAGGATTTTTAATCTCAAGAGTTGGAAAATCCCTCAAAAGGGGTTCTTTGAAAGTGCAACAAGAACAAGGGGTTTTTCTTTCTATTTTAGAGGAAACTATGGGAGGACTTCGAATTATAAAAGCTTTTCACGCAGAAAACCTGTTTCAGAAAAAATTTGAGGATAGCAACCAACGGTTTTATAAATATTCCAATTCGGTGCTTAATCGTCAAAATCTCGCTTCGCCCTTAAGCGAACTTTTGGGAATTATGACAATTGGAGTTCTCTTGGTATATGGCGGATATCTAGTCTTTGTAGATCAAACTTTGGAGGCCAGCTTTTTTATTGGCTATATTATGTTGGCGTACAACATCCTTACACCTGCCAAAGCAATTGCCAAAGCAAGCTATTCACTCAAGCGCGCAGATGGGTCAGCCCATCGTATTTTGGAGCTTTTGGAAGCAGAAAACACAATTACAGACATTGAAAACCCGGTTGAAAAGGAAGGATTCGATCATACTATTTCTATCAAAAATATTTCCTTTAAATACCAAGATCAATATGTTCTAAAGGATTTTTCATTGGAAATTCCCAAGGGAAAAACCGTTGCACTTGTTGGACAGTCCGGTAGTGGAAAAAGCACCATCGCCAACCTCTTAACCCGCTTCTACGATGTAAATGAAGGAAGTATAGAGATTGATGGGGTCGATATCAAACATATTTCTAAAAAATCTCTTCGTGGTTTGATGGGAATAGTTTCACAGGATTCCATACTTTTTAACGATTCTGTGGCCAACAATTTAAAATTGGGTAAGCCCTTGGCTTCAGATGCAGAATTGAGGGAAGCTGCAGACATTAGTAATTCCTATGAATTTATTAAAGATCTTCCAGAAGGTTTTGAAACCAATATTGGTGACAGCGGGAATAAACTGAGCGGAGGTCAAAAACAACGTTTGAGCATTGCTCGGGCCGTTCTAAAAAATCCTCCAATCATGATTTTGGATGAGGCTACATCCGCATTGGACACTGAAAGTGAACGTTTGGTACAGGATGCTTTGGAGAAAATGATGAAAAACAGAACCTCCATTGTTATTGCACACAGGCTTTCTACCATCCAAAACGCCGATAACATAGTAGTACTTTCAAAAGGAAAAATAGTGGAACAAGGTAAGCATCAAGAGCTTTTGAATAATAAAGGGATTTACCACAGCTTGGTGGAAATGCAATCCTTGGCGTAGTAGAGATTATTCGCGAACGACCTATAAAAGGAACAAATTAAGCATCTATCCAATTAAACCATTCCTCCGTCTTGGAGTCCAATCAATAATTGAACGTTGTGGTAGAAGAACGAGAACTGGTAACGGCATTACAAACCAAAGAGGCCAAAGAGGAAGCCTTTCGAGAACTTGTATCCCAATACAGGGAACGTCTTTATTGGCAGATTCGAAATATGGTCTTGGACCACGATGATGCCGACGATGTGCTTCAAAATACCTTTATAAAAGTTTTTAGAAATATTGACTCCTTCAAGGGCGAAAGCAAATTACATACTTGGATGTATCGAATTGCCGCAAATGAATCCATTACTTTTCTCAATAATAAAGCAAAGCGAAACAATGTTTCGATAGATAATTTGAAAGACTCCGCTGTGAGTAGGTTGGAAAGCGACGTTTATTTTGAAGGAGATGCAATGCAATTACAATTTCAAAAAGCCATAGCGACACTCCCGGAAAGACAACGTCTAATTTTTACAATGAAATATTTTGAAGATCACACCTACGAAGAATTGTCCAAAATATTGGAAACCTCAGTAGGGGGTTTAAAAAGCAGTTATCATATCGCTGTAAAGAAAATCACGGAATTCATAAAAACAAATGAAACTTTATAGAGTATTTGAAGTCATAATTACAAGTGAAGAAAGAAAACAAAATACAGGGTTTTAAAGCACCGGAAGATTATTTCGAAAATTTCGAAGAACGCCTTTTTTATAAAATTGCAGAGGAAAATTTTCCAGAATCCAGTGGGTTTAAAATTCCTGAAAACTATTTTGCAGACCTCGAAAATCGGTTACTGGCAGTTGTTGAAGCTCCCAAAACAAAGAGTAAAGTAATTCCGCTATTTCGGACGAAACACATTGCCGCCGTTGCCGCTGTAGCAGCTAGTTTGATAATTGGTATTAGTATCTTCAAAAACCCAGACACCAATACCACAATAGATTCTTTGCAGTTGGCTACTATAGATAACTACATTGATGCAGGAAATCTGAATTTAGATTTTTATGAATTGACTTCATATATAAGCGATGAAGATATTTCCAACTTAGATATGCAACACCTACAATTGGAAGATGCCGAGATTGAAGCCTATCTATTTGAAAACACCAGCGAAACAATATTAAATGAACCATGAAAAAACTACTCTTTATATTTTTTTTATTGACGGTTGGCGTATACGGGCAAGAAGGTAAGCATGAGCGAATCAAAGCTTTAAAGACTACCTATATCACCGAAAAACTGTCGCTCACCTCTGCAGAGGCTGAGAAATTCTGGCCCATTTACAACAGCTATGATAAAAAGTTCCACGAAATACGTAAAATAGAACGGAACGAGATCTACAAAAAACTGCGAAATGGGTTAGAAAATCTTTCTGATGCTGAAGCTAATACCTTAATTGACCAAAGCCTAAGTTTGGAAAGCCAGTCATTGGAACTTCGAAAACAAATGATTTCGGAATTGCGAAAAATAATTTCTCCTAAAAAAATAATCAACCTAAAAAAGGCCGAAGACGACTTTAAGCGTGAATTGTTGGACAGATATAGACACCATCGTCGCACCGATACAAAACAATAAACCCCGATTTCTCGGGGTTTAGCAATTTTATTAATGGTGGTTAGCTTACATTGCCCCCCACTCTCTCAAGGATTTTTCGTTCAACGCTACATAATCAGAATTACCTGCAGCCTTTGCAAGTTCTATTGATTTTTTGGCAGCTTCAATCGCACCTTTCTTATCGCCTGCTTTGGCATAAATCAAAGATTTCTGACGTATTTGATAGAAAGCTGGTTTTTCCATCATCCCTAAAGCTTTATCCATCCAAGCTTTTGCTTGCTGAATATCCTTTCCACTTTCAAAATAATAAATTGCCGCAGCGTAATAATCATTAGCATTCGGCCCGCTCATCGCCCTTTGTATGCTAGCGCTCACAATCTTATCGGTGTTAAAGGTAATTGGTACTCCTACATAGGTTTTCTCCCACATTATACCCAAGACAGCAGAATCATTTTCTAAATTACCAAAGGTCATGGTAAAAGTTTCAATGTTCATCGACAATGGATTAGGAGATACTGAAACCTGTGCAGCCACCTTACTGTCATCCCACTTTTCCGGTAGGCCCCAATTATTTACGTCTTCGTAAAAATACACATCCCATTTTGAAGCATCAGGCTTGGCAAAGATGGCATAAGAACCAGCTTTAAGCTCTTTTCCGCCAATTGTCACTGGGTCGCTAAAAGTAATTTTTGAATTGGCATTGGCACCGGTGCGCCATATTTTGCCATAAGGAACTAAATCTCCATAAATAGTACGTCCCTTCATAGAAGGTCTGGAATATTCTAAAGTAACATCGGTTAATCCGACTGTTTGTTCGAGTTTCTGATAAGGACTGGCCTGTGGAGTTTTGATTTGTGCTTGTATTCCAAAGCTCAGCAACAAGACCGAAAAAAACAAAATAATCTTTTTCATTGTAATGATTTTTAGGTGTTTAAAATTTCCTACGAAGTTACAATTTACAGATATTTTAATCGTTAAGAAAAGACTAAAATAATCGCTTAACCCTGCAGAGAATAGGAAAGAAGCAAACTGTTAATTTTTTGTTTAATCTTTTGTCAGTTTTTTCAGACAAAGTAATTTTAAAACAAAAATTGAGAAATGCTACATTTCATTAAAAAGGTTCTTCGACAGCCTTTGCAAGACAAAAGGGTCAATATCAACACCTATAGACTTCTGCGCATGAACAGGAAGCTAATTTTGAAGAAGGAAAAGCAATCTTCAAATGAAGGTTGTAATACAACATTTTGAAAGATAAAATCAACGTATTTTGGTTCCGAAGAGATTTAAGATTGGAAGACAATTTTGGTTTCTACAATGCCCTACGCGGCAAACTTCCCGTGGTCCCTTTATTTATTTTTGATAGTTCTATTTTACAGGAACTCAACAAAGATGATGCGCGCATCAATTTTATTTTCGAAAATCTTCAAAACATGCAAAGACAATTGCAAGAAAAGGGCAGTGGTATTGCAATCTACCATGGAAAGCCATTAGATATTTTTAAAGAAATCACTTCCCACTTCAATATTCAAAACGTGATTACCAATCATGATTATGAACCTTATGCCCGAGAACGGGATAAAATCATCGAACAATTTCTTTTGGAAAAACAGATTGGATTTTATAGCTATAAAGACCAAGTCATTTTCGAAAAAGATGAGATAGTTAAGGCGGATGGGAAACCTTATCTAGTCTATACTCCTTATATGAAGGTTTGGAAAGAAAAATTCAAAAAAAACCTTCTATTAAAAGACTTCAATCCCAGCGTGCATTTTAAAAATTTATTTATCAGTTCAAAATTGCCTAATCTCTCATTGAGCGACCTGGGCTTCGAAAAATCCAAAATTGAAATTCCCGACTTCGATCTAGGTCCGAATCTAATTCAAGATTACGAAAGCAAGCGGAATTTCCCGAGCTTGGGTGCCACTTCACACCTTGGACCCCATCTTCGCTTTGGCACTGTAAGCATAAGAAAAGTTGTAAAAAAGGCCGTCTCGGAAAACAATGAAGTTTTCTGGCAGGAGCTTATTTGGCGTGAGTTTTTTATGCAAATTCTATGGCATTTTCCCGAAACAGTAAGTTTTGCATTTAAGAAGAAATATGATAGAATTGAATGGCGCAACAATGAAGAGGAATTCTTAAAATGGCGAGAGGGAAAAACTGGATTTTCTATTGTTGATGCGGGAATGCGACAATTGAATTCCACAGGATATATGCCTAATCGGGTTAGAATGGTTGTGGCGAGTTTTCTATGCAAGCATTTATTGATAGATTGGCGATGGGGAGAAGCGTATTTTGCTAAAAAATTATTGGATTACGAATTATCAAGCAATGTGGGCAATTGGCAATGGGCAGCAGGATGTGGAGTGGATGCTGCCCCATATTTTAGGATTTTTAATCCAAGTACCCAGTTGGAAAAATTCGATAAAGATTGCACTTACATAAAACAGTGGATTCCCGAATTTAAAACAGAAGCTTACCCAGATAAAATGGTGGATCACAAGGAAGCCCGGGAGCGTTGTTTGAGGGTTTATCGTGTCGCAGTTTCCTAAACAATGGATGTAATCCGTTGTTAAAAATTCTTTAAATAAAGAGTAAACTTATGTGGTTCAGCACAATTTTGCTACTCTTGCACAGTTTATAGTAGCAAATCAACACCTTAAAATTATGAAGAAGATTATTGTGGCCTGCCTTCCATTATTCCTTTTTGTTCTTTCAATGGAAGCCCAAGATTCAATAAGCGTGAATAAAAATACCCTTTTGGACCAAATGAACGAAGCTTTTGACAAAAGCAATAGTTACCAAGAATATAAGGTTATCAAGAAAACCCAACTCGCTACTTTAAGAAAAAATATTTTAGATTCGGTTTCTGCCCTAGAAAACACTATCACATTGCAAGGAAACGAATTAAAGCTTCAAAAAACAGACATCGACTCCCTCCGTCAAAATCTTGGGAAAACCCAACAAGATCTTACTCTTGCTAAAGATAGAGAAGATGGAATTGAGTTTTTTGGGGTTCTCACTTCCAAATCGACCTATAATGCGATAATGTGGACTATTATTGGAATACTACTTCTTATAGGCGGATTCTTATTGTATCGATTCGTGAATAGCCATAAAATAACCAATGCCGCCCAACTCAAAATGGCGGAAATGGAAATAGAACTGGAAGATTATCGCAGAAATAGCTTGGAGCGCGAACAGAAACTACGCCGAAAGTTGCAAGACGAGATCAATAAAAATAGAAAGCTTTAATTCTTTTAATTATCGGTACGGGTAATTTTAGCACCAATGGCTCTTAGTCTTTCGTCAATTCGCTCATAGCCACGATCTATTTGGTCAATATTGTGAATGGTACTCACCCCTTGAGCAGAAAGCGCCGCAATAAGAAGGGAAATTCCAGCTCGAATATCAGGAGAGACCATTGTGGTTGCTCTTAAACTCGACTGAAAATTATGCCCAATTACCGTAGCTCTATGCGGATCGCATAGAATGATTTTAGCTCCCATGTCTATCAACTTATCCACAAAGAACAATCTGCTCTCGAACATTTTCTGATGAATTAATACGCTGCCCTTTGCTTGCGTACAAACTACTAGGACAATACTTAACAGGTCAGGTGTAAAACCAGGCCAAGGTGCATCGGCAACGGTGAGTATGGAACCGTCAATATATCCTTGGATTTCGTATTCTTCTTGTGCGGGAATGTAAATGTCGTCGCCTTTCTTTTGAAGTTTAATACCTAACTTTCTAAACGTTTCTGGGATTATCCCTAGGTTTTCCCAGCTCACATTCTTAATAGTAATTTCACTTCGCGTCATAGCTGCTAAACCAATCCAGCTTCCTATTTCAATCATATCGGGCAGAACGCGATGCGAACATCCTTTAAGGCTTTCAACACCTTCTATTACCAATAGGTTCGAGCTTACACCACTAATGTTCGCACCCATAGAGTTCAGCATTTTGCAAAGTTGTTGAATATAGGGTTCGCAGGCAGCATTGTAAATTGTAGTGGTTCCTTCGGCCAATACTGCGGCCATAATAATATTGGCTGTACCAGTTACCGATGCCTGATCCAACAACATAAAGGCACCCTTTAAACCTTGGGGAGCTTCCACTCCATAAAATCGGTCCTCCTTATTATATCGAAATTTTGCTCCAAGTTTAATAAATCCTTCAAAATGGGTATCCAATCTTCTTCGTCCAATTTTGTCGCCACCCGGTCTTGGAATATATCCCTTGCCAAATCTCGCCAACAACGGCCCCACTATCATAATCGAGCCACGAAGAGAACTTCCTTCCTCTTTAAAAAGTTCGGATTCTAAATAGTCGAGATTTATTTCATCTGCTATAAATGCAAACTTTCCCTGTCCCAATTTTTGAATTTTCACTCCTAAATTGCTAAGGATTTTAATGAGTTTATTGACATCGATAATATCTGGAATGTTTTCGATGATCACTTTTTCCGAAGTCAACAATACTGCACACAGAATTTGAAGAGCCTCGTTTTTGGCACCCTGAGGCGTGATTTCACCTTTGAGCTTATGCCCGCCCTCTATTTGAAAAGTACTCATAAAAAAGTATTGAAATGTTAATGTCTCTTACGGCCTCGGCTGGCTCCAACATTTGATTTAAAAGATTTTTTGCTTGAACTGGTGTTAAAGCGCTTTTTGGTTTTCAACAGATTCGAAGCGTCACTTAAATCCTCATCGCTATTTTTTAGATTGATTTTACCATCGGAAAGTTCAAAAAGATGTGAGAAAATCACATCGTCTTCCACTGTGTCCTTATTCCAGTTTAGAAAGGATTTCTTCATGTGGTTGGCAATAGTAAGAATTAGACCTTCTTTTTTGTCGCCATCCTCCCAGCTATTGGCTACATCGATCATCCGTTTTATATTGTTGCCATAAAATCGATACTTCGGAAAGTTTTGCGGGTATTTTAATGGCTCCGGACGTGCGGCTAGTTCCTCTTCCGAAGGGATTGGATAAGGTGAGTCCACATCCAATTTAAAATCGGAAATAATGAACATCTGATCCCAAAGCATATGTTGAAAGTCTGGCACATCGCGTAAATGGGGATTTAGATTTCCCATTACTGCAATTATACTTTTTGCTACCTTGTTCCGCTCATCCCTATCTTCAATGGCTATAGCTTGATCAACCATTTTTTGGATGTGACGGCCATATTCGGGAATTATAAGTTTTGGACGTTCAGTATTGTATTCAATTTGTGCTGCTTCTATCAAAATGTGATTATTAGGAAAGTTTGAAATATGGATAGACAAAGAAATTGTCTGTGATGCAAAATAGTGAAATTAAAGTGAAATGACCCCTTCAACAGTAGAAACTTCAACATATTTTTCCACAACCTCGTCAGGAGATTGCATAGTTACTTTTACAGAAAGGCTGGTGTAACTACCTTTAATAGAGTCCCGTGTATTTATTTCCGCATCTGTGTGATCAAAAACAGCACGTATTTCGGCTATTTTCTCAAGGTCTGCGGGTATTATAAACTTAAATAAATATGGCGAGGGCCATTGGCTATCTTCCGCAAGTTGGTTTTTTAAACGTACGTAGAATTCTTCGGTGTTTTTGTCTTGATCCATTAAAAAATATTGGTAATAGGTACAAAGATACACTTTCATCATCAATATTTATTTACTTTGTATAAAATTGAGACTGTGCAAACAAAAAGAATAATAATTACTGGAGGGCCAGGTTCCGGAAAAACAGCTCTAATCAATCATTTAGAAAAAGAGGGGTATCCCGTGATGCACGAGATTTCGAGACAAGTTATCCAAGAAGCCCAAAAGGAAGGAATTGAACAATTATTTCTTGAAAATCCAATTCTTTTTAGCGAAAAGCTGTTGAGTGGCCGGTTGAAACAGTTTAACGAAGCAATCAATTATGCAGCACCTATACTTTTTTACGACCGCGGAATGCCGGATGTTACAGCGTATATGGACTTTTTAAACACTCATTATCCAGAAAACTTTTCAAATTCTTGTCTAGAAAACAGATATAATAAGATTTTTGTTCTCCCACCTTGGGAGGATATTTATCAAAAAGATAACGAACGCTACGAATCATTTGAACAGGCCGAAAAAATTTTTCATTACCTAAAAGCCAGCTATGAAAAGTATGGGTACACAGTTTTTGAAGTGCCAGTTGGTAGCATAAAGGAACGTGTACAATTTATTCTCAACAATATTAAAGATCTAACGTGATAAATGTACGCCACATTCTAACCCGATATTGGGGCTTTACTTCCTTCAGACCTATGCAGGAAGAAATAATCGCGTCGGTAATCCAGGGAAAAGATACAATAGCTCTTTTGCCTACAGGTGGCGGAAAATCTCTTTGTTTTCAAGTGCCGGCCTTGGCCTTGGAAGGAATTTGCATTGTAGTATCACCTTTGGTCGCTTTAATGGGCGATCAGGTAAACGCATTGAAGGAACGTGGTATAAAAGCTCTTAAAATAACAGGTGGTATTTCGTTTGACGAATTAAACACCTTGTTGGACAACGCTCTTTATGGGAATTATAAATTCCTATATCTTTCGCCCGAAAGACTCCAACAGGAAATTGTTCAAAACTATATACGGCAAATGAACATTAGCATTATTGCCGTAGATGAAGCCCACTGTATCTCACAATGGGGAAATGATTTTAGACCAGCTTATAAAAATATCACAATACTTAGGGAACTTCATCCTTTGGTTCCAATTATTGCACTCACCGCTACTGCCACGCCAGAAGTATTAGAAGACACCATTGCAGAGCTGCAAATGAAGTTTCCCGCGATCTTTAAAAACTCTTTTGTAAGAGAAAATCTATCTTACCAAGTTTACAAAGAGGATGATAAACTTTATCGCACAGAGCAATTACTCAAAAACAATACTGCCTCGGCCATTGTATATGTTAGGAGTAGAAAAAATACCGTGGAGATTAGTGAGCAACTCAATAGTTTAGGTATATCGGCTACTTTTTATCACGGAGGTATTTCTGCAAAGGACAAGTCGCAAAAGCTTACATCATGGCGAAATGGCACCGTTTCAACAATGGTTGCTACCAATGCTTTCGGAATGGGCATTGACCATCCTCATGTTCGATATGTAGTCCATATCCAACTTCCGGAAAGTCTGGAAAGCTATTTTCAAGAAGCTGGACGGGCAGGAAGAGACGGAGAATATGCCGCTGCGGTACTTCTATATAATGAGTCTGACAAAATAAACGTAAAAAGTCAATTTATAGATGCCCTTCCCACTAGCTCAGACCTAAAGAAAATATACAGAACCCTATGCAATTATTTTCAAATTCCTTACGGGGAAGGCGAATTTTCGAGCCATAGTTTTAATTTCTCTGAATTCTGCAGAACTTATGGCCTCAAAACCACATTGACCTACAATGCCCTCAATAGCTTAGATCGATTGGGGATTATACAATTATCACAAGAATTCGGAAGAAAATCTATTGTACAGTTTCTGGTCTCCTCAGAAGGTTTACTAAACTATTTTGACCAGGATTCCGCCAGTTCGATTATTGGGAGAACTATTCTTAGATTATACGGTGGGCTTTTTGAAATGCCAACTTCATTAAACTTAGATTTAATCGCCGCAAAAACTGGGCAATCCATAGAAACAATTGTTTCAGTTTTAAAGAAAATGGAACGTGATAAAGTAGTTGAAATGACACTTCAGATTACCGATGCTACACTAACCTTTCTCTTACCACGAGAAGATGAGAAAACTATAAACGTCGTCTCTAGAGAAGTGGAGGCATTAAACCGAAGAAAAACGGCACAAGTAAATTCAATACTTCAATATATAGAAAACACAAAAATCTGTAGAAGTGTTCAATTGGTTTCCTATTTTGGAGAAACAACCGCCGAGCCCTGTGGCATTTGCTCGGTCTGCCGAAGCTCTCCCAACAAATTGAATAAAAAGGAAATTCACCATATAGCACATAAGATTCTCGCAGTTCTAGAAGGCGATGAATTGTCATCCCGGGAAATTACAGAAAAGCTTGAGCTTATGGAAGCACACATATTAAAGGTCCTTAGACTTTTAATCGATTCGAAAAAAATAAAACTTAATCAAAAAAATCAATATTACTTAAATTAGAAGAAATGTCGGAAAAGTTAAGAATTGTATTCATGGGAACCCCTGATTTTGCCGCAGGCATTTTAAAAGATATGGTGGAAAAAGGAAAAAATATTGTGGGAGTAATAACAGCTCCCGACAGACCGGCAGGACGCGGCAGAAAATTAACCTCCTCGGCAGTAAAAGAATATGCCCTATCACAAAATTTAAAAGTTCTACAGCCCATTAATCTAAAAGACAACACCTTTTTAAATGAATTAAAGAATTTAAATGCCAATCTACAAGTGGTAGTTGCGTTCCGAATGCTTCCCAAAGTAGTTTGGGAAATGCCAAAACAGGGCACTTTTAATCTTCATGCATCGCTCCTTCCCCAATATAGAGGTGCTGCACCTATTAATTGGGCCATTATAAATCAAGAGAAAACAACTGGGGTCACTACTTTTTTTATTGACGAAAAGATCGATACGGGCCATATCATCTCAAATAGGAAAGTTTCAATAGGAGAAAATGAAACCGCCGGTTCACTTCATGATAAATTAATGGTGGTTGGCAGCGAATTGGTCCTGGAAACACTTACCCTTATTGAAGATGGCCACGCAAACCCCACGCCCCAGCCAAATCCTTCCCATTTACTCGAAGCTCCAAAACTTACCCAAGATAACACTAGGATAGATTGGAAAAAATCAGGTGCCGAGATTAGCGCATTTATAAGAGGTTTATCTCCTTACCCAGTTTCATGGTCAATTTTAAAAAACGATGAAGATGAGTTAAAAGTAAAAATCTATGATGCCATTTTCGAAAACACAGAACATAAGTTGAAGCCAGGTGAAATAGAAACTACAAAAAACAAACTAAAAGTTGCCTGTTCCGATGGGTATGTTCATTTGTTGGAAATACAAATGCCAGGAAAAAGAAAAATGGATGTTTCTTCCCTTTTGAACGGGTATACATTTGATGATAATGCCAAACTATTGTAAACCCTTATGGTTATTGATATGGATGAAATTCGATGTATTTCGATGAACTTTATTAACAATCACCCGAAGTTATTAACAAAATCGCGGATTTAGCGCGTGGTTACTTGCCTGAACCGATATTACTTTTAAATTTGTAAAGCAATTAATCGAAGTTTAACCAACAATTTAATTTAAAAAAATTATGAACAAATCAGATTTAATCGATGCAATGGCAGCGGATGCCGGAATTACAAAAGCTGCTGCAAAGAAATCCTTGGAGTCATTCTTGGGCAATGTCCAAAACTCCCTTAAAAAAGGAAACAGAGTTTCCTTAGTAGGATTTGGATCTTGGTCAGTATCAAAAAGAGCCGCCAGAGAAGGAAGAAACCCACAAACTGGTAAAACAATTCAAATCGCTGCTAAAAACGTAGTGAAATTCAAAGCTGGATCAGAATTACAAGGGAGTGTAAACTAGTATTAGACAGTTTTTTACACATTGAGCCTTCTTTTCAACAATTTTGGAAAGAAGGTTTTTTAATGGCGTTATACTCATTAAACCAGAGTAGTAGCCGTGTTCTTTTGTGTTAATTTTAATATCAATAGAGTCAACTTTTGTTTATTTCGAAAAAAAAACTTAGATTTATTTGACCAAAAAAACTAATTATGACAACCTTAAAACCTGATAAAGGTCTTTTATTGGTTGCAGAACCTTCGATTATCGGTGATGTTTCCTTTAACCGCTCGGTGGTACTCCTCGCCGAATACAACTCTACTGGTTCAGTAGGTTTTATTCTGAACAAACCGCTTTCCTATAAACTACGGGATTTTATTCCTGAAATCAACTCCAAACTTCCAGTGTACAACGGCGGACCTGTAGAACAGGACAATCTTTATTTTATACATTGCATTCCAGATCTCATTCCAGATAGTATAGAGATTTCAAACGGAATATATTGGGGTGGAGATTTCGGTGCAATTTTGGATCTTTTAAAGGAAGACAAATTAAGAAAGGATCAAATTCGTTTCTTCCTAGGATATTCAGGTTGGGAAAGCGATCAACTAGAACAAGAATTAGAAGTGAACAGTTGGGTGGTGGTGCCTAATAATTACAGCAATTCGATTATTGGAAAAACCAATATCAATTTCTGGAAAGAAAAAATGATTGAATTTGGGGGGGACTATCTTCTTTGGTCCAATGCTCCTGAAAATCCAAGTAGCAATTAACTTGCTATAGCTCTCAGATTTAGCAAGGGAAGTAATTCTGCTGCTACTACATTCCCGTATTCTTTTTTGCGATATTTGGTCACTGGGATAATTCCGGAAATAACATTTGTTATAAAAAGTTCATCAGCCTTTTGCAATTCAAAGGGCGAAATAAACTCTTCTTTTACCTGATAAGCCGGCAATTTTTTCAAAATCGACAACAGCTGTTTTCTTAACACTCCGTTTAAACACCCATCTGCCAAGGGAGGGGTCTTTATAACAGAATCAGAAATTATAAAGATATTTCCATTCAGCGCTTCCACAACTTGTTTGTGTTCATTTAGCAACAAACAATTTTGATATCCATTCTCTGATGCGAAAATACCACCCAGGATATTGACCAGCCTATTGGTACTCTTCAAGGTGGACAATAAATTGGCTGGAACATAATAATCTTTAAAGAGTTCTATTTCGCAAGGATTATTATTCAGTATGTAAGATTGTTCAGTTAAAGATTCAACACCTATGGAATAGCCAATTTCATTGGAATCTGGAGTATATCTTCCTCCCGATTCACGCCAAACAATAAGTTTAGCTCTGAAAGAATTCTGTAAAGGATCAACACTTTTATATGTTTTTAAAATCTCCTCCTCCAAGTATTCCATGGTAAAATTCATTGGTATTTCCATTCTAAGGATTCGCATTGAAGCCATCAATCTAAAGTAATGGTCTTCCCAAAAGAAGATTTTTCCGTTCAAAATTCGCAGGGTCTCAAAAACTGCATCACCATAATTAAAAGCTCTGTTGTTCAATGATACCTGAGCGTTCTTCGCTTCTACTAGCGATCCGTTAAAATTTACCATAAAAAAAACCGTCCTATTTTTATGGACGGTTCAAAGATATTGAAATTTGAATAATTTAAGAGGAACCGAGTACTTGCTTTAGGTTGGAAATCATGTTTTCCCAAAGCAATTTACCCCCCTCAACTTCATCTTCTTCAGCAAAATCTGTAACGATGAGTGAAACATCTTTAGTAATTTCATCGACCTGAATTCTCAGTTCGAAAAAATAATCCTCTCCTTCGTCTTCCATCCACCTGAATTTGATTCTTTCAGGGCTTTTTTTGCTCAACAGTTTCGCGTTCTCCTCACTTTCGGCCCAGAAAAATGCGAAAAACTCACCACGTGAGTTCACGTTGTCCGCATACCATTCCGAAAGCCCGGATGGTGTTGATATATATTGATATAACAATGAAGGGGAAACCTGTATAGGGAATTCCATTTCGTATTTAATCTTTTCTTCCATAGCTCAATGTTAGTGGCAGCCCAATATATAGATATTAATCATAACCTCAAATGGAATGTTTGAATTTTTTCACCAATTCAATGGGTCATAAAACCAATCAAAAAATCCTTCTCTTTTCGAGAAGGATTTTGTAGCGAGATCGGGACTTGAACCCGAGACCTCAGGGTTATGAATCCTGCGCTCTAACCGGCTGAGCTACCTCGCCTCATTTTTGAGTTCGCAAAGATAAAAACAAAATGATGTGCGCCAAATATAAGCAGTCTTTTTATGTTGAGAATTCATTTTTTTTAATTCCGATAAACCAGCAAATTTGATTTAAGGTTCAAGCGAATTATTCCATTTATAGTTGCCAGTATCCGATTTATTTTTAATTTTGTTAAAAATGCGTTAATAAAATATTGAGTTTTAGACTTGTAAGGTATATATAAAGGATTATTTTTACTCTTAAACCTTTTAAAACCTTACATTATGAAAAATTATTTTTTTGCATTTTTAATGCTCGCAGGTATCGCAATGAGCTGTACCCCTGAAAACCAAATTAGTGATGAACAATCAATCGACAAATCAAAAGTATGCCCTCCAGCAGACCGGAACTGTAACGGGATCCTTGATAATAAAGAATAGTAGTAGGATAAGCTTCTACATTGCCTTCTTGGCAATTGTCGCTGTCCTATCGCCTTTTTTGCATGTTTTTTATTTGTTAAATGATACAGAGGGCATATTTGGATTTTCCTATATGTCCTCTTTTATGTATTCACTAAGCCTTCCTGCAATGGCAATATGCGCGGGTTTGCTTTTTAAATATATAGCGGGTCAATTAGATGACATGAGGGCGTTTTTTCAATATATAAGCACTGCGTTTCTTTTTGTCGGAATCTTTTTTATGATTTACACATTTGTTCCTATAACTGATTTTTCAACAACTGTATATATAGGATTTCTTTTAGTTCTATCTATTATTTTGACCATAGCTGCCAATTATCTCCATCAAGCAGTTTTGACGACCGAAGAACGTCTAAAAAACATTATCTCAAAACTATTTGACTTTATTATTCTTGAAACTCCCCGCAAACATGTTTCAGAGGAAAAACAAATTGACTATGTGATTTCCTATGAAAAAATAATTAATGAAATTGGGGAAGAATGAATGTAACCTTAAAGAACCTTACCAAACTGAGAATCGCGGGTATGCTCTCTGAAGCAGCTCGTCATGAAGCAGAAAAAAAACTGCTAATCAAATTGGACCGCAAAAAGTCGGAAGAAGCCCTGTCCGAAACTTTGAATGAATCAAACGACTACCCTTAAGCCTTAAGAAGTTTCTCCATATCCTCAAAACTGAGGCTAAACTGTTCTCCTGATTTCATGTTTTTCACCGTGTAAGTCTCGGTTTTCATTTCCTTTCGGCCAGCTAAAACTGTAAAGGAAATATCTCGCTTATCTGCATAACCCATCTGCTTTCCCATTTTGGCCGAATCTGGATAGAGTTCCACGGCAATCTGGTTCCTTCGCAATTTCGAAATAGCTTTCATAGCATAAACAGCTTCTTCCTGACCGAAATTTATAAACAGGGCTTTAGAAGTAGCCGATACAGTTTCGGGAAAAAGATTCAACTCTTCCATTACCAAATAAATTCGATCCAAACCAAAACTTATGCCTACGCCACTAATATCTTTCAATCCAAAAATTCCTGTAAGGTCATCGTATCTGCCTCCGCCGCCAATACTTCCCATGCTCACCGATTCGGGAGCTGAAACCTCTAGGATTGCACCTGTGTAATAGTTTAAGCCCCGAGCAAGCGTTACGTCAATCTGCAAGGAAGCCGTTTGCAATCCAAGGATTTCAATGGTTTCGCATATGAATTCCAATTCTTCTATTCCCTGCATCCCAATGTTGGAATTGACTAATAGTTCTTTTAAACTTTTGAGTTGATCTGAGGCTGTGCCTTCAAAAGAAAATAGCGGCTGCAGTTTTTCCAATGCTTTTTGGGATATTCCCTTTGAGAGCATTTCCTTTTTTACACCCTCTTCGCCAATTTTATCAAGTTTGTCAAGGGCGACCGTAAAATCGATTAATTTATTTTCGGCACCGATAGTTTCCGCAATGCCACTCAACATCTTTCGATTGTTGATTTTAATAGTTACGCCGTTTAATTTCAATTTACTAAAAACAGCATCGTATAGTTGTACTAATTCTACTTCCTGCCAAAGAGATTTTGAACCCACTACGTCTGCATCGCATTGGTAAAACTCCCGAAATCGCCCCTTCTGTGGTCGGTCTGCCCGCCATACAGGTTGGATTTGATATCGCTTAAACGGAAAGTTTATTTCGTTTTGGTGTTGTACTACATAGCGCGCAAAAGGAACAGTAAGATCGTAGCGCAGAGCCTTGTCAGAAATGTTAGGCGTTATTTTTTGGATATCTCTTTCAGAATAAATTGTTTCGTCAATTTTCGACAAATAATCACCACTGTTTAAAATCTTGAAAATAAGCCTATCCCCCTCTTCGCCGTATTTTCCCATTAAAGTTTCACTGTTTTCGAAAGATGGAGTTTCAATAGGTGCGAAACCGTAGAGAGAGAACATTTCCTCGATAGTTTTTGAAATAAAATTGCGTTTTGCGACCTCATCTGGGCCGAAATCCCGTGTGCCTTTTGGAATGGATGGTTTTGCCAAGTTATCGAATTTTTAAAGGAGAAAGAAAACGGTTAAGGAGAAGAAATAAAGATTTAATTTATTTCTCCACTCCTTTCATGGCCGTATCTTGCGTACTATTATTTTAAAAAAGCAAATATCCTAAATAATAGTAACTTTATGGCACTTTTGCAGTCTAATGAACTATACTGAATAAAAAAATATGTTTTCACTCTTTCGGGAAAATGTCCGCATTGCGCTGGATTCCATCAAAAGTCAATTACTCAGAACCATTTTAACTATTGTTATTATTGGCATTGGCATTTGGGCTTTGGTGGGTATTCTAAGTGCGGTAAAAGCTTTGGAAACGACTATATCTTCAAATTTTGCTTCCATGGGCGCCAATACGTTTAATATTCAACAATACGAGTTTAACGTGCAGTCACAAGGTGGTGGCGAAAAGCAGAAGATAAATCCAATTATAAGCTATAACAACGTTCGTGAATTTTTGGATAAATATAAATTTCCGACCACTAAAACCTCTTTGTCCTTTCGTGGAACTTCCGGTGCAGAAGTGAAATACGGTTCCAAAAAGACCGAACCTGAGGTGCAGGTTTTTGGCGTTAATGAAAATTATCTTGAAAACACCGGTACCGAAGTGGATCAAGGTCGAAACTTTACCATTTTTGATATTGAACATAACAGCAGGGTCTGTTTGATCGGCTCCGACTTTTTAAAAAACTTATTCGACAACGAAGATCCGCTTAGTAAAACCATTAGCATTCGAGGAGTAAAGTTTAAAGTGATAGGCGTGTTAGAGTCCAAGGGTTCTACTTTTGACAACAACCAAGATTTAAAAGTCCTGATTCCGGTACAAGTGGCCAGAGGCATATATACCCAACCCAATATCAATTACAATATCAGTGTAAAAGTTGACGACAAACAATTGATGGAGAGTGCACAAAGTGAAGCTATTATCACTTTTAGAAATATCCGTGGTCTCAGTCCAGTAGAAGAAAGTAATTTCGGTATAATGCGCAGTGATGATCTGATTAGTAGAATTGCCTCCATTACTGGCTATTTAGAAGCAGCGGCTTGGATTATTAGTATTATAACCATTTTGGGATCGTCTATAGCCTTAATGAACATTATGTTGGTTTCGGTTACTGAACGCACTCAGGAAATTGGAATACGAAAGGCTTTAGGCGCCAAAAGGGCAACGATCTCTACCCAGTTTTTTATGGAGACTATTGTTATCGGGCAGTTTGGAAGTGTGTTGGGTATAATATTGGGAGTGCTTACCGGGTTCGCTTTTGCAAAAATCTTCGATTTCCCTTTCTCTCTACCTTGGGCGGCGATGATTTGGGCCACTATCATTACATTCCTTGTGGCCGTGATTGCAGGTTCTTATCCAGCTACCAAGGCTGCCCGATTGGATCCAATAGAGAGCTTGAGGTATGAGTAAGATGGTTCTTTCCATTATCCATTAACGAAATCAAATCAACCTTTAAGTAAATCCCTAAAGTAGCTATAAAGCTCTCCTTTAGTAATTAATGCTCCTTGTTGAATTAAAACGAAGATATCTCGATTTCTATCTTCCTTTATGGCTTTGGTAGAAGTATACAAACTTACGGCATCATCCTGAAAATTTTGCTGAAGCCATTTGTAGCCATAACCACTAGTGATGTCAATATCCTTATTAGATATCCTAATGGCAATCAAATCAATATGTGATTCGGAAATTTGAAACAGCATTAGTTGTTGAGGTGAAATATGTTCCAAGAACTTTACTTTGTTCAGTACCCCTTCCCAAATCAAGTCGCTAAACACATCTAATTCCTGTTCGGCAACCTCTGGCTGTTTTTTCTTTATTTCTTTCCACTCTTCGGCGGTTATGGTTTGGGCAGCCAAAAAGTTGATGAATTCCTCATGGAGTTCTTCGAACTGTTCTTTTGTAAGTCGTGTGTATTTCATATTCTATTCAAAAGTTTTTGGAAAGAAAGCTATGATAGCTCTCCAAAAAAAAACCTTTCCCAGAAATGAGAAAGGTGATTTTTACATAATTTAATAAATTAAATTAATTTGCTTCCGCCACTACATCAAAAGTGAAAGTGGCTATCACATCACGGTGAAAGCGAATAGTGGCATCGTATTGTCCGGCACGTTTTACAACGCCTCCAGCAATAGCAATGTACTTTTTATCTATAGAGATACCTTCTTTTTCAAGGACCTCCATTAAGTCGCCATTGGTAACAGAACCAAACAATCTGTCTGCTTCTCCGGTTTTAGCGCTAATCTTAATTTCAAGGCCGCTCAATTTTTCAGCTTGTGCCTTTGCTTCATCTACAACTTTCTTTTCTTTAAAGGCACGTTGTTTTAGTGTTTCGGCCAACATCTTTTTTGAAGATGGGGTTGCCAAAACAGCCATACCTTGAGGAATTAAAAAGTTTCTTCCATAACCGTTCTTAACTTTTACAAGATCATCTGCAAATCCCAGATTCTCTACGTCTTTTTTCAATATAAGTTCCATACTGTTTTCTGGTTTTTATTTTAACAAATCGGCCACATAAGGCATTAGTGCTAGATGACGAGCTCTTTTAACTGCTACGGCTACTTTTCTTTGATATTTTAAAGAAGTTCCTGTCAATCTTCTTGGAAGAATTTTTCCCTGCTCATTTACAAATTTTAGGAGAAAATCAGGATCTTTATAATCAACGTACTTAATACCTGAACGTTTAAAGCGGCAATACTTTTTTGCTTTGTTAGTTTCAATATTTAAAGGAGTAAGATACCTGATCTCACCATCCTTTTTTCCTTTCGCTTGTTGTTGAAGTGTTGCCATGGCTTATGCTGATTTTTTATTTCGGTTTCTTCTTTTCTCTGCCCAAGCAATTGCGTGCTTGTCAAGGTGTACTGATAGATAACGCATAAAACGCTCATCTCTTTTAAACTCAGTTTCAAGTTCATTTACGGCTTCACCTTCTGCGGTGTACTCAAAAAGATGATAAAAACCGCTCTTTTTGTTTTGGATTGGGTACGCTAATTTTTTTAGCCCCCAATTTTCTTTGGATATCATCTTGGCACCTTTGGAAATAAGAATATCTTCGTATTTCTTCACTGTCTCCTTTATCTGATCTTCAGATAAAACGGGATTTAAGATGAAAACAGTTTCATAATGATTCATAAAAAATCTATTAAAATTAATGATTACTCAATTGGCTTTCTGCCAAGAGGGTGCAAAAATACTACTTTATTTTCTAATATCAAACTCCATAGGGAAATGTGTTTAAAAAAGATGAGAATAGACGAACAGTAGATTTTTTCGATTAAAACCGCTAAAAGTTGCTTTTCATCGATTATTTACCTATTATTGCTATAATTAAAACCTACACTCGTGGAGAAAACAATCCTCAAATGTGCCATTGTCGACGATTCTTCGTTACAAAGGCTTTCCATAGTTAAACTTATTCAAACACATCCGTCTTTGGAGCTAGTTGGAGAGTATAAAAATGCTGTGGAGGCTAAAATGGGGTTGTCCACTTTAGATATTGACTTGATTTTTCTAGACATTGAAATGCCTATTTTATCTGGTTTTGATCTTTTGGACGACTTAATTGAGAAGCCCCAGGTAATCTTCATTACCGGAAAGACTAAATACGCATTTCGTGCCTTCGACTACGATGCCGTGGACTATTTGCGAAAGCCGATTGCTAAAGACCGATTCCTAAATGCGGTGCATAAGGCTATTACCAATTACAAGCTCAAAAATGAGGAAGGCTTCGACAATGAAGACTTTATATTTGTAAAGAGCAACTTGAAAAAACGAAAAGTGTTTTTGAACGACCTTCGCTATATAGAAGCTTTGGGAGATTATGTAAAATTGGTAACAGAGCACGAATCTTTGGTTGTGCTTTCCACTATGAAAGCATTTGAGGCCCTGCTTCCCAGCGACAGGTTTCTGCGAATACACAAATCCTATATTGTAAATCTCAGTAAGGTGCAGCGCTATGGCAGTAAAACTATAGAGCTTGACAAGGACAAACTTCCCCTAAGCCGAAACCGAAAAACCGAATTAGTAGAAGCCTTGGCAGCCACGCAAAACATTTAATAATTATCTACATCGATATTGACACGTACACTGGCAAATGCTTTAACGGCATTGAAACTGCGTTGTACGTGGAAAATATAAGTTTTAGTTTTTTCCAAGGACTGGGATTTAGGAATCTTTACTAAAATATTGATTATAAATTGATTCCTTATTCGCCCTATGGGTGGCGCTTCAGGGCCTAAAATATTTTCTTTAAACTTTAATTCCAAAGCCTGACCATACCATGTAGCCGCTTTTTGAACTCGCGATAAATTTTTATCTTTGAATTCAATTTTAATAATCCGGAAGTAAGGTGGATATTTAAATTGATAACGCTCTTGCAGTTGTTCTTTGTACATACCTTCATAATCATTAACACTAACCTGCTTCAAGATTTGATGAAATGGATTAAATGTCTGGATGAGTACTTTGCCCCTCTTTTTTGTACGCCCTGCCCTACCAGCTACTTGCAGCAAGAGTTGAAAGCTACGCTCATGAGCCCTGAAATCTGGAAAATTCAGTAATGTATCGGCGTTCATAACTCCCACTAAACCAATATTTCTAAAGTCTAAGCCTTTTGCCAACATTTGAGTTCCCACCAAAATATCTATTTCTTCATTTTCGAGGGCATCTATTAGTTTTGAATAAGAATGTTTTCCTTTGGTAGTATCTTGATCCATTCGGGCTATTCTATTATTGGGAAACAAGTTTTTAAGTTCCGTCTCAATCTGTTCAGTCCCGAAACCTTTAGTGTCTAACGTTTGGCTCGCACAAGCCATACAACTCTGCATCATAGCCATATGATAGCCACAATAATGGCAGCGAAGTTGATTTTTAAACTGATGGAAGGTTAAACTCACGTCGCAATTGGGGCATTGTGGCGAAACCCCACAGGTAGTACATTCTACCACAGGCGAATATCCTCTGCGATTTTGAAAAAGGATGACTTGTTCTCCATTTTTAAGGACCTCTCTGATTTCCTCCAATAAGCGGTCGCTAAAATGACCGATCATCTGCTTCTTTTTGTTCTTTTCTTTAATATCAACCAACTCCATTTCAGGCATTTGCACATTGCCATATCTTTTTGTCAGGGTGACCAAGCCATATTTTCCTGTTTGGGCATTGTGAAAACTCTCTATGGAAGGAGTAGCGGAGCCCATAATCAATTTTGCGCTGTGCAAGTGAGCGAGAACAATAGCACTGTCCCTCGCATTGTATCGAGGTGCAGGATTGAATTGTTTGAACGATGGTTCGTGCTCTTCGTCCACAATCACTAATCCTAAATTTTTAAAGGGAAGAAAAAGTGAAGAGCGCGCCCCTATTACCACTTGGGCCTTGGAAGCTTCATTTAAAACATTCCTCCAAACTTCAACCCTCTCATTTACCGAAAACTTAGAATGAAAAACCGATATCTTTTCTCCAAAATACTTCTGCAACCTACTAATAAGTTGCGTGGTGAGCGCAATTTCCGGCAGCATATACAAAACTTGCTTTTTTTGGACAATAATTTCTTCAATGAGTTTTACGTAGATTTCGGTTTTGCCACTTGAGGTTACTCCATGGAGCAATACAACATTTTGCGTTTCAAAACTTTCCTTTATTTGCTCAAAAGCTACTGTCTGACTTTCGTTGAGGGCTTTTATGCCAGTAGATGCTTCCCCAGAAAACTCAATTCTATCTTTCTGTATAAAATACTCCTCCAAAATCCCTTTATCTATGAGGGATTTCAGGGTTGCGGCTGAAGCCTTGCTATTCTTTTGCAAAATGCCAGCCTCAATCGGCTTGCGGGTTTGACCGCTCAACATAAACAGATTCATTAAAACCGCACGTTGTTTGGGTGCGTTTTTTAAGGAATCCAACAGCTCTTTTAAGTTTTCCTCGGAAGTGTATTTCGTCGTCAATTTAATATATCGACGGAGCTTGGGGGTATATTGTTCGTAAACAGTTTCCTCAACTTCAACCAACTGCTTATCGATCAATTTTTGGATTACGGAAACCACATTCTTTTTATCTAAAATGGATCGCACCGCATTGATATGCAGAGAAGATTGATGCTGGAGAGCTTCATAAACCAAAAACTCATCATCAGATAGTGCGTTAGCGTCCACTGCAATTTCGGCGGTAAGTTTAATGATAGTTTCACTTTCCAATAAAAAAGCACTTGGGAATGCAGCTTTAATCACTTCTCCCAAGGCACACATATAGTAAGACGCCATCCACTCCCAATGCTTTAGTTGATAAGAAGTAACCACAGGGTTTTCGTCTAGAATATGATCAATAGATTTGGTTTCGTATCCAACTGGAGCTTGGTCGTGAACTTGGTAAACTAGCGCAGTATATATTTTCGTTTTGCCAAAAGGCACGGCCACGCGCATCCCTGGTTTCAAAAAAGCGGCTTCATCCCTATTCACAGTATAAGTGAAAGTCTGGTTTAGCGGAATTGGCATTATGACGTCGACAAAAAACAAATCGAAAATGGTTTATGGGAGGT
>Ga0209075_1000906_pt1 | contig 28674 bp, 20 predicted proteins | sample Stecom2011_FD_187523 | JGI IMG/M metagenome (GOLD analysis project Ga0209075, IMG submission 187523) | Agricultural soil microbial communities from Utah to study Nitrogen management - Steer compost 2011 (SPAdes) (version 2) | ecosystem: Environmental > Terrestrial > Soil > Agricultural land...
GCTCAAGAGTATAACTTTAAAGTGTTTGGTATAGAAATGGTTTATATCCCACAAGGTGCATTTGAATTAGGTGATGGAGCGAGTACAAATTCTTTCAATAGTATTCAAATTACAAATAGTACGACAACATTGAGTGGAGACGCTATAGGAGGAAATGTTATTGGTACTATCCCCGCTGAATTCCCAAAAGGATACAATGCGTTTCACACCATGAAATATGAAATTACACAACAACAATATGTTGATTTCCTAAACACTTTAAGCTTTGATCAACAAGTAGCAAGAACAGCATTAAATGCTACACAACTTCAAACAAACCCTGGACTTAGTGGACTTTGTGCCATGGAGGCATCTTGTTTAAATAGAAATGGAATTAAGTTAAAAGAGGAAGGATTAAATAATAGTAGACCTGGAGTGTTTTCATGTGATTTACAGACAGCACCTGGTGATGCTTTTAATAGTCCAAATGATGGACAAACTATAGCTATGAATTATTTAGGCGCTGATGATTTCTATGCTTATTTAGATTGGGCAGGATTACGACCAATGACAAATCTAGAGTTTGAAAAGATTTCGCGTGGTCCACTTTCAAGAATTGGAAACGAATTCATTTGGGGTAGTACTAACATTACTCAAGCAGAAAGTACTTCATTAAATAATGAAGGTCAAAACTCTGAAACATCAACTGCTTCAGGAAATGGTTTGTCTGCATACGGTTCAATTGCTTCAAACGGACCCTTAAGAGTTGGTTTTTCAGCAACAGGAACTACAAATAGAGAAACGAGTGGTGCTGCTTACTATGGAGTAATGAACTTTGGAGGTAACGTTTGGGAATTAGTGACAGGTGGTAATAACACAAATACAAGTAGAGGCTACAAACTTACATACGCTGATCTTGGAGACGGAAAGTTAAGCACTAATGGTAACCATAATACTAGCAACTGGTTAACAACTTTATCTGAACAGCGAAGATATATCGGCGGGTGTGGTAGTAGTTCTGCGACAACTTTATCTCCTCAACTAGAGCTAAGAGGTGGTGCATATTCCTCAAATTCAAACGCGCTAAGGATTTCTGACAGAAGTGGATACGACCCTTGTTCAGATAATATATCTTCAAGAAGAGCAGATGTAGGTGGTAGAGGAGTAAGGTAAAAGGCACTTAGTCCAATGAAATAGTCACTAAATACTTATCATGAAGTTGTTACAGATCATAAAGTTGTCTTTACTGATAATGGTTACTTCCGTATCCTCTATTTTACACGCACAATATGTAGGAGGTATTGAGTCGGGTGCGACAGTAAACCTATTAAATCAAGTTAATTGTAATTCAATTACCTATCCTGATATTTTCAAAGGAGGGACTGAAGACGGGCATTCTATGGTCGAATTAACTCAGATAAATTGTAGTCCCGTTACTCTTCCTAACATATTTAATGGAGGAAGTGATGATGGTCATGCAATGGCTGAAGTAATTCAAATTAACTGTAGTCCTACAATTCTACCAGATATATTTAATGGAGGAAATGATGATGGTCATGCAATGGCTGAAGTGATTCAAATTAACTGTAGTCCTACAATTCTACCAGATATATTTAATGGAGGAAATGATGATGGTCATGCAATGGCTGAAGTGATTCAAATTAACTGTGCACCTGCAGTTTTACCAGATATTTATGTGGGTGGAATAGAAGATGGTCATGCAATGGAAACTGTTTTTGTTGCCTGTGCACCAAATGCAAGATTTGAAGCAGATACAACTGTAATTTGTGAAGGTGAAACTCTTCAATTTAACGATTTAAGCTCTGGTCCACCTACCTCATGGTCTTGGACATTTAACGGAGGGACTCCGTCAAGTTCAACAGACCAAAACCCAACTGTTGTTTATGACACTCCTGGTAATTACAGTGTAACACTAAGCATTACCTCTGATGGTGGTAATAGTTCAATTACAAAAACAAATTATATTACTGTTAATCCTGCCCCTACTCCAACTATTGCAGCTACAGGGAGCACTACAATTTGTGATGGAGATAGTGTATTATTATCAAGCCTAAATACGTACGATAGATACCAATGGTCGAATGGCGACACAACACAAAATAGCTATACACTTGTAGGTGGAGAAAATACATTAACAGTAACATCATCAAATGGATGTACAGGTATTTCAAATCCAATAACGGTTACAATAGAACACAATCCACAACCAGAAATTCTTGTAGGAGATACATCAAATTTATGTATGGGAGATGTAATCACACTTACGTCTACTATACAGTCAAACTACTTATGGTCGCCTGGTGGTGAAACAACTCAAAGCATTGATGTTACCTCATCAGGAACTTTTTGGGTAACTTCTTCTGAGCTGAATGGATGCTCAAGGACTTCCGAGTCAATTACATTAAACTTCGGCAATTCACCAAGTAAGCCGTTTATAACAACCTCTGGACCAGTTAGCTTCTGTGATGGAGATTCTGTATTATTAACAAGCCAAAGTGCTGATCAATACCTATGGTCGCCTACAAATAACACAACTCAAAGTGTTTGGGTTAAAACGTCAGGAATGTATAGAGTAGAAGTTACTAATCCTGCTGGATGCTCTGCTGTTAGCGATGCTATTGAAATAACAGTAAATCCAAAACCTATTGCAAATGCTAGCATTAATACTCCATCTGTTTGTGTTGGAGACGATGTTCTTATTTCTACAACAAACGAACTTGATGTGTCATACTTATGGAATGGTCCGAATGGTTATTCAAGCAGTAACAGAACTAATAATCTGAATGCTGTTGGAACTTCAAGCGCAGGATGGTATATAGTTAGCGCAACATTAAATGGCTGTACTGTTAAGGATTCAGTAGAACTTGAAGTTAATGAAACTCCAATTGCTGTTGCTAATGCACAAAACACAACTATTTGTGAAGGAGAGGATATTGAATTAACAACGACAACAGTTGCTGATGAGTATTTATGGACTGGACCAAATGGTTTTACAAGTACAAATCAAAACCCAGTAATTTCAGCTACAAATATTGCAGCAAGTGGAGATTATACTTTGGAAGTAACCACTGGTACCTGTTCAACAACAGATATAATTGAGGTTATAGTTAACCCAACTCCAATAGCAGAAGTTCTGATTACAAGTTCAACTCTTTGTAGTGGAGATAATATAACCTTTAATGCAACAGGTAATGCAGGCGCTACTTATACTTGGACAGGTCCAAATGGATTTACAAACAACAATCAAACTTTTGATTTAACAAATGTTCAAGCAATAGATCAGGGAGAGTATAAACTAACAGTAGAGATAAACAACTGCTTTGCTGAAGATGCAGCAACAATTATAGTTAATGAAACTCCAATTGCTGTTGCTAATGCACAAAACACAACTATTTGTGAAGGAGAAGATATTGAATTAACAACGACAACAGTTGCTGATGAGTATTTATGGACTGGACCAAATGGTTTTACAAGTACAAATCAAAACCCAGTAATTTCAGCTACAAATATTGCAGCAAGTGGAGATTATACTTTGGAAGTAACCACTGGTACCTGTTCAACAACAGATATAATTGAGGTTATAGTTAACCCAACTCCAATAGCAGAAGTTCTGATTACAAGTTCAACTCTTTGTAGTGGAGATAATATAACCTTTAATGCAACAGGTAATGCAGGCGCTACTTATACTTGGACAGGTCCAAATGGATTTACAAACAGTGACCAAAACCCAGAGGTTATGAATGTAAATACCGTTAATTCAGGCTGGTATATTGTAACAGTAAGTTTAAACAGTTGTACTTCAAAAGACTCTGTTGAATTAACTGTTGAACCAGCATTGACAGTTGATATAGATGTGGCAAATACAACAGTATGTGAAGGAGAAGATATTCTATTATCAACAACATCTTTAGCTGATGATTATTTATGGACGGGGCCAAATGGATTCACAAGCATTAATCAAAATGCAACTCGTATTGAAGCAGAAACAAATGCAAGTGGATATTATATCTTAGAAATTACATCTGGAAGCTGTTCAAATAAAGACTCTGTAGAAGTAACGATAAACGCAACACCAGTATTATCAATAAGTGGATCAGATATAACTTGTTATGGAGATGAAGATGGACAAGCAGCAATAGTAGCGAATGGTAATGCTCCATTCTTCTATTCATGGAGTTCAGCTGGAGAGACAAGCACAGGGATCAACGGGTTAAGTGCTGGAACCTACACAGTAGTTGTAGAAGATGTAAATGAATGTGTAGACAGTGCATCAATCGTAATAAATGAACCAGCAGAATTAATTGCTAACACAACTGTAACAGAAACTCAGTGTAATGTAGACGATGGAATTGCAACAGTAAATGCAACGGGAGGAAATGGTAATTATTCATACCTATGGATGCCATCTGGGCAAACTACCTCAACAGCGATTGGACTAGGAGTTGGAAGTTATACAGTTTTAGTTACAGATGCAAAAGGATGTGATGTAGTTGAAACAGTAGTTGTAAACTCTGTAGACGGACCTGTTCTAACGATAAGTAACATTTCTGATGTAAGTTGTTTTGAAGGGTCAGATGGTAGCGCATCTGTCTCAGCTACAGGAGGTTCGCAACCATACACCTATAATTGGTCGCCAAGTGGAGGAACAAGCTCGACAGCGAACAACTTGATTGCAGGTGATTACGTTATTACAGTTACTGACAATTCAGGTTGTGCAAGTGTAGAAAATGTTGTTATTTCAGAGCCTGATAAAATCAATGTAATAAGTTCTATTGAAGCTGCGGATTGTGGTGAAACAAATGGTTCTATTTCATTAAATGTAACAGGAGGTACACCTTCTTATAGTTATAATTGGTTGCCTAACGGCGAAGCTAGTTCTTCTTTACAGAATATTTCTGGAGGTGATTACCAGGTTATAGTCTCGGATGACAATGGATGTTCTTTTGACACTGTATTTGTAGTCCCATCAGTGGGAGAAATAAATGTTCAAGTACTACCACAAGAAGGTGTAATAAATAAAGGAGAAAGCATAGTACTTTCAGTAAATGTGGATCCTTCAATAAGCAATGAAACATATAATTGGACACCAAGTACAGGATTATCATGTACTCAATGCCCAAATCCAATAGCATCACCAATTGTAAATACGCAATATACTGTTGAAGTAACAACTCCAGATAACTGTTCAGGTTCTGGCTCTTCAAACATTATTGTAATTGATGAGTGTGCTGAAATATATATACCGGACATGTTTAGCCCAAATGATGATGGCGAAAACGATGAGTATTGTATTTATGGTGACTGTATTAGTACATTCTATCTGCAAATTTTCAACCGTTGGGGAGAGATGGTTTATGTTTCAGATAATCCAGAAAATTGCTGGGACGGAACATTTAGAGGTAAAAAATTAAACACAGATGTCTTTGCTTTTAAACTTTCAATTACAACTCTTCAGGGAGAGAAAATTGAAGAGTCTGGAAACATTAATCTTTTTAGATAATAATGCAATTAAGAAACAGAGATATGAAGAATAGTATATTTAAAATCGCAGTTTTATCATTATTCATAGCCAGTAATGCTTATGGGCAAGACATTCATTTCTCAGCCGTAGACTATTCTCCAATGACAATTAATCCAAGTTTGGTTGGAGCAAAGTATGACCTTCAAGCAACTGTTAATTATAGAAATCAATGGAGTAGCGTTGGAGCACCATTTCAGACTATTGCTGCGGGTTATGACATGCGCTTTGGTGATCTAAGAAGAAACAAGAAAGGATATCTTGCTGCGGGAATAAACTTTAATAATGATGCTGCTGGAAAAAACAAAATAGAAAGCAATAATATTGGACTCTCTGTAGCATACCACCTGAAGTTAAACAATGAAAATAAAATTGGATTAGGTATTCAGGGTGCATGGGGTCAACGCTCCATGTCGGTAGTAGATGGAAAGTGGGGAAATCAATACAATGGTTTTGCCTATGATTCAGAATTACCTAGTGGTGAAGTCTTTAATAACACTAGCTTTTCATATGTCGATATGGGAGCAGGACTAGTCTATTCTTATGAATCAAAACAACAAACCACAAAGAATAACAATGGAACGAGGGTAAATATTGGTTTAGCAGCATATCATTTGAATAGGCCAAGTGTATCTTTTATCAAATCAAATAATGATAAACTCTATATTAGAACATCAGCATTTGCTATGGCTGAAATTGGGCTAGGGAACACAAGAATGGCTGTTGAACCACAACTATTCATGCAGTTTCAGGGACCTGCAATGGAAACTATATTTGGTGCAGACTACAGATTCTTTTTAGGTAAAGGAGAAAGTTATAGTGGACACTACAAAGGCACATCTTTAGCTGTGGGGTTATTTATTCGTAATCAGGATGCTTTAATTTCACGATTTTCTCTAAGATTATGGGAATTTGACTTAGGTATGGTCTATGATTTTAACATTTTATCTTCTTTAAAAAGAGTTTCTAATTCTAAAGGAGGTGTTGAGGTATTTTTGAGATATATCCTAAATAAATCAATAATAAAGAACAGAAGTAAAATCTAATCTACATAAAACTATATATCATGAAATTTAAAATAATATTAACCTTGTTGTTATTTGCTTTTAGCTCAATAACATATAGTCAGTGTACAAATTTGAATATGAATATTTCTGAAAGTCAAAATTCATTTTGTGGCACAGGAACAAACACTGTTACATTTACAAATAGTTCAACTGGTGCCGAAGCTACTACAACTACATTTAGTTGGTCTATAAATGGTAGTTTAGAACATACATCGGTTGGACCTGGAACTTGGACATTTGATTTTAGCAGCATAGGTAATTATACCTTAACAGTTGAAGCAGAAACTTCAGGTGGATGTACAGATGATATTACTCCAATTAATATAGCAGTTGTACCTGTTCCAACGGCTAGTTTTTCAATAACAGACCCACTACTCTGTTCTAACCAGTCTTTTGACTTTACAAACACCTCAACAGGAACATATACAGGAACAACATATAATTGGGATTTTGGTGATGCGAACAGTTCAAGTGCTGAAAATCCTTCTCACACCTATGCAAACACAGGGAATTTCAATGTTACATTAACAGTTACAAACGCTGCAGGATGTGAAGATGTAACGACACAAACAGTAAATATCGAGCAATCACCTATTGTATCGATAGATGGTGCAGACGACAGCGGTGATTTGGAAAGTTGTGTAACAGCAAGTAATCCATTAACAGATATGGATGTAGTATTTACAAATTATACGACGAATGCAAGTACACATTCCTGGGATTTTGGTGATGGAAATACGAGTACTACTCAAAGCCCTACACATAATTATAATACATACGGTGTTTATGATATTCAATATACAGCAACATCTGCTGCAGGTTGTGTTTCAACAGACAACCTACAGTTTATATTCCAACGCCGAACGACTGCAGATTTCACTTTCGATGTTAACCAAGAAGAAGGTTGTGCTCCACACACCATTAATACTATTGTAAACAACTCAGATGCAGCAACTTCATATTTGTGGAATTTCGGAGATGGAAACACATCAACGGCTACCACTCCATCAAATGTTTACACAAGTGAAGGAAATTATACCATCACACTGAGGGCAATTAATAGTTGTGGTTATACTGAATCATCGTATGGTCCTATCATCGTAGAAGATGTACCAAACACAGCTTTTTCACTTAATCCGTCATCTAATTTTTGTGCCCCTGTAAGCAATATTATGATTACTAACAGCACAACAAAAGCATCAGCTGGTGCGTGGGGAACGAAGTATGAGTGGGATTTTGGAAATGGAACTACCTTAAACACAAACCCTGAAATCACACCACCTCAAGACTATACAAACCAAGGTAATTATACAATTTCACTTACTGCTAGAAATGGTTGTGGTGCAAGAACTGTAACACGCGATATTCGTGTAGACTCAATTCCTGAACTTGCTGTAATAGCTGATCCAGTAGACGCATGTTCACCACAAGTAGTCAGTTTTGAGAATAATTCTGTGGATAATCATCCTTCAACTAGTCACTATTGGACATGGTCTCCAAGATACCCAGGTGATATTGAGTCAGGATCTTATTACAGGAGGTCTTACAGTAAAAACAGATCAGATTTAACATTTAATTACCCTACGGGTCCAAACCCAGTAAACGGTAGTGTTTATTACAGGATTAGCAACCATTGTGGAACTAAAGATACAACCATTGCAATTGTAACACACAGACCTACATCGGCAAACTTTACAGTTCCTGCTTCTGTTTGTGTGGGAGTTCCTATAAATATAAACGATAAGTCTAACGGTGAAGACATTACTTATAGTTGGGATTTTGGAGATGGAAACACATCTACTACTCTCGAAAATGACACAACCTACACCTATAACACTGTAGGAAATGTTGATATTGAGTTAACAGTGGATGGTTATTGTGGACAAGAAACACTAACCCATACAGTGAACGTAAAACCATTCCCAATTGCAGATATTTCTGTTATTTCAGATAGTTTATGTTTTGGAACTGATGTTGAGTTGGTAAATACTTCAACTGCAGGAGCAACATCTTATGGATGGAATTTTGGTGGTGGAATAACTCCAAACTCTTCAGGTGCTTACTTACCAGGACCTTTAGATTACACAGCAGATGGAAATAAACAAATTGTTCATACCGTGAATCTAGACGGTTGTATTAGTAGAGATACTGTATGGGCAACAATACACCCCAATCCAAATGCACAATTTGCACTTTTAAGCAATGAAGAGTGTAGCCCTTATACTGTTGATGTATCAAATTTAACGAACAATAGTGTAAATGATCCAAATCACACTTATAATTGGGATTACGGAAACGGATCGTCGAGCACAGGATTTGATCCTAACACAAATCTATATGAAGCACTTGGAAATGCAGATTCATTACACACTATAAAGTTGGAAATCACTACGGATAAAGGATGTGTGGATTCCTTGAAAAGAGGTATTACTGTTCATCCGCTTCCAGTCTCAGGATTTGATTTAGTGGAAGATACAATTTGTAGAAATGTCCCTACTGATATTGTTAACACATCAACACTTGGTACGTCTTATGTTTGGGATTTTAACGGCTTTGGTACTTCAATTGATTTTGAACCAAATTATATTTTCCCTGCTGACGGAAGGTATGGAATTAAACTTATTTCATACTCAGCATTTGGATGTACTGACACACTTGTTGATTCCATTTTTATTGATCAGATTCCTTTTGCTAGTTTTAATGCAACTGAAGTTTGTCAAGGATTTAATACGGAATTTACTGACGCATCAACGGGGAATCTAAACGGCTGGGAATGGATATTTGGTGATGGTAATACCAACACCACTGACGTTAACCCAACTCATGAATTCACAAATGAAGGTATTTACAATACAAGCCTTGTGGTGGAAAATCTTGCAGGATGTACAGATACAATTACAAAAAATGTAAACGTAAAATTGGTGCCGAAACCGCAAATTAATGCTTCTGAGTTCTGCCTTGAGAATCAGACCTCCTTCGAAGGAGTTAATACAACACCAACAAGCCCAATTAATGATTGGTACTGGGATTTTGGAGATGGAAACACTGATAATAGCAATTCTGTTAATTTAACACACGAATATGCTGCCACTGGTGTTTATGACGCTAAACTAATTGTTGAAAACACTGTAGGCTGTGTAGATTCAATTGTAAGACAGATTACAATAACAGGAATACCAACTTCTGATTTTGATTTTACTGCTATGTGTATGAACGATACGATAGCGTTCACTGACCTTACAATTGGAGCTCCTGATACTTACTCTTGGAGTTTTGATAATGGAGATGTAAGTTCTGATGAAGAACCAAACTATGCATATAATGCCGATGGAACATATAACGTAAGTTTAACTACAGAATATACAGCCTCAGGATGTAGCCACACAATTACAAAACCTGTTGAAGTATATCCTAGAACCGTTCCAGCATTTACAAATACAACTGTTTGTTTAAATCAAGAAACTGTTTTCACAGACAACACTACAAACAACCCAAGTTCTTGGACTTGGATTTTTGATGAAGGAACAGAAACTGACAATGTTCAGAACACTGGTTTCACTTATACTAACCCAGGAGATTATGATGTATCGCTAATCACAGAGAATATTTTTGGATGTGTTGATACAATTACGAGACAAGTTACCGTTCATGTATTACCAGTCGCAGACTTTAATTTTAATACGGTTTGTTTGGGTAATTCAACAACTATCAACGATTTAAGTTCTGGTGGAATAGATTGGAAATATGCATGGGGAGACGGGAATAGCTCCACAGGAATCTCATCTCCTTCATACACTTATACAGCTGCAAATAGCTATATGGTTTCACAAATTGTAACGACTCAGTATGGCTGTAAAGACACTATGGAAAGAGCAATTACAGTGCGTCCTAATCCAACAGCAGACTATAACTTCACAGAGGTTTGTAATACTTATGCAACACAATTCTCTGATGCTTCCTCTGCTAGTGCAGTAGGTTGGGCTTGGGACTTTGGAGATCCAGCAAATACCACGAGTCAATCAGCAGATACAGCTTTTGTATATCCAGATGAAGGTACTTACACAAGTGTATTAACAGTTTCAAACATATATGGCTGTACTGATCAAATTTCTAAAATTGTTACAGTTAAACACCAGCCAATTGCAGACTTTACTAACCCAACGGTATGCGCAGGAAGCAGTATAAGCTTTACAAATACATCTCAAGGTAATAATCACATCTCATATAGATGGGATTTCGGTGACGGAACAAATTCATCCAATCAAGATGAAATTCATGACTATACAGTAGGTGGTACATATCCAATTACTCTAATTGTAGAAAACAACGTTGGTTGTATCGATACCTTAGTACGTGATATTGATGTATTCAATGTTCCTTTCCCTGACTTCTTAGCGGATACTGTATGTATTGGTACAATGACTTCATTTGTAAACTTAACTACAGACGCTTCCGGATTAGGTAACAATTATTTCTGGGATTTTGGAGATGGAAACTCTTCATTCCAAGAGACGCCAACTTATATTTATGATACTCCAGGTGTATATACAGTAACTTTGTTGGCAGGTAATCCTAATGGATGTGATTCAACAATACAGAAAGACATTCGTGTAGCAGAGGTGCCAGTTGCTGATTTTATAAACGATACTGTGTGTTATGGATTGGCAACCAATTTTTCTGATGTATCAACAGGTATTCCTAACGAATGGATTTGGAACTTTGGAGATGGAACAATTGTGAATTCAACTGAAAACGTTTCTCATACCTACGCTTCTCACGGAGACTACTTAGTATCATTAAGAGTTGCTGGTGGTGGTTTGAATTGCTCGGATGAGATTTATAAAATAATCTCAGTAAATGAAGTTCCAAACGCTAATGCAATTGTTGACACGGAGGTTTGTTTAGATCAAGCAATAAACTTCCAAAACACAAGTACAATGATTAAGGATTCTATTGTTTCTTATGCTTGGAATATGGGAGATAACACTTCATATACACAAGAAAATGGAAGTCACCTATTTGACAATGATGGCAGCTATACAGTGCAGCTTACTGTTAGCTCTTCACAAGGATGTCAGGATACAATTACTGAAAATGTAATTGTAAATCCACTGCCTCAAACAGGACTAAATACATCTGCTTTAGAATACTGTCCAGGGGAAACAATGGTACTTGAAGCAGGTTACGGAATGACTTATGAATGGTCTGGACCTAATAACTTAAGTCATACTGAGCAAGTATTAACGATTGAAAAGTTAACGAGTGTGAATGATGGCTATTACACCGTAATGGTAACCGATGCAAATGGATGTTCAGATGCTGATTCGGTAAACGTAAATGTCTTATCAGGAAGCAATTGTATCGTGGTTACACAGTTGGTAACTCCTAATGCAGATGGTAATAACGACACCTGGATTATTGAAGGTGTTGAACAATACCCAAATGTTGAGGTAAATATATTCAACAGATGGGGAAGTTTAGTCTACCAAAACATGCAATATGCTAACGATTGGGCTGGTCAGGTAAACAAAGGAATCAAGATTGTTCCTGAAGGAAAAGTTCCGGCTGGTACCTACTTTTACACCATTCAATTGAACGATGGATTTACAGATACATTTAATGGCTTCATCGAAGTAGAATACTAGAAAATATGAAGAAGAAAATAATATTTATCATAAGTATCACCTTGTTATATTTCATTGGAAACAATGCTTCCTTTGCACAACAAGATGAACAATTATCGTTTCAAAGTTTAAACCCACTTTACTACAATCCTGCTTATGCTGGAAGTATGAATTCTATCAACATCACCGGAATTGGAAGGTTCCAATGGGTAGGCATGGAAGGTGCTCCCAATACACAATGGTTAAGTGTACATGCACCAATTGTTGGAAAATCATTGGGAATGGGAATTCATATGGTGAATGACAAAATCGGAACAAGAAACAGAACAGGGGCTTATTACGATATCAGTTCAAGTATCCGCCTAAATGATAAAGGTGCAAGATTGGCTTTTGGTTTATCAGCTGGAATGGACATGATTTCAAAAGACTTTACGAGTTTAACAATTCATGACCAAAACGACATAAACAACACGCGCTATTCGTATTCGAAGTTTAATATGGGCGCTGGAATATTTTACTATTCTGAAAAAACATACATTGGATTATCGATGCCTCGAATTATGAAATATAAGGAGGATGACATGATTTCAAATGTAGAACATGGATTATATGCTCAGCATTTATTTTTAACTTTTGGACAGGTTTTCCAACTGAATTCCTCATTCAAGTTAAAAGCTACAATGTTGGCAAAGCATACTCCAGAAACTCCAATTGCAATAGATATAGGGTTACATACTTTGATGTATGACAAGTTTAATGTAGGTGTAATTTATAGACTTACTGAAGCTTTAGGAGTTAATGCATATTACCAAATTAAGAATTACATTAAGATTGGATATGGATATGAGTTTCCTATCAATAGATTGGCAAACTTTCAAACCGGTACACATGAAGTACTTTTACAGTTTGATATTTTCATGAAAAATTCTGTATATAAATCGCCACGTTATTTCTAATATGATGAAGAAAATAATTTTCCTAATACCGACACTCATTATTTGTTTCGGATTAAACGCACAGCTAAAACAAAAAAATGCTGACGACTATTATAATTTGGAGCAATATTATAAAGCAGCACCGATTTATGAAGAACTATCGAATAAGTCTATCAAGAAAAACCAAGCCAATTGGGAGAATATTAGAAGAACTGCTCAAACGTTTCAATATATAAACAAGCAAACTAAGTCTGCGGATTACTATGCTATTTTAAACAAAAATGAGCAGTTAACAGAACAAGATTATATTGACTATATTCAAGTTTTGAGAACGCTTCGTAGGTATCCGCAATCTTCTGAATTAACTGAAAAAGGGGCGAAAAAATTTCCTGAGAATAAAATTCTCAAGCATTGGAATGAAAAACAAGGATCACTCTCGAGATTATACAACGATTTATCTAGTAATTCAATAACGGAAACAAACATAAATTCAGGATATGGAGACTTCTCTCCTGTTTTTTATGATGGAGGAATTGTGTTTTGTACTAAATCCATTCAAAAAGGATTTCTAGTTGGAAAAACAGGTTGGGATAATACGAATTATATACGTCTGTTTTATTCAAAAAATCCAGATAGCTTATCTAAACAAAGTCCAGAGTTATTAAAAGGAGAATTTTTCTCTCGTCTTCATAATGGTCCCGTTGCTTTTGATTCGACACAAAACCAAATGATGATTACTAAAAACGTAAGGAATAAAAAAGATAAAACTGCTTATCTGGCCTTGTTTTCATCGACTAAAAATAAAGATGGAGAATGGAGTGAATTAGTCCCTTTCCCATACAATCAAGAAACTTACAACGTTGGTCAAGCCACTTTTTCTCCAGATCAAAAAGGAATTTACTTTACCTCTGATCAACCAGGAGGTTTTGGAGGAACAGATATCTATTACTCAGAAAAAGTAAATGGAGAATGGCAAAAACCAATTAATCTAGGTGAAAATGTAAATACAGAGTTAGATGAAATGTTTCCCTACATGAACAAAGAAGGTATACTCTACTTTTCATCCAACGGTCATTTTGGCTTAGGGGGGTTAGATATTTTTAAAATTCAATTATCCGAAGAAAATCAAAAAGCAACTAACTTAGGATATCCAATTAACTCTTCTGCTGATGATTTTGGAATCATTGAATACAAGAATAAAAGTGGAGGATTCTTTAGTTCGAACAGAGACGGATACATAGATCGAATTTATAAATGGGATGGAGAAAAAGAATTTGATCAAATTTATACGTATCAATTATTAGGGAATATTTTCAATGCGAAAAATGCAGAACAAATTGAAGGTGCAGAAGTTGAAATAAAAATGAATGCAATTAATGACCAATTAATTTCAGATGATAAAGGAAAGTACAATTCGAAAGTATTGGATAGCCTCAAGTTTGGTGATGATATAGTACTGACAATTGAAGTGAGCAAAAAAGGATTTATCCCTCAAACTATTAGAGTTGAAAAAACGCTTGGTAAAGATGAACAACTTATTTATGACTTTAATCTTCAACCTTTTGATATAGGAAGCGACTTAACTAAAGTGCTAAAGCTGAAACCTATTTACTACGATTTAGACAAGGCTACACTTAGAGAAGATTCAAAACTCGAACTGGATAAAGTTGCTGAAATTTTGAATGATAATCCTGAAATGATTATTGAATTAGGTTCGCACACAGATTGTAGACAAACTTATGATTACAATATGAAACTTTCTGAAAGGAGAGCAAGATCGGCAGCAGAATACCTAAAAACTAAGATTGTTAATCCACAACGAATTATTCCTATCGGATACGGTGAGTTAAAACTAGTTAACGACTGTGCATGTGAAGGTGAAATTGAAAGTGACTGTTCTGACGAGGAACATCAAGAAAACAGAAGAACAGAGTTTATTATTATAAAAAATTAAAACTCAAATGTAAACGTGATTATAAAATGTAATGATTTAAAGTCGTAGTTTCTAAAAATAATGTTACATTTGAACCAAGAAATAAGTTAAAAATGAATTTTATACAATTACATCATCATCATTTACACGTTTGCCCTCAGGCGAAGTGCTAATGATATGTAATTAAAATAATATATCTATTAAACACCGGCTGAGTAAATCAGTCGGTGTTTTTTATGCGATAAGGTTTACTCAGTCAAAAATTAAAACTAAAATGAGTAAACTAAAAATTGCAATCCAAAAGAGCGGAAGACTCAATGAAGATTCGCTGAAATTATTAAAATCATGTGGTATCGCCATTAACAATGGTAAAGATCAATTAAAGGTAGTTGTAGACAACTTTCCTATGGAAATTCTTTATCTACGCAATTCAGATATTCCCCAGTATCTAGAAGACGGAACTGTTGACATAGCCATTGTAGGTGAAAACTTATTGGTGGAACAAAGAAAACAAGTTGAAATAGTCGAACAACTGGGCTTCTCGAAGTGTAGGGTTTCATTGGCGATTCCTAAGGATGTGGAGGATGAAAGTGTAAACTACTTTAACAATAAAAAAATCGCTACATCTTACCCAGTTACCTTAAAAGAGTTCTTAAAAAAGAATAATATTCAAGCTGAAATCCACGTTATATCAGGGTCTGTTGAAATTGCTCCAAGCATAGGATTGGCAGATGGTGTTTGTGATATCGTTAGTTCTGGAAATACTCTTTTTAGAAACGGATTGAAAGAAACCCAGGTGATCTTAACATCTCAAGCTGTTCTAGTTAAATCAAAAAAGTTAAATACAGAACAAGAGCAAATTCTTGAGAAATTATTGTTCAGGATTAGAGCAGTCCAAAAAGCACAAAACAGCAAATACATCTTACTGAATGTACCGAATGACAAAATCAAAGCGGTAACTAAAATTCTACCTGTTCTTAAAAGTCCTACGATTCTTCCTTTAGCAGAGGAAGGATGGAGTTCTTTACACTCAGTAATTGAAGAGGGTGAGTTTTGGGAGGTTATAGATGCCTTAAAAGCTGCAGGCGCAGAAGATATTTTGATTGTTCCAATTGATAAAATGGTGAGCTAATGAAAACATATAACAATCCCGAAATAGAAAGTTGGAATGAACTAATTCAACGTCCTGTTATTAATCAAAAGGAGTTAGACCAACTGGTTAATTCTATCATTGAGAATGTAAAAATAAAAGGCGATATAGCGCTCAAGGAATATGCACTGCAATTTGATAAAGTAACGCTGAACAATCTTGTAGTTTCAACAGAAGAAATTGAAAAAGCTAAGAAATTAGTACCTCAAGAGCTAAAAGATGCAATTCAAATCGCATATGAAAATATTTATATCTTTCACAAATCTCAAGAAGCCGCAGAAACAGTTATTGAGACAACGAATGGTGTGAAATGCTGGAGAAAATCAGTGGCAATTGAAAAGATTGGTTTATACATTCCTGGTGGAAGCGCTCCCCTGTTCTCAACCATACTAATGTTAGGTACACCAGCGAAAATAGCAGGATGTAATGAAGTTATTTTATGTACTCCTCCAAGTAAAGACGGAACAATTAATCCTGCGATTTTGTATACTGCAGATTTGGTTGGAATAACTAAAGTATATAGAGTTGGAGGTGCACAAGCTATCGCTGCAATGGCAGTTGGAACAGAAACGATTCCGCAAGTATATAAAGTTTTCGGACCAGGAAATCAATACGTAACCAAGGCTAAAGAACTCGTTCAGCAAATGGGAACTGCTATTGATATGCTAGCAGGACCAAGTGAAGTCTTAATTATTGCGGATAACACATGTAACCCTGAATTTGTAGCAGCTGATTTACTTTCTCAAGCAGAACACGGTCCTGACAGTCAAGTTGTTTTATTAAGCGACAATGAGGATATCCTTACAAAATGTCAAATGGCAGTACAACGTCAAGTTCAATTGCTTCCAAGAAAGGAAATAGCATTAAAAGCATTAGAAAACAGTCAATCAATTGTTTTTAATGACCTCGAAGAATGTATCGAGTTTAGTAATCGTTATGCTCCAGAACATGTGATTCTTGCATCTGAGAATACTAATTCCTTGATCAATAAAATCACGAATGCAGGATCGGTATTTATAGGTAACTACAGTTGTGAATCTGCAGGTGATTACGCTAGTGGAACAAATCATACTTTACCTACCAATGGATTCGCTAAAAACTATAGCGGTGTTTCTTTAGACAGCTTTGTAAAGAAAATCACTTTCCAAGAGTTGAGTAAGCAAGGAATTGAAAATATTGGAGAAGCAATTGAAATAATGGCTGAGGCTGAAGGATTATTTGCACACAAAAGTGCAGTTACATTAAGATTAAATGAAATTAGAAATGATAAAAATTAAAAACTTAGTTCGTCCCAATATTTTGAAATTGCAGCCTTATTCAAGTGCTAGAAGTGAATTCACAGGGAAAGAAGGTGTTTTCTTAGATGCAAATGAGAATCCTTTCGGAGAATTAAATCGCTATCCGGACCCTTATCAAAGTGAACTCAAGGAGAAATTAGGAGCATTAAAAAATCTTACACCTAAGAACATCTTCATAGGGAATGGAAGTGATGAAGTGATAGATTTAGCGTTCAGGATATTTTGTAATCCAGGAAAAGATAAAGCATTAACCTTCTCTCCTACTTATGGAATGTATGATGTTTCTGCGGGTATCAATAATATTGAGTTAATTCAATTGCCTTTAGATTCAAAATTTGAAATCGATTTAGACTCATTAAATCCTTACTTCAAAGACAATAATTTAAAATTGATTTTCATTTGTTCACCAAACAATCCAACAGGAAACTTAATGGATAAAAAGACTATAACGTATATTCTCGAAAACTTCAAAGGATTAGTAATTGTGGATGAAGCTTATATTGATTTTGCAGAAGGAGAGTCTATTGTTGAAAAAGTAAATCAACACAACAATCTCATTGTAAGTCAAACCTATAGTAAGGCTTGGGGATTAGCTGCTGCTCGCGTTGGAACGGCTTACGCTTGCGAAGAAATCATCGATTTATTTAACAAAATAAAACCTCCTTACAACATCAGTGTTTTAAATCAAAAAGCGGCTATCGAAGCTTTAGATAACAGCATAGAATATCAAGAGAACCTCGATCTAATTCTGAGCGAAAGAACAAGATTAGAGGAGGCACTGATAGAGATTGAAAAAGTCAATAAAATCTATCCTTCAGAAGCCAATTTTATACTTGTCGAAGTTGAAAATGCAGACGAGCTATACACCACATTGGTGAACCAAAATATCATTACAAGAAATAGAAATAAACAAGTTAAAAACTGCATTCGTATTTCTGTTGGAACACCTGAAGAAAATAATAAATTAATTAACGCAATAAAAAACATCTAATGAAAAAAGCACTATTTATAGACCGAGATGGAACACTTGTGATAGAACCACCAGTAGATTACCAACTAGACAGTTTGGAAAAACTAGAATTCTACCCTGGCGTTTTTCAGTGGCTAGCAAGAATCGCTAAAGAAATGGATTATGAGTTAGTAATGGTAACCAATCAAGATGGGTTGGGAACAGATTCTTTCCCTGAAGAAACATTCTGGCCAGCACAAAACAAAATCATTCAGGCCTTTAAAAATGAAGGAGTAATATTCGATGAAATATTGATCGACAAAAGCTTCCCTGAAGACAATGCACCGACAAGAAAGCCAAGAACAGGATTGTTACAGCCATACATTTATGGAAATTACGATTTAGCTAAATCCTTTGTAATTGGTGACAGAGAAACAGATGTGGAATTAGCCATCAACCTTAAGTCACAAGCTATATTTATAGGTGAACAAAATAAAGATGCTACATTAAGCACTACAGATTGGAGTGAAATTTACCAATTCCTTAAAGCTATTCCACGCAAAGGAAAAGTAAGTAGAATTACCAATGAAACTTCTATTGAAATTGAAGTTAACCTAGATGGAAGCGGAAAATCAAAATTAGATACTGGAATTGGCTTTTTCGACCATATGTTGGAACAAATTGCAAGACACGGAAATATAGACTTAGACGTTAAGGTAAAAGGTGACTTAGAAATTGACGAGCACCACACCATTGAAGATGTTGCCATAACCCTCGGAGAAGCTTTTGTAAAAGCACTTGGTATTAAAAAAGGAATTGAACGCTATGGCTTCCTCTTACCAATGGATGATTGTTTGGTTCAAGTGGCGCTTGACTTTGGAGGTAGGCCTTGGTTAGTGTGGAATGCTGAATTTAAACGTGAAATGGTGGGGGAAATGCCAACAGAAATGTTTATGCACTTCTTTAAATCTTTTAGTGATGCTGCAAAATGCAATCTAAATATAAAGGCAGAAGGCGATAATGAGCACCATAAAATAGAAGCGATTTTTAAAGCTTTTGCAAAAGCAATAAAAATGGCAGTGAGTAAAACGGAAAACTACAATATTCCAAGTACAAAAGGAACAATATGATTGCAATAGTAAAATACAACGCAGGAAATATACAATCTGTTCAAAACGCACTCACAAACTTAGGTTATGAAAGTGTAATTACAGATGATAAAGCTACTCTACGCACTGCAGATAAAGTAATTTTCCCTGGTGTTGGTGAAGCTAGCTCTGCAATGAAGTATTTGCAGGAGAAAAAATTAGATGCAATCATAAAATCTCTAAAACAACCCGTTCTAGGAATCTGCTTGGGTCTACAGTTGATGTCTCAAAGCTCTGAGGAAGGTGAAGTTAAATGCTTAGGGATATTTGACACGGCTGTAAAACGATTCCCTCCAAAGGAAAAAGTTCCTCACATGGGGTGGAATAACTTTGAGCAACTAAAAGGTCCGTTGTTTGAAAACATCAAATTAAAAGATGATGTTTATTATGTACATAGTTATTACGCTGAAATATCTGAAGAGACAATTGCAATTTGTGATTACATCAATCCATTCAGTTCAGCTTTACAAAAAGACAACTTCTACGCGACTCAGTTTCACCCTGAAAAATCTGCAGATGTTGGAATGAGAATACTTAAAAACTTTTTAAAATTATGAGAATTATACCCGCAATCGACATTATAGATGGAAAGTGCGTTAGACTCTCCAAAGGAGACTACGCTACACAGAAAATCTACAGTGAAAACCCCTTAGAAATAGCTAAAGCTTTTGAAGACAATGGCATTCAGAATTTGCATGTTGTAGATTTAGATGGAGCAAAAGCACAACACATCATCAATCATAAAATACTGGAAGAAATCTGTTCTAAAACAAGTCTGAAAGTTGATTTTGGTGGAGGACTAAAGTCCGATGAGGACCTAAAAATAGCTTTTGAAAGTGGCGCAAACCAAATAACTGGAGGAAGTATTGCTGTAAAACAACCTGAAGTTTTTAAATCTTGGTTGAAACAATACGGAAGTGAAAAAATCATCTTGGGCGCAGACTGTAGACATAGAAAAATAGCGACCAATGGTTGGACAGAAAGTGCAGATATTGATGTTGTTGATTTCATTCTTGATTACGAAAAAGAAGGTGCGAAATATGTAATTTGCACAGATATTTCAAAAGATGGAATGCTCCAAGGAACTTCAAATGAACTGTATAAAGAAATTATCAAAAAAAGTGAAGTTAAACTCATTGCAAGTGGAGGAGTTTCTTGTGTAGAAGACTTGTATTTACTCCACGAAATGGGCTGCGAAGGGACAATCCTTGGAAAAGCATTCTACGAAGGTAAAATCACCATGAAGGAATTGGTTAAATTCATTAATAAAATAGCTTAAACATGTTAAAAAAGAGAATTATACCCTGTTTAGACATCAAGGATGGAAGAACGGTTAAAGGAATCAACTTTGTGGATATTAAAGATGCTGGAGACCCGATAGAATTGGCAAAAAAGTATGTTATAGAAGGTGCAGACGAACTGGTTTTTTTAGATATTACTGCAACACTTGAAAATAGAAAAACGCTTATTGACTTAGTTAAAAAAGTAGCTCAAGAAATTAATATTCCTTTTACTGTTGGTGGAGGAATAAACTCAGTTGCAGACGTAAGTGTATTAATTAAAGCAGGTGCAGATAAAGTGAGTATCAATTCTTCAGCTGTTAAACGCCCTGAATTAATCAAAGAAATCGCAAAAGAATTTGGTGAACAATGTGTTGTTGTTGCTATTGACACAAAGTTTGAAAATGAAGAGTGGATGGTTTTTGTTCATGGAGGAACAACAGCTACAGCACTTAAGGCTGTAGAATGGGCTAAAGAGGTAGAGGCTTTAGGAGCTGGAGAAATCTTATTGACCTCAATGAACAATGATGGAACAAAAAATGGGTTTGCATTGGATATTACCCAACAAGTTTCTGAAGCTGTAAATATTCCTGTTATTGCATCTGGTGGAGCCGGAAAAATGGAGCACTTTAAGGAAGTTTTTGAACAAACAGGAGCGACTGGTGGACTTGCAGCAAGTATTTTTCATTATGGAGAAATACCTATTCCACAATTAAAAGAATATTTAAAAACACAAAAAATTGCAATACGATGATAGATTTTGAAAAAGGTAACGGACTAGTTCCAGTAGTCATACAAGACAACAATACTTTGCAAGTTCTTATGCTTGGATACATGAACAAAGAAGCATTTGAAAAAACAAAGTCCGAAAAAAGAGTGACTTTCTTCAGCAGAAGTAAAAACAGATTGTGGACAAAAGGAGAGTCTTCAGAAAACTATTTAGAAGTTGTAGATATTCAAATAGATTGTGATCAAGACAGTCTTTTAATTAAAGCAATCCCCGCAGGACCAACTTGCCACACAGGAACTACTTCTTGTTTTAAAGAAGAAACTGCAAAAGGCTTTCTTTATGTATTAGAATCTATTATTCACCAAAGAATTGATGAAGATGATGAAAGTTCATACACCAATCAATTATTCAGAAGAGGAATCAATAAAGTCGCGCAAAAAGTTGGTGAAGAAGCAGTAGAGTTAGTGATTGAAGCCAAAGATGAAAATGCCGATTTATTCAAAAATGAAGCTGCAGATTTAATGTATCATTATCTGATTTTATTAAAAGCAAAAGGGTTTACAATGGAAGATATTGAGCATATTTTAAAAGAACGAAATCAATAATCGTATTTTGAGTGAGTATTAAATTGAATAATCTTTTTCAAAAGATTAACTTTACGAACCAAAATGAAAATTAGAAGTCCTATTTTCATTACTGAAATTGCTATTAAGATAACAGATGAATGCAGTCTACTTAAAATATTTGAAATACGCTCTCTTAGCTGCATTGATATATATTCCCTTATTTGGACATTTAGGAACTTTACCTATTCGTATTTGGGATGAAGCAAGATTGGCTATTAATGCCTATGAAATGCTTAACGGTGGAGATTATATCGTAACGCATTTCGAAGGTGCACCAGACATGTGGAATACCAAACCACCTCTGTTAATCTGGATCCAAGTGCTCTTTATGAAAATATTTGGGGTAAATGAAGTAGCTGTTCGTTTACCCTCTGCACTTGCAGGTCTTTTTACTTGTATTGTCTTATTGATTTTTTCACGGAAATATTTTAAAATTAACAGCATTGGATTTATCACCGTATTTGTGCTAATTACATCATATGGCTACATCAATCTTCACGCTACGAGAACAGGAGATTATGATGCATTACTGACTTTATTTACAACTTTAGGAGGTTTGCTTTTCTTCTCATTCTGTGAGACCAAAAACTACAAACATCTATACTTGTTCTTCCTCTTTACTGCTTTTGGGGTGCTAACGAAAAGTATTACTGGAATGTTGTTTATTCCAGCCATATTTATCTACAGCATCATTCAAAAGCAATTTATTCCATTATTAAAAAGTAAGCACTTCTACTTCGGCTTATTGTCTTTTCTAGTTCTAGTATTTGGTTATTACTTCTTAAGAGAGGCTTATAATCCTGGATATATTGCAGCTGTACAAGAAAATGAGTTAGGAGGGAGATTTTTAGAAGTTTTGGAAGATCATCAACATGGTTTTTTATTCTATTTTGACAACTTTATAGACCTTCATTTTTCCTATTGGCACCTCCTAGTTCCTTGTGGAATTATAACTGGATTCGTAATTAAGAACAAAAAGATAAATAGAATCACTTTATTTTCTACCTTAATGATTACCACTTTCTTTCTAATTATATCAACTGCACAAACTAAAATAAAATGGTATGACGTTCCTTTATACCCTTTCTTAGCTATAATTACAGCAATTTTTATTTATTACATTTTTGAAACCCTAAAGAATAATAAAACATTTAATCAAACACTCTCTGTAAATATTATTCCTTTCATATTCCTGTTTTTAATCGGAATCACTCCTTATCAAAACATATTGGACAGAACGTATAAACCAAAAGAGAGCGGTCAAGAGATTGAATTCTACGAAATAGGATACTACCTGAAAGATGCCGTAAAAGGAAAACACGATTTAAATAATAAGTTTGTACTTTACGATGGATATTACGCCCAAAATTTATTTTATTTGAACATATTAAATGACAAAGGTGTAAATGTTCAATTTAAAGATTGGACAAAGTTAGATACAAATGATATCGTTATCGCTCATCAAGAAGAGGTAAAAGAATACCTTGAAGAGCATTACAACTATGAAATTATTCATACAGAGGGCAATGTGATAACCTATAAAATTTATGGAAGCAAAGAGCAATAAAGAAATAGACATTTCTGTTATCATACCAATTTATAATGAACAACAGATTATAGATGAACTGTATACACGTCTTCAACAAACGGTTTCACAGATTTCAGAAAATTATGAATTAATCTTTGTAAATGATGGCAGCAAAGATCATTCTTTGTTAGAGTTATTAAAACTAACAGAAAAAGATCACCGTGTGTTTTACATTAACTTCAGTAGAAACTTTGGTCACCAAATTGCCGTTACTGCTGGTTTAGACGCTTGCAGAGGAAATGCTGTAGTAATTATTGATGGTGACTTACAAGATCCACCTGAATTGATTTCAGAATTATACGCAAAGCACAAAGAAGGCTACGAAGTGGTTTACGCAAGAAGAAAAGAAAGAAAAGGAGAAAGTTTCTTTAAAAAAATTACTGCAAAACTGTTTTACCGCACCTTAAAGAAAATTACATCAATTGATATTCCACTAGATACTGGTGACTTTAGATTGATTGATAAAAAAGTTGTGTATTACTTAAAACAAATGCCAGAACAAAATAAATTCTTACGCGGACAAATTGCTTGGTTAGGTTTTAGACAGTCAGAAGTACTTTTTAATCGCGATGAAAGAAAGTATGGAAAAACAGGTTACTCTTTTAGCAAGATGATGAATTTTGCAATGGATGGAATCACAAGTTTTTCTGATAAACCTTTACAGTTAGTAACTAAAATAGGCTTTTCAATATCCTTCTTTTCATTTTTGATCATTCTTTATGCAATTTACTCTCACTATATTTTAGATCGAACAATTACTGGTTGGACCTCACTCATTATCAGCTCTATGTTTATAGGTGGAGTACAATTAATTTCTATTGGAATAATTGGAGAGTATATAAGTAGAATCAATAAAAACGTTTTAAAGCGTCCATTATATATTGTTGAGAAAAGTAATATTGATAAAACATAGATTGCTTAAGAAAACACCAAAACTCAACTATTAATCAAAATAATTTTAACTTCGCTTTTTACAATTTCATATGGAAGCACTACAAAATATTGACGTACAGTTATTTCTTTACCTCAACAATTTAGGAACCGAAGGATGGGATAGCTTTTGGATGATTATCACAGATAAATATTTGGCTTTTCCATTGTATGCACTCTTGGCATTATTAGTTTTATGGAAAACAGGCTTTAAATCAGCGGTTGTAAGTGGATTTGTGATTTTAGGAACTGTTGCTGTAGCATATGGAATCTCTCTAGCAATGAAATATGGCTTTGCACGTCCTCGTCCATGTAATGTATTTGAAATCGGAACCGAAATGCGTTTTCCTTTAGCTTCTAAAGGGAAAGAATGCGGTGATTTCGGATTTGTTTCTTCTCACGCTACAGTTGGAATGGCAATGATTACCCTGATTGCACTTATCTTAAAACCCTATTTCAAACATATCATTTGGCCACTATTGGCTTGGGTTGCACTCTTTTCTTACAGCAGAATTTATGTTGGAAAACACTATCCTGGAGATTTAATCATAGGATTATTAATAGGACTTCTTGTTGGCCTGATTGCGTTTAAAGTACGTGGATGGGTGGCTAAAAAATATGGTATATAATTTTGTCTATAGGGACGTTTTGTAAAACGTCCTTACAAGTAAAACCTACCTAATGGAAAACCATCACCGCTAAAACAACAATCGCCAATGTTGTACTCAAAGCAAACTTTCCAATTACTTCCATTCTTCTGTATTCCAACTCTGGATTCTCTATTTTCACAGCTTTACGTTCTAATAAATTAATAATAACCAAGAATACTATAAGCAAAACGAAAAGAATCAGTTTTGACAACAATAACGGCATCAAGTGAAGTGCATTCCAATAAGGAAGAATAAGATATACCCCAGAAACAAGTAGTAAAACGAGTCCGATGGTCCCCATTCTACCCAAAATTTGAGTATTCGTTTTAAGTTTTACAGCCTCCTCCTTTGACAATTTAGAAGAAGCAAATCCTAAAAAAGCATGTGCAAAAGCAGTTCCTAATCCCATGGCAAGACCAATAAAATGTAGGATTAACATTGTATCTCTCATCGAAATTTAAATTTATTTTATTTGCATTACAGGAATCTCTTGTAAGTATTACCGTTTTTCAAAACGTCCACTTAAGTAAAAGCGTCTGAACTAGAAAGATCACGTAATTTATTTTTAAAAATCAAGGAGTTGACTTATGTCAATAACTGTTTTTAAAATAATTACAACGCAGAAAGTGAGCTTTATAGACAGAAGCTACAGTGCAAAGGGTTTTCCAATCAAGAACATAGTCGGTCGCTTATCCAAATCAAAAGCATTCTCTCTCCACTCAGCAATCGTCATCGTTTGAACACGCTCTGTTGGCAATGTCAAATCACACGCAATACAAAGGAAGGTAGCATCCAAACATTCATTCAATAAATCCTCCAACAAATGATTATTTCTGAAAGGAGTCTCCATAAAAATCTGTGTTTGTCCAGTTTTACTCACTTCTCTCTCATAATTCTTAAAAGTAAAAACTCGCTTCTTTCGCTCTTTTGGAATATATCCATTAAAAGCAAAAGACTGACCGTTGAATCCACTTGCCATTAAGCCCAGCAATATAGACGAAGGCCCTGTCAAAGGACTCACAAAGTGTCCCAATTGGTGTGCTAAAGCAACTAAATCAGCACCAGGATCAGCAACACCAGGACAACCTGCTTCAGAAATAATTGCCACATCGTGACCACTTCTCAGAGGCGCCAACATTCCCGCTAAATCTGTAGGGGGTGTCTTTTTATTTAAAATGAAAAATGTCGATTGATCAATAGGAAAAGTCCTGTCTAGTTTTCGCAGATAACGGCGCGCAGACTTCAAATCTTCAACTGCGAAATAACGCGTCTTCTTAGCTATTTCTGCTACTTCTGTTGGAATAACATGCTCCCAATTTTCTGAGCCCATCAATGTGGGCATTAAATACAATCGACCTTTAGCCATTAGTTTTTTAATTCTTTTAATAAAACATCTGTTCCAGCATCTAGCATTTCAAAAACATCTTGAAAACCTTCATCTCCTCCAAAATATGGATCTGGAACCTCTAAATCTTTATTCGGATGCGTAAGGTTCAAGAACATTTCTACCTTTTGAATATCCTTTTCATCTCTAGCTAACTTCGAAACATTCTCAAAATTACTTTTATCCATCACAATAATGCGATCGAACTCATCAAAGTCAGCCACTTTAAACTGTCTTCCACGTAGTTCATCAATCGGAACACCATTTCTTTTCGCTGTTTCAATCATTCTTGCATCTGGAGCATGACCAACATGCCAATCTCCAGTTCCTGCAGAATCTACAACAACATCTAAATTATGGTCAGCCACTTTTTTACGCATTAATCCATCTGCCATTGGCGAGCGACAGATGTTTCCTAAGCATACCATTAAAATTTTCATAATATATAAATTTAAGTAGGACTTTGATTTTTAATAATCTTCCAAAACAACGCCGGAGAAAATCGTTTAATCTTAGCCGCTAAAATTTCTTTATTTCCTATCAATACCTCTTTCTTCTTCTTGACTGTAGCCTTTAACATTTGGTTCACACATTCCTCAACAGACATTCCCGTTGCTTGATTGTGATCCATCTCTCCATGAGCCGTTCCGTCTTCTGTCAAAGCACTCGTTGAAATAGGCGTATTGATCTTCCCAGGACAAACAATCGTAACCGAGATATTGTTCTTAGCTTCCTCTAATAATAAACTTTCGTAATACCCATGCAAAGCATGTTTCGAAGCAGCGTATGCCGAGCGAAGGTAAAACCCGAATTTTCCAGCAATACTCGAAGTGATAATAATATGACCACTTTGTTGCTGTTGCATATACGGAAGAACAGCTTTTGTTAGGGCTATATTCCCAAAGTAATTCACCTCCATAATTCTACGATCTACATCAATTGAAGTTTTAGAAGCTTCAGCACGTTGAGAAACACCACCACTATTAAACAAGTAATCGATGCGTTCATATTTCTGAAACACACGTTCCGCTAAATCATCAAAATGACCGTTATCAGCTAGGTCCAATTGCATTACAGTATGTTCGTCAGGACGCTGAAGAGAGACTTTTAACTTCTCTAACTCCTCAACATTTCGTGCTGACAACACTAATTTACTTCCTAACTCAGCTAATTGCACAGCGAGCTCCTTCCCTATTCCGGAAGATGCCCCCGTAATCCAAACTACTTTATTGGCAAATCTTTTCATGCCGCAAAGATATTGAAAAGCTTTTACATTATTGGGATTTAATGAGGTGATGAAAAAATAGAATTAAAAATGAAAAAGTTGAGTTCAATAATTTTCTTTTGGAGCCCTTAATCCGCCTACACCTCCAATTTACTTCCTTGATTTACTGTGTTGTTATTACGCAAAATAAGAGCTTCTGATGTCGCTTTTTTTGGCGCAATCAACACGCAACCAAGTTCAGCAAGATTTTCGGTTTCGTCGGGGGCCGGAATGACTGGGGTTTTGCAGAAGAGAAATTGTTTTTGAAATTTATTATAAAGCCGTTGAAACGGCTAACAGTACAGGAACTAATTCTATTGAATGTGGGATGAATCCCACATCAATAGAAAAGGCAATTCTTTTAATTATACAGTTCCTAATCTTTTCACAAAACCAATTGGCGAGGTTTGAATCGTTTCCCATCAGTTCGAGTGAATTACAAAACGAAGTGGAGAGAATTGTATCGTTTTTCGTCAGTTCGAGTGATTTTATGAAGTGAAACGGAATAAAATTGTATCGAGAACAGACAAAAAACAGTTAATCACAAGAGTTATTTTTAAATCACAGCACTATTCTCGATACACCTTCACTTCGTTACGG
>Ga0209075_1000907_pt1 | contig 28638 bp, 19 predicted proteins | sample Stecom2011_FD_187523 | JGI IMG/M metagenome (GOLD analysis project Ga0209075, IMG submission 187523) | Agricultural soil microbial communities from Utah to study Nitrogen management - Steer compost 2011 (SPAdes) (version 2) | ecosystem: Environmental > Terrestrial > Soil > Agricultural land...
CCCTCACTCCTCAGTTGTTGACCAGCACTATCTTGCCGACCACCTGATCCCTGGCCAGCTCGGCAAAGGCCTCCTCGGCCTGATCGAAGGTGTAGGTCCGGGCCACCAGAGGTTTCAATTGTCCGGATTCGAACAGGGGCCAGAGCTTCTCTTCCATCCGCGCCAGCAGTCCGGCCTTGAAGTCGGCGCTGCGGGTGCGCAGCGTGGAGCCGGTCAGCTGCAGCCGCTTGACCAGCACCTTGGCCAGATCCAGCTCGGCATTACGACCGCCCATCAGACCGATCAGTACCCAGCGCCCGTCCTGGGCCAGCAGATCCAGATGCTCGGGAGCATAGTTGGCGCCGACCGGATCCAGCGCCACATTGAAGGGCCCGAAGTCCTTCAATGTGGCAATCCCATCATGGCGCAGCACCCCGCCCTCAGCCCCCAGGGCCTGACAGGTTTCCAGTTTTTCCTGGGAGCCCAGGCTCACCCAGCAGGGGTTGCCGAAGGCCTTGCACAGCTGGATCGCCGCGGTGCCGACACCACTGGCCCCGGCGTGGATCAGCACCTTCTCCCCGGGCTGGGCTGCGCCCAGCTCAAACACGTTCAGCCAGGCAGTACTGAACACCTCGGGAATCGCCGCGGCGTCTTCCCAGGCCATATCCCGGGGTACCGGCAGCAGGTGCCGGGCATCGACCACCACCTCATCGGCCATGCCGCCACCGGCGAGCAGCGCGCATACCCTGTCCCCCACCTGCCAGCGGGTCTGACCGGCCGTTTCGATCACCTCGCCGGCACATTCGAGCCCGAGAATATCGGTTGTACCCGGCGGCGGCGGATAGTGGCCGGCCTTCTGCAGCAGGTCCGCACGGTTGATTCCAGCAGCCTTGACCCTCACCCGAACCTGCCCGGGTTGCAGGGCGACAGCCGGCTCCGTACGCCAGCTCAGCACCCCACCTTCAGCTTGCAATCCTCTCACTGTGCCTCCAATATTGATTCGTTGAATGACCTGAAAACGGGAACCCACGGCTTCCGTCAGCACACTAAAGAAAGCATACCTTCAGCTCTCCGGACACGATACCTCAGATGACACTATCTACCACCCTGCGCAAATCCTGCCTCATTGCCCTGCTCTGTCTGGGCGTGGGCAATGCCGTCGCTGACGAGGCAGTTAGCGCTATCCCTGTTCTGGATCTGGAGAGTCTGCAGCCGACCCGTGAGCAGATGATCGCCAGTCTCAATACCGTCGAACTGCTGCGTCGTCACCATTACAACCGGATCCGCCTGGACGACGAGCTGTCCAGCGAGGTTTTCGATACCTATCTGCGCCAGCTGGATCCACAGCGCAGTCTTTTTACCGAAGCGGACATCCGTGATTTCTCCGAATACCGCTACAAGTTCGATGACCTGCTGCAGGCCGGTGACCTGAGCGTCGGTTTCGCCATGCATACCCGGCAGATCCAGCGTGCCGACCAGCGTATCGCCTTTGCCCGCCAGCTGCTGAGCGAGGGCATAGACAAGCTGGACTTCAGCGGCGACCAGATGATCCTGATCGACCGCGAGAAGGCCGACTGGCCCGCTGACGACAGCGCGCTGCACAGCCTCTGGCGCCAGCAGATCAAGGATGAGGTGCTGCGGCTGAAACTGGCCGGCCGCGAAACCGAGTCCATCCAGGAGCTGCTCGAGAAGCGCTACGCCAACCAGCAGAAGCGCCTGTACCAGACCCGCAGCGAGGACATCTTCCAGAACTACATCAATGCCCTGGCCCAGGTCTACGACCCCCATACCCAGTACATGTCTCCGGATAACGCGGAGAACTTCGACATCAACATGAGCCTGTCCCTCGAGGGCATCGGCGCCGTGCTGCAAAGCGACAACGACCACACCAAGATCGTCCGTCTGGTGCCGGCCGGTCCGGCGGAGAAGAGCAAGCAGCTGGCTCCGGCCGATCGCATCATCGGCGTGGCCCAGGGCAACAGCGAAATGGTCGACGTGGTCGGCTGGCGGCTTGATGAAGTGGTCAAGCTGATCCGCGGTCCCAAGGGCTCCACCGTGCGCCTGGAAGTCATTCCCGCCAGCAACCCGCCCAGTGACATGACCAGCCGCGAGGTGGTTCTGGTGCGTGAAGCGGTCAAACTGGAGGACCAGGCCGCCAAATCCTCGGTGCTGGAATTCAACGAGCAGGGCCAGGATTACCGTATCGGGGTGATCGAGGTGCCCGGCTTCTATATCGACTTCAAGGCCTATCGCCGGGGTGATCCGGATTATCGCAGCACCACCCGCGATGTTCGCCGGCTGCTCAGCGAGCTGCAGGAACAGAACATTGACGGCATCGTTCTGGACCTGCGCAACAATGGCGGCGGCTCCCTGCAGGAGGCCACCGAGCTGACCGGCCTGTTCATAGGTCAGGGCCCCAGTGTGCTGGTACGCGACGCCAAGGGACAGGTGCAGGTGCTGGATGATCCCGATGCCGGCGTGGTCTACCACGGCCCCCTGGCGGTGATAGTCAACAAGCTGTCTGCCTCTGCCTCGGAGATCTTTGCCGGCGCGGTGCAGGACTATGGGCGTGGCCTGGTGATCGGCGAGCCGACCTTCGGCAAGGGGACGGTGCAGTCGATCCAGCCGCTCAACCATGGCGAACTCAAGTTCACCCTGGCCAAGTTCTACCGGGTGTCCGGACAGAGCACGCAGAACCGTGGCGTGGTCCCGGACATCCTCTATCCGTCGCTCCTGGAAACCGCCGATTTCGGTGAAAGCAGCCTGCCCCGTGCCCTGCCCTGGGACACCATCCCGCCGGTGCCGTACAAGGCCGATAACATGCTGCAGGTACTGGTACCCCAGCTGATCGACCGGCACAAGGCCCGGGCGGAGAAGAATCCCGAGTTCATCTACACCATGGCCCGCATCGACCTCAACCGGGCCATGCAGGAACGGGAATACCTGCCGCTGAACGAAGAGCGTCGCCGGGCCGAGCAGCAGGAGTTCGAAGAGAAGCTGCTGGCCATGGAGAATGCCCGCCGCCGGGCCCTGGGCGAAGAGCCGCTGGAAAAACTGGAGAAGGAAGATCCGCTGCTCGAGACCGCCGGCATTCCGGATACCGATGACGAAGTCGATGCCGCCAAGGACCCCTTCCTCGCCGAAACCGGCCACATCCTCATCGACCTGCTGCAATTGCAGGCTCAGGTAGCCAAAGCGGGCTGACCTTCCCTTCCCGACAACCCCGGCGCCTTCGCCGGGGTTACCCACAGATCCTGTGGATAACTCTGTGAACAAGCCCTGATCAAATCGCCCAAAGCCGCATGAAAATGCAGCTGGACACTGCTGGGCATTTTTTAATCAGGAAGAAAAGACTTGAAAAACAGGCACTTGCGCTTGGCACAAAATCTGCTGGGAGACGTCTTCCCGGGACTGGACCGTCACCGGGAAATGTGCATAACAGTAACACCGAGGGGACAGGTGCGTCTGCCCTGCCCCTCCGAGAGCGTTACCTTTCTACTCACTCGGTGTCGCCGTTCCCTTGAATACCGATCAGCTCCATGTCGAACACCAGCACGGAGTTCGGCGGGATCAGCGGGCTCGGGCTCATGGGGCCGTAAGCCAGATCGCTGGGGATGGTGACCTTCCACTTGTCGCCAACGCGCATCAGCTGCAGGGCCTCAACCCAACCCGGGATCACCTGCCCTACCGGCAGATCGGTAGGCTCGCCGCGCTGCAGGGAGCTGTCGAATACGGTGCCGTCGATCAGGCGGCCTTCATAGTGCACGGTGACCACATCGGTTGCACTGGGCTGGGCACCGTCAGCTTCACCGGATTCGATGATTTCATACTGCAGACCGGAGTCGGTGGTAATTACGCCTTCACGCTTGGCATTCTCAGCCAGATAGTCGGCCGCGGCCTGCTGATTGGCCTCGTCCGCCTCGCTGGCCTTCTCTTCCAGCCTGGCCTGCAGGTCACCGAAGGCGGCAATAATGTCCTTGTCCTCCAGGCGCGGCTGCTTGCCACCCAGCGCATCCTGCATGCCCAGTTTCAGAGCATCCAGATCCAGATCGTTCAAGCCGTCCTGCGCGAGCGTCTGGCCCATGTTCAGGCCGATGCCGTAGGAGGCCTGCTGAATCGACGTGGTGAGCTCCACGTTCTGTTCCTTGTCCTTATTATTGCAGCCCACCAGGGTCACAATACCTATCGCTACAGTGGCTGCCAGCAGATTCCGCTTCATGCTTACCTCTTGAGTTGGCCCGTTGTGGGCGAAGGATGATGCCTGAAGCATAACAGTGCAGCCCCAGCCCGGCTACAGTCCACCCGGACCGGGATAATGATCAGGTTTGCAATTTACAAAGATGGGTAAACCGCGATCGGGGGTACTGCTGAACCCCGCCGCCCGGGCGGCGACGGGGCGGGAACGGAGGTCTGGCGACCTCCGCCGTCGTCAATCAGCTCCGTCTGCTCTGCTGCCCGCCCTTGCGTCCGGCCTCCGCCGCCCGCTGCGGATTGTTCTTGAAGTTACCACCGCTGGCCTGACCGCCTTTTCTGCCAGCTTCCGCTGCACGTTGCGGGTTTTCAGCAAAATTGCCTTTACCACCTCTACGTTGAGTCATGTGCTTGGCCTCCAATCAGGTTGTACATGCAGGTGCAGGGGCACCTGTAGGGTTGGAGGCCCGCCTCTGGCAGAGGTTCGCGTTATTTTTTCCCCCTGGCGGTACAACTCGTCGCCCGGGCGCCGGTCAAAGCTTCTAACCACAGAGTCCTGACAGGAGCCGCCATGACCAGCATGACCGCCGTGACCGACCAGCACCGCCAGCAGTACAGCGAGGTCCTGCTGGCCAGGGCTGCGCCGCTGTTCGAACAGACCGCACTGGCGGCCGGTGAAGCCGGGTTGCATGCCCGGGTGCATGTGCAGGGCACGCCCCCGGAGTTGTGCCTGCAGGTCAGCCGCGACGCTGACAGCCGCTCGAGTCACTATCTGATCCGCCTCGACAGCGACGGCCGGGTGCTGCATCAATTGCTGCTGGTTCCGGAGGGCAGTTGTCGCCGGCTCAGCGCGGGACTGGAGTCGATCAACAGCATGGTGCTGGATACGCAGCTCGACGACCTGTTCCGTGAAGCCTTCCAGCTGTCCCTGCCGGAACTGCGCGAACGCCATCCCGAGGGCTTCTGGTAACCACTCAGTGGTTCTCGAAGGGATTGCGCAGCCGGGCCACATAACGCTCCACTGACAGCAACGCATGGCGCGCCGCCTGCTCGCGCACCTCGTTGCGCTCACCGGGGAACTTGATGGTCTCGCTGACCACCCGGGGTTCACCGTCCACCAGCATGGCGCAGGCAAAGCAAAGGGTGCCATCGAGCTCGCCATCAGCTTCGGCCAGACCGGTATTGGCCAGCGTGATGCCGGCACCGCAGTTTTTCAACGCACCGAGGGCCATTTCCCGCGCCACCTCCTCGCTGGTCAGGCCGAATTCATCGATCGTCCGCTGACTTACCCCGAGCATCTCGCGCTTGGCCTCCACCGCATACACCACGTAGCCGCATTCCATCACCGCACCGCTGCCGGACACCTCGGCCAGGCGGGCCGCAATCAGGCCGGCGGTACAGGATTCGGCGGTGGCCAGAATCAGTTCGTTGTTCTTCAGATAGTCCACCACGGGCTGCAATTCATGCATCTGGCTGTTCTCCTCTGGCCGTTGCGCAGATCAATACCGGTTTAGAGCGCCTGGCCCTGCATGCAAGTTCCCCCAACCGACGATCACAGCCAGACGAAAAAGTCGAAACTTCTATCAGACCCATCGGTCACTGAATTGAGTGATGGACAGAACAGCAAGCGTCCCCGGCAGCAATTGCCGGCACCGAGCCAGCCAGGTCGGCTACACATTATCGAGCTGCAATCTACAGGGTTTGGAGGATGGTATGGGAAATGCCGCGGCGGTCCTGCCGGAAGAGTCGTTCAAACACGCTGCATCAACACTGACACCCTTGTCACTGACCCGGTCCACTCCACCGGATGCCCAGCGTATTCTCTTTGTCACGTCGGAGTTCACTGATCTGGTCAAGGTGGGCGGGCTCGGCGATGTATCCGCTGCCCTGCCCCGGGCCCTGTCCCGGCATCATGATGTCCGGGTACTCATCCCCGGTTATCGCCAGGTGATGCGCAGTGGCCTGCCGATGCGGGTCATCGGCAAGCTGCCGGGACGTGGTGCCATCCCGCCCTGCCTGATCGGCGAACTGACACTGCCTGATCAGCTGGTGGTGCACGTGGTTCTGTGTCAGCAACTGTATGATCGCGAGGGCAACCCTTACGGCGACAGTCAGGGCAACGACTGGCCGGACAATCATATCCGCTTCGCCCGCCTGGCCCTGGCGGCCGCGCAGATTGCCGGTGGCAGCGGGATCCGCAACTGGACACCGGACCTGGTGCATGCCAACGACTGGCCTACCGGCCTGACCCCGGCGTACATGAAGTGGAGCGGCCAGAACACGCCCTGCATCTTCACCATCCACAATCTGGCCTACCAGGGCCTGTGCGAGATGGAAAGCCATGTGGAGCTGGGCCTGCCCGCCGAAGCGCTGAGCCCCGAGGGCATGGAATACTACGGCAAGCTGTCCTGCATGAAGGCCGGGATCAACTATGCCACCCGCATCTCCACCGTCAGTCATACCTATGCCCACGAAATCACCTCGGCTGCCTTCGGTTGCGGGCTGGAAGGGCTGCTGCGGCGCAAGGCCAGCGAGGGCCTGCTGTGCGGCTTCGTCAACGGCATTGACGACAGTTGGGATCCGGCCAATGATCCCCGCCTGCTCCAGGGGTTCAAGCCCGGACAGTGGGAAGCCAAGCAGCTTCATGCCCGCCACGTGGCACGGACGTTCGACCTGCACGACGACGGCCCGCTGTTCGCCGTGGTGTCACGCCTGGTTCACCAGAAAGGCATCGATCTGACCCTGGCGGCGGCCGAGCACATTGTCGCCGGTGGCGGCCGGATCGCCATCATCGGTCAGGGTGAACGTGCTCTGGAGCAACAGGTGGAAGCGCTGGCCACCCGTTTCCCCGGTCGTGTCGGAGTCAACCTCACCTTCTGCGAGACGGAGGCCCGGCGGATCATTGCCGGCAGCGACTTCCTGCTCATGCCTTCGCGCTATGAACCCTGCGGCCTGAGCCAGAGCTACGCGCAGTGCTACGGCTCGTTGCCGATCGCGCGTCGCACCGGTGGCCTGGCCGATACCATCGAGGACGGGGTAACAGGTTTCCTGTTCCGCGAAGCCACGCTGGACAGCTATCTGCAAGCCATAGGCCGCGCCCTGAACGTGCATCGGCGGCCACTGCTGCTCAATGCCATGCGGCGCAAGGCGATGGCCGCCCCGCTGTACTGGCACCAGGCCGTGCAGCCCTATGACCGGCTTTACCGTCGCCTCATAGATGGCACTGATGCGGCCTTCTCCAGCCGCCGGAGAGTCCGCGCATGCGCGAGCTGACGCATCTGCACGGCGCTACGCTGCAACCCGACGGTGCCACCTGCTTCTCCCTGTGGGCACCGGATGCGCGCAGCGTCGCCGTCCGTCTGGGGGACGGCAGCGTGCACCGCATGCTGCATCAGGACGAGGGCTGGTACAGCGTTCGAGTCAACTGCGGCGCCGGCACCCTGTACCGTTTCCTGATCGATGATCGCCTGTCGGTACCTGATCCCGCCTCGCGCTATCAGCCCCAGGGACTGGAGGGCCCGAGCTGCGTGGTCGACCCCGCTGCCTACCCCTGGCAAAACAGCGACTGGCACGGGCGACCCTGGCACGAAACCGTGATCTACGAACTGCACCCGGCGGCCTGCGGCGGTTTCGCCGGGATTCGCCAGCAGTTGGCCGAACTGCGCGAGCTGGGCGTGACCGCCATAGAGCTGATGCCGGTCAGCCAGTACCCGGGCCGACACAACTGGGGCTATGACGGCGTGTTCCCCTTCGCTCCCCAGGACAGTCTGGGCACCCCTGACGAGCTGAGGGACATGATCGACACCGCCCATGGTCTCGGGCTCATGGTGTTCATGGACGTGGTCTACAACCACTTCGGTCCGCAGGGCAATTACCTGGGTGACTATGCCAGCGCCTTCTTCGACCCGCTCAGCAATACCCCCTGGGGTGCAGCGATCGATTTCAGTCGGCCCGAGGTGGCGAATTTCTTCCTCGAGAACGCCCTGATGTGGCTGATCGACTACCGTATCGACGGCCTGCGTCTGGATGCCGTGCATGCCATCGGCGACGACAACTTCCTGCGTGATCTGGCACGGCGAATCAGGGAAAGTGTGCCTGACAACCGTCAGATACACCTGATGCTGGAAAACGAGAACAATCAGGTCAGCCTTCTCGAAGCCGGCTACGACGCCCAGTGGAACGACGACGGACATCACGCCCTGCACGTGCTGATGACCGGTGAGCAGGAAAGCTATTACAGTGATTTTGCCCGGGACACCACCATCAAGCTGGCCCGCTGCCTGCGCGAGGGTTTCATCTACCAGGGCGAAGTCAGCCGCAGCGGCAAAAGCCGTGGCGAACCCAGCGGCCACCTGCCACCGACCGCGTTCATCCTGTTCCTGCAGAATCACGACCAGATCGGCAACCGTGCCCTGGGCGAGCGCCTCGTTTCCCTGGCGGACCATCGTGCAGTGCGTGCCGCCCTCGGTCTGGTCCTGCTCTGCCCCATGATCCCGCTGTTGTTCATGGGTGAGGAGTGGGGCTGCGAGCAGCCCTTCCTGTTCTTTACCGATCACCCGCCGGAACTGGGCGAGGCGGTACGCGAAGGTCGACGCAGGGAATTTGCCGACTTCAGCGCATTCAACGACGAAGCAGCGCGCCAGCGCATTCCCGACCCCAATGATCCGGCTACCTTCCTGGCATCGGTGCCGAATCGGGAAGCCGCCAACCCGACACTGGTGGACGACTGGCGCGCCTACTACCGCACCCTGCTGCAACTGCGCCGTGCCCATATCATTCCCCGCCTGCCGGGCAGCGAGTCCGATGGCGCACGCATTCTCGGCGAGAAGGCCATCTCCGCCTGCTGGCGACTGGGCGACGGCAGCCGACTGCGCATCGATCTCAACCTGTCGGAGCATCCGGTCACGGTCAGCGCGCCGGAGCCGGGCAGCACCGTCATCCACGACTACCGAGCCAGTCTGTCGAAGGATGCAGCGCTGCTTCCCGGATTCAGCTCCCGGGCAGTACTGGATCCAGCGACATGAGCAGCCGACCGCTGATCGAACTGGCCGATGAAGTCGGTCTGCTGCGCCAGTGGACCGATGCCCATGGCGAGGCCGCCCAGCTGGACGAGGATGCCATGCGCGCAGTGCTCAGGGCGCTGGACCTGGCCGTAGACAGCGAAGCGCAGATCCGCGCCAGCCTTGGCGAAGTGCGCCAGCGCAGGGAGGCCGAGTCCGGCCACCTGATCATCACCGACGCTGATCTGCCGATAGACCTGAGTGAGCGATTGCCCCCCGGCAGCCACTGTCGACTGCAGCGCGAAGACGGCAGTGAAGTCGACCTGCACACAAACGCCCGTGGCCACCTGCCGGGTCAGCCCGGTGGCTACCATCGATTGATCAGCGACGAGGGGGAGTGGCTGCTGGCCTGTGCCCCCGGCGCCTGCCCGAGTGTGACGCAGCTGACCGGACGCAATCACATATGGGGTATCGCCGCCCAGGTCTATTCCCTGCGCCGCCCGGGTGATGGAGGTCTGGGCGACACCGGCGCACTCGAAGAGCTGGCCATCAGTGCCGGCGGCCTGGGCGCCGATGTCCTCGCGATCAGTCCGCTGCATGCCATGTTTACCCAGTTGCCCCAGCAGTACAGCCCCTATTCCCCCTCCAGTCGCAATCATTTCAACGTTCTGCACGCGACACCGTCTCAGGTGCTCGATGCGGCCTGGGTCGAACAGACCCTGCGTGACTGCAACCTGGAGCAACAGAGTACCGAGTTGGAGGCGCTTGCGCTGATCGACTGGCCGGCTGCCGCCGCGTTGCGCATGAAGATACTGCGCAGGCTGTTTCAGCGCTTCAGCAGTGCGCCGGTCGCCGCGCAGGAGGATTTTCAGCACTTTCGCCTGCAGGGCGGCGAGCAGCTGCAGTTGCACTGCTGCCATGAGGCCCTCCAGCAGCACCTGCTGGAACAGGGCGAAGGGGCGGACTGGCGACGCTGGCCTGCGCACTGGCGTCAACCCCGGTCTCCGGAAGTGCGCCAGTTTGCCCGTCAGCATGCCGAGGAGCTGGAGTTCCACGCCTTCGGCCAGTGGCTGGCCGAGCGCGGTCTGGCCCGGACTCAGCACAGCGCCAGGGAAGCCGGGATGGGCATAGGGCTGATAGCCGACATGGCCATAGGCGCAGACCCGGCCGGCAGCTTCGGCTGGGCCTGTCAGGAGCAGCTGCTCGCCGGGGTCAGCATCGGCGCACCGCCCGATCTGCTCAATGCCCGAGGTCAGAACTGGGGCGTGGCGGCATTCTCGCCCCAGGGCCTGCGCGATCACGACTACAGCGCCTTCATCCGGATGCTGCGGGCCAACCTGCGCCACAGTGGTGGCCTGCGCATTGATCACATCATGGGACTGCAGCGTCTGTGGCTGGTCCCCGACGGCGCCGATGCAAGCCAGGGCGCCTACCTGCGCTATCCGCTGGAAGACCTGCTGCGCCTGCTGACGCTGGAGGCCTGGCGACACCGGGCGCTGATCATAGGGGAAGATCTGGGCACGGTCCCCCACGACCTTCAGGAGACCCTGGCGCAGCGCCAGATCCTCGGTATGCGGGTACTGCAGTTCGAGCAGCAGGATGATGAGCTGCCGGCGCCCGGCCAATGGTCCGACCGAGCCCTCGCCACCACCAGCACCCACGATCTGCCTACCACCTGCGGCTGGCTCAACGGCCGCGACATCCAGTGGCGCCAGGAAGTTGACCAGTGCGATCAACGGCAGGCCGATGAGCAGCGCCAGGAACGACGGCATCAGATTCGGGTACTGGACAGCGCGCTGCACGCCGAGAACCTGCCGACAGGCACTGATGACGAGCTGCGACTGGACGCCTGCATCCGCTTCCTCGGCCGCACCCCGGCGCCCCTGGTGATCGTGCCACTGGAGGATGTGATGGCCGAGATGGAGCAACCCAATCTGCCCGGCGCGCCCGACTCTCACCCGAACTGGCGGCGGCGCTGGCCCCTGCCCGCCAGCCGGATGCTGGAACAACCGGGCGCCCGACAGCGCCTGAAGAACCTTGATGAAGAACGCCGTAACCTGGCCAGGAAACAAACGAAATGACCGACCTGCGTGCTACGATGCGCCTGCAATTCCATGCCGGGTTTACCCTGGACGACGCCGTGGAATGGGTGGACTATTTCGACCGTCTGGGCATCAGCCATATCTACGCCTCCCCCCTGCTCACTGCGCGCCCCGGCTCCCTGCACGGCTATGACGTGATCGACCCCACCAGGGTCAACCCTGAACTGGGTGGTGAAGAGGCATTGCGCCGCCTGGTTCATGCCCTGCGCGAGCGGGGTATGGGCCTGATCCTGGACCTGGTACCCAACCACATGGCCGCCGACTGCCACAACCCCTGGTGGCAGGATGTGCTGCTGTGGGGCAGTACCAGCCTCTACGCCAGCTTCTTCGACATCAACTGGCAATGCCAGGATCCGTACAATCGTGGCCGGGTGTTGCTGCCGATCCTCGCCGACGACTATCTGACGACACTGAAACAGGGGAATCTGCGGCTGACCTTCGTCCCGGTCACCGGCTGTTTCTACCTGTGCCACCACGATCATCAACTGCCCGTGGCCCTTCCCAGCTACGCCCGGATCCTCGACGACAGCGGTGATGACAGCCTTACCCGCATCGCTGACCGCTGCGCGGCTCTCGAGGATCAGATGGATATTGCCGGCATCAGTCACACCATCCATGGCGAGCTGATTGACCTCGCCCGCGGCCCGGCCGCCGCCGCACTGGAGCGTGCCGTGGCCCGGTACAACAACCGGACGCCGGAGTCGGCTGTGGCTCTGCATCAGCTGCTCGAGCAGCAGCACTACCGACTGGCGCACTGGCGCACCGCCAATGACGATATCAACTGGCGGCGCTTCTTCGATGTGAATGAACTGATAGCCCTGCGGGCGGAACTGCCTCAGGTATTCGAGGCCACCCACCGCAAGGTATTCGAACTCATTCAGGACGGTCTCATTGACGGCCTGCGCATCGACCATATCGATGGTCTGGCCAACCCGCGGGCCTATTGCCGGCGGCTGCGACGGCGGGTCGAACGCCTGCTGCCGCCCGGTCATGGCCCCTTCACCATCCATGTCGAGAAGATCCTCGCTGACGGTGAGCGACTGCCGAACGACTGGCAGGTGGACGGTACTACCGGCTACGACTTCATGAATCGGGTAGCCCTGCTGCAGCACGATCCGGACGGTCAGCGGGAACTGACGGAGCTGTGGAGTTCGCTCACCGGCAGGCCGGGGGACTTCAGTGAGGAAGTACGCCAGGCGCGTGCCATGGTGCTGGAAGGTTCCCTGGCGGCGGATTTCGAGGTAGTGGCCCGTGGCCTGCTGCGTCTGGCCCGCAGCAGCCTGTCCACCCGGGACATCACCCTAGGCGCCATCCGCCGCAGCCTGCGCGCACTCATCATGCACTACCCGGTCTACCGCACCTACACCTGGGTCTGCGGGCATTCACCCCAGGACCGGCAGCTGTTCGATCGGGCGCTGGAGGGAGCCCGGGGCGAGCTGGGCCAGAACGACTGGCCGGTACTCGACCAGCTCGGACGCTGGCTTGGCGGCGATCCGCTGCACGCCTCCCCCCCTGGCAGTAAACGGCGCTTTCAACGGCGTCTGCTGGCGCGCTTCCACCAGCTGACGGCGCCGGCGGCCGCCAAGGCGGTGGAGGACACCGCCTTCTACCGCTCCGCCGTGTTGTTTTCGCGCAACGATGTGGGCTCCGACCCCGGGCGTTTCAGTGCCTCACCGGAGTGGTTCCACGCCGAGTGCATCGATCAGGCCGAACATTTCCCCCTGGGCCTGCTGACCACCGCCAGCCACGACCACAAGCGCGGCGAGGATGCCCGGGCGCGCCTGGCGGTGGTCAGCGAGCATGCCCCCTGGTTCAGTATCCAGGTGCGCTTCTGGCACAAGCTCGCGGAACCACTGCGCTCCCTGGCAGCGGGTCGCCCGGCGCCGGAGCCGGCTGACGAGCTCATGCTGCTGCAGACGCTGTTTGCCCACTGGCCGCTGGGCCTGGACCCGGATGATCAGCAGGGCTGCGGTGCGCTGGCCGAACGCGCCGGCCAGTGGCAGCAGAAGGCCCTGCGCGAAGCCAAGCTGCGCAGCAGCTGGACAGCACCGGATGCGACCTACGAGCAAGCCTGCGAAAGCTATCTGCAGCGCCTGTTGACCGCCCGCGAGGGCATCGAGCTGCGTCGGGCCCTGGCCCATGCGGTCCAACTCACCGGCTGCAACGGCGCACTGAACGGTCTGGCCCAGAGCATGCTGCGCATGACCTGCCCCGGGGTGCCGGACCTCTATCAGGGCTGTGAGTACTGGGATTTCAGCATGGTCGACCCGGATAACCGTCGCCCGGTGGATTACCCCACGCGGATGTCCAGCCTGAGCTCCAGTCCGGATCCGACCGAGCTGCTGCGGAGCTGGACCGATGGCCGGATCAAGCAGTGGCTCATCGGCCGTGTCCTGACTACCCGTCGGCAGTTTCCGGAGCTTTTCAGTCGAGGCGATTATCAGCCGCTCCGGGTCCAGGGCCAGCACGCACATCGCCTGGTTGCCTTCTGCCGGCGTCATGGTGAGCATCTGGCGGTGGTTCTGGTCCCCCGGCTCGCCGCGCCGCTGTTGCGCGACAGCGAACAGCCACTCATCCCGCCAGGCAACTGGGGTGACACCCTTGTCGACCTGCCCGCCGTGCCGCTGTGCAGTGCCCTCACCGGCACCCCGGTACACAGCGGACCAGCTGTGCCGGTCAGTGAGCTATTGGCCGAGACCCCGGTCAACCTTCTTGTACCCCTCTACCATCAGGAACCACGTCATGAGTGATATCGAACAGCGTACCCGTGAACTTGCCTATCAGATCTGGGAAAGCGAGGGCCGCCCCGAGGGCCAGGAACAGCGTCACTGGGAGATGGCAACCCGACTGCTGCACAGTGAGCAGCAGGGTGAGCTGCAACCGGCCCCGAAGAAGAAAGCGGCTCCCCGCAAGCCGCGCAGCAAGGCAGGCACCGTCCCGGCTGATGAGACTCAGCTGGAAAAGCCGGCGCTGCTCGGCAAACCGGCAGCCCGCAGCAGCGCCAAGGCGCGCAAGCCGCCGGTAACGCGCACCACCAAGATCAAAGAGCCGAAGTCCGACGCCGATTCCGCCCAAGAGTAATCCACCATGAATGCCAGCAAGGGTAGCAACCAGGGCCGCACAGCCCAGCATCGCTCGCGTATTGCCGAAGGCCAGCCCTTTCCCCTGGGCGCCACCTGGGATGGCCTGGGGGTGAATTTTGCGCTGTTCTCCGCGCATGCCACCAAGGTCGAACTTTGCCTGTTCGACAGCCAGGGCAAGCGCGAACTGGAGCGCATCGAACTGCCGGAATATACCAACGAGATCTGGCATGGATACCTGCCCGATGCCCACCCGGGCATGATCTACGGCTATCGGGTCTACGGGCCCTACGAGCCGGATGCCGGCCACCGTTTCAACCCGAACAAGCTGCTGATCGACCCCTACGCCAAGCAGCTGGTCGGCCAGCTGCAATGGTCCGAGGCCCTGTTCGGCTACACCATAGGCTCGCCTGACGCGGACCTGAGCTTCGACGAGCGCGACAGTGCGCCCTTCGTGCCCAAGGCCCGGGTCATAGATCCGGCGTTCACCTGGGGGCGTCATCCCCGGCCGCAGACCCACTGGGATCGCACCATGATCTACGAGGCCCATGTACGCGGACTGACCATGCGCCATCCCGAGGTTCCCGAATCCATCCGCGGAACCTTCGCCGGTCTCATGCACCCCGAGGTGCTAAGGCATATCCGCTCCCTCGGCGTCACCAGCGTCGAGCTGCTGCCGATCCATGCCTTTGTCAATGACCAGCACCTGCTGGACAAGGACCTGAGCAACTACTGGGGCTACAACAGCATCGGCTTCTTTGCCCCCCACCCTGCCTATCTGGCCACGGAAAACATCAGCGAATTCAAGGAGATGGTCGCCCATCTGCATGACGCCGGGCTGGAGGTGATCCTCGATGTGGTCTACAACCACACCGCCGAAGGCAACGAGCTGGGGCCGACCCTGTCCATGCGCGGTATCGACAACGCCACCTACTACCGGCTGATGCCCGAGGAGCGACGCTACTACATCAACGATTCGGGCACCGGTAACACCCTGGATCTCAGCCATCCCTGTGTGCTGCAGATGGTCACCGACTCCCTGCGCTACTGGGCAACGGAAATGCAGGTGGACGGCTTCCGTTTCGATCTGGCGACCATCCTGGCCCGTCATGCCCATGGCTACGATGAGCGCCACGGCTTTCTGGTGGCCTGCCGCCAGGACCCGGTACTCAGCCAGTGCAAGCTCATTGCCGAGCCCTGGGACTGCGGTCCCGGGGGCTACCAGGTGGGCGGTTTTCCGCCGGGCTGGGCGGAATGGAACGACCGTTTTCGGGATACCGCGCGGGCCTTCTGGATGGGTGAGGAGGGCAAGATTGCCGACCTGGCCAGCCGGCTCACCGCCTCGGGCGATCATTTCAATCAGCGCGGCCGGCGTCCCTACTCCTCGGTCAACTTCATCACCGCCCATGACGGTTTCACCCTGCGCGACGTGGTGAGTTACGACCACAAGCACAACGAGGCCAATGGCGAGAACAACCAGGATGGCAGCGACCACAACCTGTCCTGGAATCACGGATGCGAGGGGCCGACCGATGATCCCGAGATCAATGGCCTGCGCATGCGCCAGATGCGCAACCTGCTGTCCACCCTGTTCCTGTCCCAGGGTACGCCCATGCTGCTGGCCGGCGACGAGTTCGCCCGCACCCAGCAGGGCAACAACAACGTCTACTGTCAGGACAACGAAATCGGCTGGATCGACTGGAACCTGGACGACGACGGCCGTGAACTGCTGGAGTTCACCCGCTATCTGATCAGCCTGCGCCACCAGTACCCGATCTTGCGCCGTGGCCGGTTCCTGGTCGGCGAGTACAACGAGGAGCTGGACGTCAACGACGTCACCTGGCTTTCCCCCTCCGGCGATCCCATGAGCGACGAACAGTGGGATGACCCGCATGCCCGCTGTCTGGGCATGCTGCTGGACGGACGCGCCCAGTCCTCCGGGATCCGCCGACGCAGCGACGACACCACCCTGCTGCTGCTGCTCAATGCGCACCACGACGTGGTCAGCTTCTGCCTGCCCCAGGTTACCGGCGGCAGCCACTGGCTGTGCCTGCTGGACACCAATCGGCCGGAACTGCGCGACGGCGAGCAGCATGCCTTTGAAAGCGAGTTTCTGCTGACCGGGCGCTCTGTCCTGCTGTTGCGGCTGGAGCGTGAAAAAGCTGAACCAAGCCGCGAGCCTCCAGTCGGAATTCATAACAGACGCTGAGGGCCTGTTGCCCCCAGCGCCATGATTCTGGAGGGTATGGCATGAAAGCAGTGGTGTTCCACGGCGTCGGCGACATCCGTCTCGAGGAGGTGGCCGATCCGGTTCTGGAGGCCCCGACCGATGCGATAGTGCGCCTGAGCGTCTCGGCCATCTGCGGTACCGATCTGCACCTGGTGCGCGGCAGCTTCAGCGGCATGCGCCCGGGTACCATCCTCGGCCACGAGGGGGTCGGCATTGTCGAGACGCTGGGCACGGATGTGCGCAATCTGCAGGTAGGCGACCGGGTAGTGGTTTGCCCGACCGTCGCCTGCGGCAACTGCAGCTACTGCCGTGCCGGCTATTACGCCCAGTGTGACAACGCCAATCCCCAGGGCCCGCGTGCCGGCACCGCCTTCCTCGGCGGACCGGAATCCAGCGGTGCCATCCACGGTCTGCAGGCGGAGAAGGCCCGTATCCCCCATGCCAACATCGGTCTGATCAAGCTGCCCGACACCGTCAGCGACGAGCAGGCGATATTGCTGGCGGATGTTTTCCCCACCGGCTACTTCGGCGCCGAGATGGCCGAGATCACCCCCGGAGATACCGTGGCTGTGTTCGGTTGCGGCCCTGTCGGCCAGTTCGCCATCGCCAGCGCGCTGCTGCTCGGTGCCTCCCGGGTGTTCGCCGTGGATCATGAGCAGGACCGCCTCGAACTGGCTCGCCGTCAGGGTGCCGAGACCATCCACTTCGACGAGGAAGATCCGGTCGCCACCCTGCTGCGCCTGACCGGCGGCATCGGCGTGGACAGGGCGATCGATGCGGTCGGGGTGGATGCCGAGCCCTCCGCCCAGCTTGACGACCCCAAGGAGCTCGGCCGATTTCGTGCCGAGATGGCCGACTCCGCACCGCAGACCAACCCCGACGGGGACAACTGGCACCCGGGCAATGCACCGAGCCAGGCTCTGTACTGGGCGGTGGAGTCGCTGGCCAAGGCCGGCACCCTGTCAATCATCGGACTGTACTCACCCCAGTCCCGCAGCTTTCCCATCGGTCTGGCCGCCAGCCGCAATCTGACGGTGAACATGGGCAACTGCCACCATCGCAGGTACATTCCCATGTTGATCGACCTGGTTGCCAGCGGCCGGATCGATCCGACCGAGGTACTGACCCGGGTGGAACCGCTGCAGGACAGCATCGAGGCCTTCAAAGCCTTCGACCGTCACGCCTGCGGCTGGACCAAGGTGAGCCTGGTGCCGGCACAGGATGACGCGGAGGAGCGTCTGGACGAGGCGCTGGAAGAGACTTTTCCGGCCAGTGATCCGCCCTCCCCTGCAGCTCCGAAACGCTGAGTGGAAGCAGCATGAAAGGCGTTCATATCGGCATATCCGGCTGGCGCTACACGCCCTGGCGGGGTGACTTCTACCCCGAGGGGCTGGTGCAGCGCAGGGAACTCGAGTACGCCTCCCGGGCCGTGACCAGCATCGAGATCAACGGCTCCTTCTACTCGTTGCAGACCCCGGAACGCTTTGCCAGCTGGCGCGATGCCACGCCCGACGACTTCGTGTTCAGCGTCAAGGCGCCGCGCTACATCACTCATGTCAGACGCCTGCGGGACATCGACGAGGCCATGGCCAACTTCTTTGCCTCCGGCCCCCTGCAACTCGAGCACAAGCTCGGCGCTTTCCTGTGGCAGTTTCCTCCGTCCATGCGCTATGACCCGGAGCTGTTCGGCGCCTTCCTGGCCCTGCTGCCCTCCTGCTTCAGCGAGGCCATGCATCAGGCCAGACAAAGCCCCCGGTTCGATGACCCGCCCAAACCGGCCAGCGTCGGCGACACACCACTGCGCCATGCCGTGGAGATCCGCAACGACAGCTTTCTCCAGGAGCAATTCATTGACCAGCTGCGTGAGCATCGTGTCGCCCTGGTCGTCGCCGATACCGCAGGCAAATGGCCGGTGGTCGAGGAGCTCACCGCCGAGTTCATGTACCTGCGCCTGCACGGTGACAAGGAGCTCTATGCCAGCGGCTATGATGAGCAGGCCCTGAGCCGCTGGGAGGAGCGCATCCGCAGCTGGCGCAGCGGCCGGCAACCCGCCGATGCGCGGCGCATATCCACAAAAACCGACAGTTCCCGGCGCGGGCGGGACCTGTACTGCTATTTCGATAACGACATCAAGGTGCGCGCGCCCTTTGACGCACGCCGCCTGCTGGAGAAGCTTGGTCTGGCTGACGGCCTGCCGGTACAGCCCGGCCAGCTGCCCGAGGAGTTTCAGTGACCGCCCACCAATCCCCCGAACGCCACCTGACCAATACCGCTCCCACGGTGGATGCGGTACGGGTACTGACCATCAATACCCACAAGGGCTTCAGCTTTCTCAACCGGCGTTTCATCCTGCCGGAACTGCGAGATGCGGTGCGCACCCTGTCATCGGATGTGGTCTTCCTGCAGGAAGTACTGGGTACCCATCATCGCCATGGCGAACGCTATGACAACTGGCCGGACGCCCCGCACTACGAGTTTCTCGCCGACACCATGTGGCCGGATTTCGCCTATGGCCGCAACGCCGTGTACCCGGACGGGCACCACGGCAACGCGCTGCTGTCCAAATTCCCGATACTGCATTACGAGAATCTCGACGTGTCCATAACCGGTACCGAAGAACGCGGCCTGCTGCACACCATTCTGGATGTGCCCGGCCAGCTGGATCTGCATGCGATCTGTGTGCACCTGGGTCTGCGCGAGGGGCATCGGCGCGAGCAGCTGCGGCTGCTGTGCCGCCTGCTCGACCAGTTGCCCGCCGATGAGCCGGTGATAGTCGCAGGCGATTTCAACGACTGGCGTCAGCGGGCCGATGCCCAGCTCGCCGGCTGCGAGCTCAAGGAGGTATTCGTCGAGGCCCACGGCGCGCCGGCCAGGAGTTTTCCTGCACGCTTCCCGCTGCTGCGCCTCGACCGAATCTATGTACGCAATCTGGACATCCACGAACCCAGGACTCTCTACCGGCGCCCCTGGTCCCACCTGTCGGACCATGCGCCTCTCGCTGTCGAGGTACGCTTCCAATGAAACACATATGGCGTGAAGGCAATTCTGTCGATCTGCTGATCAATGGGGAGGAGTTCTTCCCGCGGGTGTTCGAACGCATTCGCCAGGCACGGCAGGAAGTTCTGCTGGAAACCTTCATCGTGCTTGAGGACAAGGTGGGCCTGGAACTGCAACAGGCGCTGATCTGCGCCGCGCGCAACGGCGCCCATGTCGAGGTCATAGTCGATGGCTACGGGACAGTGGACCTGAGCAACGAGTACCTCGCCGCCCTGCGCGATGCCGGTGTCCGGGTACATGTCTTCGACCCCCAGCCCCGGCGCTTCGGCATGCGTACCAACCTGTTCCGCCGCCTGCATCGCAAGATAGTGGTGGTCGACAGCGAAGTCGCCTACGTTGGTGGCATCAACTTCACCGCCGTGCATCTGGGCGACTACGGCCCCGGGGCCAAACAGGACTACGCGGTCGAGGTCTGCGGGCCCATCGTCATGGATATCCGCCATGCCAGCCTCAACCTGTTCCGTCATGCGCGCAAGGAACCGCCACTGCCCCTGCGCCCGGAGAACCGGCACAGCCAGCGCTTTGCCGGCAGCTCGCGGGTGATGCTGGCACTGCGCGACAACCGCCATCACACCTCGGACATCGAGGACCACTACCTGCGGGCGATCCGCTCGGCCAACTACCGGCTGGTGGTGGCCAACGCCTACTTCTTCCCCGGCTACCGGATGCTGCGCGAGCTGCGCAATGCTGCGCGGCGGGGTGTGCAGGTAACGCTGGTACTCCAGGGCGAACCGGACATGCCCTGGGTGCGCAACTGCTCCACCTTCCTCTACACCTACCTGCTGCGGGGTGGTGTGGTGATCCACGAGTACTGCGAACGCCCCCTGCATGGCAAGGTGGCACTGATGGACAGTGAGTGGGTGACCGTCGGTTCCAGCAACCTCGACCCGCTGAGTCTGGCGCTGAACCTGGAAGCCAACCTGTTCATCCGCGATCCGAAACTCAACCAGCAGCTCCACGACCACCTGATGGCCCTGTCACGCAAGCACTGCAGCCAGATCACCGAGAACAAGGCCGCCCGCGGGCTCTGGTGGCGCGCACCGCTGACCTTCCTCAGCTTCCACTTCCTGCGCCACTTCCCGGCTATCGCCGGCAGCCTGCCGGCGCATACTCCGCGGCTGGAGCCGCTGGTCCCCGAGGAGGAACCGGAAGAGCCGAGCGGCATTCCTGCCCTTGAGCAGCAGGAGAAAGCACTGTGAGCGGCTCGGCGGCCTCGGCGCCGCTGTTCCAGCGGCTGCAGCGCTGGGCCAAGCCTGTTCTGACCCTGGCGTTGCTGATCGCCATACCCATCCTGCTGTATCTGCAGTTGCGTGACACCGACTGGCAGGAAGTGGGCGAGTCGCTGCGCGGCTATCCGCTGTGGGTGCTGGGCCTTGGTGCTGTGCTGGCCCTTGCCAGCTATCTCAATTACAGCTGCTATGACCTGCTGGGCCGGCATTACACTGGTCATAGGCTGCCGGTACGCCAGGTGCTGCCCCTGGTGTTCGTCTGCTACGCCTTCAACCTCAACCTCAACGCCCTGGTGGGCGGCATCGCCCTGCGTTTTCGCCTGTATTCCCGGCTCGGTCTGGATGTGCCCACCATCACCAAGGTATTCAGTCTCAGTGTCATTACCAACTGGCTCGGTTACCTGTGGCTGGGCGGAATCATCTTCGCGCTCGGCGTGGTCCCCCTGCCCGCGAGCTGGGAAATCGGCAGCAACGGCCTGCGGCTGATCGGCGTGGTCATGGTCATCGTTGCGCTGTGCTATCTGGCCGCCTGCGCTTTCTCGCGCAAGCGCAAGTGGCATGTCCGGCGTCATACCATAGAGCTGCCCGGCTGGCGGCTGGCGCTGTTCCAGGCGCTGCTCGGCGCCTTCAACTGGCTGCTGATGGCCAGCCTGATGTGGCTGCTGCTACCCGAGGACGTGGCCTATCCCACGGTGCTGGGCATACTGCTGATCAGCAGCATCGCCGGTGCCATCGCCCATATCCCTGCCGGGCTCGGCGTGCTGGAAACCATCTTCCTCGCCCTGCTCCAGGAGGTACCCAAGGGGGGAGTGATCGCCGCCCTCATTGCCTATCGCGCGCTCTATTACCTGCTGCCACTGAGCATCGCCCTGGTCACCTACCTGATCATGGAAAAACGCGCCAAGGCCATGCGCGAGAGCAACACCGAAGCCCACACCGAACCCCGGGAGCAGCAGGAGCCAGCGCAATGAGGGAGGCGGATTGTCGAGCGCGGGGGCGCTAGACCCCGCTCCTCCACGGACGAGCTGGTCGTCCCTCCCGGGAAAGCCCCTTCGCACCCGGGGCGGGTGCTCCTACGACAGCCGACGCCAGCCCCCCTTTGTAGGAGCACCCGTCTCGGGTGCGAATACAGGCCATCCCGTTAGCGCCAACGCGCCCAGGAGCCAGCGCGATAAAGGAGGCGGGGTTGTCGAGCGCCCGCTCGACGACAATGCCGCAGCTGGACCAGATTCCTGCAGGCGTAGCGCAGGCGCGCTACACCCCGTTACTCCGCGGACGAGCTGGTGCTCGTCCCTCCCGGGAACGCCCCTGTTCGCACCCGGGGCGGGTGCTCCTACGGCAGCCGACGCCAGCCCCTTTTGCAGGAGCACCCGTCTCGGGTGCGAATGCAGGCCATCCCCATGGCGCCGACGCAACCCGGCAACACCTTCGCAACGCTCGCGTGAAGATTCATTCTGTAGGAGCACCCGCCCCGGGTGCGAAGCGGCGGCGCCGGCGAACCGCGGCATCAAGGGCCGCGTGCGGGCATGAGGATCAGCGTGCCCAGCGGCGGCAGGTCCAGCTCCAGGGACTGGGGCTGACCATGACTCTGCTGGGGCTGGGTGTGCAGCTCGCCACAGCTGCCTGCGCCTGAGCCGCAATACCGCTCGGCATCGCTGTTGAGCAGTACCTGCCAGGGGCCGGCTTCGGGCACGCCAACGCGGTAGCCGTGCCGCACCACGGGGGTGAAATTGTGCACCACCAGCAGCATCTGTCCCTGCTCGCCGCGGCGCAGCCAGGCGTAGACGCTGTTGGTGCTGTCGTCACCGATCAGCCACTGGAAGCCATCCTCCCGGTCGTCCCGCTGATGCAGTGCCGGCTGCTCGCGGTAGGCTCGGTTGAGATCCCGCAGCAGACTCTGCACGCCACCATGCTCTTCATACTGCAACAGATACCAGTCGAGCTGGCGGTCGTGTCCCCATTCCCGCCATTGGCCGAACTCGCATCCCATGAACAGCAGCTTCTTGCCCGGATGGCTCCACATGAACGACAGGTACAGCCGCAGATTGGCGAACTGCTGCCAGCGATCCCCCGGCATCTTGCCCAGCAGCGAGCCCTTGCCGTGCACCACCTCGTCATGGGAGATGGGCAGGATGAAGTGCTCGGTAAAGGCATACAGCAACCCGAAGGTGATCTGCTGATGATGATGGCGCCGGTGCAGCGGATCCTCGCTGATGTACTTGAGGGTGTCGTGCATCCAGCCCATGTTCCACTTGCCGGAGAAACCCAGTCCGCCTTCCCGGGTCGGGTGGCTGACCCCCGGCCAGGCGGTGGACTCCTCGGCGATCACCAGCGCGCCCGGCACCTCTTCGGCCACCACGTCGTTGAGATGGCGCAGGAAATCGATGGCCTCGAGATTCTCGCGACCACCGTGGCGATTGGGTATCCACTCGCCGCTCTTGCGCGAATAGTCGCGGTAGAGCATGGAAGCCACCGCATCCACCCGCAGGCCGTCGATGTGGTACTCGCGCAGCCAGTGCAGGGCCGAGGCGATCATGAAGCCGTGCACTTCGGTCCGGCCCAGGTTGTAGATATGGGTATCCCAATCCGGATGCCAGCCCTCGAAGGGGTGGGCGTATTCATACAGGGCGGTGCCATCGAACATGCCCAGCCCGTGGGCATCACCGGGAAAATGCGCCGGTACCCAGTCCAGAATCACCCCGATGCCGGCCCGGTGGCAGGCATCAACGAAGGCGGCGAACTGCTCCGGCGTCCCGTAACGGGCACTGGGGGCGAACTGCGACAGGGGCTGATAGCCCCAGGAGCCGCCGAAGGGGTGCTCCATCACCGGCAGCAGCTCGATATGGGTGAAGCCCATGTCCTGCACATAGGGAATCAGCTGCTCGGCCAACTGGATCCAGTCCAGGGGCTCGCCGCTGTCGGTATGGCGCCAGGATCCGGCATGTACCTCGTAGATGGACAGCGGCTGATCCCTGCCCTGGCGTTCCCGGCGCTGGCTCAGCCACTGCTCGTCCCGCCAGTCGAATGCCAGGGGCGGCGCCACCACGGAGCCCGTGGCCGGCGGATGTTCGGTCATCAGTGCCAGGGGGTCGGCCTTCAGGGGCAGCAGCCCATCGGCTCCCAGAATCTCGTATTTGTAGACCTCGCCGGCAGCCAGCCGGGGAATGAAGATCTCCCAGACACCGGCCCCCGGGTGCAGCCGCATGGGATGGCGGCGGCCATCCCAGCTGTTGAAGTTGCCCACCACGGAGACCCGGCGGGCATTCGGCGCCCAGACCACGAAGCGCACGCCGCTCACGCCATCCACCTGCCAGGGTTGTGCGCCGAAACAGCGTCCCAGCTGACGGTGGTTGCCTTCGGCAAACAGATGAATGTCCATCTCCCCCAGCTGCGGACCGAAGGCGTAGGGATCCTCGGTTTCCTGAATGCCGCCACTCCAGTTGATGCGCAGCCGATAGGGTTGACGCTCGGGCAACTGACCGATGAACAGCCCCGGTACCTGCTCCTGCATGAAGCCCAGGGAGTCTCCCTGGCCATTGAGCAGCTCCACCTCCAGAGCACCGGGCTGCCAGGTCCGCACGATGATCCTGTCCCCCTGCTGGTGGGGTCCGAGAAACGCGAAGGGGTCACCGTGCTCGGCGCGGATAAGCGCCTGCACCTGGGCTGCGTCCATCCGTTCTTCGACCGCCTTGCCGTTATCCATCGTCATTCTCCATGAGGGGTTTGCACAGCTCTACCAACCCAGCCAGGGGCACATCCAGCCACTCCGGCCGGTAGCTGGCTTCGTACGCAATCTCGTAGGCGGCCTTCTCGATACTGAACAGCGCCAGCGCTGCCTGTTCTCCATCGTCCTGCTGCCAGACATGGTGCAGACCGGATGCGGCCTCCCGGTAGGCTTTGAGAAACGCCTGCACCGATTGTTCCCGGTATCTTTCACTGATGACCGCCCTGGCCTGCTGAGCCGCCTCCGACTGCTCGGTGCCATGGAGGCTGCGCAGGGCTGTGGCTGCCGCATAATCGAAGGAGCGCAGCAATCCGCTGACGTCCTTGTACGGACTGTGGCGCTGACGCCGCTGCTCCAATGGCCGCGCTGGCTCGCCCTCGAAGTCGATGAAGCAGACATCACCGGGCAGCACCAGCACCTGTCCCAGATGCAGGTCTCCATGAACGCGGATACGGATGGCACCTTCGATACGCTGTGCCAGACGCTGCACCCTTTCGCCCAGTAGCTGACGATGCTCCAGCAGCCAGCTGATCTGCTGCCCCGCCAGCTCGGACAGGTGGCCGACATGCTCGGCCAGGGCGTCCAGCGCCGCCTGCAATTGGGCGTTGATGTGCTCACCGCTGGCTCGGCAGTCATCCGGGCCCGAACGCAGGAAACCGAAGTCCTCCCCTCCCTCGGGGTCGGCCAGCAGCTGGTGCATCTGCCCCAGACGCTGCCCGAGAACGGCGGCAAAGGCCTCCAGTTCCGCCAGGGCGGTGAACTGGTTTTCCTGTTCGGAGAGGCCACCCACCAACTCGTCCCGCACCGCCCGTTCCAGGGTGTCCCGGGTCCATTGCCAGGCATCACCACGGCTGGCAACGTACCCCTGCAGAATCATCAGGGTGTACTGCTCGCCATCGGCGGCAGTGCGTCGCACTTCGCCGAGCAGAGGCGCTATGGCGGGGAACTGCCGCCGGGTCAGGAAACGGCCCATTTCGGTTTCCGGGTGCACACCCGGCATGACCTTGCGGATGATCTTGAGCATCATGCGCTCGCCGATCAGCACCGAGGTATTGGATTGCTCGGCGGTCAGAGCCTGGATCTCTTCCTCCGCCAGATCCTCAGAGTCGAGGTCTGGGGCTGGCAGGAAGGCAATCTGCTGCGAGCCGGTACCCAGCACCTGCCCCTGGCCCATGGCGGCCAACACCTGCCGGGTGAATCCGGCGAGGGTTGCCGCGTCGGTCAACAGCCCCAACCGCGGGCCCCGACGCAGTCGCGCCACGGCGAAGGCAGCCGCTGCCTGGCCGGCGTTCTGGTCCGCTTCCTCCATCGACAGATACCCCAGCGGCAGCTGGTAGTGGCTGTCCCCTGCCTCCAGCTCACAGAGCACGCAGGGCGCGGGGTCAGCGCAGAAGGGGACGGCGTACAGCAGGCGCACTCCGTCATCGGCGTGACCGGCGAACCAGCGCCGCTTGGTCAGCCACTGGGGCAGGGATTCCTGCTCCAGGACCTGACGGCAGGCCGGGTTGAGCAGCTCCGACAGATCGCGCTTGATCACCAGGGTCGCCAGCTCGGGCATCTGCTGCACCGGCTCCACGTGCCACGCCGGCATCTGACTTTCATCGGCCAGCACGAACCAGTAGAAGCCGTAGGGCGGCAGGGTCAGCAGATAATGCAGCTGACCTATCGGCGGAAAGCTGCTGCCCCCGAGCATCTCCACCGGCACCTTGCCGGCCCAGGCCGACAGATCCAGCTCCGTGGCCTGGGCCGAGCGGGACAGGTTGGCCACGCAGAGTATGATTTCCCGGTTACCCTCGGTGGTGGTGTATTCGCGCAGATAGGCGAGAATCCGGCGATTGGCCGGCGCCAGCATCTTCAGCGTTCCCCGACCGAAGGCCTGGTGCTGCTTGCGCACGCTGAGCATCCGCCGCGTCCAGTTCAGCAGGGAGTGCGGGTCGCGTATCTGCGCCTCGACATTGACCGTGTGATAGCCGTACAGGGGGTCCATGATCGGCGGCAACACCATGCTCGCCGGGTCCGCCCGGGAGAAGCCGCCATTGCGGTCGACCGACCACTGCATGGGTGTACGTACGCCGTCCCGGTCGCCGAGAAAGATATTGTCGCCCATGCCGATCTCGTCGCCGTAGTACAGGGTCGGGGTACCCGGCATCGACAGCAGCAGACTGTTGAGCAGCTCGATGCGCCGTCGATCACGCTCCACCAGCGGCGCCAGGCGGCGGCGGATACCCAGGTTGATGCGCGCCCGACGGTCGGCCGCATAGTAGTTCCACAGGTAGTCGCGCTCCTGCTCGGTAACCATCTCCAGGGTCAGCTCGTCATGGTTGCGCAGGAAGATCGCCCATTGGCAGTTGTCGGGAATCGCCGGGGTCTGGCGCAGGATATCGGTGATCGGGAAGCGGTCTTCCTGGGCGATGGCCATGTACATGCGGGGCATCAGCGGGAAGTGAAAGGCCATGTGACACTCATCACCCGGGCCGCCATCCTCCCCGCCGAAATAGGGCTGGGTGTCCTCGGGCCATTGATTGGCCTCGGCCAGCAGCATGCGGTCCGGATACAGCCTGTCCAGCTCGGCGCGGATCTTCTTCAGCACCACGTGGGTTTCCGGCAGATTCTCGTTGTTGGTGCCGTCGCGCTCGATCAGGTAGGGAATGGCGTCCAGCCGCATGCCGTCCACGCCCATGTCCAGCCAGAAGCGCATTACCGAGAGCACCGCCTTGAGTACCCGGGGATTGTCGAAATTCAGATCCGGCTGATGCGAGTAGAACCTGTGCCAGAAGAACTGCCCGGCAACCGGGTCCCAGGTCCAGTTGGATTGTTCGGTATCGAGAAAGATGATCCGCGTGCCCTGGTACTTCTGATCGGTATCCGACCAGACGTAGAAATCCCGCTCCCAGGATCCCCTGGGTGCCTGACGGGCGCGCTGGAACCAGGGATGCTGGTCCGAGGTATGGTTGATCACCAGCTCGGTGATGACCCGCAGCCCGCGACGATGGGCTTCGCGGATGAAACGGCGCACGTCCGCCATGTTGCCGTAATCGGGGTGCACACCGCGATAGTCTGCAATGTCGTAACCGTCGTCGCGCCGCGGTGATGGATAGAAGGGCAGCAGCCACAGGGTGTTGACGCCCAGATCCACCAGGTAGTCGAGTTTCTCGATAAGTCCGGCGAAGTCGCCGATGCCATCATTGTTGGCATCGAAGAAGGATTTGACGTGCAGCTGATAGATGACCGCGTCCTTGTACCAGCACGGATCCTGGAGAAATACCGGAGCCCGGTTCTTGCGCGCCATTGTTCTCCCCTCAGGCCATGGGCCGTATACGCCATATTCCGAACGGCAGATGCCAGGGCTCGATACGCATCCACTGGGTCTTGCCGTACCACTGCCAGGTATGGCCGTTCATCAGATCCTCCCCCTGGGTGACCGCCTCGTCGGGCAACCCGAACTCCCAGAGCGGCAACTCGAAATGGCACTCCTGGGCGTTGAAGGGATCGAGGCTTACCGCCACCAGAATGAAATTGGACAGGTCCTCGGTGCGCTTGCCGAAGTACAGGATGTTGTCATTCCAGGCGTGGTAGGCCTGAAAGCCGAGATGGGTCTGCAGCGCCGGGTTGTCCCGGCGGATACGGTTGAGCCGGGCGATCTCGGCCACAATGTTGCCCGGGGCGTGCCAGTTGCGCGGGCGCAGCTGGTATTTCTCCGAATCCAGATACTCTTCCTTGCCCGCCAGCGGCTGGCTTTCGCACAACTCGAAGCCCGAATACATGCCCCACAGCCCTGAGCCCATGGTGGCCAGTGCCGCGCGGATCAGAAAACCGGCCCGGCCGCTGTGGTGCAGAAAGCGCGGGTTGATATCCGGGGTGTTGACGAAGAAGTTGGGGCGGTAGCATTCGCGCCAGGGTGACTGGTTCAGCTCGGTGAAGTATTCCTGCAGCTCGGCCTTGGTATTGCGCCAGGTGAAATAGGTATAGCTCTGGCTGAAGCCGACCTTGCCCAGCCGGGCCATCATCGCCGGGCGGGTAAAGGCCTCGGACAGGAAGATCACCTC
>Ga0209075_1000908_pt1 | contig 28635 bp, 25 predicted proteins | sample Stecom2011_FD_187523 | JGI IMG/M metagenome (GOLD analysis project Ga0209075, IMG submission 187523) | Agricultural soil microbial communities from Utah to study Nitrogen management - Steer compost 2011 (SPAdes) (version 2) | ecosystem: Environmental > Terrestrial > Soil > Agricultural land...
GGGCGGGACAGCGACGACATCCTCGCCACCTACGTCGGCTACTTCACCGACGGGGGCCACGGTCTCCGCACGGATGACCCGACCGAGTTGCGCGCCGTCGCCGACGCCTTTGGCGCCGACTACAGCGTCACCGGCACCGCCCCATACATCGAAGTCGAACACACCGCCGACCTGTATGCGGTCGACGATCAAGGACGGATCAGGCTGACCTGGCCCTTCGGCACCCGCTGGCAGGACGTCGCCAGTGATCTGGTCGCCCTGCTCGGAGAGGAGAAGACATGAACGAGAGGACACGGACGGCTCTGATGTGGATCCTTGGGGTGGCCGTGCTGGGGGCCGGAATCTGGATGCTCGTCAGAGACGACGACGGGCTGAGGGTCACCGACGTCTGGGCCAGGAGCTCCCCGATGGTCGACGGCGCGGCCGCCGCCTACATGAACATCGAGGGAGGTGCCGAGGACGACGCTCTGCTGTCAGCCTCGGTGGCGGCCGACGTTGCCGGGATGGTCGAACTGCACGAGACGCGGATGGTCGACGGCAAGCACGCCATGCAGATGGTGCCGGGGATCGACATTCCCGCGGGCGGCACCGTGGCCCTCGAGCCCGGTGGCTACCACATCATGCTGATGGGGCTCGTCGAGCCACTGGAGCCGGGTGACACCTTCGAGATGGAACTCGTCTTCCAGAGCGGCACGACGGTCACGGTCGAGGTGGAGGTCAGAGAGGGGTGAAGGCCCTCCTCCCGCTGGCTCTGATCCTGGCTCTGGCGGCGTGTGGGCCGGGGGAGGTGACCTTCGATCACGACTACGTCATTCCCTCCGGCACCGGAGCCCGGCTCGACGCCGGGGAACCGGTCGAGATCCTTCCCTTCATCCTCGAGGCCAGGGTCGGTGAGACGCTCCGGATCGTCAACCGGGACTTCCGTGGGCACCGGATCGGCCCGTACTACGTGGGATCGGGCGAGACGGTGACCCACACCTTCACCGCTCCCGCCGAGATGCGGGGCCCGTGCACGGTGCGCTTCGACGAGGAGATGATCGTCCGGGTCACCGACTGAAGCCGGGGATGACCCTGGCCCGCTCACGGGCGCATTCCTCTCTCACGTCACACCCGGCGTCGTGATCGTTGACCAGGCCCATCGACTGCATGAACGCATAGATCGTGGTCGGCCCGACGAAGGTCCAGCCCCTCCGCTTCAGATCCTTGGAGAGGGCAGTGGACTCGGGTGTCAGGGCGACGTCGCCCGTTGGCGGGGTCTCGTCCGGGTCGGCCCACCGCCAGAAGTAGCGGGCCAGCGAGCCCTCCTCCTCGATCATCTCGAGGGCCCGGGCCGCGTTGTTGATGGTGGACCGGATCTTCCCCTCGTGACGGACGATCCCGGGATCGGCGAGGAGGCGGGCGACGTCGTCATCCCCGAACCGGGCGACCTTCATCGGGTCGAACCCGGCGAACCCGGCCCGAAAGGCCTCCCGCTTGCGGAGGATGGTGATCCACGAGAGGCCCGCCTGAAAGCCCTCGAGGCAGATCTTCTCGAACAGCCGGTGGTCGTCGGTGACCGGGCGACCCCACTCCGTGTCGTGATAGCGGATGTAGAGGTCGTCGGTCCCGACCCAGGCGCATCTGGGGACGCTCACCCGTATCTTTGTAGCGAACCGGGTAGGTCGACGCGGCGTAACGTGATCGTGGTGAGCTCGAGAGACGCAGCCGCCGGCGCGGTCGCCGCGGGCCTGGCACTGGGGATCTCCGAGCTCGCGGCCGGGGTCGCCCCGGTGCTCCCCTCCCTGGTGGAGGGGATCGGGAACCGGGTGGTCGACGGTGTGCCGGCGCCGGTCAGGGAGTGGGCGATCTCGGTGTTCGGCACGGCCGACAAGATCGTCCTGCTCGCAGGCATCACCCTGGTCACGGTGGCTCTCGGTGCCTGGCTCGGGACCGTCGCCCGTCGGCGGTGGTGGGTCGCCGGTGTCGTCTTCGGCGGATTCGCAGTCCTGGCCGTCTGGGCCGCCGCTCAGGATCCGGGTGTGTCGGTCGTGTCGGCCGCGATTCCCGCGATCCTCGCCGCCGGGGCCGGTCTGTGGGCCTTGCGACGGTTGCTCGACCCGTCCCGGACAGGCGAGCCAGGCGACCCCGGGCGACGGGCGGTGCTGCGAGGGGTTGGTGCCCTGGCCGGTCTGGCGGTGATCTCGGTGACGGCGGGCCGGATGTTGCTGGAGCGCTCGAAGCGGGTCTTCTCCGGTCGTGACGACGTGGTCCTCCCCGCTGCGGGGATGCCCCTCCCGGCTCCGGGTCCTGGTGCGGAGCTGCAGGTGGAAGGGATCAGCCCGCTCCTCGTCCCCAACTCCGAGTTCTACCGGATCGACACCGCGCTGTTCGTGCCCAGGGTCGACGTCGGGGACTGGGCGCTGCGCATCACCGGGGCGGTGGAGCGCGAGGTCAGGCTCACCTATGAGGAGATCCTGGACATGCCTCTGGTCGAGAGGGACGTGACTCTCTCCTGCGTCTCCAATCGAGTCGGCGGGAACCTGGTCGGGAATGCCCGATGGCTTGGTGTCCCGCTTCCGGACATCCTCGACCTGGCCCGCCCGAGACCCGAAGGAGAGCAGGTCGTGGCCCGTTCGGTCGACGGTTTCACGGCCGGCTTCCCGATCGGGGCCGCATACGACGGGAGGGACGCCCTGCTGGCGGTGGGGATGAACGGCGAGCCCCTGCCGTACGAGCACGGGTTCCCCGCCCGTCTCGTCGTCGCCGGCCTCTACGGGTACGTGTCGGCGACCAAGTGGCTGGAAGAGATCGAACTGACGGGATGGGACGACTTCGACGCCTATTGGATCCCGCGCGGGTGGGCCAAGGAAGGCCCCGTGCGCACCCAGAGCCGCATCGACACGCCAGCGGACTTCGCCCGCATCGATGCGGGCCCTCTCGTCGTCGCGGGTGTGGCGTGGGCACCCTCGCGTGGCATATCGCGAGTCGAGGTCCGTCTCGGAGACGATGCCGGTTGGGTGGAGGCCGAGTTGTCCGAGCCCTTGTCGGAGAGTGCCTGGGTGCAGTGGAAGGTGGACTGGGATCCGACGCCCGGTCAGCATCGGATCACGGTTCGGGCCACCGACGGTGACGGTGTCGCTCAGGACGAGACCATGCGACCTCCGGCGCCGAGTGGGGCCACCGGATGGCACAGCATCCGGGTCGAGGTCTCCTGACCCCGGCCTACTCCGCGCCGAGGAGGGTGTCCTCCTCGGCCCAGTCGATCGCCGAGACCGCCCAGGCGAGGCCGTGCTCGGGGTCGGCCACCGCCAGCCTCAGTTGCCATCCCGTGCCCGGAGCGCCGTCGTCGAACCACGCCCACTCCAGCCGTCGGGCGGCCCGGCCCGTCTCTTCTGGATCGGGCGGCCAGTCGAGGTCGCACAGTGTGGCGATCACCCACCACGCCCCGTACCGGCCCGCCGCGGCGCCGCGACGACGGCCGTGCGCGCCTCCGGAGGCACCTGCCCAGGCCATCCATGCCAGGGCCTCGTCGTGCTTCATGCGGGCCAGCCGGGCTGTGGACAGCCCCAGGGAGGCGATGGCCTCGGTGGTCCCGCCCTCGACCGACACGGTCTGGCACCGTCCGTTGGACTCGTTGGTCCACGGCTGGACGAGATCGGCCAGGGCCTCTTCGGACTCGGGGTCGGCGATCGTCCTGGTGTCGTCGGGGAGATCGACCGGCTCGAAGCCGGGCACGTCGGGGGAGGGGTCCTCGATCCGGTCCGGGTGATAGGTGGGGGTCCGGTATTCGGGCTCCCATTCCTGGAGCCCGTCCGGGAGGTCGACGATCGGGCCGATGCCGGACTCCCCGCGCACGACACGCTCCGCGGCCACCGTCATCCGCTCGGGGCCCGGCTCGAGATATGGCTCGAGATCCGCCCAGGTCTTCGTCGAGGCCGCCACCTCGGCGAGGGGCCCGAGGGCGAAACGCGCCGGGCCCTCGGTGACGGCCGGGCCCGCCCATTTCCCGGGTGCCTGAAGGGCGAGGCGATAACGGATGTGCTCGTCGACCCCCCAGAGCTGGCGTCCCCTGGTCACGGCCTCCTGACAGCGGTGGCGGAGTTTCACCATGGCGTCCCAATCGCGGGAGGCGACCATGCCGTCGACGATGCGGATCAGCTCGTCGGTGTCCTGATACTCGATGGCCTGGACGATGCGGTCGTCGAACGTCACTCGCCGGTCTCCACGGGGAGGTCCCGCCGCGACCACTCCGAGAACGAACCGACATATACGTCGGGCATCCCCAACCCGGCGATCTCCATCGCCAGGGCGAGATGACAGGCGTTGGTCCCCGAGCCGCAATAGACCACCGGCCGGTCATCCAGACCTTCGAATCTCGCCGCCAGGTCTTCCGGGGGGAGGAAGCGACCGGACTCGTCGAGGTTGCCCGAGTAGGGGCGGTTGACGGCGCCCGGGATGTGACCCGCTTTGGGATCCACGGGCTCGATGTCCCCCCGATAGCGCTCGGGGAGCCTGGCGTCGATGAGCAGTCGACCTTCGATCTCGTCCAGGGTGACGACGCCTTCGAAGCCGTCGGGCACGGGGTATGTCCTCGGCTCGGGGAGTCGGTCCCCGAGCTCCACGGGCTGTCCGGCCTCGACCCATGCCTGGTAGCCGCCGTCGAGGACGCTCACCGTCTCGTGGCCGATCGACCGGAGCATCCACCAGAGCCGGGCAGCAACCGAGCCCCCGGTGTCGTCGTAAACGACCACGTGGTCGTCTGGGGAGAGACCGAGGCGCCCCAATGTGGCGGCGAACTCCTCTGGAGACGGCAACGGGTGTCGTCCGTCAATCGAGGGAGGGGCGGCCAGGTCACGGTCCAGATCGACGAACACCGCACCCGGGATGTGCCCGGCCAGATAGGAATCGCGACCGCCTTCGGGGTCAGCCAGCGACCAGCGGATGTCATAGATGCGGAAGTCGCGATGTCGCTCTGCGAGCTCCTCCACCGTGATCAGCGGCACTTCACTCCTCTTCCCCGGACACCTCGTCGGCCTGCAGCTCGGCGGCGAGACCGCTCACGGTTGCGGCGACCGCGTCAGCCAGCGATCCGATCGCCGTGCGGAGATGACGTCGCACCTCCGGGTCCTGGACGGCCGTTCCCAGCGTGCTCGCCACCTGGTTCCAGGCGCCGGCGAGCACAGCAAAGGCGTCGCGGACATCGTCCTCGGATGGGGCTTCCTCGTCCGAGACGCTGTGGTACAGGTCACGGAGACGTCTGCCGAGCTCACCGATCTCCTCGCTGGCGCGGTGCCAGGGGTCTTCCGGGGTCGTAGCATCGTCGCGGTGCGGCTCCACCTGCTCGATGGTACCTACGAGCTGTTCCGCGCCCATTACGGGCGTCGGGACACCTTCGTGGGCAAGGACGGCTCGGACCTGAAGGCGACGGTCGGCGTCATGGACTCCACGCTCGCCCTCCTCAAGGAGCCAGGGGTCACCCATCTCGCCGCCAGCTTCGACACGGTCATCGAGTCGTTCCGAAACGACATGTTCCCCGGGTACAAGTCGTCGGCCGGTGTCGACCCCGACCTTCTCGCCCAGTTCCCCGTCGTCGAGCGCGCCCTGGAGGCATTGGGCGTGGTGGTCTGGCGCAACATCGAGTTCGAGGCCGACGACGCCATCGGCACCGCCGCGGTCCGGTGGGTCGAGGACGTGGAGCAGGTCGTCATCTGCACCCCGGACAAGGACATGGCGCAGGTGGTGCTGGGGGAACGCATCGTCCTCTACAACCGGAGGGAGCAGAAGATCCTCGACGAAGACGCCGTTCGGGAGAAGTTCGGCGTGGGGCCGGAGTCGATCCCCGACTACCTGGCGCTGGTCGGTGACACCGCCGACGGCATCCCGGGCATCCCGGGCTGGGGGGCGCGGTCGACCGCCGCCGTGCTCGCCCGCTATGGCCGCATCGAGATGATCCCGCTCGACGCATCTGAGTGGGACGTGACCGTGCGCGGAGCCGACCGGCTCGCATCGGCTCTGGCCGAGAACCTGGACGCGGTCTACCTGTATCGGGAGCTGGCCACGCTCCGGCTCGACGTGCCCGTCTCGGAAGAGCTGGCGGACCTCGAGTGGAAGGGCGTGGAACGCGGCCGCCTCGAAGCGTTCTGCGACGAGGTCGGCCTCGATCCGGACCGCTTCCGGATCTGAGCCCGGCTCCGGCCTACTCGGGTTCCCAGATCACGTCGAAGCGCCCGTAGCAATCGGGGCAGTGGTAGACGAGAGGGGTCCCGGGCTCCATCGTCTCGTCCTCCGGTATCCGGGTCATCAACCGGGCCTGTCCCAGGCACTCGACGCAGACGATGGTCTCCGGGGCCTCGCTCAAGTCTCCGCTTTCCGCGCGGCCGCCCTCAGCAGCATCGATCCGAGGATCCCGGCGATCAACGAGCCCACGAAGATGCCGGTCTTGGCGAGGTCGGTCGTGGCCGGGTCCTCGAAGGCCAGGCTGGTGACGAACAGGGCGACGGTGAACCCGATGCCCCCGACCGCCGCCAGGCCCACGATGTGACCCCAGTTCACACCGGGCGCCAGGCGACCGATGCCCAACCGTGCCGCCAGCCAGGCGAAGAGCGAGATGCCGATCGTCTTGCCGACGATCAAGCCGAGAGCGACGCCGAGGGCGACCCGCGATCCGATCGACTCGATGATGTCCACACCCCTGAAGTCGACTCCGGCGTTGGCGAGAGCGAACAGCGGGATGACCACGAACGAGCTCCACGGCGCCAGACGGTGCTCGAGCCGGTTGAGCGGGGCGACCGTCTCGGCGGAGATCTCCGAGAGCAGGAGGATCTCGTGCTCCGCGTGCTCGATCGCCACTTCCTCGGTGACGTCGGTCGTCGGGAACTGGTCGAGGATGGCGCGGGCGCGTTCGTCGAACTCCTTGGGTCGGTAGTACGGGCGGGCCGGGGTGAGGAAGCCGAGGGCGACACCGGTGAGGGTGGCGTGCACACCGGATTGGAGTGCCAGATACCAGATGACCACCGCCGCCGGCACATAGAACATCATCGACCGGATGCGAACGCGGTTCGCCGCGTAGACGAGTGCGAGCCCCGCTACGGCGCCGAGGAGGTACTGGAACCTGACGTCACCCGAGTAGAAGATCGCGATCACCGCGATTGCGCCGATGTCGTCGGCGACTGCCACCGTGAGCAGGAACAGCTTTGCCGCCGATGGCACCCGCTTGCCGAGCAGTGTCACCACGCCCACGGCGAACGCGATGTCAGTGGCCATCGGGATCCCCCATCCGTGCGCTGCGTCGGTGCCTCCGTTGAACGCGGTGTAGATCAGGGCAGGCACGACCATCCCGCCGAGCGCGGCGACAACCGGAAGCGCCACGGCCTTCGGGTCCCTGAGGTCGCCGAGGACCGCCTCCCTCTTGATCTCGAGGCCGACGACGAAGAAGAACAGTGTCATCAGCCCGTCGTTGATGAGATGGAGGACGCTCTGCTCGAAGCGCCACTCGAAGATCTCGATCCGCACGTGCTCACCGAGGATCGAGAAGTAGGTCTCGCTCCAGGGGCTGTTGGCCAGGATCAGCGCCAACACCGCGGCAGCGAGGATGGCGATGCCCGAGGACGCCTCCAGTTGAGCGAAGCGGGCGAACGGCCTGATGAAGGTTCTGGGAACGAACCGGTCCGAGGTGGCCCAGGTTCGATGACGGGGGTCGATCAACGAAGGACCTTCCCCGCCGAGCCCAGTGACTCGCAGGCCGCCACGACGCGCGCGGCCATTCCCTGTTCCGCCTTCTTCATGTACGAGCGTGGGTCATAGGCCTTCTTGTCGCCCACGTCACCGTCGACCTTAAGGACACCGGCGTAGTTCGTCATGACGTGATCCACAATCGGACGCGTGTAGGCGTACTGACAATCGGTGTCGATGTTCATCTTGATGACGCCGTAGGTGATCGTCTCCTCGATCTCCTCCTGCGTGGAGCCCGAGCCACCGTGGAAGACGAGATAGTGGCGGGCGTCGGCGCCGAAGCGCTCTTCGACGGCGGCCTGGCCGTCACGGAGGATCTTGGGCTCGAGCTTCACCGAGCCCGGCTTGTAGACGCCGTGGACGTTGCCGAACACGGCGGCGAGGAGGTATATGCCGCGGTCGAACGGACCGAGCTTCTCCGTGACCCGAACCATGTCCTCGGGCGAGGTGTACATCTTGGACCGGTCGACACCCTCGTGGTCCGTGGCGTCCTCGACGCCACCCACGATGCCGATCTCCAGTTCGAGGATCACATCGAGCTCGGCGCACGCGGCGAGCAACTCGTCGGCCAGCGCCAGGTTCTCCTCCATCGGCAGGATCGAGGCGTCGAGCATGTGGCTCTGGAAGAGAGGCGGCTGGCCCTTCTCGCGCCGCGCCTTCGATTCGGCGAGGAGGGGGCGGATGAACCCGTCGACGCGGTCGGGCGGGCAGTGATCGGTGTGCAGGGCGACGTTGACCGGGTACTGCGGGGCGACCACGTTGGCGAACTCGGCGAGGGCTTTGGCCCCGAGGGCCATGTCCTTGTTGGACTGGCCGGAAGCGAACTCACCGCCACCGTACGAGATCTGGATGATCCCGTCGGACTCGGCCTCGGCGAAGCCCTCCAATGCGGCGAGGAGGGTCGACGAAGAGGTCACGTTGATGGCGGGGTAGGCGAAGCCCTGCCCCCGCGCCCTGGCGAACATCTCGCGATATGTCTCGGGTGACGCGATCGGCATCCTGTTTCTCCTGTCGTTTCGCGGCCTGAAGGTAGTCGACCGGTTTTCACGACTCGCTGTCGGGTCCGGCCCGGGTGTACCTTGATCGTCGTGGCAGTGTCCGTTGGTACGCCCGTGCGCCAGAAGGCGAAGAACCCCCTCTCACGCGGCATCTTCTTCGTCTTGGGCCTGATCTGTCTCGCCCTGCTGCCACTGAGCTATCTGCCCGGCATACCGACTTTCGATCTCGTGCTCCTGGCGGCGTTCTTCTTCTCGAAGTCTTCGGAACGGATGCACGACTGGCTTTACGCCCACCCGTACTTCGGCCCCATGGTTCGGGACTATCAGGCGAACGGGCTCACGATGCGGATGAAATGGCTCGCCGCGGTGGCCATCGTGATCTCGGTCGGGGTGTCAGGGATCCTGTTCGTCGAGTCGACGTGGGTGCGCGTGGCGATGGCGGCGGTGATGGCCTACGCCCTCTGGTTCGTCTTCACCCGCCCCACGAAGCGGGTTGGTCCCTGACCTCACCTACGCTGGCGGGCCGTGAGACTGGTGATCGCCCGCTGCAGCGTGGAGTACGAGGGCCGGCTCTCGGCGCGACTCCCGGAGGCGACGCGTCTCATCATGGTCAAGGCCGACGGCACTCTCGCCATCCACTCCGACGGCAACGCCTCCAAGCCGCTCAACTGGATGGTGGCCCCGAACGTCCTGGAGCAGTTCGAGGATCACTGGGCCGTCACCAACTCCAAAGGAGAGCGTCTCACCATCCGCATCCACGAGATCTTCGAGGACGTCACCCACGACCTCGGTGAGGAGCCAGGACTGGAGAAGGACGGGGTAGAGGCCCATCTCCAGGCGCTGCTCGCCGAGCGGCCGTGGGTGCTGGAGGAAGGCCTCGAGTTGATCCGCCGTGAGTACCCCACGGACATCGGCCCGGTCGATCTCCTCTGCGCCGACCCGGCCGGCGGGACGGTGGCCGTCGAGATCAAGCGGCGGGGAAACATCGACGGGGTCACCCAACTCGTGCGCTACGTGGAGCGCCTGTCGACGGACCCCAGGCTGGTGCCGGTGCGCGGCATCTTCGCCGCCGAGGAGATCGCCCCGCAGGCCCGGGTGTATGCCGAGACCAACGGGGTCAAGGCCATCGAGGTGGACTATGCCGGCCTCAAGGAGGCCGAGAGCACCCACCTCCGTCTGTTCTGATGTTCCGGATCGTCCTCCACGAGCCGGAGATCCCTCCCAACACCGGCAACGTGATGCGGTTGGCTGCCGTCACCGGCTGCTCCCTCGACCTCATCGAGCCCCTCGGTTTCACCCTCGAGGACAGCAAGCTGCGACGGGCCGGGCTGGACTACCGCGACCGGGCGGTGGTCGCCGTCCACCCTGATCTCGACGCCTGGCGCGAGACCGTCGGCCCGTCTCGCGTCTGGGCGTTCACAGTGAACGGGGAGAAGCCCCACACCGAGGTGGAGTTCGAGCCCGGCGACAGTCTCATGTTCGGGCGCGAATCGGTGGGCCTGGCCGGGGAGGTGTCGGGAGCGCCCTGGGTCACCGGGACCGTGCGTCTCCCCATGATCCCCAACGTCCGATCCCTGAACCTCTCCAACGCCGTGGCCGTGGCCGTCTACGAGGCCTGGCGCCAGAACGGATTCAGCCATCCCGATGCCTGAATCCGGTACCTGGTACTTGGTACCGGGGTACCGGTACAGACTTCCAAGTACGCAGTACCAAGTACTCGGTACTGCTGACTCAGGCGTCAGCCTGGGTCAGCAATCGGAAAGCGATCGCCTCGGCGAGCGTCGCACTCTCCAACGCCCCCAGATGCTGGTTCTCGTTGGGGGCGTGGATCGACGACAGGGGATCGCCACAGCCGGTCACCAGGATCGGCGCTCCCGGGTAGAGGTCCTTGAAGGTGGCGATGAACGGGATCGACCCGCCCGCACCGATGTCGACCGCTTCGTTCCCGAAGGCCTCCCGGAAGGCCTCCCGCCATGCCTCCACCGCGTAGTTGTCCATGGGCAGCGTGGTCGCCTCGCCGATGTCCTCGTGCTCGAACGTGAGCCGGGCTCCCCACGGCACGTTGGCGAGCAGGTGGGCCTTCAGCTTCTCCAGGGCGTCACGGCCGTCCTGGCCCGGCGGGATGCGCATGCTCACCCGTGCCCGGGCGACGGGGACGAGCTGGTTGATGGCCTCGGCGACCGGGGGAGCATCGATGGCGAGCACCGAGATCGCCGGCCTCGACCAGAGCCGTGAGGCGATGGAGCCCTTGCCGATCATCTCCAGGCCGTCCACCGGTCGCACCTCCTCGTCGAGCAGGTCGACGGGGTACTCGATGGCATTGGGGAGGTCCTCGTCGACCAGCCCGGGCACGGCCACCGATCCGTCGTCATCGTGGAGAGTGGCCAGCAGCCGGGAGAGTGCCATCAGGGCGTCGGGGTAGGTACCCCCGTACTGGCCCGAGTGCACCGCGGCCCCCAGGGTCCGCAGCTCGATGTTCACGGCGGCGATGCCCCTGAGGCTGTACAGCAGACAGGGGACGTCGGTCTGCCAGACGCCGCCGTCGCCGATCACGATCACGTCGGGGGTGATGAGGTGCGAGTACTTCTCGAGGATCTCCGGGAGGGCTTCGGAGCCCGCTTCCTCCTCACCCTCGAAGAACAGCTGCACACCCACCGGGAGGTCGTCTCCGTGGGCGGCGATGGCGCCCAGGTGCATCACGATCCCCGACTTGTCGTCGGACGCGCCGCGCCCGTAGAGCCGCCCGTCCTTCTCGAAGGGCTCGAACGGTCCCGTCTCCCACTCGTGGATCGGGCCGGGGGGCTGGACGTCGTAGTGCGCGTAGAGGAGGACCGTCGGCGCCCCTTCCGGGGCGGGCTTCTCGGCGAACACCGCGGGGTGACCCTTGGACGCCTCGAGGAGCTGGGCGTTCTCGAACCCCATCTCGGTGAGCATCGAGACGATCTTCTCGCCGGCCTCCCGGACCTTGGCCGGGTCGTATCCGGGTGCGCTGACCGACTCCATCCTGACGAGGTTGGAGAGGAGGCTCTTCAGACGGGGCATGTCGGCGGCGACGGCCGCCCGGAGATCGTCGTGCATGGCGCGAGCGTACCCGTGTGCGGTGGGGCGGTGATTGGGCCATCATGTGCATCTGTTGGCCCGGTTCAGGTTGTTCGGCGTCCCGGTGTCGGTCCACCCCTCCTCGGTGGTGGTCGTCCTGCTCCTGGGCTGGCTCAGCGGTTACCAGCGTCCCGCCACCCTGGGGATCTGGGCAGGCGTGGTCTACGTCTCGTTGCTGATCCACGAGCTGGGCCATGCCCTCACCGCCCGGTCGATCGGGTCGGACGTCTCCATAGAGCTCAACGGGTTCGGCGGCCTCACCCGTTGGACCACCCCCGAAGGCGGCCTCACCCCCGGCCGGACCGCGCTCGTGTCGGCGGCGGGGTCGGCTGCCGGGTTCGCGTTCGCCGGTGTGGCCTGGCTCGTCCATCAGGCAACGGGCCCTTTCGACGGCCTGGGTGAGCTCACCTACCACGTCCTCTTCTACGTGAACGTGGTGTGGGGCCTCCTCAACTGGCTCCCGGTGCGCCCGCTCGACGGGGGTCACCTGCTCCTGGCGTTCCTGGCCCGTGTGGCGCCGGCCGGTGGGATGCGGGTGGCCCGTGCGATCTTCGTCGGCACTGCGGCCGTCGCCGTCGTCGCCGCCGTCAGATACCGGCTGGTGATGGCCGGGGTGCTCGCCGCCTGGATCCTGTTCAGCGAGCTGGGTGCGGGCATCCGTCTCACGACGCCGCCTCCGGAGTTCGGCTACGAGGAGCCCGAACCCGGGCCGGGCGGGGGCGAGACCGGTTAGCGTTCGGCCCCGATGGACTTCGCCTATTCCGCACGCGTCGAGGAGCTGAGGGGACGGCTCCTCGAGTTCATGGACGAGCACGTCTACCCCGCCGAGCCGGTGTACCGGGAGCAGATGAAGACGGCCGGGGACCCTCACCACCATCCGCAGGTCGTCGAGGATCTGAAGGCCGAGGCCCGGTCGCGCGGCCTCTGGAACCTGTTCCTCCCCGACGACGAGCACGGCGCCGGCCTGTCGGTCCTCGAGTACGCGCCCCTGGCCGAGATCACCGGTCGCAGCCCGCATCTCGCCCCCGAGGCGCTCAACTGCGCCGCTCCCGACACCGGGAACATGGAGATCCTCCACATGTTCGGCACGGCCGAGCAGAAGGAGCGATGGCTGCACCCGCTCCTCGAGGGAGAGATCCGGTCGTGCTTCTCGATGACCGAGCCCGACGTGGCCAGCTCCGACGCCACGAACATCCGGACCCGGATCGAGGACGCCGGTGACGAGTGGGTGGTCACCGGGAGGAAGTGGTTCTCCTCCGGTGCGTCGTCGCCCCGCTGCAAGGTGTCGATCGTGATGGGCGTCACCGACCCCGACGCCGACCCGTATCACCGCCAGTCCATGGTCCTGGTGCCGATGGACACGCCGGGCGTGACCGTGGAACGGGATCTGAAAGTCTTCGGATGGATCGACCGTGGCGGGCACCCGCAGATCCACTTCGACGGGGCCCGTGTCCCCAAGGCGAACCTTCTCGGAGAACGCGGAGGTGGCTTCGCCATAGCCCAGGCACGTCTCGGCCCGGGCCGCATCCATCACTGCATGCGCGCCATCGGGGCGGCCGAGCGGTGTCTCGACCTGATGGTGCAGCGCTCCCAGTCGCGGAGCACCTTCGGTCGGCCGCTGTCGGAGCAGGGCGTGGTCAGGGAGTGGATCGCAGACGCCCGGATCATGATCGAGCAAGCCCGTCTGCTCGTCCTGAAGACGGCGTGGCTGATCGACCGCCACGGGGCCAAGGGCGCCCGCATCGAGATCGCCGCCATCAAGGTGGTCGCCCCCGAGGTCCTGACGACGGTGGCCGACCGGGCGATGCAGCTGTTCGGAGCCGCCGGGTTCACGGAGGACTTCCCGCTCGCCGAGATGTGGGCGATGGGGCGGTGGCTGCACATCGCCGACGGGCCCGACGAGGTCCATCGCCGCTCGGTGGCGCGCTCCGAGCTGGGTCGCCTCGGTCCGGGCGCCAACCCGGATCCGTACCCGTTCTAGGAACGATCTTCGAGCCGGGGGCGTTTATCCGGTTCCCCAAACGGAAAGAAGACGCCCATGGCTCCAGTAGATCTGACCATCAGCCCCTGGAGAGACGCGGCGGCATGTCTCGCCAATCCAGACGTCGACTTCTTCCCTCCCCGTGAGGACACGCTGGCCATCGCCCGGGCTCGTGCGGTGTGTGCCGCCTGCCCGGTTGCGGACGAGTGCCTGAACTGGGCCCTGCTCACCAACCAGCCGGACGGGATCTGGGGTGGCCACACCGTCAAGGAGCGTCGCGCCATCCGCCGCACCTGGCTCGAAGAGAGCCAACGGGCCTCCTGACCCTCGAGCGTCAGGAGGCGTACCAGGTACCAGGTACCAGGTACTGCCACTAGCCCGAAGGGCTAGTGGCCAGCGTTGTCCTCGATGTGCTCGATGATCAGGTCGGCGATGTCGACGCCGCTGGCCGCCTCGATTCCCTCGAGCCCCGGTGACGAGTTGACCTCGAGGACCATGGGGCCGTCCTCGGACGGGAGCATGTCCACGCCCGCCACCCCGAGACCCATCGTCTTGGCAGCTCTGACCGCGGTGGCTCGTTCCTTCGGGGTGAGCTTGATCGCCTCGGCGGTGCCGCCCCGATGGAGGTTGGACCGGAAGTCCCCGGGCGCCCCGGTCCGCTTCATGGCGGCCACCACCTTCCCCCCGATCACGAAGGCGCGGATGTCGGAACCCGCGGCTTCTTTGACGAACTGCTGGACGAGGATGTTGGCGTCCATCTGACGGAAGGCACCGATCACCGACTCGGCCGCCTTCCGGGTCTCGGCGAGCACGACGCCGAGCCCCTGGGTCCCCTCCAGGAGCTTGACCACCACCGGTGGACCGCCCACCACTTCCAACAGCCCGTCGATGTCCTGTGTCGAGTGGGCGAAGCCGGTCGTCGGGAGCCCCACCCCTGCCCGGGAGAGGAGCTGCATCGACTGGAGCTTGTCCCGGCTCTTGCTGATGGCGTCGGAGCTGTTCGGCGTGTACACGTCGGCCATCTCGAACTGACGGACGACCGCCGTCCCGTAGAACGTGTAGGAAGCGCCGATGCGCGGGATCACCGCGTGGGGCTTCACCTCCTCGCCCCGGTACAGGACCTTGGGGCGACGGGCCGTGATGTCCATGTAGCAGCGGAGGTAGTCGACCACCGAGACGTCGTGGCCGCGGGCCTCGGCCGCCTCGCGGAGACGCGAGGTCGAATAGAGGCTCGAGCTGCGGGAGAGGATGGCGATCTTCACGAGTTCTCCATTTTGCTCGGTCTCGGGCCTACGTAGCTGCGGGCGGGGTCGATCAGGAAGCCTCGCACGGTCCGCCTGCCCAGGAGCATCCGAAAGGTCATCTCGTCGCGGGTCGTCAGGTTGACCAGGGCCTCGATCGGCACACCGGCCACGACCACGGTCGTCCGGATGACGGGTCTCAGCTCCAGACGTCCGCCCGGGTTCTTCACCTTCCGCTCGGCGACCACCCGCGCCTCGCACGGGATGGCCGGTGTCTTCTTCCGCTGTCGGGGGTGGAGGTCGAAGCGGACCCAGGTCTCGCCGTCGCGTTCGAACCGGGTCATGTTGAAGGCGTGGAGGGAGGAGTTGTCGGCCCCCGTGTCGACCTTGGCCTTCACCTCCGTGACCCCCAGGTCGGGCAGCGACACCCACTCACGCCAGCCGATGGTCTTTCGGGCCGCCATGTGGCGACGAGCGTACCGGGGGCCTCCCCGTCAACCGTGGGCCGTCGGCGTACCATCTTCCGTCGTGACCGAGCGTCGACCCCTCCCCGCGTGGCTCGTGGGCCTGCTCATCGCCATAGTCCTGTTCGTGGTGTTCCTGCTCGTCACCTCGTGGCTCGGCCTCGGCGACGATCCAGGGGTCGAAGATGCGCTCGCCTCCCGGGCATGACCTCACAGCAGCGCCGCGCCCTCGTGCTCGTCGCGGTCTCCCAGTTGCTCGCCCTGGGCGTCTGGTTCTCGGCGACCGCCGTGATCCCTCAACTCGAACAGGCCTGGGGCCTGGAGCCGGGTGGCGCGGCCGGCGTGACCCTCGCCGTGCAGATCGGCTTCGTGGCAGGTGCTCTCGTCTCGGCCACCCTGAACGTCGCCGATCTCTTCCCGGCACGGGCCTTGTTCGGGGCCAGCGCCGTGCTGGCCGCCCTGGCCAACCTCGGCCTCCTGCTGGTGGGCCCGGGGGAGGTCGGGCTCGCCTACGCCCTCCGGTTCGCCACCGGATTGTTCCTGGCAGGGGTCTATCCCACCGGGCTCAAGGTGATGGCCGGCTGGTTCCGGCAGGGGAGGGGCATGGCCATGGGTCTCATGGTCGGTGCCCTCACCGTCGGGTCGGCGTCGCCCCATCTGGTGCGGGGTCTCGGTCTCGACTGGCGCGGGGTGGTGGCGACGGCTTCGGCCCTCACGGTCGCCGCCTCGTTGCTGATGGCGTGGGTCGGTGACGGCCCCCACGACGCCATGTCGTCGCGCTTCCGCTGGCGCCAGGTGGCGGACGCCATGTCCACCCGGGGGACCCGTCTCGCCACCTTCGGGTACCTGGGCCACATGTGGGAGCTTTACGCGGTCTGGACCTGGATCGGCGCCTACCTGGCCGCATCCGCGGGCGAGGCCGGGTCGGGGTATCCGTCCATCCCCGTCCTGACCTTCGCCATCATCGCCTCCGGCGGCGTGGGTGCCTGGATCGCGGGCCGTATGGCCGATCGCAGCGGTCGCGCCCTGGTGGCCGGCGGGTCGATGGCGATCTCCGGGGCATGCTCGCTTCTCTCGGCCGCCGTGTTCGGCGCGCCGGCGTGGCTGGTGGTGCCGGTGATGGTCGTGTGGGGAGTCACCGTGGTCTCCGACAGCGCCCAGTTCTCGGCGATGGTCACCGAGACGGCCACGCCCGAGACCCGCGGCACGGCGCTCACCATGCAGACCGCCCTCAGCTTCCTGCTCACCATGGTCACGATCTGGGGTGTGCCCCGCGTCACCGAGGTGGCCGGCTGGCGGTGGGCGTTCGTGGGGCTCGCCATCGGCCCCGCACTCGGGGTCGCCGCCATGGCACGTTTCCGGCAGGTGATGGAAGGCCGACCCGCATACCCTTGACGCTGTTTCGAAACCCGCGATAGGATGCCCGCAGCCCTCCGAAGGGGCTCCAGGTCACCGGTGCGCCCTGTCGCAGCCGATGACCGAAGGTCGAGAGTTTCCGAGTTGGATATGCTGGCGTGCCTGCTAGCATTCCGTTTCTTGCCGTCACCCCTCAAACACGACCTCAAGGAGGCACCCCTTGGCTTCGCGCGTGGCTGAGCGCTTTTCGTTCGGAAAAATCCCAGAAGTACTTCCTCTTCCCGACCTACTCGCCGTACAACACGAATCCTTCAAGTGGTTCCTCGACGAGGGCTTGCGTGAGATCTTCGACGAGATCAGCCCCATCGAGGACTTCACCGGAACTCTCGCGCTCGAGCTGACCGATCACCGCTTCGCCGAGCCCCCGATGACCCTCGAGGAGGCCCGCGAGCGCGACGCCAACTACTCCCAGCCGCTCTTCGTCACCGCCCGCTTCATGAACAAGGCGACCGGTGAGATCAAGGAGCAGCAGGTCTTCCTCGGCGACTTCCCGATGATGACCGACAAGGGTGTCTTCGTCATCAACGGCACCGAGCGCGTGGTCGTCTCCCAATTGGTCCGTTCCCCGGGCATCTACTTCGACGTGGCCCGCGACAAGACCAGCGACAAGCTGATCTACTCCGGCAAGATCATCCCCGGCCGCGGCGCCTGGCTCGAGTTCGACACCGACAAGAAGGACACGATCGGTGTCCGCGTCGACCGCAAGCGCCGGCAGTACGTGACCTCCTTCCTCAAGGCCCTCGGCATCGCCGAGACCAACGAGGAGATCCTGGAGATGTTCAACGGCGCCGAGTCGATCAAGAACACGATCGAGCGCGACACGGTCGTCGACCGCGAGGAGGCGCTCCTCGACCTGTACCGGAAGCTGCGGCCCGGAGAGCCCACGACCATCGAGTCGGCCCGGAGCCTCATCCAGACGCTCTTCCGCAACCCGAAGCGCTACGACCTGACCCGGGTCGGTCGCTACAAGATGGCGCAGAAGTTCGGCGAGGAGAACCCGGCGGATTACCGCGCCGAGGGTCTACAGATGCTGCGCGACGAGGACATGATCGATGCGATCCGCTACCTCGTCGCACTGCACGCCAACGAGCCCACCATGACCACGGTCGGTGGCTCCGAGGTGCCGGTCGTCACCGACGACATCGACCACTTCGGCAACCGCCGCATCCGCACGGTCGGCGAGCTGATCCAGAACCAGGTGCGCGTCGGTCTCTCCCGGCTCGAGCGGGTCGTGCGCGAGCGCATGACCACGCAGGACCCCGAGTCGATCACGCCGCAGAGCCTGATCAACATCCGGCCCGTCACGGCCGCGATCAAGGAGTTCTTCGGGACCTCCCAGCTCAGCCACTTCATGGATCAGCCCAACCCGCTGGCCGGTCTCACGCAGCGCCGCCGTCTCTCGGCCCTCGGCCCGGGCGGTCTGTCCCGTGAGCGGGCCGGGTTCGAGGTCCGTGACGTCCACCCGTCCCACTACGGCCGCATGTGCCCGATCGAGACGCCGGAGGGGCCGAACATCGGCCTGATGGGCTCGCTGGCCACCTACGCCCGCGTCAACGAGTTCGGCTTCATCGAGACCCCGTACCGCAAGGTCGTCAACGGCAAGGTGACCGATCAGGTCGACTACCTGACGGCAACCGACGAGGAGCGGTACGTCATCGCGCAGGCCAACGCCCCCTTGAAGGACGACGGCAGCTTCGTCAACGACCGGGTGCTGGTCCGCAGGGGCAGCGGCGACGTCGAGTACGTCCCGCCCAAGGACGTCGACTACATGGACGTCTCGCCCAAGCAGATCGTCTCGGTCTCGACTGCGCTCATCCCCTTCCTCGAGCACGACGACGCCAACCGCGCCCTCATGGGCTCGAACATGCAGCGTCAGGCCGTGCCCGTGGTCACCACCGAGGCGCCGCTGGTCGGCACCGGTGTCGAGGGCCGGGCCGCCGTCGACTCGGGAGACATGATCATCTCCACCGTCGACGGCGAAGTGGTCGAGGTCACCGGCGACCAGATCGTGGTCAAGGAGGCCGGGGCCAACAAGCGCCACACCTTCAAGCTCAAGAAGTTCGAGCGTTCCAACCAGGGCACCTGCATCAACCAGAAGCCGCTGGTCAAGGAGGGCGAGAAGGTCAAGGCCGGTGACGTCCTCGCCGACGGCCCCTCCACCGACGGGGGAGAGCTTGCTCTCGGTCGCAACCTGCTCGTCGCCTTCATGCCGTGGCAGGGCCACAACTTCGAAGACGCCATCGTGGTGTCGGAGCGTCTCGTCAAGGACGACGTCCTGACCTCGATCCACATCGAGGAGCACGAGATCGACGCCCGTGACACCAAGCTGGGCGCCGAAGAGATCACCCGGGACATCCCCAACGTCCCCGAGGAGGTCCTGGCCAACCTGGACGCCGACGGCATCATCCGCGTCGGCGCCGAGGTCGGGCCCGGCGACTACCTGGTGGGCAAGGTCACCCCCAAGGGCGAGACCGAGCTCACCCCGGAGGAGCGTCTGCTCCGCGCCATCTTCGGTGAGAAGGCCCGCGAGGTCCGTGACACCTCGCTCAAGGTGCCGCACGGCGAGAGCGGCAAGGTCATCGCCGTCAAGGTCTTCAAGCGCTCGGAGGGCTACGACCTGTCCCCGGGCGTCAACGAGATGGTCCGTGTCTATGTGGCCACCCAGCGCAAGATCTCCGAGGGCGACAAGCTCGCCGGCCGCCACGGCAACAAGGGCGTCATCTCCAAGATCCTCCCCGAGGAGGAGATGCCGTTCCTGGCCGACGGCACGCCGGTCGACATCATCCTCTCCCCGATGGGTGTCCCGTCCCGAATGAACCTGGGACAGGTGCTGGAGACCCACCTGGGCTGGGCTGCCGCGCAGGGCTGGGAGCCCTTCGACGCCGACTCTCCGGCCAGGGTCGGCGCCGGGCCGTGGACCAACGTCGCCACGCCCGTGTTCGACGGCGCCAAGGAAGAGGAGATCGTCAAGGTCCTCGAGAACGCCCACCCGAACCGTGACGGTGACCGTCTCGTCGGCCCCGACGGAAAGGCCGTCCTCTACGACGGTCGCACCGGTGAGCCGTTCGATCAGCCCGTGACGGTCGGCTACATGTACATGCTGAAGCTGGTCCACCTCGTCGACGAGAAGATCCACGCCCGGTCGACCGGCCCCTACAGCATGATCACCCAGCAGCCGCTGGGCGGTAAGGCACAGTTCGGTGGCCAGCGGTTCGGTGAGATGGAGGTCTGGGCCCTCGAGGCGTACGGCGCTGCCTACGCCCTCCAGGAGCTCCTCACCATCAAGTCCGACGACGTTCAGGGCCGGGTCAAGGTCTATGAGGCCATCGTCAAGGGCGACAACATCCCCCAGCCGGGCATCCCCGAGTCCTTCCGGGTGCTCGTCAAGGAGATGCAGAGCCTGGGTCTCAACGTCGAGATGCTGGCCGCGGGCGAGGAAGTCGACCTGCGCGACCTCGAGGAGGACTCCTACCGGCCCTCCGACGCGCTGGGCATCGATCTGAGCCGTCCCGAGCGGCCCGACGCCGAATGACACGAGTTACCGAGAGCGAAAACCCCCGAGTGAGCAGAGAGCGATATGGCGCAGCAGATTTTCGATGAACTGAGGATCTCCCTGGCTTCGTCCGACCAGATCAGGGCCTGGTCGTACGGCGAGGTGAAGAAGCCGGAGACCATCAACTACCGGACCCTCCGCCCCGAGAAGGAGGGCCTGTTCGACGAGCGCATCTTCGGTCCCCAGAGGGACTGGGAGTGCTACTGCGGCAAGTACAAGCGGATCCGGTACAAGGGGATCATCTGCGAGCGCTGCGGCGTCGAGGTGACCCGCGCCAAGGTCCGCCGCGAGCGGATGGGCCACATCGAGCTCGCCGCCCCGGTGACCCACATCTGGTTCTTCAAGGGCGTCCCGAGCCGCCTCGGCTACCTGCTCGACATGTCGCCCAAGGAGCTGGAGAAGGTCATCTACTTCGCCAGCTACATCATCACCTCGGTCGACGACGAGCGTCGTCAGAAGGACCTCCCCGAGCTCGAGCAGGCGATGCGCGAGGAGATCGAGGTCGTCCGCGCCGAGTTCTCCGACTGGCACGAGAACCGTCTCGAGATGCTCGAGGACGAGCTCGCCCGGATGGAGGAAGGTGGCGCCAAGCCGCAGGAGATCAACGCCCGCCGCAAGGAGGTGGAGCGCGAGATCAAGGACCGCCAGGACCGCTCCGAGCGCGAGGTGGAGCTGATCGAAGAGGCCTTCGACACCTTCCGCACCCTCGCCCCCAAGCAGCTCGTCGAGTCCGAGCAGCTGTGGCGTGAGATCTGGTTCCGCTACGCCGACTACTTCGAGGGCGGCATGGGCGCCGAGGCCATCAAGGCCCTGCTGGGGACCCTCGACCTCGACGCCGAGATGGAGCGTCTCGAGGCCGACCTCAACGGCACCTCGCAGCAGAAGCGTCAGCGCGCCACCCAGCGGATGAAGGTGGTCAAGCCCTTCTGGGAGGGCAAGAACCGGCCGGTGGACATGATCCTGGAGACGATCCCGGTCATCCCGCCGGAGCTCCGCCCGATGGTCCAGCTCGACGGTGGCCGCTTCGCCACCTCCGACCTCAACGACCTGTACCGAAGGGTCATCAACCGGAACAACCGGTTGAAGAGGCTGCTCGACCTGGGCGCCCCCGAGATCATCGTCAACAACGAGAAGCGCATGCTCCAGGAGGCCGTCGACGCACTGTTCGACAACGGCCGCCGCGGCCGTGCCGTCACCGGGCAGGGCAACCGCGCCCTCAAGTCGCTCTCCGACATGCTCAAGGGCAAGCAGGGCCGGTTCCGCCAGAACCTGCTCGGCAAGCGCGTCGACTACTCCGGCCGCTCGGTCATCGTCGTCGGCCCGAACCTCAAGCTGCACCAGTGCGGTCTGCCCAAGATCATGGCCCTCGAGCTGTTCAAGCCCTTCGTCATGAAGAGGCTCGTGGAGCTCGACCTGGCCCAGAACATCAAGGCGGCCAAGCGGATGGTGGAGCGGCAGCGCCCGCAGGTGTGGGATGTCCTCTCCGAGGTCATCCAGGAGCACCCGGTCCTGCTGAACCGTGCTCCCACCCTCCACCGTCTCGGCATCCAGGCCTTCGAGCCGGTGCTGGTCGAAGGCAAGGCCATCCAGATCCACCCGCTGGTGTGTGAGGCCTTCAACGCCGACTTCGACGGTGACCAGATGGCCGTTCACCTCCCGCTCTCGGCGGAGGCGCAGGCCGAGGCCCGCATCCTGATGCTCTCGACCAACAACGTCCTGTCGCCCGCCTCGGGCCGTCCGATCGTGACGCCGTCACAGGACATGGTCATCGGCATCTACTACCTGTCGGAGCTGGTCGAGGACGCCATGGGCGCCGGCAAGACCTACGCCGACATGGACGAGGCGATGATGGCCTACGAGATCGGCGAGCTGTCGCTGCACGCCCCGATCAAGATCCGTCTCGGGGAGAAGGCGGGGAGCCCCGAGGTCTTTCAGCACCTCGATCCGGCCCTTCGGAAGCTCATCGGCGACGAGCCGGTGTCCGGTGAGGAGATGATCGAGACCACCCTCGGCCGTCTGCTCCTCAACGATGCGTTCCCGGCCGACTTCCCGTACATCAACGACACGGTCATCAAGTCCGACATCCGGGCCCTGATCGAGAACATCATCGAGCTGTACCCCCGCTCGGCGGTGGCCGAGACCCTGGACAACATCAAGGATCTCGGCTTCCGCTACGCCACGCGGGCCGGTCTCACGATCGCCCTCGACGACGTGCGCACGCCGGAGGACAAGGCCGACATCCTCTCCGAGTACGAGGAGCGCGCTCGCCGGATCCAGGACTTGTACTCCAAGGGCGTCGTCACCGACGACGAGCGGCGTCAGGAGCTGATCGAGATCTGGAACGAGGCCACCGAACGCGTCACCGAGTCGATGAAGAACTCGCTCAAGGAGCAGCGCTTCAACTCGCTCGACATGATGGTGGGGTCCGGTGCTCGCGGGAACATGATGCAGCTGCGTCAGATCGCCGGGATGCGCGGCCTCGTGGCCAACCCGAAGGGTGAGATCATCCCGCAGCCGATCCGTGCCAACTTCCGTGAGGGCCTCTCCGTGCTGGAGTACTTCATCTCCACGCACGGCGCCCGAAAGGGTCTGGCCGACACGGCTCTCCGCACCGCGGACTCCGGCTACCTGACCCGTCGTCTCGTCGACGTCTCCCAGGAGATGATCGTCCTGGAAGAGGACTGTGGCACCGACCGCGGCATCCCGATCCGGGTGGTCGACGAGCGCGGCCAGAAGATCCGCAACCTTCGGTCCCGCATCTTCGGCCGTGTCCTGGCCGACGACGTCAAGGACGGCCGCAGCCTCATCGAGACCACCGACGGCCAGAAGCTGCGGGCCGGCACCACCATCAAGGCCCAGGAGCTGAACGCGATCGCCAACGCCGACCTCGAGTCGGTGCGGGTGCGTTCGCCGCTCACCTGCGAGACCCGCGGCGGTGTCTGCCAGGCCTGCTATGGCCTCTCGCTGGCCACCAATCGGACCGTCGAGATCGGCGAGGCCGTGGGCATCATGGCCGCCCAGTCCATCGGCGAGCCGGGCACCCAGCTCACGATGCGCACCTTCCACACCGGTGGTGTGGCCGGTGAGGACATCACTCACGGTCTGCCCCGCGTCGTCGAGCTCTTCGAGGCCCGCACGCCCAAGGGCAAGGCCGTCCTGAGCGAGGTCTCGGGAACGGCACGCGTCGTCGACGACGAGGAGGGCCGCCGCATCGTGGTGGACACCCCCGACGGCGAGGTCAGCTACCCGATTTCCCGTCTCGCCCGCCCGCGGTTCATCGACGGTGAGGATGTCTCCGCAGGCCAGCCGCTCACCGACGGTCCGCTGGACCCGAAGGAGGTGCTGGAGATCGGTGGTGTCCGCGCCGCCCAGCAGTACCTGGTCGATCAGGTCCAGGAGGTCTACCGCTCACAGGGCGTGGAGATCCACGACAAGCACATCGAGATGATCGTGCGTCAGATGCTGCGCCGGGTGCTCATCGTCGCCCCCAACGACTCCGACTTCCTGCCGGCTGCGTTGGTCGACGAGCAGACCTTCAAGGACGTCAACCGCGAGCTGGTCACCGCCGGCAAGCAGCCCGCCGAGGGTCGTCCGCAGCTGATGGGGATCACCAAGGCCTCGCTGGCCACCGACTCGTGGCTCTCGGCCGCCTCCTTCCAGGAGACGACGCGGGTGCTCACCGATGCCGCCATCCAGTCCCGCTCTGACTTCATGAGGGGGCTCAAGGAGAACGTGATCATCGGCAAGCTGATCCCCGCCGGCACCGGCGCCAAGGAGTACCAGCAGCTGCAGCCCTCCCTCCCGGGGGCGACGACGGTCGCCAGCCTGGGCGACTTCCTCTCCGGCGGTGTCCGCACCAGCGAGGAAGACGATCTGCCCGAGCGGCCGGCCGAATGGCTCGCCTCGCTGGGCGGGTCCTCCGAAGAGGAGGAGTGATCTACGGAGGGGCCGGGATCACCCGGCCCCTCTGCTTTTCCCCATTGACATCGGTATCCCCCGATGTCACTCTGCGTGATCCGACGGTGCACTGAGGGTCAACCACGATGTCCGACAGAGGCGACAGGCTCGATCCCGAGTCGCTGGCCAAACGGCTGGCGGAGCAGTTGCGCTCCACACCGCCCAAGCGCCGCTTCCGTCTCCGGCTGCCCGGGACCGGCGTCCTGCGCGCGCTGGGTGTGGCGTGCATCATCCTCGGCCTCGTGTTCGGGGCCGCAGCCGCCTTTCCCAAGATCGCCGAGTTCGTGGAGGGTCTCGGTGGCCCTTCGGCGACCGACGGTCTCGACCCATCCTTCGCCGGCCAGCAGACCCCGGGCTCGTCCACGTCGACTTCGACCAGCGGGCCGCGGGCGCAGCAGGTGACGGTCGAGTCCACGACCACCTCCGTCGCCGACACGACGACCACGTCGGCCAGGCTGCGACGCTCCAGCCCGCCGGCCACGACACCACCGTCACCGACCACGTCCTCTCCGACCACATCGTCACCGACGACACCTGTGACCACACCTGGCCCGACCCCGACCACCACCCGGCCCACGACCACGACGACACGGCCACCCGTCACGACGACGGCGCCGACGACAACCACAACAACGCCTACGACAACAACGACGGAGGCGACCACGACGACGACGACGGCGCCGACGACCACCGCCACGACCGTGGATCCGCCCGAAGACCCGCCAGACCCGGGTGAGGGCGGCGGACTCGATTAGCCGTCGGGTTACGGGGTACCCTCCAAGTGCCAAGTACCAGGTATTGAGTACCCGGTACGGCGCCGCCAGGCGCCTGAAGAATTCGATTTGTCACTACTCGGCGGGGTGCCATAGAATCAGTCATCGGCTCCTGCGCCCCGTGGCGTCACGGAGCACCGTCGGGTGCAGTTTTCCGCTCCCGGCAAAGCAAGGACTCAAGGATCGGCCCACGACTGTTGTGTGCCGTCCTCCGTATAGGAGCGCAATGCCAACCATCGAGCAGCTTGTCCGCGAGGGCAGGAAGCGGAAGAAGAAGAAGACGAAGACCGCCGGTCTTGCCGGGGCGCCCCAGCGCCGCGGTGTGTGCACGCGTGTGTACACCGTCACGCCGAAGAAGCCGAACTCTGCCCTGCGCAAGGTCTGCCGTGTGCGTCTCAACTCCGGGGTCGAGGTGACCGCCTACATCCCGGGCGAGGGCCACAACCTCCAGGAGCACAGCATCGTCCTGGTACGTGGTGGGCGTGTGCGTGACCTACCGGGTGTCCGATACAAGGTGATCCGCGGCGCCATGGATGCCGCCGGCGTCAGCGACCGCAAGAAGGCTCGCAGCCGCTACGGGACCAAGAAGGCCTCCTGATGAGAAGGGCACCGGCACAGAAGCGTCGCATCGAGCCCGATCCCGTGTTCCGGTCGGTGCTCGTCAGCCAGGTCATCAACAAGGTCCTGCTCAAGGGCAAGAAGGACCTGGCGCGCCAGATCGTCTACCAGGCATTGGAGACGGTGGAGCAGCGCACGAGCCAGGATCCCACGGTCGTGCTCAAGCGTGCGGTCGACAACATCCGCCCCCAGGTCGAGGTTCGCTCGCGACGGGTCGGCGGAAGCAACTACCAGGTGCCCGTGGAGGTCTCGCCGCGGCGCCAGAACACACTGGCCATTCGCTGGCTGGTGGACTTCGCCAGACGGCGACGGGAGCCCACCATGGCTCTCCGTCTGGCCAACGAGATCCTCGACGCCTCCAACAACACGGGGGCGGCGGTGAAGCGCAAGGAAGACGTTCACAAGATGGCGGAGTCCAACAAGGCCTTCGCCCACTATCGCTGGTAAGGAAAACCCGAACGTTCCGGCAGGCGGGCTCAGAAAGGCTCCGGGCCCGAACCACAGGACGAGGGACGTTCACAACTGAATAGAGCCGGAGTAGTAGACAACGAGATGAGTAACAACAGCGCGCTGCAAAGCCTGCGTCAGGTACCCCTGAGCCGTACCCGGAACATCGGGATCATGGCGCATATCGACGCGGGCAAAACGACCCTCACCGAGCGCATCCTCTACTACACCGGCCGCAGCTACAAGCTCGGTGAGACCCACGAAGGCTCCGCCACCATGGACTGGATGGATCAGGAGCAGGAGCGCGGCATCACCATCACCTCCGCCGCCACCACCTGTGTGTGGCACGACCACACCATCAACATCATCGACACCCCCGGCCACGTCGACTTCACGGTCGAGGTGGAGCGCTCCCTTCGAGTACTCGACGGGGCCGTCGCCGTGTTCGACGGCGTAGCCGGGGTCGAGCCCCAGTCCGAGACCGTCTGGCGTCAGGCCGACCGGTACGGGGTTCCCCGCATCTGCTTCATCAACAAGCTCGACCGCACCGGCGCCGACTTCTTCTACGGCGTCCAGACCGTCGTCGACCGCCTCAACGCCAAGCCGCTGGTCATGCAGATCCCGATCGGCGCCGAGTCCGACTTCGCCGGTGTCGTCGACCTCGTCGAGCAAAAGGCCCACCTCTGGCACGGTGACGACGGCAAGCAGTGGGAGACCACCGACGTCCCCGCCGAGCTCACCGACAAGGTCGCCGAGTACCGGGAGAAGCTGGTCGAGACCGTGGCCGAGACCTCCGAGGAGCTCCTCGACTCCTATCTCGAGAACGGCGACCTCACCTCGAAGGAGCTGCAGATCGGCATCCGTGCCGGGACCATCGCCGGTGAGTTCACCCCGGTGTTCTGCGGGTCCGCCTTCAAGAACAAGGGCATCCAGCTGCTCCTCGACGCCATCGTCGCCTACCTCCCCAGCCCCGAGGACCTGCCCCCGATCAAGGGCTTCCTCCCCGGTGACGAGGAGGCGATCATCGAGCGTCGTCACGCCGACGATGAGCCGCTCACCGCGCTCGCCTTCAAGATCATGAGCGACCCCCACGTCGGTCGTCTCACCTACTTCCGCGTCTACTCGGGCACGCTCTCCAAGGGCGACACCGTCCTCAACACCACCAACGGGAAGAAGGAGCGCATCGGTCGTCTCCTGAGGATGCACGCCAACCACCGCGAGGACGTGGACCACGTCTACGCCGGGGACATCGCCGCCGGCATCGGCTTCAAGGCCACCACGACCGGTGACACCCTGTCCGACCCGGCCAACCCGATCCAGCTCGAATCGATGGAGTTCCCCGCACCCGTGATCTCCGTCGCCATCGAGCCCAAGACCAAGTCCGACGAGGAGAAGCTGGGCATGGCCCTGCAGCGCCTCTCCGAGGAGGACCCGACCTTCCTCGTCCGCACCGACGAGGAGTCCGGCCAGACGATCATGTCCGGGATGGGCGAGCTCCACCTCGACGTGCTCGTCCAGCGCATGATCCGCGAGTTCAAGGTCGACGCGGTCGTCGGCCAGCCGCAGGTTGCCTATCGGGAGACCATCCGTCGCCCGATCGAGAACGTGGTCTACCGCCACGTCAAGCAGACCGGTGGCCGCGGTCAGTTCGCCCACGTGGTCATCAACCTCGAGCCCACCGGCCCCGGTGGCGGCTACGAGTTCGTCGACCTCATCAAGGGCGGCTCCATCCCTCGCGAGTACATCCCGTCGGTCAACGAGGGCATCGAGTCCGCCCTCGACCAGGGCATCCTCGCCGGCTACCCGCTCGTCGACGTGCGGGCCACGCTGGTGGACGGCTCTTATCACGACGTGGACTCATCCGAGATGGCATTCCGCATCGCCGGCTCCATGGCGCTCCAGGAAGCAGCCCGCAAGGCGGGCGTCAAGCTCCTCGAGCCGATCATGGAGGTCGAGGTGACCACGCCCGAGGAGTACATGGGCGACGTCATCGGGGACCTCAACGCCCGGCGCGGCAAGGTCGAGGGTCTCACCCAGCGTGGCAACAGCCAGGTGGTGAAGGCCCTGGTCCCGATGTCGGAGATGTTCGGTTACGCCACCGATCTGCGGTCCAAGACCCAGGGGCGGGCCAGCTACTCCATGCAATTCCATTCGTACCAGGACGTCCCCGAGTCGATCGCCGAGCAAATCGTGGCTCAGCGGCGTGGCGAGTCCTGAAGGTAAGAGGTTGAAAGAAGGAAGAGAGGACAGCAGAGATGGCGAAGGCGAAGTTTGAGCGTTCGAAGCCGCATGTGAATGTGGGGACGATGGGTCATATTGACCATGGGAAGACGACGTTGACTGCTGCGATTACGCGGACGTTGGCTGAGCGTGTTGGT
>Ga0209075_1000909_pt1 | contig 28624 bp, 21 predicted proteins | sample Stecom2011_FD_187523 | JGI IMG/M metagenome (GOLD analysis project Ga0209075, IMG submission 187523) | Agricultural soil microbial communities from Utah to study Nitrogen management - Steer compost 2011 (SPAdes) (version 2) | ecosystem: Environmental > Terrestrial > Soil > Agricultural land...
AATTGTGTAAAGAGTTTGGTTATTCGTTTGTGGCAACAGCACATCATTTAGATGATCAGGCAGAGACCTTTTTGATTCATTTTACCCGCGGAACAGGAATTGACGGTTTGTTGGGAATTCCTGAAAGAAATGGAAAAGTTGTGCGTCCATTGTTGCCTTTTTCCCGAGAAGAAATAAAAAAATACGCTGTTGAAAACGGTATTTTATGGCGTGAAGATGCCTCGAATCAAATGACTAAATACCTTCGGAATAAAATCCGTCATTTGGTCGTCCCTGTTTTAAAAGAAGAAAATGATCGTTTTTTACATTCATTCCAAAATACCTTAGAACATTTAAAACAAACACAGTTTTTGGCAACGGAAGCTTTGAAACATTTTAAACAAGAATGTGTGCTAATTCAAACTGATGTTGTAAAAGTGGATTTAAGCAAAGCATTGCGTTTTCAAGGATATTTTCATTATTTATGTGCTTTTTTCAAAGACTTTGGTTTTACAAGTAGATTGGAAATTGAAAAAATTACTCAAGCTGATTCGGGCAAACTGTTAAAAAATGATAAATTTACTTTATTAAAAAACCGTGATGAATTCCTCATATTTGAAAATAAAGTGGAGGAAAAAATGGAATATATTATAAATACTGTTAATGATTTTGCTAATATTCCTATTTCTGTGAAATTATCGGAAGTTATTTCTATTGAAGCCTATTCAGATAAATATACTATTTTCGTAGATGCTGATTTTTTAAAATTTCCTTTGGTTCTGAGAAAGAGAAAACAAGGCGAAACCTTTGTGCCGTTTGGGATGCGGGGAGTTAAAAAAATATCAAAATTTTTTAAAGATGAAAAGTTATCGTTAATTGAAAAAGCGCAAACGTGGCTTTTGGTCAACAACGACAATAAAATCATCTGGATTGTAGGTCAGCGTGCCGACAACAGATTTAGAGTAACAAGTAAAACAAATAAAATTTATAAATTAAGTTTACATCAATGAGGAATTTACTCACAATACTGGTTTTGTTTATAACCGGTTTAGGATTTTCGCAAATACAAGATCCTGTAAAGTGGAAATCGAGTATCGAAAAAATTTCTGATACAGAATATCAAATCAAATTAGAGGCAACTATTGAAGGTGAGTGGCATATGTATTCGCAATTTACGCCCGACGACGGTCCTCTGCCAATGGAATTTATTTATGAAAATGCTGAGGGAAATTATGAACCGCAAGGGAAAGCTACTGAAAGTGAATACACAGTGCAGTATAACGATGTATTTGAGGTTGATGAATATTATTTTGCCAAAGAAGCACAGTTTAGACACAATATCATTATAACCAATCCAGAAGTACAAAATATACTGTTAGATGTTTTTTATCAGGCGTGTACGGATATGTGTATCAGCTTTGATAAATTTTTTGTGTTTGATTTAGAAACTCTAACATCAAAAGAGGTACTGAATTTTGAGGAATATGCTGCTGATGATGATACCGTAAACCAACAAGAACCCGCGACTTCTGATAAAAAAGAAACGAAAGTAAGCACCATGGACAATTGGACTATTTTTATCACTTCTTTTTTAGGGGGATTTGTAGCCTTGTTGACGCCTTGTGTATTCCCAATGATTCCAATGACGGTAAGTTTCTTTACCAAACAAAGTAAATCACGTGCCAAAGGATTGAAAAATGCCCTGATTTATGGATTATCTATTATTGTAATTTATGTAATCTTAGGATTGATTGTTACTCAGATATTTGGTGCCGACGCATTAAATGCACTTTCAACAAATGTGTGGTTTAACATCATCTTTTTCCTGTTAATCGTGGTATTTGCGGTATCTTTTTTAGGTGCTTTTGAAATTATGCTTCCCAATTCCTGGGCAAATAAAGTGGATCGTCAAGCAAACCGTGGCGGGATGATAGGAATTTTCTTTATGGCATTAGCATTGGCGATTGTTTCGTTTTCGTGTACAGGACCTATTGTTGGTTATATCCTTGTAGATGCGGCAATGAACGGTGGTATCGCACCATTAATTGGAATGTTTGGTTTTTCGTTAGCTCTGGCATTACCATTTATGTTGTTTGCAATGTTCCCAGGTTGGTTAAATTCTATGCCTCGTTCGGGCGGATGGATGAATACGGTAAAAGTATCTTTAGGGTTTTTAGAACTGGCATTGGCATTTAAGTTTTTATCAAATGCCGATTTGGTATTACAAAAACATTGGCTCGAACGTGAAATGTTTTTAGCTATTTGGATTGCAATATTTGGAACTTGGGCACTTTACTTACTTGGAAAAATACAATTGCCACACGATTCTAAAATTGAAAGAATTTCTGTAGGGCGTTTGTTTATGGCATTATTAGTCAGTACATTTACTATTTATTTGATTCCAGGACTTTGGGGAGCACCTTTAAAATTGATTTCAGGATTTCCTCCACCGATGACCTATTCTGAAAGTCCGTATGGTGTAGGAGGTGGAGGTAGTGCAACTGCATTGTCAGAAATTCCCGACGGAGCTAAAGAAGGTCCACACGGTATTGTTGCTTTTTTAGATTATGAAAAAGGGATGGCGTATGCTCAAGAACAAAACAAACCTGTTTTACTTGATTTCACGGGATTTGCCTGCGTTAATTGTCGTAAAATGGAAGAACACGTTTGGTCTGAAACCAATGTGTTAAATCTTTTGAAAAACGAAGTGGTTTTGATATCTTTATACGTTGACAGTCCTAAAAAATTACCTGAAAATGAACAATATATTTCAGAAACAACAGGAAAAAAGATCAAAACAATTGGCAACAAATGGAGCGATTTCCAGATAGAGAAATATCAGGCAAATGCCCAACCTTATTATATTGTTTTAGACAATGAAGGAAATTCACTAAATACACCGGTAGGCTATACGCCAGACGTTCAGGAATACGAAGATTGGTTAAAAGAAGGAATTACAAAATATTAAAAATAATAAAGATGAAAAAGTTAATGATTGCAGCTGCTTTGGTTTTCACTCTTCAAAGCAGTGCCCAGGTACAAACACCACAAGCAAGCCCTAAGGGGGAAGTGGAACAATTGGTTGGATTGACAAAAGTAGAAGTTACGTATTTTCGTCCAGCTAAAAAAGGACGTTTGGTTTTTGGAGATTTGGTTCCGTATGGTAGAGTATGGAGAACCGGAGCCAACAACAATACTACAGTTTCTTTCGAAACATCTGTAGAAATTAACGGCTTAAAGCTAGAAGCGGGTACTTATGCTCTTTATACGACACCAAAAGCCCAGAATTGGGAAGTGGTTTTTTATAAAAGTACCGACAATTGGGGGTTACCAAGAGAATGGAATGAAGAATATGTAGCACTTAAAACTACAATCTATCCAGAAGTTTTGCCCTATGAGGTAGAATATTTTTCAATTGCAGTTACTCCAAAAAGTCATTTTGAAGGAAGTATAGATTTGTCTTGGGAAAAGACTCTTGTGCGCATTCCGTTTAAAACACCTACTCATGAAATTACCATGAATAGTATTGAAACTTCATTGAACGATGCTGCCAAACCTTCAGATTATTATGCAGCAGGAACTTATTTGTTTTCAACGAATAATGATTTGACAAGAGCATTGGAATATGTGAGTAGAGCCATCGACATGCAAAACGAAGCACCTTTCTATATGTTGCGACAAAAATCGTTGATTCAGGCAGCTATGGGAGATAAAAAGAGTGCTATAGAAACAGCTAAAAAATCCTTATCAGCAGCAGAGAAAGCAGGAAACGAGGATTATGTAAAAATGAATAGGAACTCTATTTTAGAATGGAGTAAGTCATAAAAAGTAAACGTCCCGAAGAATCGGGACGTTTTTTTTGAGGTATTACTTTCTTCTTAACGTGATAAGTATGTCAAAATCTGTTTGTATTCTTTTTTGTTCTTCAAGCAAATAATTGCTGGCGAAGAGTGCACCACAATCCTGATTGTTTATTTGGTGCAATAGCTTTCCATTTTTAAAGTAACTCCTGTCTTCAATTATTTCCGATTTGTCAAAGTCAAATGCTTCAGTATCAACATTTTTTATCATTGCGATGGTATCATAATAGAAAGGTCGGTTGTAAATAAGTTGTTTTTCAAAAACAAATGAAAGCTTTTCGTTTTGTAAATAATATTCTGTCAACAGTTGAAATGTTTCGCCATAATGTCGAGTTATAATCTTTTCTAATTGTTCGTTTTGGTAATAATATATTGCTTCTCCGCCTTCCGTCGTTTCCCATAACTCCTCAGTGCCAATAAAAGTCCAATCTGTGATGGAATTGATTCTTTTAAAGTTTGTTCTGATAGGTTTCAACAAATCGGTTAAGTACTCGTTTACAGGTACATCCTCCTGATTAAAAGTTTCTTTTAATTCATAAAAGCGATCTGATTTCACAAAAGCAGAATCCTTGTTTGTTTGAACTTCCTCTTTTGTCGTTTTTCCGCAACTAACAAATAAAAAAATTAAAGAGAAATATACATATTGTAATTTTCTTGCAAATAATTTATTTATAACCTTTTCCAGAACTGCCACCATCTTATTTTTCTTGTTATAATTTGCCCAATTACAAAAACCTCTTCATCAAAACTAAGATAGATTTCCTTTGAAACAGGTAAATCATTTCGCATAATATTCAATGAATGAGGTTTATAGCCGATGCTTTCTATCTTTAAAGTAATAGTATCGATGGATACATCATCAGGAAGAACAATTTTAAACTTTCCTTTATCATCCACTTCTGTTTTTATATTCATATTTTCGATATAAATATGAGCATCATAAACAGATTGTTTATATTCATTAAATATTTTTCCTTGTATAATGTTTTTTAAACTGTCTGTTTCAGATTTTATGAAAGACATTTTACGAGGTTGAAAATTATTATCAGAGATTGCTGGTAAAATCTCTGATTTGGCAAAAGGTGCTTTCGTTGCAAAAGCACTGCCGGTTGTTCCTATCAGAAACATTCCCGCAAGTACTTTATAAAAAAAACTGGAATTATTTTTTGTTTTAACTTGAATTTCTATTGGTCGGTTTAATTGAGATTGTAACATCCTACCACAAATTCTGCCTTTTGACTGCTCAACCTTTTGACTGATTTCTGCATTATCCAATCCGGTAAAATCAAAAACTTCCTTTGAACATTGCATACAAAATTTGTCTCTGTCTTGAGGGAGCATTCTGTCCCATTTTTCGTGACAGGGATTTGGGATATTAAATATATAAGTTTTACTTGTCATTTTTTACGAATACATCTTATCATACAAATCTTTATATTTTTCTAAGATTATTTTTCGTTTTAATTTCAGGGTAGGAGTGAGTTCTCCGGTTTCTATAGACCAGATGTTTGGTGTTAGTTCAAATTTTTTCACTTGTTCCCATTTTCCGAATTGCGGATTAATTTGGTCAATTTCTTTTTGAATACGTTTGATGACCCGTTCGTTTTTTACCACTTCATCAAGTGAAAACCCAAGCGTCAATCCTTTTTTGCTTGCCCATTCTTTAATAAAGTCAAAATTGGGCTGAATTAAAGCAGCTGGCATTTTTTGACCTTCGCCCACGACCATAACCTGTTCAATAAAACGAGATTGTTTCATGGTGTTTTCAATGATTTGTGGAGCAACGTATTTCCCTCCCGATGTTTTGAAAATTTCTTTTTTGCGATCCGTAATAAATAAAAACCCATCGGAATCAATTTTTCCTATATCACCTGTGTGAAACCAATCCTTTACAAAAGCTTCTTTTGATTTTTCATCATCTTTATAGTAACCTTGGGAAATAGACGGACCTTGACACAGGATTTCACCATCTTCGGCAATTTTCACTTTCACATTATCCAAGACTTTACCTACTGAACCAATTCTCCAACCGTTGTCTCGTTTGTCATTTACAGAAATCACTGGAGAAGTTTCCGTAAGTCCATAACCTTCCATTACAACAATTCCTGCACCTCCAAATATCCTTGATAATCTGGGAGATAATGGAGCAGACCCAGAAACTAAAAGCTCTAAATTGTTTCCTAAAGCAGCTTGCCATTTGGAAAATATCAATTTGCGTGCAATTTTGAGTTTAAAAGCATAAAAACTTCCATTTGCTTGATAAGGTTCATATTTTTCTGCCAAGCGCAATGCCCAAAAGAAGAGTGCTTTTTTGATGCCTGAGAGTTCAGAACCTTTAGCGTAAATTTTGTCAAAAACCTTTTCTAAGACGCGAGGTACTACCGTCATTATCTGTGGCTTAACCTCTTGGAGGTTGTCGGAAATTTTATCGATTGATTCCGCAAAATGAATAGAGACACCTGTATATTGGTACAAGTACAAAATCATACGTTCAAAAATATGACAACAAGGTAAAAAGCTTAGTGAAGTATAGGAACCTTTTTCAAAAGGAACTCGGTTCTGGGAACCTTTTACATTGCTGACGATATTGTCATGCGTTAGTAAAACTCCTTTTGGTGTTCCAGTTGTGCCTGATGTGTAAATAATTGAAGCCAAGTCATTTGGTGTTACGTTTGCTTTGGCAACTTCCAAATCATATTCGTTTTTTGCTTCTTTGCCAGCAGTTGTAACTTGTGACCAATGTGCACAACCTGGGATTTTATCAAATGAGAAAATGCCTCTTAGCTTTGGAATGTTTAGTTTTACAGTGTCTAATTTTTCCAGAATTTCCTTGTCTGAGACAAATACATAAATACTTTCGGAATGCTTGATAATGTATTCATAATCTTTTGCCGAAATAGTCGGATAAATGGGGACAGTTACAGCGCCTGTTTGTAAAATTCCTATATCCATAATATTCCATTCGGTGCGATTTGTCGAAGTGATTAAAGCAATCTTATCACCCTTTTTGACGCCCATATCCAACAAGGCTTTAGATATATAACTTGCCTGCTCTATGTACGCTTGTGTGCTTATAGATGTCCATTTACCGTTGTATTTTGTGGTCAGTGCTTTTTCTAGAGGATAGTTTTGCAACTGATAATAAGGTATATCGAATAATCTTCCTACTTCAGCCATAGTTTTTAGTTTAGGATTAATGTATGCAAAGTAGAATTATTTTTATCAAAATGCAACTTTTTTACTGTTTATTTAATTCATCCCTTTTCATGAATTCATCTAACAAAATCAATCCTTCATCGAAAGCTTTCTTTGACGGGAAATGTTTTTGTTCGTCGGAAGTATTGATGAGTAGGTCGTTTTTATAAAAATAATCTGCATATCGCAACAATTGGTTGGAATTGTTCACATCGTGTTCTTCAATTATTGCTGCTATTAATTTCTTTTCTTGATAATAGAAAACTTTACGAATATTGGTTTTGTCATAAAGTGTATAAATTATCGAAAATACATTATTATCAGGCAAAATATAATAAGATTTATCAAAAATAGTACCGTCTTCGAGACTGCCATTTTCATTAACAGGGTCAAACCAAGCCGATTGTGAAGTGTTCTGTATGTAGTTTTGAACTTCTTTGATCACTTCCTCAGGTGTTTGTGAAAAGGAGTAAGTAGAAAATACATGCAGTAGAGCTATGCAAATTATTTTTTTCATATTGTGTTTTTTTAATTCCTAACCATTTGAATTCATCTTGACTTTTTTCAATTGGCTACAAAATGTTCTTTTTGCCCTCCTTTTTATACTCCGTAGCTATGCAGTGTAAAAAAGTCTTTAAACAGAACAAAAATAACCATCTTTCGCTTCAATCAAAAAAAGTCAAGACAAGTTCTTTAAGTTTGATTCAAAATTAAAATATTTATTGAATAAAAAAAATAAACGTTTCAATTAAAAAAAAGCGAAATCGAGTTTATCTAAGAAAATAACTAAGTTTTAATTTCCAAATAATGTCATTTTACTTCATTATATTCACAAAAAAACTTCTCGAATCGAGAAGTTTTTTGTTTATTGTTTCTGTTCCTTATTGAAATAAACCAAGTAATAATACATTTGTTTTTCTTCGTCCCAGCCTTTCTCAATAAATTTTTCTGCTGATTCTGGATTTATGAAATCCAATTTGATCTGTACATTGGTATCTAAATTGATAACGTTTTTCATTTTTTTACGTACGTCCGTTACTGCATTGTTTGCAATTGGGAAAGACGATACATCATCGATGCTGTATTTTTCACCACGGTCGGTTTTGTAGCTTTTAAACTCTGCTTGTAAATCGGGGTTGTCAATAACATCGTTGATAAAGTTTTGTTCTTCAAATTCATCGTTTTTTGCAAAATAATTTACCGAGCGGTTCATAAACATAACTTCTTCCTTTTTGTCCTCAGCAGGCAAGACCACGTCTTTTGCAAAATCCTGAACAAATTTCAAGTATTTTTTTGTCATAAAGTTTTCATCTTCAAAAGCATCTACAGACAGAAAGTGTTCTAACCAATACCGTGCGTCATAGCGGTTGCTGTCCACGGTTAAGATTTTATATCCTTCTTCCTTTTTATAATTAAAAATAATACAACCTTTGTCCAGTTTTGCAAGATTGATTCCTTGTTGCAAAATCATGTTCAAATCGGTTTCTTGTTCTTCAAATTGAAGAAAGTCAGTTTTAATTTCACTCTTGAAAATTCCAATCGCATCTACAGGATTATTATCAATAGACAAATGCGTTAAGTAGGTTACGTAAACTTCACCATTCTTAATATGCGGGTGATTGGATTGTTCGTATAAATGTTTGGTGATTTTTTTAGAAACTTCGTGAATGGTATTTGGATTGGTAAAAATTTCATTAGCAAAGTTATACATGTCATTATAATCCAAGTCCACATCGTGAGCAAATTGATAGTAGTTTTCTTCTTTTTCTCTAAAAGGTTTAAAAAAATATTCCTTTAACAAAGGAGCGATTTCATCGTTAATAGAAATTTGATTTTCAGAAATAAAAAGGGCTTCGTTTCTACTTTTGTTACCCACTCTGTGAATCGAAAGTGATTCAATGTGTGTGTTGAATAAGTTAATCATTTTTGAGTTAATATATAATAAGGTTAGACAAAAAAGAAAACGACGAGCGTTTTCTTTTTATATTATGTATTTTTAAATGTAATAATTGAATCTGAATTAATAACGATCATCGTAGCCAAAATCTTCGAAGCTGTCCCCTTCAAACATATCGAGATCATCTTCATCGTAATCATCATCAAAATCGCCAAAAGGATCGTCGTTTGAAAAATCGGTATTAAAACCTTTTACAGGTGCACTGTCGGGTAGAATTCCGTGAGAAAATAAGAGTGCAGGCAATTCTTTTTCTTCAGTTTCATCGTCATTTTCAATTGCAGCTAGCTCTATGAGAAAAGTCCAATTTACAAAAGGATCGTAGATATAGATAATTTTGGTTCGCTCTTCGTCCAACAAATCACTTATATCAAAATCAGACATCGTTTTTAGTTCGCCAGGGACATCTCCTATATCAAACAACGGAATCTCCTCGTCTTGAACCCAATTGTCATCACAAGTATAAAACGAACCTCCTTCGGTACCATCAAAACCAAAAGCATTGATAATAGTGTTGTGTAAATCTTCTAAAGTATCTGAGGAACTGATAGCTATGTCACGAAGTACATCTTCTTCAGCATCTAAAATTAAACGAAACTTGTAAACCATAATTCAAAATTTGTATGCAAATGTATCATTTTAAATCGAGTTTTTACCGCTTTTAATTTTGAAATTTATGTTTAAAAAAACACTTTATAAATACATTTAATTTATTTGTTCCTCTCTCAACACAAAGACAGGAACATAAGAGTGATAGGCCAATTTTTTACTTAAACTGGAGCTAAATAGTTTTTCAAAGAAGTTCATTTGTCTTTTAATGATACACATCACATCGACATTGTATTCGTCAATAAAAAAGAAAACACTTTGTTCTAAATCGCGATTTAATACTGTGTGAAAAGTCACTCCTAATGGAGTAAACTCTGCTACCCAACGGTTGAGCGTTTCTTCATAATCACTCTTTTCATCCCTTAAAATATGAAGACATTTGAATTGAGCTCCTAACTTGTCTGCAATTTTTGCAATAGTATAAATTCCTTTTTTGTCAGATTCTTTCAACATGGTTGCAAAACCAATTGTTTTAATTTCGGAATGATAAAATTTAGCTTCGTTCGGAACAGAAAGAATTGGAATGCTTATATTGTTCATAATATTGACTGTATTTGATCCCAAGATTCTTTTTTCCAGTGAATTAGCACCATCTGTTCCCATTACAATAAAATCGATATCTTCATTGTTGATGATTTTTTTAATAATGCCCAAGAGTAAACCTTCTTCAAATATAAAGGTGAGTTTTACGTTGGACATTCCGTTTTGTTCTGCTATTTTACGCATGGTTGGAACTTCGTTTTTAAAACGATCAAAATGGTTCATTTCTATAGAAGTGTAAACTTCTTGAACCATCTCGGGTTGACCTGTGCTAGTAGTTGATAAAACGGGCATTTCGTAACAATTCAGAACAAAAATTTCCGCATCGGTAGCTTGAGCCAAATTCAATGCATATACAAAAGCGTTCGTAGCAGTTTCTGAAAAATCGGTAGGGAAAAGTATCTTACTCATGATCTGATTAATTTATAAGTTGTAGTTTAAGAAAATTAAATACTGTTTGTTCGTAATGGTTTAAATTGTGAATAAATTTACAAAATTTATTTTTAATTAGTGGTATAAAATGTTGTCTTTTTGAACTATAAAATTCGTGATAACTGTAAGGTCTCACTATGCATAATTCTCATCGTCTTTCATTCTGTGCTTAATATAAAATCACATTTATCAGTTAATTGTTACTAAATGTAAACATTCATTTTGTAGCCAATTGAAAGAAGTCAAAACAAGGTGAATTTTCGTCTCCATATCCCGACATGCACTGCGTTTTGTAAGGATACTAATAGTTGACCTTACAGGGTCAGGATTTGTGTTTATAGTTTATTTACTGTTTTGATTTCCTTTTTTTTAGAAAAATATATGCATCTGTGGTAAATCTGTAATTTACATTCTTATTTCATTTTAAATGTGATTTTTACGATTTGTTCAGATAGATTACTCATCCAAATTAACTGATCAATGATTAATTGTGATTCCTCTAACTTTTGAATTCTTTGTTTCTCACTAAGTTTCATTTCATCAATTTCTTGTCGTCGTATTGATTTTAATTGTGTGATACTAACCTTATAGTCTTCTTCAGAACTAGGATCTAAATTAACGTCAAAATCGAGATACTGTAAAGATTTATTCAAGTTATTATTGATATAATCCATAACCAATTTAAAGGCTGTAGATGCTTCAGTTGTTTTATGAAATTGTACATAGGTACCAATACTTGCGGCAGAAGACACCAAAGTTTGATTTAGAACAGCCAGTTCATACAAGTTTGCTCGGTGTTTTTGTTTTCGTTTAGGTTCTTGTATCATTCTTTGAAAGCTGGTCATCAAATTTCCTACCTCTATAAATGCATTTTTTCGAGCTAATTTATAAGCCGTAGAAGGCTCACCTTTATGTACATAGTAGTTTTTAACCTCTGAGAGATAGTCTCTAATGGCTTTTAGAGAATTCTCCAAATGCTTGTTGACCGAGTGTGATTCCCAAGTCGGCCAAAGGAGTATAGAAGCCAAAAATGCCAACAAAGCGCCTACTGCTGTATCTAAAATTCTAAAAATCATTTGAGATTCAGCTGTTCCATCCAAAATTCCATAAATCATAATGACATAAAAGGTTGTGAACGTCACCCCAAGCTTATAATCTGTGTTGGAAAGCCAATTCGCTAACAACATTGAGATGATTGTCAAAGTGCTTAGAATCATGTTGTTGTCTATGAGTATAAGCATTGAAATCCCCATAATTCCACCAAATACAGTTCCTACAACACGGTGTTTGCTCCGTTGTTTGGTAAGTCCATAACCTGGGCGCATAATAACGACTATTGTTAACAAAATCCAATATTCGTTTTCAAAATTAAAAATTTTTCCGATTAAAAACCCCGTAAACATTGTCAATGTAACTCTTAAAGCATATCGAAAAATAGTTGATTGAAAATTCAGATTTTCGATTAAAGTCTTAAAGCGATAATGTTCTGGGGTGAAAAACTTTTCCAAATCGCGATATTTTCCCCTAAGTTCGTCAGCGTTTACCCTTTCTTTGTAGATTCGTTCCAAACCTTTGATTTTTTCCACCTGTTTGTTGGCATAGAAAAGTAAATTATTGGTATAAACTACTTGCTCGTCAAAAGCAGAAACCTGTTGGGATTGTACATAAGTATCTACATTTATTTTCAAGTGTTTTAGCTCGTTGGTAAGGCTGTATGCAGAATGGTATTTTTTATTGGTTTTAATTGATGCTGCAAGCTTTTTTAGCGTATTTGAAAAGTTGGTAGCCAAAAGTTGGTATTCTTTTAAAGCGGTTTCATCATGCTTAAAAAACTCGAAAAAAGCTTCATGGTTAAAAACGTTTGCCATGGCAACTTCCAAAATTTCAACTAAAGAAGTCAATGCTACCAACAATTTTCTGTTGTTGTTGGAGTTGATAGTGCGTGCTTTGTTATAGACTAAATATTCTCTAATGTTTTCATGAAGTTCATTGATTCTAACCTGTTTTTCTAATAATTGATGATTGACTTTTTTTCTATCTGCGTTTTTATCCCAAAGTTCTGCTCTGAGTTTCAGGTAATCTCCTGTGATGTCTATACATTCCGCCATTTCCAAATTTATGTACCTAGTAGGTTTGATTAAATAAAACAATATGGAAAGTGAGGTATAAATCAATCCACCTGCTAATAGAAGTGCGGAATTTATAGTAGCATTTTCAGGCTCTTCATGATGTATAAATGATAAACTAATGGTAAGTAATAATGTGAAAGACAGCAGATTGGCTCGGTGTCCATATAGTGAAATTAAAGCCGAGAAAAAGATGAGTCCACAAAATAGTAGGGAAAATACAAATGCGTATTGATATGTATAAGTCAACACAAAAGAGATGATAGGAATCAGGAAGGAAACCATCAATAGACCGATGACCTTGTGTTTGAAATTACTCGAAATATCAATTGGTGCACATAATATTGCGCCCAAAGTAACAGTAAAAGCAGCGGTAAACCCACTGAGATTATAAAAAACTAAAAAAGATAATAGTGCTGCAAAAGTAACTTTTAGTGCAGTATAAAATTGATTGTCACCAAATTTTAATATTATTTTATTTAACATCTTTTCAAATCCATTGCTTTAAACCTAAAGTACAAATTACGATTAAATATACATATAAATTGCTATGAATTTTGAGAGTTTTTGTAACTTTGTAGATATTTTTAAAACAGTACTAATGATATTACCCATTGTAGGATATGGAGATCCGGTTTTACGAAAAAAGTGTGAAGATATTACTCCGGACTATCCACAATTAAACGAGTTGATTGACAATATGTTTGAAACCATGAGCAATGCATATGGAGTTGGGCTTGCTGCCCCACAGGTTTCATTGCCTATTCGATTGTTTGTCATCGACACAGCTCCGTTTGGAGAGGACGAAGATTTATCAGAAGAAGAACGTAATTTTTTAGCTAAATTTAGAAAAGTCTTTATTAACGCTCGCATTTTGGAAGAAGATGGAAAAGAGTGGGCTTTCAATGAAGGATGTTTGAGTATTCCTGGAGTACGTGAAGATGTGTTTAGGAAACCAGATATAAAAATAGAATACTACGATGAGAACTTCAATAAACACACAGAAACGTACACTGGCTTTGCCGCAAGGGTGATTCAACATGAATACGACCACATCGAAGGTGTTTTGTTTACAGATAAATTGTCTAGTTTAAAAAAGAAATTAAATGGGAAACGACTTCAAAATATTATGGAAGGAAAGGTTTTCCCTGATTATAAAATGAAATTTATCAATAAAAAAGGGAGATAATTTTGGATATTAAATTCAAATTAGGATATTTGTGCCCTGTTTAAATTAAGATAAGAAAATGAGTATAGAAAAAGTTTTAGCTATATCTGGGAAACCAGGGTTGTATGAATTGAAAATCCAGACGAGGTCAGGATTTGTAGCAGAATCGTTGATTGACGGAAAAAAAATATCAGTAGGATTACGTAGTAATGTAAGTTTGTTATCAGAAATATCTATCTATACAGATACTAGTGAAGTGAAATTGTTTGAAGTTTTTGCAAGGATTGCTAAAAATGAAAATAATGGTGTTGCTATCAGTCACAAAGCTGATAATGATGAGCTTCTGGCATATTTCAATGAAGTAATTCCAGATTTTGATCGAGATAGAGTATATATATCCGACATTAAAAAAGTAATGAGCTGGTATAATATTTTACAAAAAGCAGGCTACATCGAAATCTTAAATTCAGCTTCAGTTACAACTACTGGCTCGGTGACTTTAGATAGTTCCGCTCAACAAGAAACAGTTGAGGAAAAAGTGGAAGCAACAGTTGAAGAGAAACCGAAACGAGGTAGAAAGAAAAAAGTAGAAAACGAAGAGTAATAATTTTTAAATCCGGTCATGTGCCGGATTTTTTTATCAAAACCATGAAAAATAGAACCGAACAACTAAAAGCTTTTGAACGTCTGTTGGACATCATGGACGAACTTAGAGAAAAATGCCCTTGGGATCAAAAGCAAACTTTTGAATCACTCAAGCATTTGACTATTGAAGAAGTGTACGAATTAAACGATGCGATTTCGGAAGGAAATATCGAAGAAATAAAAAAAGAATTAGGAGACCTAATGCTCCATATTGTTTTTTATTCAAAAATAGGAAGTGAATCGAAATCTTTTGACGTGGCAGATGTTTGCAACGAAATATGTGAAAAGTTGATTGTTCGACATCCACATATTTATGGAGATGTGAAAGTTGCTGATGAAAATGAAGTAAAAGAAAATTGGGAGAAAATTAAGCTAAAACAAGGTAATACGTCTGTTTTAAGCGGCGTCCCTAAAAGTCTTCCTGCATTGATCAAAGCATTTAGAATTCAAGATAAGGTAAAAGGTGTAGGTTTCGATTGGGACAATAAAGTCGATGTATGGAATAAAGTCGAAGAAGAGTTAGAAGAATTTAAAATCGAAGAATTTTCAGGTACTAAAGAAAAACAGTTAGAAGAATTTGGAGATGTTTTATTTGCATTGATTAATTACGCTCGTTTTTGTGATATTAATCCCGAAGAAGCTTTAAACAAGACCAACAATAAATTCATTCGTAGGTTTACAGAAATGGAGGGCTTAATCAGAAAAGATCAGAAGGTTTTAGGAGACTTATCGTTGCAGGAATTAGATTTTTATTGGAATAATGTTAAAATAAATGAAGCTAACTGATTTTTATTTACATTTGTAAGAAAAAGCTTATGAAAAATTTGCTTAAAGCTATTTTAGCAGGGTGGGGAGCCAAAAAAGCTGGTTTTGGCTGTTTTGGTACCGTAGTGGTTTTTATTATTTTGTATTGGTTATTAGGGAAATTTATCTAAAATTCACCGGTATTTAAGCAATAAATGCAAGACCAATTAATGAACTCATCTAGACTTTTTTGAATAAAGCGAAAAAGTAAAGACAAGTTCAAGTTCAATGACATTTTATGTGTTGTTGATTAAAGAGTGTTGAATTTTTTAAAAAAAAGTGACAGCCGTTTGATACGAAACGGCTGTTTTTTTTAACTTAGGCCTTCAACATTTCCATTGATTAAGTCGATGCTCAGAGCTTGCGGATTTTTAGGTAAACCTGGCATACGCATCATGTTTCCTGCAATAGCAACAATAAATTCAGCTCCTCTGTTAATTACAATATCATTGATAAGAAATTCAAATCCATGTTGCACTCCGAAAGCATTGGAATCCGCAGAAAAAGAATATTGAGTTTTGGCAATACAAATTGGAAATTTTTCCATTTCTGTATTGTTTAGAAATCTAAGCTTCTTCAACGCTTGTGCTGAGAATTGCACGGTTGATGCGCCATAAATTTTTTGAGCCACCTTTCTGATTTTGTCTTGAATGTTATCTTCAGAGTTGTAGGTAAAGTTTAGTTTTTTAGAAGGTGTGTTTTCAATGGTATCTATTACCAATTGTGCTAATTCTTTTGCGCCTTTTCCTCCTTCAGAAAAAGCATTGTTAATAGCAAAACCTATAGCATGTTTTTTACAGAATTCTTGTATCAAGTTGATTTCTATTTCGGTATCGAAATGGAACTTGTTGAACGCCACAATAAGGCTTTGTCCAAATGAACGAATGTTTTCTATGTGTTTTTTCAAGTTGTTTAATCCTTTTAGAACACCAGAAATGTTTTCATTCTTAATCTCTTCAATTGGAACGCCACCATGCATTTTCAAAGCTTGTGCGGTAACCACTATAATCGTTAATTTAGGGTTTAATCCTGCTTTTCTACATTTGATATTATAGAATTTTTCTGCGCCTAAATCGGCTCCAAAACCAGCTTCAGTCAACACGTATTCTGCGTGACTCATCGCCATTTTAGTTGCAATGACTGAGTTACATCCGTGGGCAATGTTTGCAAATGGACCTCCATGTACAAAAGCGGGCGTGTTTTCTACTGTTTGCACTAAATTTGTCTTCAAAGCATCCTTCAACAATACAGTAATAGCGCCAGCAATTCCTAAGTCTTTTACTGTAAACATGCTGCCGTCTGATTTGTAACCTAAAAGAATGTTTTCGATTCTTCGTCGGAGATCGTCAATGTTTTCAGCTAAACAAAAAATCGCCATTATTTCAGAAGCTGGTGTGATATCAAAGCCAGATTCTTGTGGAACGCCATTAGCTGTGCCTCCCAAACCGGTAACTATGTTTCTCAAACTACGATCATTAACGTCCAAAACTCTTTTCCAAAGTATTTCTGTAACTTCGTTTACCGTACCTTTAACTCTGTGATTGTAATTGTCCAGAAGTGCAGAAATCATATTATGTGCTGAAGTAATCGCATGAAAGTCGCCAGTAAAATGTAGATTGATGTTTTCCATCGGAAGTACTTGCGCATAGCCACCGCCAGCAGCGCCGCCTTTCATTCCAAAGCAAGGACCTAAAGAAGGCTCACGAATTGCTACAACTGCTTTTTTCTCCAATTGATTCAAACCCATTGCCAAGCCTATAGAGACCGTCGTTTTTCCAATTCCTGCTTTTGTGGGCGTAATAGAAGTGATTAAAATAAGATTGGAATCTGTGATTTTTTCTTCATTAAGTAAGTGCAGCGGTACCTTTGCCATGTATTTTCCAAAAGGAATAAGTTCGTCTTCGGAAATACCAATGCCATTAGCAATTTCAGTAATGTTTTTTAATTGACTGTTTCTTGCAATTTCTATGTCGGTAGGGAAGGAGGTTTTAAAATGTTTTGTTTCCATGTTCTTATAATTTGTTCTTTCAAATGTAAGTCATTTAGTTGAATAATCGTTTCGTATTAATTCATTATCACCAAAGTATGGCATCCAATAATGGCTGCAGTTTCTGTACGTAGCCTGGTATTACCCATAGCAACAGCTGTGTAGCCTTTTCTCAATGCCGTTGCGATTTCACTTTTAGAAAAATCGCCTTCAGGTCCAATCAACAAGGTATAGTTTTGTTTGGGTTGAATTTCGTTTTTTAATTCCTTTTTATTGGTTTCTTCGCAATGAGCAATAAACTTTTGACCTTCAATGTCTTTAGAAATAAAATCAGGAAAGTGTATAGCTTCGTTCAATTTGGGAAGATAATATTGATTAGATTGTTTCAGTGCACTGATAATTAGTTTTTTAAGTCTTTCGGTTTTAATGATTTTTCGTTCAGAATGATCGCAAATAATAGGCGTAATTTCATCTACACCAATTTCAGTAGCTTTTTCCAAAAACCACTCGAATCGATCGTTCATCTTTGTAGGAGCAACTACCAAATGAATGGTAAAAGGACGGGGTTCAAAGAAGTCAACATTTTTTATTTTAACAACACATCGCTTCTCAGAAGCTTGGGTTATCATCGATGTAAATAAAGAACCTTTTCCATTGGTAATGTGCAAACTATCACCTTCTGTTTTACGTAAAACTTTAACTATGTGTTTGCTTTCTTCTCGGTCAAAATTGAACTCATCTTGATGAGGTTCAATCGTATCTGAATAAAATAATTGCATTTTAAAATTCCATTCTTGCTTGTGAAACAACTTCTTTGTCGCTGAATATTTTTGCCTGATATTTGATATATCCCACCATGCCAATCATTGCAGCATTATCAGTTGTGTATTCAAATTTTGGTACAAAAGTTTTCCAACCGTATTTCGTTTCGGCGTCTTTTAGTGCGCTTCGAATTCCTGAGTTGGCGGAGACACCTCCACCAATCGCAATTGTATGAATTCCTGTTTGTTCTACTGCTTTTTTCAACTTATCCATTATAATTTCAACAATGATGTGTTGTACAGAAGCACAAATGTCCTCTAGGTTTTCTTTAATAAAATCGGGATTTTTCTTGCTTTCCCTTTGAATAAAATACAAGATTTGTGTTTTTAAACCTGAAAAACTAAAGTCTAAATCAGCAACCTTTGGTTTTGTAAATGCGAATGTTTTTGGGTTTCCTTTTTGTGCGTATCGGTCAATCAAAGGTCCGCCTGGATAGGGAAAACCTAATATTTTTGCAGTTTTGTCAAAAGCTTCACCAACGGCGTCGTCTGTTGTTTCGCCCAAAATTTCCAAATCAGTATAAGAATTAACTTGTACTATTTGCGTATGACCACCACTGATGGTGAGTGCCAAAAAAGGGAATTGGGGTTTTTCAAAGCCTTCTTCCTCAATGAAATGAGCGAAAATATGTGCATGCATATGATGTACTGCAATCAGAGGAATGTTTAAAGCTAAGCTCAATGATTTGGCAAATGAGCTGCCAACCAACAAGGAGCCCATCAAACCAGGACCTTGTGTAAAAGCGATGGCATGGAGTTGATTTTTATCTATCCCAGCCTTTTTCATAGCAATGTCAACAACCGGAACAATGTTTTGTTGATGTGCTCGAGAAGCTAATTCTGGAACTACGCCGCCATAGGCTTCATGAATTTCTTGCTGTGCCACAATATTGCTCAATACTTTTTTGTTGCACATTACAGCAGCTCCCGTGTCATCACAAGAACTTTCAATAGCTAAAATATAAATGTTTTGCTCCATTTTAAAACTTGTTTCAACCAACTATGTATGAATTTTTAAACATAGAAACTAATCCTAACGCTAGAATCATTCGCAAATTTACTACAATTTGAACTAGCAACAAAAACACTATCTGATTTATTGCTGTAGTTCTAGAGACTCTTGTTGTTGTAGGTTAAAGCTACTTTAAATAAATGTTGTTGGCATCTATGCATGTAGAATTAATATTCTTAAATCAAGCGACTTGATAAAATATTTTTTAAACCTTCTAGATCTTTTTATAGAGATTTAAAATTTTGTTTTGAATCATTCAATAATATTAAATGTTACAAATGATATTATTTTGTATTTCAGATTGTTATATGTTTTATTTGCTCGTGTTTTTTATTGCTCAAATGTAGAATAAAGTTTAAAGAATTCTTCGTAATTCAAAGCATAAATTAGTATTTTTGTTGTTTGTATCCATTACAAATTTAATACATCAAAGTTATCAAGAAGATTTTTAAAATACTGTTCGGGTTATTGTTGGGTTTGGCGTTGGTTTTTGTCCTAATTGCTGTGATTATTACCACTCCAATTGTACAGACGGAGGTGGCTCAATATGCGACCAAGAAAATCAATGATAAATTTAATATAAAAACCTCTATTGGTCAGGTAGCTATACAGTTGGATGGTAGTGTTTTGTTGAAAAAAGTTCATGTTTTAGACGATAGAAACAACGATTTGGCATACATTGGTCAATTGAGAACCAATCTTGGAAGCTTCAAACAATTGACCGAAGGGAAACTGCTCTTTGGTAGTACCGAATTGCACGATACACACTTTTATATCCACACTTATAAAGGAGATTCTCTTAATAATTTAGATAAATTCATTGCTGTTTTTGATGACGGCCAACCAGGAGATGGTTCTTTTTATATGAAAATTGACTATTTGGAGCTTTTCAATGGACATTTTAGAATTACTGATGAAAATACCGGAAATATTCCAGTGGATTTTAAAGAAATAGATGGTTCGTTGGATGATTTTAAGGTTCAAGGTCCCAATATTAAAACAGAAATCTTAAGCCTTAGTTTTTTAGATCAAAGAGGCGTACGTGTGGAAGAGGTGATGGCGGAATTTATGATGACACCTACTTCAATGGATATTAGGTCGTTAGTGATTGAGACAGAAGGAACTTCATTAAAGGCCGATGTGGAAATGCGTTATGAAGAAGGCGGATTGAAATACTTTACAGACAAAGTGCATTTAGATGTTTCCATACAGCAATCTAAAGTAGCTACAAACGATTTGATGTTCTTTTATAAAGAATTTGGAGGAAATAATTTGTTGTACTTGGATACAAAGGCTGTAGGATATTTGAATGATTTTAAACTTAAAAACACACAGCTATCCGATAAAAACGGTTCTGAAATCATAGGAAACTTTGTTTTTAAAAATCTATTTAACTCCGATAAATCATTTCGTATTGATGCGCAATTAGATCGTTTGAGCTTGACAAGAGGTAATGCTGTTTCTTTGCTTCCAAATGTGTTAAATACAGCTTTGCCTGAAGCATTAGATCATTTAAAATTATTGTTTTTGACTGGAAATGTGACCTACGAAGATTTTGATATAACTGCAGATGTTGAAACAACTTCAGCTTTGGGATTTGCAAAAGCTGATGTGGAGCTTTTTAATGTCAACCAAAAACAAGATGCTTCTTACAAAGGGGTTTTATTTTTGGATCATTTCGATGTGGGTACTTTATTAGGCAACGAATCTATTGGTTTTGCAACATTGAACGCGTTGGTTGATGGAAAAAGTTTTGACCCTGAATCGTTTCAAACTGTTATTAAAAGTGAAATTCAAGGCTTGGATCTCAATAATTACACTTACGAAAACATCTTGATCGATGGGAATTTAAAATACCCAGCTTATACTGGAACCTTAGTGAGTAAAGACCCTAATGCACTACTCGATTTCAATGGAACTTTGGACTTTTCTTTAGATAAAACAGCACTTGATTTTAAAGCTGATGTTGAACTTTTGAATATGAATGCCTTACGTGTAGTAGAGGATTCTTTAGGAGTCTTTAGTGGACATTTTGAATTGAAAGGTACAGGAAAGAATTTAGACACTTTTGAAGGAACTATTTTAGCTCAAGATGCGACTTATTCCAACTCTCATGCTGCTTACTCTTTTGATTATCTGCATATTGATTCTGCTATTGAAGTGGATAGCACACGCATGATTATATTTAATTCTGAGGATATTGTCAATGGTTTTATCCGAGGAAAATTTCAATACAATCAATTGCTTTCTTTGGTTGAAAATACGTTAGGAGGTTTATATAAAAATTATGCGCCTATTGCTATTGATGCCCATCAATTTGTAGAATATGATTTAGAAATCGAAAATAAAATTGTAGATTTATTAGTTCCCAGATTGTTAATTGGTGATGAGACAAAAGTTTCAGGGCGAATTAGTGCGGACGAGGGTGAATTTGTTCTGAATTTGAAAACACCATTTATTCATTATAACGACAATAAAATTGTAAACCTTCATATTGATGTTAATAGCTTGCATCTTCATCAAAATGCTTGTGTATCAATAGATACTGTTGATTTAGGGTTTTATCGCATGCATGATTTTGTTCTGAATAATTCTAAAAAAAATGACACGCTATATATTGATACGTATTTTAAAGGTGGTAATGAATCAAAGGATACGTACAAATTAAATTTTTACCACACGATTGATGAAGAAAATACATCTATTGTTGGGGTTCAGAAATCTGAAATGCAGTTTAAAGAATCAATTTGGTTTATAAATGAATTTGAAAATCAGAAGAACAGAATTGTTTTTAACAAAAAAATAGACCATTTTGAAGTAGAAGAAATTTCGTTATCGCACAAAAATCAATTGGTTTTGTTTCATGGAAGCTCTAAGGGTAAAGGATTTAAGGATCTAAATTTGAGCTTTAATAATGTAGAATTGGATAAAATCACCCCCGATTTAGAAAGTCTGACTTTTGCTGGGTTACTCAACGGAGCAATCTCATTTGTACAAGAAGAGTCTATGTTTAAACCGAACTCTAGCTTGACAATTAGTGACTTGGGAGTTAATGATGTCTTGTTGGGAATGTTTCAATTTGATGTTCAAGGTGATCAATCACTTCAGAACTTTACTGTAAAATCAAATATTGTTCATAATTTTGAGGAGGTTTTTTATCTAAACGGAGGTATTGGAATTCAATCAGGGAAAAGTATATTAAACCTTGACGCTGGATTAAATAAGTTGAATTTGAAAGCAATAGAACCCTTTCTTTCTTCTATTATGTCAGATATTAGAGGGGAAGTATCAGGAAGGGCAACCGTTTCAGGCACACATCAATCACCTGATATTCAAGGAAAATTATACTTGACCAATGCGGGTATGCGCCCTGTATTTACAGGAGTAGATTATCTTTTTGACGAAAACTCACAGTTGGATGTCACAGAAGGTGAATTCATTCTCAGAGAAGTCAATATTACAGATTCGAAAAGTAAAACTAGAGGTGTTTTAAATGGGGTTATTTCACATAATGGGCTTAAAAATTGGTATTTAGACACTCGATTGTCATCAGGCAATTTGTTGGCATTGGATTTGCCCTATCAGGAAGGAACTCCTTATTTTGGCACGGCTTTCATCAACGGTTTCGCAACAATAATTGGACCGGTTGAGGCTCTGGAGGTCAATATAGAGGCCTCTTCAATGCCTGGAACTAAAATAAAAATTCCTTTGGACGATGCTGGAGGTTTGGGAGATAATAACTTTATACATTTTCTTTCTGCAGAAGAAAAAGAAAATCGATTAAAGGGTTTGCAAACACTCACAAATGCAAATCGATTTGGTGGTGTTCAGATGAATTTTGAGTTTAACATTACACCCGACGCCGAAATTGAAATCTTATTAGATAGTGATTCAGGACATGGAATGAAAGGAAATGGATATGGATTCATAACAATGGAAATCAATACTTTGGGTAGATTTGATATGTGGGGTGATTTTATGGTTTACAATGGTGAGTACCATTTTAAATACGGTGGAATCATCGACAAAAAATTGGATGTAGAAAAGTATGGAACTATTCGTTGGGATGGAGAGCCGCTTAATGCCATCCTAAATCTGAAAGCATTGTATCGCACACAATCTAATCCAGGGATTATTATTGAAAGTTCTGAAATCAATAGGAAAGTAGATACAGATGTTGCTATTGTTTTACAAGGTAATTTAAGTAATCCTGAAATTGATTTTTTGATAGATTTTCCAAATGTCAGTTCCAGTTTGAAGTCAGAAATTGATTATAAATTAACAGATAAAGACACTCGAGAAACTCAGGCAATGGCGCTATTGGCTACTGGTGGTTTTATTACTTCCGACAGTAGGGTGGATGTTGTTTATGGAAGCTTATTTGAAAGAGCCAGTAGTTTGTTTGATGATTTATTTTCCGATGCCGAAGGGAAGTTTCAATTTGGGTTGAATTATTCTCAAAGCGATCGAAATCCTTTTTCGGAATCTACAGAGGAGGCTCGGGTGGGTGTTACCTTTTCATCTCAGATTTCCGATAGGGTTTTGGTGAATAGCAAATTAGGTGTTCCAATTGGGGGAAGAGAAGAGAATGTGATTGTGGGTGATTTGGAAGTGCAATTGTTGCTGAATCAAGATGGTTCACTGAGAGCACGTGTATTTAATCGTGAAAATACTATTAATTATTTAGGAGAAGGAATAGGTTATACCCAAGGTGTAGGGTTGACGTATGAAGTGGAATTTAATACGTTTAAAGAGCTTTTAACAAAGATATTTATTAATGCACAAAAGCGTGTAAATGCCCAAAAAAATATTGAAAACCAACCGATGGATGCCTCAGATGATGACTTTGGTGTAGATTTTTTAAAATTTCAAGAGCAAAGGCGCAAAGATTCCGAAGTAGAGTTAGAGCAGGAATAAAATATTTGCTATAAAGAGTCAAAGGAAATAAAAAAGCTCAACCAAAGTTGAGCTTTTTGTGGGAAGAGCAGGATTCGAACCTGCGAAGGTTTCCCAACGGATTTACAGTCCGTCCTCGTTGGCCGCTTGAGTATCTTCCCGACCCTTAGGTAGCGGAGAAAGAGGGATTCGAACCCCCGGACCTGTTACAGTCAACGGTTTTCAAGACCGCCGCATTCGACCGCTCTGCCATTTCTCCTTATTAACTTTGTTTCCTCCGTTAAATGTGGTGCAAATATAAAAAGCTTTCTTTAATTGACAAAGTAAAAAAGCTTTTTTTTAAAAATTAATGTATTCCGTTATTTCCAAACCATATCCAACCATTCCCACGCGTTTACTTTGTTGTGAGTTTGACATTAATTTTATCTTTGTAATGTTCAAATCATGAAGGATTTGCGCACCGATTCCAAAGTCTTTTGCGTCCATTTGAATTTTTGGTGCCTTTACAACGCGCTCGGTCTGTGTTTGTAAATTTTTAATTTCGGACAAGCGATTTAGTAGGTCAAGCGTGTTGTATTCTTGATTTATAAAGAGAATTGCACCTTTGCCTTCTTCTTCGATTGCCTGAAACATAGTCTCTAATTTTTCGTCAGGGTTATTGGTTAATGTACCCAAAATGTCGTTGTTTACCAAAGAGGAATTGATTCGTGTTAAAATTGGATCGCCTGTATTCCATACGCCTTTTGTTAACGCAATATGCACTTGCTTGTTTGTGACTTGCAGATAAGCACGAAGACGATAAGAACCAAACTTGGTCACGATATCAAAATCTTCTTTTTTCTGAATCAAACTGTCGTGTTTCATTCGATAAGCGACTAAATCTTCGATGGAAATCAATTTCATATCGAATTTTTTTGCGACTTCAATGAGTTGTGGTAATCGGGCCATGCTACCGTCTTCATTTAAAATCTCAACTAAAATACCTGCGGGTTTAAAGCCAGCTAATCGAGCCAAATCCACTGCTGCCTCGGTATGTCCTGTTCTTCTTAATACGCCACCTTCTTTAGCAATTAAGGGAAAAATATGTCCAGGGCGGCCTAAATCTTCCGGTTTGGTTTCTTCTTTTACTAAAAACTCAATGGTTTTGGAACGGTCATAAGCCGAAATTCCAGTGGTACAACCGTGTCCAATTAGATCTACAGACACAGTAAAGGCCGTTTGATGCAACACCGTATTGTTGGTCACCATCGGATGCAAATCCAATTCCTTGCAACGCTTCTGAGTCAGGGGTGCGCATATCAAGCCACGACCGTGTGTTGCCATAAAATTGATCATCTCTGGCGTTACTTTTTCTGCAGCAGCAATAAAATCGCCTTCGTTTTCACGGTCTTCATCATCCACCACTATAATGATTTTTCCTTGGCGAATGTCTTCAATCGCTTCTTCTATTGTGTTTAATTTTATCTCAGACATGTTTGATTTTTTTTTGTTTCTTTTTAAAATAGTTTGTGATTGGATAAAGCATGTTGTCTAAACTGTTAATGCCTCGATCTCGAGTTGCTTTATACGTAAAAATAAACGCCAACGGTAATAAAATGATGGTCGAAAGCCAGGCTCCCATAAAACCAGTTGTTCCATTTTCTTGTGCCAATTTCTTTCCAAAAGTATTGATGAAATGATAGGAAATGAAAATTAAAACTGCTAAAACCATAGGTAGCCCCAAACCACCTTTGCGGATGATAGCTCCTAAGGGTGCGCCAACAAAAAACATAAGTAAACATGAAAATGCAACTACAAATTTTTCATAGAATGCAACAGTGTGTCTGTTGATGTTTTTGGCTTTTTCTAAAAGTGCGTTTTGATTATTTAAGGTTGTAAATTTAATGTTTTCTGCTACAGCAGAGGCGTTAGAAAGAATCGACATTTTTTCTGTCTTTCTTTTTGTTAAAAACAGTGAATCCAAGCTTATTTCTTTTAAAACACTGTTATTTGTAGCTGTAGCATCACTTAAAAGTACGTTGCTGTAATTATCTTGGGTTTCTTTTTGAATGCTTTTTTCATGATTCAAATTCATATTTAATGAATCAAGGGTGTAATTCAATTGGGAAATATTCATCATATTTGCCGTGTTGGATATTTTTTGAATTTCATTATCTGAATCATCAAACTCAGACAAATCGATGTTCAAAACGTAATGTTTGAAGTGGGCTTTGGCAAAGGGATTTCGATTGCGTTGACGAAAATTCCTTTGAACAATTTCTTCATAATAATTGCCGTTATAAAGATGTAATTGTAATAAATTACTTTTTTCATCTGTTTCAATCTTTCCACTTTCGGCCATAATAACCGTTCTGTTTTGGTTGTTTTGCTCACTGATGACGTGCATAATGACATTGTCTAATAACTCACCGTTTTTACCGTGTTTTTTATCGAACTTTATGTTGAACGAACCCATTTCATTGAATTGACCTGCAGTGATTGCCATCGCAGGTTTGGTGTGTATAATTTCTCGACGCATGTTCACGAAGTTGTATTCTGCTTTAGGAGCTACATTATTCGTAAACCAAAAAGAAACAGCAGACAGTATCAATATAAATATTATTAAGGAGCGCATGGCTCTCTGTAAGGAGATTCCTGCAGATTTCATAGCTGCAAATTCATAATTTTCAGAAAAATCTCCAAAAGTCATGATAGAAGCCAAAAGCACCGATAGCGGCAGTACCATCGGAATTATTTTTGGAGAATAGAAAAATAGAAATTTTAAAACAACAAAAAAATCAAGATCTTTACCGGCTAAGTCAGCGATAAAAATCCAAACACCTTGCAATACAAAAATGAAAAAAAGTATGGCAAAGACCGAAAAAAATGTTTTTATAAAACTTGTTAATATATAACGGTCGAGAATTTTCACGTTTACCCTTAATCTAAATTGTTGATATAATAATTAGGATACTTTGACGTGGTAAAGGTAAAATGATTTTTTGACAATGCTTGATTCGTTTTGAAAGAATTAACGGTTATGACAACCTTTGAGCCGTTTTTATATACATCAGTCCGATTGTAAATATGATTTGTCTGTGTATCGATTCCCAAATAAATTTCTTTTACATCGCTACTTTTATTAGGGATTAATTTGATGTATTGTATGGTTTTGTTACCTACTTTTTGTGTGGTATCCCATACATAGGAGTAACCCTGTGTATAAAAAGTCAACAGTCCAGCTATGCTAACTGCATGATTGTCTTGTGAACTGGAAATGGTTATTTCTTCATCGTTAGGATTGATTATATACGTTTTGTTGCCGTCAAAAAATTGGGTTATACCCATAAAGTCCACAATGTACTTTTCTCCTTGTATCGTGGCTTTTCCTTTACCTTCATGACTTCCCGTTTGATAGGTGAAATCAATTGCAATGTTTTGATAGCTCTTTATTTTAGTAGAGACTTCGTCTAGCATTTTTTTTGCTTGTTCGCTGTTTTGTGCTTGGGAAGTTAAAGCAATAAAAAACACGGTCAATAGGCTAAGAAATCTTATCATTATAAGTTGTTTTTTTCGTTATTTAATAATTGTTCAAGCGATATCAGGTCTGGAACGTTAACAGAACGGGCTTTGCTACCTTCAAATGGTCCCACGATTCCAGCTGCTTCTAATTGATCAATCAATCGACCGGCACGGTTGTATCCCAATTTTAATTTACGTTGTAATAAAGAAGCCGAACCTTGTTGTGCTGTGACTATTATTTCAGCTGCTTCTCTAAACATGACATCGCGTTCACTTATATCTATATCAAGACCTGTGCCACTTTCTTCTCCAATGTATTCTGGCAGTAAATACGCATCGCCATATCCTTTTTGAGAGCCGATAAACTCTGTTATTTTTTCGACTTCTGGCGTATCAACAAAACCACATTGTACACGTACCACATCGTTTCCTTGGGTAAATAATAAATCTCCACGACCGATAAGTTGGTCGGCGCCGGGTCCGTCCAAAATCGTTCTTGAGTCAATTTTTGAGCTTACCCTAAAAGCAATCCTCGCTGGAAAGTTAGCTTTGATAATTCCTGTAATTACATTGACAGAAGGACGTTGTGTCGCAATGATTAAATGAATTCCAATGGCACGCGCCAATTGAGCGAGACGTGCAATAGGTGTCTCAACTTCCTTACCTGCTGTCATGATTAAATCAGCAAACTCATCAACTACCAAAACAATATAAGGCAAAAATCGGTGTCCGTTCTCTGGATTCAATCTTCTTTGCTTGAATTTTTCGTTGTATTCTTTTATATTTCGAACCATTGCATCTTTAAGCAGGGAATAACGGTTATCCATTTCAATACAAAGCGAGTTTAAGGTATTTATTACCTTGGTGTTGTCGGTGATAATGGCGTCTTCAGTATCGGGGAGTTTTGCTAAAAAATGACGCTCAATCTTATTGAATAATGTCAATTCAACTTTCTTGGGATCGACTAGTACAAATTTTACTTCAGCTGGATGTTTTTTATACAACAAAGAAGTTAGAACAGCATTCAAACCAACAGATTTTCCTTGTCCCGTGGCACCTGCCATGAGTAGGTGTGGCATTTTTGCTAAATCAAAT
>Ga0209075_1000910_pt1 | contig 28617 bp, 24 predicted proteins | sample Stecom2011_FD_187523 | JGI IMG/M metagenome (GOLD analysis project Ga0209075, IMG submission 187523) | Agricultural soil microbial communities from Utah to study Nitrogen management - Steer compost 2011 (SPAdes) (version 2) | ecosystem: Environmental > Terrestrial > Soil > Agricultural land...
CAGGAGTGGTTCCTGGACGCCATGGCGGATGACCTCGGCCTCCCTTCGCGCTAGGCTCTGGGCCTGTTCCTGAAACCAGCATCAAGGGGCGCCGGGGACAAGCCGAAGAGGAGGTCCTACGCCAGGGAAGGCGTCGGTAGCGTACAGGGAAGTATTTACAGCGCCTCCTCGCAGGCTTGTCGCCGGAACAGCCCCGTTCCAGCGAACTGCCTGCAGACAACGTAAATTCACGAGGTAGAGATGGACCGTTCCCTGATGCGCCCCACGGGACTCGCCCGGGTGCCCGACTTCCTGCAGCTGATGCGCCTCGACCGCCCCATCGGTACCTGGCTGCTGATGTGGCCCACCCTCTGGGCGCTGTGGATCGCCGCCGAGGGCATTCCGGGCCGCGATGTGCTGCTGATCTTCATCGCCGGGGTCTATGCGATGCGCGCCGCCGGCTGCGTGGTGAACGACTACGCCGACCGCCACCTCGACGGCCACGTCAAGCGCACCCTGAACCGCCCCCTGGCCACCGGCCGCATCAGCGAGGGCGAGGCCCAGGCGCTCTTCGCGATCCTGGTGATGGCCGCCTTCGTGCTGGTGCTGTTCACCAACCTCTTCACCATCCTGCTCTCCATCGGCGGCGTCATCCTGGCCTTCATCTACCCCTTCATGAAGCGCTACACCCACCTGCCCCAGCTCTTCCTGGGCGCCGCCTTCTCCTGGGCCATCCCCATGGCCTTCGGCGCGGTGCTGGGGCGAGTGCCCTTCGAGGCCTGGCTGCTGTTTACCGCCAACGTCGCCTGGACCGTGGCCTACGACACCCAGTACGCCATGGTCGACCGCGACGACGACCTCAAGATCGGCATCAAGTCCACCGCCGTGCTGTTCGGCCGTGCCGACCGGCTGATGATCGGCCTGCTCCATGGACTGACCCTGCTGCTGCTGGCCTGGGCCGGTGCCCGCCTGGCCCTGGGCGGCTTCTTCTGGCTGGGCCTGGCCGCCATGGCCGCCACCTTCGTCTGGCAGCACTGGCTGATCCGCACCCGGGAGCGCGACCCCTGCTTCCGCGCCTTCCTCAACAACTACTGGTCGGGGCTGCTGGTCTTTGCCGGCATCGCCCTGTCCCTGTGGCCGGAGCTGGGCGCCTGACGGCCCGGCCCGCCTCACGGCCCCGGGCACGACTGTCACGCCAGTGTCATACTGGCATGGTGAGATCGTCATCGATTCGTCACTGTGCCGAGGGCCCCGGATGACCGCCAAGACCGTTCTGATCGTCGATGATGAGGCGCCGATCCGCGAGATGATCGCGGTGGCGCTGGAGATGGCCGACTACCACGTGCTGGAGGCCGACAGCGCTCAGGCCGCCCACGCCATGATCGTCGACCACCAGCCTGACCTGGTGCTGCTGGACTGGATGATGCCCGGCACCAGCGGCATCGAGCTGGCCCGCCGCCTCAAGCGCGAGCCCACCACCGCCGAGCTGCCGATCATCATGCTCACCGCCAAGGGCGAGGAGGACAACAAGATCCAGGGCCTGGAGGCCGGCGCCGACGACTACATCACCAAGCCCTTCTCCCCCCGCGAGCTGGTGGCCCGCCTCAAGGCGGTGCTGCGCCGCACCACCCCCCAGGGCATCGAGGAGGCCGTGGAGGTGGACGGCCTGCTGCTCGACCCGGTCAGCCACCGGGTCAGCGCCAACGGCCGTGCCGTGGAGATGGGCCCCACCGAGTATCGCCTGCTGCAGTTCTTCATGACCCACCAGGAGCGCGCCTACACCCGCAGCCAGCTGCTGGATCAGGTGTGGGGTGGCAATGTCTACGTGGAGGAGCGCACCGTCGACGTGCATATCCGCCGCCTGCGCAAGGCGCTGGGCGAGCGTCACCAGCACCTGGTACAGACGGTGCGCGGCACCGGCTACCGGTTCTCCGCCAAGGGCTGACGTGGGCCTCTGGAAGCGGGAGCTGTGGCGACTGCTGCTCCTGGCGGGCACCGGCCTGCTGGTGGGATGGCTGCTGTCCCATGCCTGGGCGGGCCTGGCCCTGGGGCTCGGTGCCTGCCTCGCCTTCCACCTCCATCAGCTGCGCCGCCTCCACCGCTGGCTGACCCTCACGCCCCAGGCCGAGCCCCCCGCCACCACCGGCCTCTGGGGCGACCTGCTGGACCGCCTCTACCGCTACCAGAAGGGGCAGCGCAACACCCAGGAGCGCCTGCTGGGCATCATCAAGCGGGTCCAGGAGTCCTCCGAGGCGATGCGCGACAGCGTGGTGATGCTCGACCGCCACGGCGACATGGAGTGGTGGAACAGCGCCGCCGAGCGCATGCTGGGCCTGCGCGCCGCCCACGACCGGGGCCACCACATCACCAACCTGGTCCGTGACCCGCGCTTCGTCGACTACTTCCACGCCCGGGACTACCGCGAGCCCCTGACGCTACCCTCCCCCATCGACGAGCAGATGGTGCTGCAGTTCCAGATCACCCTCTACGGCGACGACGAGCGCCTGCTGATGGCCCGCGACATCACCCGCCTGCACCGCCTGGAGGAGATGCGCCGGGACTTCGTGGCCAACGTCTCCCATGAGCTGCGCACGCCGCTGACCGTGCTGTCCGGCTACCTGGAGACCTACGCCACCTATGCCGACCAGCTGCCGCCGCGCTTCGCCCGGGGGCTCGGCCAGATGCAGGAGCAGACCGTGCGCATGCAGAACCTGGTCAGCGACCTGCTGCTGCTGTCGAAGCTGGAGATCGAGCGCGGCGGCGGGGACCACCTCCCCCTGGAGATGAGCGCCCTGCTGGCCAGCGTGCGGCGTGACGCCGAGGCGCTCAGCGGCGGGCGGCATACCCTCGAGGTGGAACAGAGCGAGGCGCGGCTGCTGGTCGGCAGCGAGCAGGAGGTCCGCAGCGCCCTCTCCAACCTGGCCTTCAACGCGGTGCGCTATACCCCCGAGGGGAGCCGTATCGTGCTGCGCTGGCGGCCTCACGGCGACGGCGCCTGCCTGGAGGTGGAGGATAACGGGGAGGGCATCGACCCGATGCACCTGCCGCGGCTCACCGAGCGCTTCTACCGGGTCGACAAGGGGCGCAGCGCCGCTACCGGCGGCACCGGGCTGGGCCTGGCCATCGTCAAGCACGTGCTGCTGCGCCACGAGGCGCGCCTGGAGATCGACTCCTATCCCGGCCAGGGGGCCCGCTTCCGCTGCTGCTTCCCGGCCTCCCGCCTGGTCGCTCCACCCCGGGAGGCCTGACGGCCGGGCGACCCCGCGGGGCAGGGGTCAGCGCAGCCCGGGCTGCCCCAGGTCCCGGTAGTGGTCGACCCACATCAGCACCGCCCCGGAGACCGCCCCGGGCAGCAGGAAGAGGTTGGCCAGCGGGATCCAGGTCACCAGGGTCACGCAGCCGCCGTAGGTGAGGCTCGACCACCAGCGCGCGGCCAGCCGCCGCCGCATGTCGGCGAAGCTCACCTTGTTGTTGTCCATGGGGTAGTCCAGGTAGGCGATCGCCATCACCCAGGCCGAGAAGAGCGCCCAGAGCAGCGGGGCGGCGAGGTTCACGCCGGGAATCCAGCTGATCAGCAGGAGCAGCAGGGCCCGCGGCGCGATGTAGGCCAGCTTGACCAGTTCCCGCCCCAGGGCATCCACGGCGGTCTTCGCCAGGCCGCGGTCGTCCAGCGGCGGCCGGCCGGTGGCCACCCGCTCCACCTTCGCCGCCAGGAAGCCATAGAAGGGGGCCGCGATCAGGTGGGTCACCAGGGTGAAGGTGAAGAAGACGATCACCACCAGGCTGATCACGAACAGCGGCCAGATCAGCCACTCCAGCCAGGCCAGCCACCCCGGCACCTGCGCCATCCAGCCCTCCAGCCAGCCGCCGAAGTTGGCCAGCACGTAGCGCAGCATGGCGGCGTAGACCAGCAGGTTGATGACAATGGGCACGAAGACATAGCGGCGCAGGCCGCGGGAGTAGGCCAGGCGGGTCCCCCGGGCCAGGGCGGTCACGGCATCGAGCATGGTGATTCCTTCATGGGAAGCGACGCAGGCCACCGCCGGAGCGGTGGCCTGCGTCATTGACGGCCAATCGCGAGTCGCGGTCAACCCTTCCGGGTAATCGCCTGCTCGTCGAGGTCGTCGGGGTCGGTGTGGCGGATATCCAGCCCCTTGACCAGGTAGACCACGTACTCCGCCAGGTTGTTGGCGTGGTCGCCGATGCGCTCCAGGGAGCGCAGGATCCACATCAGGTTGAGGACCGGCGTGATCGAGCGGGCGTCCTCCATCATGAAGGTGATCAGGGAACGCATGGCCGCCTGGTACTCGTTGTCGACCTCCTCGTCCTCGTGCACCAGCTTGAGGGCCAGCTCGGTATCGAAGCGGGCGAAGGAGGTCAGGGCGTCGCGCACCATGCGCCGCACATGCTCGCTGATCATGCGCACCTCGACGAAGCCGCGGCTGCCGTTGTTGGCGTCGATCAGGTCGATGGCGTTGCGGGCGATCTTGCTCGCCTCGTCGCCGATGCGCTCCAGATCGGAGGCGGCGCGGATCACCGCCAGCACCAGGCGCAGGTCCGAGGCGGCGGGCTGGCGGCGCGCCAGCACCTGGGTGCACTCGCCGTCGATCTTGATCTGCATGTCGTTGACCGCACGGTCGTTGTCGACCACATGGCGAGCCAGGGCAGAGTCGCCGTCGAGCAGCGCCGCCACGGCGTCCTGGACCTGCTTCTCCACCAGGCCGCCCATGGCCATCAGGTGAGTCTTGAGCTCCTCGAGCTCCTGGTTGAACTGCCGCGAGATATGGCGGTTGTGGATATCGCTGGTGATGTCCATGGGGACTCCTCTCCTGGGAACGGACCTGGGGCCCTGGGGCCCGGCCATCAGGCCATGCGCCCGGTGATGTAGTTCTCGGTGCGCGACAGGCGGGGGTTGGTGAACAGGGTGTCGGTGGCGCCGTACTCCACCAGCTCGCCCTCCTGCAGGAAGGCGGTGTAGTCCGACACCCGCGCCGCCTGCTGCATGTTGTGGGTGACCAGCACCAGGGTCAGCTGCGACTTCAGGTTGCGGATCAGCTCCTCGATCTTCAGCGTCGAGATCGGGTCCAGCGCCGAGGCCGGCTCGTCGAGCAGCAGCACCTCGGGGCGCACCGCCAGGGTGCGGGCGATCACCAGGCGCTGCTGCTGGCCGCCGGAGAGGGTCCAGGCCGAGCTACCGAGCCGCTCCTTCACCTCGTCCCAGAGCGCCGCCGACTGCAGCGCCCACTCCACGATGTCGTCCATCTGCCGCTTGCGCATCCCGCCCTGCAGCCGCAGCCCGAAGGCCACGTTGTCGTAGATCGACATCGGGAAGGGGTTGGGGGCCTGGAACACCATCCCCACTCGCCGGCGCAGCTCCGCCACCTCCACCTCCGGGGCGTGGATGTCCTGCCCCTCGAGGCGGATGCTGCCCGCGAGCCGCACCTCGTCGTTGAGGTCGTGAAGCCGGTTGAGGGCCCGCAGCAGGGTCGACTTGCCGCAGCCGGAGGGCCCGATGAAGGCCGTGACCCGATGGCGCGGCACCCGCAGCGAGAGGTCGCGCAGGGCCGGGGTCTCGCCGTAGGCGAGGCTCAGCCCCTCGATCTCCAGGCAGCAGGCGGCCGGGTCGAAGTCGATGATCGGACCGCCGGCGGCGGGCCGCGGCGACGGGAAGACGGACATCGGGCTCACACTCCTTCGGGACGTGCCGCTAACGCCGCGGCACTGTCCCATGACGCGCCCTCAGATGGTGGCGCAGAAATATTGCAGTCAGGTTAAGCACCAGGATCACCAGCACCAGCAGCAGCGCGGTGGCATAGACCAGCGGCAGGGCCGCCTCCACATCACCGCCGTGAAAGGCCACGTCGTAGATGTGGTAGCCCAGGTGCATGAACTTCTGTTCAAGATGCAGGAAGGGAAACTCGCCGTCCACCGGCACCTGGGGCGCCAGCTTGGCCACGCCCACCAGCATCAGCGGCGCCACCTCGCCGGCGGCCCGGGCCACGGCCAGGATCACCCCGGTCAGCATCGCCGGTGCCGTCATCGGCAGCACCACCCGGGTCAGCATCTCCACCCGGGTGGCGCCCAGGGCCAGGGCGCCCTCGCGCTGGTGGTCCGGCACCCGGGCGAGCCCCTCCTCGGTGGCCACGATCACCACCGGCAGGGTCAGCAGCGCCAGGGTCAGGGAGGCCCACAGCAGCCCGCCGGTGCCGAAGGTGGGCGAGGGCAGCTGATCGGCAAAGAACCACTCGTCGAGGGTGCCCCCGATGCCGTAGACGAAGACCCCGAGCCCGAAGACCCCGTAGACGATGGAGGGCACCCCGGCCAGGTTGCGGACCGCGATGCGTACCAGCCGGGTGAAGCGCCCCTGGTGGGCCACCTCGTTGAGGTAGATGCCGGCCAGCACGCCGAAGGGGGTCACCACCACCGACATCAGCAGCACCATCAGCACGGTACCGAAGATCGCCGGCCAGACGCCGCCAGCCGTGTTGGCGGCCCGGGGCCCCTCGGAGAGGAAGCGCCAGACCCCATGCCCCCAGGCGGCCAGCTTCCGGGGGGCGGACATGGCGTTGGGTCGCCAGGCGCGCAGCACCTGCTCCAGGGGCTGCTCCAGGCGGCGGCCGTCGACGCTCTCCAGCAGCAGCCGGGTGCCGCCCATGCGCGCCTGCAGCTGGCGGATGCGGGCGTTGGCCGCGCCGAGCTCCGCCGCGAGGGCGGCATCCGCCCCGCGCTCCAGGCGCCGCACCAGGGGCACGACGACCCGGTCCCGCAGATGCGCACGCTCACGGCGCAGCGCCTCCAGCTCGCCGAGGCGCTCCTGAAGCGCCTGCCAGGCCGCCTCCCCCTCCACCCGGCCGGCGGCATCCTCCAGCGCCAGCAGGCGGCCATGGAAGCTGCCCCAGCGCGTACGCTCCAGCACCACCAGGTCCCGGGGGTGGCTCTCCTCGGCGATCTCGTCCACGGCCACCCAGCTCCAGATGGCGCCATCCAGGTCCCGATTGGCGGTCAGGTAGAGCCGCTCGCGCCCCGCGCCCCCGGGGAGGCGCTCCTCCCGTACCACCTGGCCGGCCAGCAGCCGCCCATCCTCCAGGGCCACCAGGCTGAGGGGCGCCGGCCAGAAGTGGCCCAGCCCACGCACCGCCAGCAGCAGCAGGAGCCCGCTGAACATCAGCAGCGACAGGGCCACGCTGCCGGCGGCGAGCCAGGGCCAGGGGCCCTCGCCCCGGGGCAGACGTGCCCGTCCGAAACGGCTCATGTGGCCGCCTCCAGGCGCCGATAGCGCCGCCGCAGGCGCGCCCGCACCAGCTCGGCCAGGGTGTTGACCAGGAAGGTGAAGGCGAACAGCGCCAGGGCCGCCAGGAACAGCAGCCGGTAGTGCACACCGCCCGGCACCGCCTCGGGCAGTTCGATGGCAATGGTGGCGGCCATGGAGCGCATGCCCTCCAGGGGGCTCAGGGTCATCAGCGCCGTGTTGCCGCTGGCCATCAGCACGATCATGGTCTCGCCCACGGCGCGGCCGGCGCCGATCATCACCGCACTGAAGACCCCGGGGGCCGCGGCCGGCAGCACCACCTTCCAGAGGCTCTGCCAGCGGGTCGCCCCCAGGGCCTGGGCGCCCTCGCCGAGGCTCGCCGGCACGCCGGTGAGGGCATCCTCGGCCAGGGCGTAGATGCCGGGAATCACCGCGAAGCCCATGGCCAGGCCGACGATCAGCGCATTGCGGGAGGCGTAGTCGAGCCCGAAGCGGGCAGCCAGCCAGTGGCGCAGGTCGCCGTTGAACAGCAGCCCCTCAAGAACGGGCGAGAGCCACAGCGACAGCGTCGCAAGCAGCGCCAGCCAGGGCATCAGCCAGAGCCCGGCCCAGCCCGGCAACAGGCGACGCCGCAGGCCGGGGGGCAGCCGGGTCCAGGCCATCCCGGCCAGCAGCATCCCCGCGGGCAGCACCAGGGCCAGCGCCAGGGCGCCGGCCAGGTGGCGCTCCACCCAGGGCGCCAGCACCAGGCCGGCGACGAAGCCCACCACCACGCCGGGCATCGCCTCCATCATCTCCAGGGTCGGCTTGAGACGGCTGCGCAGTCGCGGCGGCATGTAGAGCGCCGAGTGGATGGCGGCCCCCAGCGCCAGCGGAATCGCGAACAGCAGCGCCCAGAAGGCCGCCTTCAGGGTCCCCCAGGCCAGCGGCAGCATGCCGTAGGCGGGGGTCTCGCCGGGCAGGGTGCCGGGCTGCCAGTACTCCCGCCACAGCTCCCCCCAGCCGAGGGAGGCCTCGGCGGCCAGGAAGAGGGGCGCCACCTCCAGGGCCAGGAAGACCCCGATGGCCAGCACGGCGGCGACCACGCCGAGCCCCCCCGCGGTGATCAGCAGGGTCGCCAGGCGATCGCGCAGGCGACGAGACCACTGGCGGCGCGGTTCGGGCCTGGGCGGCAGGGGTTCGGTCATGGCCGCTCCCGGTGGCTCATCGACATGGCTCTTGAAAAGGGGGGCAGAACATCAGATTACGACATCAGGGTGACAGTTGGGTGACAGCGTCACCCGACGGGCCCGTCACTCAGCCGACCCAGCTGCCGCGCCCGGGCCGCCGCCGGCAACGGCACGAAGCCCAGCTCCTCCACGATCGACTGCCCCTCCTGCGACAGTACCAGGTCGAGGAAGGCCCGCTCCGGCCCGGGCAGGGGCTCCCCGGGTCGCCGGTTGACGTAGAGATAGAGGCTCCGCGCCAGGGGGTAGTCGCCGCCGGCCACGGTGGCCGGGCTGGGCGGATGACGCTCGCCGCTCTCCCCGTCGCGCCGGGGAATCACCCGCACCGAGGGGGTCAGGTGGTTCAGCCCGGCAAAGCCGATGGCCGCCGACTCTGCTGCCACGGCGGCCACCACGGCGGCGGAGCCGGGGTGTTCGTTGACGTTCAGCCGAAAGTTGCCGCCGCAGAGCCCATGCAGGCGAATCACGTCATGGGTGCCGGAGGCCACGTTGCGACCGTGCAGCACGATGCGTCCGGTCGGTTCGGCCAGGCCGAGCTGCGACCAGTCGTCGATGGGCTCATCGGCCCCGCAGCGGCGGGTCCGGGAAAAGATGGCGTCCAGCTCGGCCAGGGTCAGGCTCTCCAGGGGGTTATGACGATGCACGATCACCGCCAGGGCATCCCGGGCCACCTCGATCTCCAGCGGCGGGTAGCCATGCCGCGCCGTGAAGGCGTCCCGCTCCGCCTCGCTCATGGGGCGGGACATGGGGCCCAGCCGCGTGGTGCCGGCGATCAGCGCCGTGGGGGCACTGGCCGAGCCGCTGGCCTGCAGCTGCAGGCGCACGGCGGGGTAGCGCTCGGTGAGCGCCTCCCCCCAGCGCAGCATCAGCCCCGCCAGGGTGTCGGAGCCCACCGCCCCCAGGGTGCCCACGACCTCGTCGTCGGCCGCCCGGGCGCTGCCGGCCAGGCAGAACGCCAGCAGCAGCGCCACGCCCAGGCGCGTCAGCTGCCGTCGCGGCGACCCCCGCCACCACTGGCCTGGCGGCTGGCCGCAGACCGCCGTGCCGCGCTGGTGAGCGGCGCCGACTGCATATACCATGGCCTCCGATTCAGACATCCGTTTGCCCCTTGTCGCATGCGGCCACAATAACAAGCCAGGATGATGACAGCTTCATGACAGATCTCGATGATATTCCCGCCCCCCAGGGGGAGCTCACCCTCAAGCTGCAGGCCAGCCGTCAGGATACCAACCTCCACGGCGATATCGCCGGCGGCTGGCTGGTCGCCCATATGGACCAGGCCGCCGAGCTCGCCGCCGGCCGCGAGGCCCGGGGCCGCACCGCCACCGTGGCCATCGAGGCCATGGATTTCCTCTGCCCGGTCCGGGTGGGCGCCATGGTCAATATCTACACCGCCGTGCGCGAGATCGGCCACAGCTCGATCCGCATCGACGTCGAGGTGTGGATCCGCCAGCCCCAGGAGCGCGACCCGAGGGAGCTGCACAAGGTGACCGAGGCCAGCTTCGTGATGGTCGCCCTGGACGACAAGGGCCGCATCCGCGCCGTGCACCAGTAGGCTCGCCTCCCCGTCGCACCTCCCAACGCAACGGGGGCGCCAGCCGGCGCCCCCGTTGCGTTGCGGGAAGGGGACGAATCAGGCGCCCACCGCCTCCCGCGCCTTGAGATAGGCGTACTCGCCGGAGTCGCTGGAGGGGCGCACCAGCTTCTGGAAGGCCAGATAGGACTCGTAGACCCTGGCGGAGTCCGGATCGCTCTCCACCTGTTCGGCAATCACCTCCTGGGAGGCCTCGTAGAGGGCGGCCATCACGTCCTCCGGGAAGGTACGCAGCTCGACGCCGTGCTCCTCGACCAGGGTCTCCAGCGCCTGGGCGTTGCGGTAGGTGAACTCGCTGATCATGGAGAGGTTGGCCGACTTGGCCGCCTCGCGCACCACCGCCTTGAGGTCGTCGGGCAGGGCGTTCCAGGCATCCAGGTTGATGGTGCCCTCGAGCACCGCGCTGGGCTCGTTCCAGGCCGAGGTGTAGTAGTAGTCGGCCACCTGATGCAGGCCGAAGGCCAGGTCGTTGTAGGGGCTGACCCAGTCGGCGGCGTCCAGCACCCCGGTCTGCATGGAGGTGAAGATCTCGGAGCCCGGCATGTTGACGGTGGTCACACCGATGCGGTTCATCGCCTCGCCGGCCAGGCCCGGCAGGCGCAGGCGCAGCCCCTGGAGGTCGGCCAGGGAGTTGATCTCCTTCTTGAACCAGCCGCCCGGCTGGGCCGTGGTATTGCCCACCGCGAAGGGCTTGAGGTTGTGCTTGGCATAGACCTCATCCCACAGCTCCTGGCCGCCGCCGTGGTAGAGCCAGCCGTTGGTCTCGGTGGTGTTCATGCCGAAGGGCACCGCGGTGAAGAACTGGGAGGCCGCCACCTTGCCCCGCCAGTAGTAGGAGGCGGAGTGGCCCATCTCGGCGGTGCCGGCGGCCACGGCGTCGAAGACCTCCATGGCCGGCACCAGCTCGCCGGCGCCGTGCACGCGGATGCGCATGCGCCCGCCGGAGAGGGTCTCGATGCGCTGGGCAAACTCGTTGGCACCGGTGCCCAGCGCAGGGAAGTTCTTGGGCCAGGAGGTGACCATGTCCCAGGTGATGGTCTCCTGGGCCTTGGCGGTGGAGACGAAGGGGGCGGCGGCGACACCGGCGGCGCCGGCACCCAGGGTCTTCAGAAAGTTGCGGCGTTGCATGCGGGCATGACTCCGGAAGCTTGTTATATAGGGCCACGGAGCGAGGCTCAGCCGTGGCAGTGTCCACAGGCCAGTATGCGCCAGGGCCGATTTGACCGGCAAGCGGCAAGATTTGACGGGAACGTCAACGGAAATTCGCGCGGCCTCGCGCCTTTCCCTAGAGCGGCGTCAGCTTGGCAAAGCCCAGCACCAGCCACTTGTCGCCCTCGCCCTCGAAGCTGACCTGCACCCGGGCCCGGGGCCCCTCCCCCTCGGCGTTGAGGATCACCCCCTCGCCGAACACCGGGTGGCGCACCCGCTGGCCCAGGGAGAGCGAGGGCAGGTCGTCGCCGCCGTTCACCTCGCTCTGGCGCAGGCCCGAGGGACGCGAGGTCGTCACCGGCCGGCTGATCTGGCCGCGCAGGCGCACCTCCTCGAGGTACTCCTCGGGGATCTCGCGCAGGAAGCGCGAGGCGCGCTGGAAGGTCTCCTTGCCGTGGAGCCGGCGGATCTCGGCGTGGGTCAGGTAGAGCTTGTGCATGGCCCGGGTCAGGCCCACGTAGCAGAGCCGGCGCTCCTCCTCCAGACGCCCCGGCTCCTCCGCCGACATGCGGTGGGGGAAGAGCCCCTCCTCCACCCCGGCGATGAAGACCACCGGGAACTCGAGCCCCTTGGCGGAGTGCAGGGTCATCAGCTGCACGCTGTCCTCGAACTCGTCCGCCTCGTGGTCGCCGGCGTTGAGCGCCGCCTCGGAGAGGAAGGCCTCCAGCGCCGCGCCCCCCTCGCCGGCCTCCGGCGGGTCGAAGGACTCGCCCTGGGTGAAGGCCCGGGCGGCCGTGACCAGCTCCTCCAGGTTCTCGACCCGGGCCTGGCCCTTCTCGCCCCTCTCGCTGCGGTGGTGCTCCACCAGCCCCGAGCGCTCGATCACGTGGTCGATGATCTCGTGGAGGGCGAGGCCCGCGGTGTCGTGGTCGAGGCGCTCGATCAGTTCGGCGAAGGCCTGGACGGCGTTGCCGGCACGCCCCTTCAGGGAGCCGTCGCTCACGCCGTCGTGGAGCGCCTGCCACAGGGAGACGCCGGCCTCCCGGGCCCGGTGGCGCAGGAGCTCCACGGTGCGGGTGCCGATGCCCCGGGCCGGCACGTTGATCACCCGCTCCAGGGAGGCATCGTCGTCGCGGTTGAGCAGCAGGCGCAGGTAGGCCAGGGCGTTCTTGATCTCCAGGCGCTCGTAGAAGCGGTGGCCGCCGTAGATGCGGTAGGGCACCCCCTGGCGGATCAGGGTCTCCTCGATCACCCGGGACTGAGCGTTGGAGCGGTAGAGGATGGCGATATCCCGGCGCCTGACGCCCTCCTCGACCCTCTCCCTGATGGTGTCGACGATGAAGCGTGACTCGTCCAGGTCGTTGAACCCCGAGTAGACCGAGATCGGCTCGCCCCGATCGCCGGCGGTCCAGAGCTCCTTGCCCATGCGCTCGGTGTTGTGGCTGATCAGGGCGTTGGCGGCCTCGAGGATGGCGCTGGTGGAGCGGTAGTTCTGCTCTAGGCGCACCGTCTTGGTGCCGGGAAACTCGCGCTCGAAGCGGCGGATGTTCTCCACCCGGGCGCCGCGCCAGCCGTAGATCGACTGGTCGTCGTCGCCCACCACCGTCATCGGCGTGCGCATGCCGGAGAGCAGCTTGAGCCAGGCGTACTGCAGGGTGTTGGTGTCCTGGAACTCGTCCACCAGCAGGTGGGCGAAGCGCTCCTGATAGTGGGCCAGCAGGGCGGGATTGTCCCGCAGCAGTTCCAGGCTTCTCAGCAGCAGCTCGCCGAAGTCCACCAGGCCGCCGCGCTCGCAGGTGAGCTGGTAGCGCTCGTAGAGTTCGACCATCTGGCCCAGGTAGGCGTCGCCGTGGACGTCGACCTGATGGGGACGCAGCCCCTCCTCCTTGCAGCCGGAGATGAAGGACTGCACCTGGCGCGGCGGGAAGCGCTCGTCGTCGACGTCGTGGTCCTTGATCAGCCGCTTGACCAGGCGCAGCTGGTCGTCGGCGTCGATGATCTGGAAGTGCTGAGGCAGGCGAGCATCCTGCCAGTGGGTGCGCAGCAGGCGGTGGGCGATGGAGTGGAAGGTCCCCACCCAGACGTGGCGCAGCGAGAGGCCCAGCAGCGCCTCCAGGCGGGTGCGCATCTCCCGGGCGGCCTTGTTGGTGAAGGTCACGGCGAGCACCGCGTAGGGAGAGAGTCCCTCGGCCTGCATCAGCCAGGCGATGCGGTGGACCAGCACCCGGGTCTTGCCGGAGCCGGCCCCGGCCAGCACCAGCATGTTGCCCTGGGGGGCGCTGACCGCCTCGCGCTGGGCGGTGTTGAGGTGGTCGAGGATCGCCGTGACGTCGTCCATGGAGAGGGCATCGCTGCTCGGAAAATGGGCGGACAGCTTAGCATATCGCCCGCCGCTCCTCCTCGGCCTGCCTCGCCGCGCTAGCCCTCTTCCTCGGGGTAGCGCAGGGGGATCAGGCTCTTCTTCACCGACTTGAGCTGCTCGGCCAGCTTCGGGCCGCGGGTCTTGGCCACGCCCACCGCCAGCACGTCGACCAGCACCAGGTGGGCGATGCGCGAGCTCATGGGAGTATAGATCTCGGTGTCCTCGTGGACATCGATATAGAGCGGCAGGGTGACCTCCTCGGCCAGGGGCGAGCCGCTGGGGCAGAGCCCGATCACGGTGGCACCGGCCTCCTTCGCCAGGCGCACGCTGGCCACCAGCGCCCGGGTGCGGCCGGTCTGGGAGATGGCCACCACCACGTCGCCCTCCTTGAGGGTCACCGCCGACATGTTCTGCATGTGCGGATCGGCATAGGCCGCGGTGGAGATCTGCAGGCGGAAGAACTTGTGCTGGGCGTCGAAGGCCACCGCGCCGGAGGCGCCGAAGCCGTAGAACTCCACGCGGTTGGCCATGGCCAGGGCGTTGATCGCCTGGCTCAGCGCCTCGTTGTCGAGGCGGTCGCGCACCGAGAGCAGGGTGCCCACGGTGGAGTCGAAGATGCTCTGGGAGAATTCCGCCACCGAGTCGCTGTCGTTCATGGAGAACTGGGCGAACTGGCTGCCGGTGGCCAGCATCTGGGCCAGCTTGAGCTTGAAGTCCTGAAAGCCGTTGCAGCCCAGGGCGCGGCAGAAGCGCACCACCGTCGGCTCGCTGACCTTGGCCTCGGTGGCCAGGTCGACGATGCGCATGTGGATCACTTCCTCGGGGTTGCGCAGCACGAAGCGCGCCACCTTCTGCTCGGAGCGACGGAAGTGCTCCATGCGGCGTCTCATCTCATCGAACAGGGCGCTGCTCACGGGGAACTCCTTGGATCGGGTCTATTCGCCACCGGAAGCGACGAGGCATTGAAAGGGTCTGCCGACAGTATGCCCCATGCGGGCCAATGTTGTGCAGCGCAAGATGTCGCGCTGGTCGCCGAGGAGCATATCGTTGGAATAGCGTTCTTGCGCTGCAGCATGCTCCGTCATCATTCTGTCAGCTGCGTTATAGTAGGAATGGCAGTGTTGTGACGTGACACAGGAGAGTCGATCATGCGAAATGTCGAACGGTTAACCTCCCTGAAGAGCGAACTCCTCGATATCTTCATGAGCATGGAAGTCGTCGAGCACGAGCAGCGCTCCCGCACCGCCGCCCAGCGCAGCCTCAGGGCGCGCCGAGGCATCGAGCTCCACGAAGAGTTCAAGCAGCTCTCCCGGGACATCGCCGAGCTGCCGGAAGACGAACTCGACGAGATGCACTGACCCCGGCCCAACGGCCAGGGCACCCCCCACAACGACGCGAGCCCCGCCGGGGCGGGGCTCGCAGGGCTTCCTGCCCTCTTCGGATCGTCCCGCCTAGAGCAGGCCGGTGACGAACACCACGATCACCCCGATCGGGGCCACGTAGCGGGCCACGATGTGCCACAGCCGCTCCTTGCCGCCGGTAAGGCCAAGCTCGCTGGCGACGCTCTGGCGCTCCAGGCACCAGGCCACGAAGAGGATCGCCCCGAGGCCGGTCAGCGGCAGCAGCACCTTGCTGGTGAAGGTATCCAGCAGGTCGAAGATGTTCAGGCCGAAGATCAGCACCCCATCCCAGACGTTGAAGGACATCAGCGCCGCGATACCCAGCGCCCATACCGCCACGCCGCCGGTCAGGGTCGCCGCCAGCCGGGAGAGGGGCGTGCGCTCCTCCACCAGCTCCACCACCGGCTCCAGCAGGGAGATCGCCGAGGTCAGCGCCGCGAAGGTGAGCAGCAGGAAGAACATCAGGCCGAGGATGGCACCGCCGGTCATGTTGCCGAAGGCCACCGGCAGGTTGACGAAGATCAGGCCGGGGCCGTCGGCCGGGCTCATGCCGTTGGCGAAGACGATGGGGAAGATCGCCATGCCCGCCAGCAGCGCGATCACGGTGTCGAGGATGATCACCGTACGGGCGGTGCCGATCAGGTTGACGTCCTCGCCCAGGTAGGAGCCGTAGGCCATCATGATGCCCATGCCCAGGGAGAGGGTGAAGAAGGCCTGCCCCATGGCGGCCAGCACCACGCCCCCGGTCACCGCGCTCCAGTCGGGGCGGAACATGAAGGCCAGCGCCTCGCCGAAGTGACCGGTGGTCATGCCGTAGCCGACCAGCACGATCAGCAGCAGCACCAGCCCCGGCATCATGGTGCGCACGGCGCCCTCGAGCCCCTTGGTCACACCGCGGGCGACGATGAAGATCACCAGTGCCATGAAGGCGGTGTGCCACAGGGTCAGCATGCCCGGGCTACCCAGCAGGCTGCCGAAGAGCGCGCCGATGCCGTCGGCATCCTGGCCGGTGAAGCGGCCGGTGACGGAACCCAGGGTGTAGGAGAGCGACCAGCCGCCGATCACGCTGTAGAAGGAGAGGATCAGGAAGGCGGCCAGCACGCCGCTGGCACCGACCACCGCCCAGGCCGGCAGGCGTCCGTTCCGGCGCGCGAGATCCGCCATGGCGTTGATGGGGTTCTCCTGGCCGCGCCGGCCGATCAGCCATTCGGCCACCAGGATCGGCAGACCCACCAGGGCCACGCAGGCCAGGTAGATGAGCACGAAGGCCGCACCCCCGCTGTCGCCCACCATGTAGGAAAACCGCCAGATGTTGCCCAGTCCCACCGCGGAGCCCGCGGCGGCGAGCACGAAGGTCATCTTCGATGACCACTGCGCATGCACGAGTTTAGACATGATTCACCCTGAGTGTACGTGTCGCCATCGGCCGGTCTGGCGCGATGACGGCTTGTGCTTGTCATTGCCACGTCCAGGACGCCATGGATCGCACGGCGTCTTCCAGAGCATGACAGGATCCAGGCAGGATCGCTGCCGTGCCGCTCGCCTCCGCCCGGCAGGTTGTTGCTCCGGGAAGGGCAGGCACCGTGCGGCCGATACCGGCAGGAATCACGCCTTTATGGGCAAGATCCGGTCAATATCCATGGGGTATGCCGCACAGGGGGATAAAACTATCCGATCAAACGCTCGATGGCCAGCGGCTGCCGTCCTCCGGGATCATTTTCCCGAGGCGGGTCGGCTCCGGCTCAGAACAGCGCCGCCTGGGCCTCGCCCGGGAAGGCCCCGAGCGGGGGCAGGGAGCACGCCTCGGCGAGCCGCGCATGCAGCCTTCGCGCCAGCTCCGGCGCCTGGCGATTGTCGGGGGTATGCACCATCAGCCAAGGGGTTTTCCCCTGTTTTATCCACAGGGCGAGGCGCGGAATCCAGGCCTCGAAGTAGCCTTCGTTGATGGCCATGTCCAGGTGGCCGATGAAGCGCACCAGGGGGCGCTCCCCCGTGGAAAGCACGTGTAAAGGGCGTTTCGGCTTTTCTCCCTGAGCCTTCCGCAGTCCGGGATGGCCGCTGGCCGGCGTCGAGAAGAGCGGCCTCACATCGAGCATCACCCGGTCGACGCCGTGACTTATCAACAATCTGTTGAGGGAGATCTCGGCGGCCCCCTTGTGGAAGAATTCGGGATGGCGCACCTCCACCGCGCAGGGAAGATTCGCCGGCCAGCGGGCCAGCAGGGCGTCGAGCCGGGGAAGCTCCTCCGCCCCGAAATCCCTCGGCAGCTGGACCATCAGGGGGCCGAGCCGATCATGCAGCGGCGAGAGCGCCTCGAGGAAGGCATCGAGCTCCGCCTCGACTCCCGCCAGGCGGCGCTCGTGGGTCAGCAGCGCCGGCAGCTTGAAGCAGAAGCGGAAGTCCGGCGGCGCCTGGCGGGCCCAGGCGGCCACCGTCTCCGCCCGGGGGGCACCGCTGTAGAAGGTGGTGTTCCCCTCCACGGTGCCGAACACCCGGGCATACTCCTCGAGGCCGCCGCCGTGGGGCGGGTAGAGGGTGCCGCGCCAGTCGGGGTTGGCCCACATGGGCAGCCCCAGATGGAGGCGCGGCGAGGGTGCCGTCGGCGTCACTCCACCGTCACGCTCTTGGCCAGGTTGCGGGGCTGGTCCACGTCGGTGCCCTTGAGCACTGCCACGTGGTAGCTGAGCAGCTGCAGCGGCAGGGTGTAGAGGATCGGCGCCAGGGCCTCGTGCACCCGGGGCAGGCGCAACACCCGGACCCCCTCCTCCTCGGTCAGGCTGACACCCTGGTCGGCGAAGACGAAGAGCTCGCCGCCCCGGGCACGCACCTCCTGGAGGTTCGACTTGAGCTTGTCGAGCAGCTCGTCGTTGGGGGCCACGGAGATGACCGGCATCTCGCTGTCCACCAGGGCCAGGGGGCCGTGCTTGAGCTCACCCGCCGGGTAGGCCTCGGCATGGATGTAGGAGATCTCCTTGAGCTTGAGCGCCCCCTCCAGGGCGATGGGGAAGTGCGCCCCGCGGCCCAGGAAGAGGGCGTGATGCTTCTCGGCGAAGGCCATGGAGAGCGCCTCGATCTCCGGATCCAGCGCCAGCACCCGCTCCACCAGCCGCGGCAGGCCGCGCAGGGCCGCCACCAGCTCGGCCTGGACCGCCTCGTCGAGCCCCCTGACCCGGCCAAGGGCCAGGGTCAGCAGCATCAGGGCGGTGAGCTGGGTGGTGAAGGCCTTGGTGGAGGCCACGCCGATCTCGGGGCCGGCCTGAGTCATCAGGGTCAGGTCGGACTCGCGAACCAGGGAGCTGCCCGGCACGTTGCAGATCGCCAGGCTGGCCAGGTAGCCGCGCGCCTTGGCGAAGCGCAGCGCCGCCAGGGTGTCGGCGGTCTCGCCGGACTGGGAGAGGGTGACGAAGAGGGTGCCCTCGGGCACCACCACCTGGCGGTAGCGGTACTCCGAGGCGACCTCCACCTGCACCGGCACCCCGGCGAAGCGCTCCAGCCAGTAGCGGGCCACCATGCCGGCGTGGTAGCTGGTGCCGCAGGCGACGATATGGATCTGACGGACGCCGGCAAGAAGCGCCTCGGCGTCGGGGCCGAAACTCTCCACCAGCACCGAGCGCTCGCCCAGGCGGCCTTCCAGCGCCGCGGCGATCACCGCCGGCTGCTCATGGATCTCCTTGAGCATGAAGTGGCGGTACTCGCCCTTGCTGGCCGCCCCGTCGCCGTGCTCGAAGGTCGTCACCTCGCGCTCCACCGCCGCGCCAGCGGCATCGAACACCTCGATGCGACCGCCCGCGGAGAGGCGGACCAGGTCGCCCTCCTCCAGGTAGATGAAGCGGTCGGTGACCTGCAGCAGCGCCAGCGGGTCGGAGCCCAGGAAGGCCTCGCCGATGCCCACGCCCACCACCAGCGGGCTGCCCTTGCGGGCGCCGACGATCACATCGGGCTCCGCGGCGCTGACCACCCCCAGCGCATAGGCCCCCTCCAGCTGCCCCAGCACGCGACGCACCGCGGCCAGCAGGTCGCCTCCCTGGTGGCTCTCCCGCTCCAGCAGGTGGGCCACCACCTCGGTATCGGTCTCGGAGGTGAAGGCGTAGCCGGCCGCGACCAGCTCCCGACGCAGGGCCTCATGGTTCTCGATGATGCCGTTGTGCACCACCGCCAGGCCATTCCCGGACTGGTGGGGGTGGGCATTCACTTCGCTGGGGCGACCGTGGGTCGCCCAGCGGGTATGGGCGATGCCGCAGCGCCCCGGCAGCGGCTCGGCCGCCAGGCACTCGGCCAGGGCCGCCACCTTGCCCACCGCGCGGCGGCGCTGCAGGCTCCCCTCCGGCGAGAGTACCGCCATGCCGGCGGAGTCATAGCCGCGATACTCCAGGCGCCTCAGCCCCTCGAGCAGGATGCCTTCCACGTTGCGCTCGGCAACGGCACCGACGATGCCACACATGCGATCTCTCCTTAACTGTCCTTGGTCGGGCGGGGCCAGTCGGCCTTGCTGATCTGCCGCGCCCGGGTCACTGCCAGGGCGTTGTCGGCCACGTCCTTGCTGATGGTGGAACCGGCGCCCACGGTGGCCCCCCGGCCGATGCTGACCGGTGCCACCAGGGCGCTGTTGGAGCCGATGAAGGCGCCGTCGCCGATCTCGGTGCGATGCTTGTGGGCGCCATCATAGTTGCAGGTGATGGTGCCGGCACCGACGTTGACGTCGCGGCCCAGGCGGGCATCGCCCACATAGCTCAGGTGGTTGATCTTGCTGCCCTCGCCCACCTCGGTGTTCTTGGTCTCGACGAAGTTGCCCACCTTGGCGCCCACCGCCAGGCGGGTGCCGGGGCGCAGCCGGGCGAAGGGGCCGACGGTGCCGCGACCGGCGATGACGGTTCCCTCGATGACGCTGTGGGGCTCGATGACGGTGCCGGCGCCGATATGGCTGTCGCGGATCACGCAGTGGGGGCCGATGCGCACCCCTTCGCCGAGTTCCACCTCGCCCTCGAAGACGCAGCCCACGTCGATCTCCACATCATGGCCGCAGCGCAGGCTGCCGCGCACGTCGAGGCGGCTCGGGTCGATCAGCGCCACCCCCTCGGTCATCAGTCGCTCGGCCGTGGCCAGCTGATGGGCACGCTCCAGGCGCGCCATCTGCAGGCGGTTGTTGACCCCCTCCACCTCCAGGGGCTCGGCGGGCTGGGTGGTGACGATCCTCACCCCCTCGGCGGCCGCCATGGCGATGATGTCGGTGAGGTAGTACTCGCCCTGGGCATTGTCGGCGGAGAGGCTGGGCAGCCAGCGGCGCAGCTGGGCCGCGGTCATCGCCATGATGCCGGTATTGCACTCGCGCACCGCCCGCTCGCTCTCGCTGGCGTCCTTGTGCTCGACGATGGCCACCGGCTCCCCCTCGGCGTTGCGCAGGATGCGCCCGTAGCCGGCGGGGTCGTCCAGGGTCACGGTGAGCAGCCCCAGGTGGTCATCGTCGACGCCCTCCAGCAGCGCCTCCAGGGTCTCCCGGCGGATCAGCGGCACGTCCCCGTAGAGCACCAGCACCTTGCCATTGCCCAGGCCCTCCAGGGCCTGGGCCACGGCGTGGCCGGTCCCCTTCTGCTCCGCCTGCAGGGCGAAGTGCACCCGGTAGTCGGCCAGGGCCTCGCGCACCTTCTCGGCGCCGTGCCCCACCACCACGTGGGTACGCTCGGCAGCGAGCCCTGCCGCGGTGTCGATCACATGGCGCACCATGGGCTTGCCGGCCAGCCGGTGCAGCACCTTGGGCAGGGTCGAACGCATCCGGGTCCCCTGGCCCGCGGCCAGTATCACTACATCAAGCGTCATCAATGACTCCCGTTGACTCCATCTGTTCGCTGTCGGGGAGGGCCACCAGGCCCAGCTCCTCGACCAGCGATTCGCCGAAGTATGCCACGAAGGCGGGGCTGACGCGGCTCTGCCACCCCTCGCCATCGCGCACGATCATCAGCACCTTGAGATCCTGCTCCACGGCCAGGGCCATGCCCTCCTCGTCCCCCAGCACCATCAGCGCCGTGGCCCAGGCGTCGGCCCAGGCGTTGGAGGGGTGCAGCACGCTCACCGAGGCCAGACGGTGATCGATGGGGTGGCCGCTGCGTGGATCGAGGTTATGCGAGAAGCGCCGCCCGGCCTCCTCGAAGTAGTTGCGATAGTCACCGGAGGTGGCCAGGGAGACGTCGCCGATGGGCAGCACGTACTGGGCCTCCTGGCGATCCTCGAGGGGCGCCTCGACGCCGATGCGCCAGCGCTCCTCCTCGGTATCGCGATAGCCGCGGGCGATGAGGTCGCCGCCCAGGTTGACCAGGTAGTGCTCGATGCCTTCGCGATCCAGGAAGGCCGCGACCCGGTCCACCGCATGGCCCTTGGCCACGCCCCCCAGGTCGACGAAGACATCCCGCACGCGGCGTGCCTGCATGGCAGCGAGATCGAGCTCCACCGCATCGCTACCGATCAGTTCGAGGCGCTCGGCCAGGGCCGCCTCGTCGGGCACCTCCCGGGGGCGCGCCTCGCTGCCGAAGCTCCACAGGTTGACCAGGCCCCCCAGGGTGACATCGAAGGCGCCGCCGCTCTTCTCGGCCACCGCCTGGCCGATCGCCAGCACCTCCATCAGTTCGTCGGAGAGCGGCTGCCACTCGTTCAGCGGTGACTGATTGAAGACGGAGAGCTCCGAGTCCTCGATATAGATCGACATGGCGACATCCACCGCCTCGAGCACCTCGAGGAGCCCCTCCTCCAGCGCCCGGGCCTGGCCCTGGGTCAGGGGGTCGGCGAGGGTCACCTGGTAGAAGCTCCCGTAGGCGGCCCCTTCGAAGCGCACGGGGGAGTCCAGGGGGCGGTCGCGCTCCGAACAGCCGGTCATCAGCAGCGCAAGCAGGAACACCGGAAGGCAGGCCAGGGCTTTCATGATTCGAGGGCTCTCCATGAAGCAAGGAAACAGGGGGACTACAGGAACAGCCACAGCAGCCAGCCGCCCAGCAGCAGACGATAGGCCACGAAGGGCTGCATGCCGACCCGCCGGATGAAGGCCAGGAAGTAGTGGATGCAGAGGTAGGCGCTGCCCCCCGAGAGGATGGCACCCACCGTCACCGCGGGCCAGTCCACCGCCTGGGCCTCGCGCACCAGGCCGACGATCTCGAGCCCGCCGGCCAGGGCGATCACCGGGATCGACAGCAGGAAGGAGAAGCGCGCCGCCCCCTCCCGGCTCATGCCCAGCAGCAGCGCGGCGGTGATGGTGATGCCGGAGCGTGAGGTGCCGGGAATCAGCGCCAGGGCCTGGGCGGCGCCGATCAGCAGCACGTCCCTGAGGCCCAGCTGGTACTCGCTGCGCCCGCCGCGGCGGCGGCGCCAGTCGGCGTAGCCCAACACCAGGCCGAAGCCGATCAGGCTCAGGCCGATGATCACCGGCGAGCGCATGCCCACCTCGATGATATCGCGGAAGGCGAAGCCGATCAGGCAGACCGGCAGGGTGGCCAGCAGCACCCACCAGCCGAGGCGCGCGTCCTCGTCCATGCCGCCGCCGCGCAGGGAGCCGACCCAGCTTGCGGTCATGCGCGAGAGCTCATGGCGGAAGTAGAGCACCACCGCGGAGAGGCTGCCGATATGCAGGGCGACGTCGAAGGCGAGTCCCTGATCGTCCCAGTCGGTGAGGACCGGCACGAGAATCAGGTGGGCGGAGCTGGAGATCGGCAGGAACTCGGTGAGTCCCTGCACGACGGAGAGCAGGATGACCTGCAGCCAATCCATGGTCGTATCCTCGGGGGAGGGTGAATGATCAGTTCCAAACGGCCGGCATCGCAAGCCGGCCGTTCAGCGGCTCGAGGTGCCACCGCAGGCGGACACCTCGACAGTCGGGCGAGTACTCATGTCCCGGTCAGGATCGCCGTGGCGATGCTGAAGTAGATCAGCACCCCCGAGGCATCGATCAGGGTGGTCACCAGGGGCGCCGAGGCGGTGGCCGGATCCCAGCCCAGCCGGTTGAGCACGAAGGGCAGGCACATGCCGAGCAGGCTGCCGAACAGCACGATGGTCACCATGCTCATGGCCACCACCATGGCCACCGCCTCGCCGCCGCGCATCACCCCGATGGGCGCCACCGCCAGGGCCATGGTCAGGCCCAGGGAGCCGGCCACCAACAGCTCGCGGCCCAGCAGGGTGCTCCAGTCCTTGACCCCCACGTCGCCGGTGGCCATGCCGCGCACCATCAGGGTGGCGGCCTGGGCGCCGGCGTTGCCGCCGCTGCCGATCAGCAGCGGCAGGAAGAAGACCAGCGCCACCTGGGCGGCGATGGTGTCCTCGAAGTAGGCGATTCCGGCCCCCGAGAAGAGGTTGGCGAACACCAGCAGCACCAGCCAGGTCACCCGCTTGCGGTAGAGGCTCCACAGCGGCACCCGGCTGACACCGTCCTCCAGCTGGCCGATGGACATCCCCTTGTGGAAGTCCTCGGTGGCCTCCTCCTCGGCCACGTCCATGGCGTCATCGTGGGTGACGATGCCCACCAGCCGCTCGTCGGCGTCGAGCACCGGCAGCGCCAGCAGGTCGTAGCGGGCCACGACCCGGGCGACCTCCTCCTGCTCCTCGTCGACGGCCATGCTGATCACGTCCTTGATCATGATGTCGTCGACCTTCGCCCCCGGCCGCGCCACCATCAGCTGGCGCAGCGACAGGGTGCCGGCCAGCCGACCCTCGGCGTCGATGATGTAGAGCTGGTAGACGGTCTCGGCGTCGGGGGCGGTCTGGCGCACCCGCATCATCGCCTGGGAGACGGTCATGCCGGTGGGAATGGCCACGTAGTCGGTGGTCATGATCGCCCCGGCGGTCCCCTCCTCGTAGCTGGCCAGGCGCTTGAGCTCCTCGCGCTCCTGCCGCGCCATGCGCCGCAGCAGCAGCTCGCGGCGATCCTCGTCGAGCAGGTTGAAGAGGTCGGCCCGCTCGTCAGAGCCCATCTCCTCCAGCACCGAGAGCAGCGTTTCGTCGGACATGGCCGTGGTGATCTCGACCTGCTCCTCGCCGGGCAGGTAGCCCAGCACGTTGGCACGTCGCTCCAGGGGCAGGCTGTCGAGCAGCCCCATGGCGACCGGCAGGTCGTCGTCCTCCTCGAGAATCTCCTCGAGGATCTCGGCAATGTCCGCGGAACGCAGCTCCGGCAGCATCTCGTCGAGGCGTTCGCGGGCCTCCTCGGCAAGCGCCGCCACCAGCGCCTCCTTCTGCTCCTGCAGGGTCTCGTTCAGTGACATGGCATCCTCCTCACAGACAAAAACGCCCCCCGAACCCGAGGTTGCACGGGATCGGAGGGCGACTCGAAGGCGCGGCCGGGGATCAGCCCTTGCCGGCCTTCTTGCGCAGCTGCTGGATGGTGCGCAGCTGGGCCACGGCCTCAGCGAGTTCGGCGGCGGCGCGGGTGTAGTCCAGCTCCGCCGACTTGTCGTTGAATGCCTTCAGCGCATGCTGACGGGCCTCCTCGGCGGAGGCCTCGTCGAGGTCACGGGCGCGCGATGCGGCATCGGCGAGGATGGTCACCACGTCGGGCTGCACTTCCAGGAAGCCGCCCGAGACATAGTAGTTCTCCTCACGCCCACCGTCGTGGATCACGCGGATCGGACCAGGCTGGAGCTCGGTCAGCAGCGGAGCATGCCCCGGGAGGATGCCCAGGTCGCCCATCATGCCGGCGGCGATCACCTGCTCGACCTCGCCGGAGAAGACCGACGCCTCGGCGCTCACGATGTTGCACTTGAAGCTGTTCGCCATAGCGAAGTCCCCCTGGTGGACAGCCTTACTTCATCTGGTTGGCTTTCTCGACGGCCTCGTCGATGGTGCCGACCATGTAGAAGGCCTGCTCGGGCAGCTCGTCATACTCGCCGTTGAGGATGCCCTGGAAGCCGCGGATGGTGTCCTTGAGGGACACGTACTTGCCGGGCGACCCGGTGAACACCTCGGCCACGAAGAACGGCTGCGACAGGAAGCGCTGGATCTTCCGCGCCCGGGACACGGCCAGCTTGTCCTCGTCGGACAGCTCGTCCATGCCCAGGATCGCGATGATGTCCTTGAGCTCCTTGTAGCGCTGCAGCACGTTCTGCACGCCGCGGGCAGTGTTGTAGTGCTCCTCGCCGACCACCAGCGGGTCCAGCTGACGAGAGGTGGAGTCCAGCGGATCGATGGCCGGGTAGATACCCAGCTCGGCGATGGAACGCGCCAGTACCACGGTGGCGTCCAGGTGCGAGAAGGTGGTCGCCGGCGACGGGTCGGTCAGGTCATCCGCGGGCACGTAGACGGCCTGCACGGAGGTGATCGAGCCGGTCTTGGTGGAGGTGATGCGCTCCTGGAGCACACCCATCTCCTCGGCCAGGGTCGGCTGGTAGCCCACCGCGGAGGGCATGCGGCCCAGCAGTGCAGACACCTCGGTACCGGCCAGGGTGTAGCGGTAGATGTTGTCGACGAACAGCAGCACGTCACGGCCTTCATCGCGGAACTTCTCGGCGATGGTCAGGCCGGTCAGTGCCACGCGCAGGCGGTTGCCGGGCGGCTCGTTCATCTGACCGTAGACCAGCGATACCTTGTCGATAACGTTGGATTCGGTCATCTCGTGGTAGAAGTCGTTACCCTCGCGGGTACGCTCGCCCACACCGGCGAACACCGAGTAGCCACTGTGCTCGGTGGCGATGTTGCGGATCAGCTCCATCATGTTGACGGTCTTGCCCACGCCGGCACCGCCGAACAGGCCGACCTTGCCACCCTTGGCGAACGGGCAGACCAGGTCGATGACCTTGATGCCGGTCTCCAGCAGCTCGTTGGACGCCGCCTGGTCCGCATAGCTCGGCGCCTTGCGGTGGATTGGCATGCGCTCCTGCTCGCCGATATCGCCGGCCTCGTCGATGGGGCGACCCAGCACGTCCATGATGCGACCCAGGGTCTCCTTGCCCACCGGCACGGAGATGGCCGCACCGGTGTTGACCACTTCCATGCCGCGCTTCAGGCCCTCGGTGGAGCCCATGGCGATGGTACGCACCACGCCGTCGCCCAGCTGCTGCTGGACCTCGAGCACTGTCTCGACATTCGAGACGTTCAGCGCGTCGTAGACCTTGGGAACGTCGTCCCGCGGAAACTCTACGTCAATCACCGCGCCGATGATTTGTACGATACGTCCGCTCATCTTGCGATCCTCTCAAATACCTGCAAATGAAGCCTGTGTGCCGGGAGGGCCGCGCCCTCCCCGGCGCTATACGGCGGCGGCGCCCCCGACGATCTCGGAGATCTCCTGGGTGATGGCGGCCTGGCGGGCCTTGTTGTAGACCATCTCCAGGTCGTCGATCAGGCCGCCGGCGTTGTCGGTGGCGTTCTTCATGGCGATCATCCGCGCCGCCTGCTCGCAGGCCGCGTTCTCGACCACCGCCTGGTACACCTGGGATTCGATGAAGCGAACCAGCAGGCTGTCCAGCAGCGCCTTGGCATCCGGCTCATACAGGTAGTCCCAGCTACCGGGACGCTTGTTCTCTTCGTCATGCGTATCCATGCCCATGTCCGGAGACAGGGGCAGGAGCTGACGGACCACCGGCTTCTGGGTCATGGTGTTGACGAACTCGTTGTACACCACGTACAGGCGGTCCAGGCGCCCCTCGTCATACGCATCCAGCATGACTTTCACGCTACCGATCAGGTCCTCGACCTCGGGCGCTTCGCCCAGGCCGCTCTTCGCCGCGACGAGGTTGCCCCCGTAGCTCTTGAAGAAGCCACCGGCCTTGGAACCGAGCGCACAGAAGTCCAGTTCGGCGCCCGCCTCGCGCTTCTCCATCGAGTCCCTGAGCACGGCCTTGAACAGGTTGACGTTCAGGCCGCCGCACAGGCCGCGATCGGTGGAGACCACGATGTAGCCCACCCGCTTGACCTCGCGATCGACCATGTAGTCGTGCTTGTACTCGGGGTTGGCATCGGCGATATGGGCAACGACGTTGCGGATCTGACGCGCATAGGGCTGGCTGGCCTTCATCAGGTCCTGAGCCCGGCGCATCTTCGACGCAGCGACCATTTCCATGGCGCTGGTGATCTTCTGCGTGTTCTTGATGCTCCCGATCTGGGTGCGAATCTCTTTTGCAGCTGCCATAGCGATCTACTCCGTTCGTGGCCCTCAGACAGTTCCGGGGCCCGCCCGTGGCGGGCGGGCCGCCAGGCTTACCAGCTCTGAGTGGCCTTGAACTTCTCGAGACCCGCCTTGAGGCCGTTCTGGATCTCTTCGTTGTAGTCGCCGGTCTGGTTGATCTTGTCGAGCAGCTCGGCATGCTCGGACTTCATGTACTCGTGCAGGGCACGCTCGAAGTCCAGCACCTTGCTGACGTCCACATCATCCAGATGGCCCTCGTTGGCCGCATACAGCGACACGCCCATCTCGGCAACGGAGAGCGGCGAGTACTGCTTCTGCTTCATCAGCTCGGTCACGCGCTGACCGTGCTCCAGCTGCTTGCGGGTCGCTTCATCCAGGTCGGAGGCGAACTGGGAGAAGGCCGCCAGCTCGCGGTACTGGGCCAGGGCCAGACGCACGCCGCCACCGAGCTTCTTGATGATCTTGGTCTGGGCCGAGCCGCCCACGCGGGAAACCGACAGACCGGCGTTGATGGCCGGACGGATGCCCGAGTTGAACAGGTCGGTCTCCAGGAAGATCTGACCGTCGGTGATGGAGATCACGTTGGTCGGAACGAAGGCGGAGACGTCGCCGCCCTGGGTCTCGATGATCGGCAGCGCCGTCAGCGAGCCGGTCTTGCCCTTCACTTCACCGTTGGTGAACTTCTCGACGTACTCGACGTTGACGCGCGCGGCGCGCTCCAGCAGGCGAGAGTGGAGGTAGAAGACATCACCCGGGTAGGCTTCACGGCCCGGCGGACGACGCAGCAGCAGGGAGACCTGACGGTAGGCCCAGGCCTGCTTGGTGAGGTCGTCATAGACGATCAGGGCGTCTTCGCCGCGGTCGCGGAAGTACTCGCCCATGGTGCAGCCGGCGTAGGGGGCCAGGAACTGCATCGGGGCCGGGTCGGCGGCGCCGGCGGCGACCACGATGGTGTGCTCCATGGCGCCATGCTCTTCCAGCTTGCGCACCACGTTGGCGATGGTGGACTGCTTCTGGCCAATGGCGACGTAGATACAGGTGACGCCCTTGCCCTTCTGGTTGATGATGGCGTCGACGGCGATGGCCGACTTGCCGATCTGGCGATCGCCGATGATCAGCTCACGCTGGCCGCGGCCGATCGGCACCATGGCGTCGATGGACTTGAAGCCGGTCTGGATCGGCTGGTCCACCGACTGACGGGTGATGACGCCCGGGGCGACCTTTTCCACCGCGTCGGTGAGCTTGGCGTTGATGTCGCCCTTGCCGTCGATGGGGTTGCCCAGGGCATCCACCACGCGACCCTTCAGCTCGGGGCCCACCGGCACCTCGAGGATGCGGCCGGTACAGCTGGCGGTCATGCCCTCTTCCAGCTGCAGGTAGTCACCCAGCACCACGGCGCCGACGGAGTCGCGCTCGAGGTTGAGCACCATGCCGTAGATGCTGCCGGGGAATTCGATCATCTCACCGAACATCGCCTCCTCGAGGCCGTGAATCTTCACGATGCCGTCGGAGACGCTGACGATGGTGCCCTGGTTACGGGCTTCGGATGCGACATCAAGCT
>Ga0209075_1000911_pt1 | contig 28552 bp, 21 predicted proteins | sample Stecom2011_FD_187523 | JGI IMG/M metagenome (GOLD analysis project Ga0209075, IMG submission 187523) | Agricultural soil microbial communities from Utah to study Nitrogen management - Steer compost 2011 (SPAdes) (version 2) | ecosystem: Environmental > Terrestrial > Soil > Agricultural land...
CCACGCCAGCACCAAAGCCATAGACCACACTCTCACCGAAGGTGTAATCACGCTCAACCATGAACAGTGCCGCACCCATGATGGCGCAGTTAACTGTAATCAATGGAAGAAACACACCCAGTGCGGAGTAAAGTGCCGGAATGTATTTATCCAGTATCATTTCCATGATCTGAACAATGGCCGCGATAACGCCGATGTAGGTGATCAACCCAAGAAAGCTCAGATCCACATCAGGCAAGCCAGCCCAGGACAATGCGCCCTCACGAAGGATGTTGTTGTAGATCAGGTTGTTGACCGGCACAGTCAGCGTGAGAACCACCACAACTGCAATGCCAAGGCCCGTAGCCGCTTCAATCTTCTTGGAAATGGCAAGGAACGTGCACATACCCAGGAAGAACGCGAGCGCCATGTTCTCAATGAAAATTGCTTTGAGAAGCAGACTGATATAATGCTCCATCAGAAGGCCTCCTTATGGGTGTGGCGGGACATTTTGAAGTCCTCTTCTTCTACTTGCTCTGGCATCCAGGCACGCAGTCCCCAGATGGCCAGGCCAATAATGAAGAACGCGCTTGGTGGCAACAGAAGCAGGCCGTTGGTGATATACCAGCCGCCTTCGTTAACCGGTGTCAGCAGGGTTACGCCAAAGAGCGACCCGGCACCCAGCAATTCACGGAAAAATGCCACGAACAGCAGCATGATCGAGTAGCCCATGCCGTTACCGACACCGTCGAGAAAACTCAACCAGGGGCCATTTTTCATGGCGAAGCCTTCGGCACGACCCATAACGATACAGTTGGTAATGATCAGTCCAACGAATACCGATAATTGCTTGCTGATTTCATAGGCATAGGCCTTCAGGATCTGATCAACCACGATAACCAGAGAAGCAATAATGGTCATCTGCACGATGATCCGGATGCTGCCCGGTATCTGTGTACGCACCAGCGATACAGCCAGGTTGGAAAATGCGGTAACAGCAATAACCGACAGGCACATAACAATGGTTACGTTCATGCTGGTAGTTACGGCAAGTGCAGAACAGATACCAAGGATCTGCAGCCCGATGGGGTTGTTACTGAATATCGGTTCGAAAAGAACCTGTTTGGCGGTCATTTCAGACATGATCAGGCCTCCCCTTCACGAAGTTTCTTGAGGAACGGTGCGTAACCCCGGTCACCCATCCAGTAATTGACCAAGTGCTCAACGCCGCGACTGGTCAGTGTTGCACCGGAAAGCGCATCAACCTTGTGCTCTTTATCGGCTGCGTTGGCGCTTACGCCACCCTTCATCAGACGGATCTGGGGCTCGGTTTTATCCTCACCGTAAAGCTCTTTGCCAACCCACTGGGATTTCCAGCGCGGGTTATCCACTTCACCGCCCAAACCAGGTGTTTCTGCATGGGCGTAGAAGCCAAGGCCTTCAATAGTGTTCAGATCGCCTTCAAGAGACACAAAGCCATACAGTGTAGACCAGAGGCCATAGCCGTGAATCGGCAATACCACTCGCTTCATTTCCCCGTTTTCGCTCAAGGTGTATACCTTGGCAATGTTAGGGCGACGCTTGATACCAGCCTTGTCTTCAGACGACGGAATCTTGGTTGACATCTTTGGGTCTGAGGCGGCTTTGTACATGTCGTATTTCATTGGATCATTTACATCCACGAAAGACGGCTCTACATAATCACCGGTATCCAGATCGACCAGGCGCACATCAAACTGGGAGAAAACGCTTTCGATTTCATCGGCGCTTGCTCCACTTGGTAGCATACCCGCCGCCGCCAGAATATTGGTCTTGATGTCCAGATTCTGGTTCTTGATCTGGGCTGGGCGAAGCATTACCGCAGCGGTTGATACCACTACGGAGAACACGATACTCAGTACCAGAGCGACAAGCAGCGTTCTGGAGACAGTTTCTTTAGGCTTAGCCACGAGCGAGCCTCCGTTTAACGTTTGCCTGAACCACATAGTGATCCATCAGCGGCGCGAAAAGGTTGGCGAACAGTATCGCCAGCATAATGCCTTCCGGGAACGCCGGGTTAACAACCCGAATCAGAATGGTCATCACACCTACCAGAATACCGAAGCACCAGCGGCCGGTGTTGGTCATGGCGGCTGAAACAGGGTCGGTTGCCATAAACATCATGCCGAAGGCAAAGCCACCCATTACAAGGTGCCAGTGAGCTGGAACCGAGAACATGGGGTTGGTTTCGGAGCCGATAACGTTCATGAGAACAGCTGTGCCGATCATGCCAATCAACACACCACCAACAATTCGGTAGCTTGCAATGCGCATCGCGACAAGTGCCAAACCACCAATCATCACGGCGATGGTAGACGTTTCACCCATTGAGCCCTGAATGTTGCCAACAAAGGCATTCATCCAGCCAATGTTTGCTTCCAGCGCTTCCAGGCCACCACTTGCAGCCCAGCTCAGTGCAGTTGCGCCACTGAAACCATCAACAGCCGTCCACACGGTGTCGCCAGAGATTTGCGCAGGATAGGCAAAGTACAGGAAGGCACGACCGGTCAGTGCCGGGTTGAGGAAGTTTTTGCCAGTACCGCCAAACACTTCCTTACCAATCACAACACCGAAGGTAATACCCAAGGCTACCTGCCAAAGAGGAATCGAGGGCGGGCAGATCAGTGCAAACAGGATAGAGGTTACAAAGAAGCCTTCGTTTACTTCGTGACGACGCACGGTAGCAAACAGCACTTCCCAGAAACCACCAACGATAAAGGTCACCGCGTAAACCGGAATGAAGTAGGCCATTCCATATACGAAGTTATCCCAAATGCCGGCACCCGCTCCGGTTACCGCAAGAGCCTGGATAAAGGCAGTGCGCAATCCGCCGTCGGCGATCAGCGCATCAGGATTGGAAGACAGGAAGTTGTTGGCCTGGAAACCAATATTCCACATGCCGAAGAACATTGCCGGGAAGGCGCACAACCAAACGGTGATCATTATGCGCTTCAAGTCTACACCATCGCGCACGTGTGAGGTTGTACCCGTTACTGAGCTGGGCGTATAGAAAATAGTATCGGCTGCTTCGTATAGAGCATACCAGCGCTCGTACTTGCCACCCTGTTCAAAGTGATGCTCGATTCCATCGAGAAACTGTCTGATAGACATTGTGTTAGCCCTCGATTTCGATTCGGGTCAGATTCTCGCGGAGAATCGGACCGTATTCATATTTACCCGGGCACACAAAGGTGCACAGCGCCAGATCTTCTTCTTCCAACTCCAGAGCGCCGAGCTTCTGAGCCATTTCCGTATCGCCTACAATCAGTGCACGCAACAACTGAGTCGGCAAAATATCCAGGGGCATCACCCTCTCGTAGGAACCCACTGGAACCATGGCACGCTCACTACCGTTAGTAGTGGTTGTGAAGTCAAACTTCTTGCCACCCAGAAACTTGGACAGGTAGATGTTAAGAACCGAGAACTTGTTGGCGCCCGGGGTCAACCAGCCAAGGAAATGCCGCTTGCGGCCTTCCTCGAGCAGGGATACCTGGTTTGCGAAGCGGCCAAGATAGGCAACAGGGCCGTCTCCACGACGTCCGCCAAATACAGAGCCGGAAATCGCGCGGACTTCACAACCGGTAGGTGTTTCGCCATCAACAAGTTCCGCAAGGCTTGCGCCAATACGAGTACGCACCAAACGCGGCTTCAATGCCTTGGGGCCGCCAAGAGCAACGACGCGGCTAACATTCAGCTCACCGGTGGTGAACAAGAGGCCGATATCGATCACGTCCTGGTAGTTAACTGCCCAGACCGTCTTGGTGGCAGAAACCGGATCAAGGTGATGAATATGGGTACCAACATTGCCAGCTGGGTGTATGCCATCAAACTGTTGAACGTCGATCTGATCTGATTTGGGAACAGAAACATTGGAGCCAGGCCGGCCAGTGACAAACACTTTGCCCGAAGTCAGGCGGCTCAGAATGGTCAGGCCGTTTTCGAAGGCCGCTGCATTCTCGGCGATCACCACCGTGGGATCTGCAGCCAACGGGTTGGTGTCCATAACGGAGACAAAAATAGAGTGGGGTGCGGAATCGATTGCTGGCACCTTGCTGTAAGGGCGCGTTTTCAGGGCCGCCCACAAGCCGGACTCAACCAGATTGTCGACCACCTGCTGACGCTCAAGACCCGCAAGGTCCGCAGCTTTGAAGCTGGCAAAGGTCTCAGCCTCATCGCCATCAATCTCGATGACAATTGACTGGAATACCCGTCGCTCACCGCGATTGAGTTCTTTCACCACACCAGCAGCAGGTGATGTATAACGAACGCCTTCGGTCTTCTTGTCCGTGAACAGCAGCGTACCGCGCTTGACACGATCTCCTTCTTTAACAGCCATCGTCGGCTTCATGCCGATGTAGTCGAAACCAATTAACGCCACATGGCGAATTGGCTTACCGTCTGTAATGGTCTGTTCGGGAGCGCCGCTGATGGGAAGATCCAGGCCTTTTTTGATCTTAATCATTAGCCTCATCCAATCATCAGAAACTATTTTGTGGATTCGTATTGCCTGACACCAGCGGCCCAGAACAAGTTGAGAAACAGGGAGCCAGACATACCCAAATTCGCGCCAATTATAGAGTTTAAGGTAAGCTATTTCCACCTGAAACGAGAACGGGTTTGTACGGGATTGTAAACCCACAGCAACCCGCCATCGTTAACAAAAAAACCCGGCGACTTTCGACACCGGGCTCGTGGAACTGTCAACGCCAACTCAGACGCCTTCCATCAGTCGCGTGAGCGTTTCGGAAAGATGGGGTAGTTAATACCCGCCATCTGATTAACCACGCGGATTACCTGAGCACTATAACCAAACTCGTTATCGTACCAAACGTACAGAATCAAGCGCTTACCCCCGGCAATCGTGGCCTGGGCATCAACAATACCGGCATGCCGCGAGCCAACAAAGTCGGTCGATACAACTTCCGGCGAGTTCACGAAATCGATTTGCTTCTGCAGCTCTGAGTGCAAAGCCATCTCACGCAGATAGTCGTTTACCGTTTCCACATCAACCTCTTTCTTGAGATTGAGGTTCAAAATTGCCATGGATACGTTCGGGGTAGGAACACGAATCGCGTTACCGGTGAGCTTGCCTTTCAGCTCAGGAAGAGCCTTGGAAACCGCTTTTGCAGCGCCTGTCTCGGTAATTACCATGTTCAGTGCAGCACTGCGGCCACGGCGGCTGCCTTTATGGTAGTTATCAATCAGGTTCTGGTCGTTGGTGTAGGAGTGAACAGTCTCAACGTGGCCATCTTCAATGCCGTACTCGTCGTAGATCGCTTTCAGCACCGGGGTAATGGCGTTGGTGGTGCAGGAAGCCGCCGACAGAATCTTGTCTTCGTCGGTAATCCAGTCGTTATTGATGCCGTAAACAATATTCTTGATGTCGCCTTTACCTGGCGCCGTCAAAATGACGCGACTAACGCCCTTGGACTTGAGGTGCAAACCAAGACCTTCTTCATCACGCCAAATACCAGTGTTATCCACAACAATGGCGTTATTGATGCCATGCTGAGTGTAATCGACCTGATCTGGACCGTTTGAGTAAATAACCTTGATGAAGTTGCCGTTGGCGATCAGTGCAGACTGCTCTGCATCAACGCGAATGGTGCCATTGAAGGGACCATGGACGGAATCACGACGCAGAAGGCTGGCACGCTTTTCAAGATCGTTCTCGGCACCGCCTTGACGGACCACAATGGCACGCAAACGAAGGTTATTACCGCCACCTGCCTTTTCAATCAGAATGCGGGCAAGCAGGCGACCGATACGGCCAAAGCCGTATAGCACAACATCTTTGGTGCCATTACTGGCGTCTTCTTCCGATTGCGCAGAATACTGACCAGCCACTGATCCAATTTCATTTTGCAAAAATTCGGCCAGATCACCGCCCTGCTCTTTAAACTTTACAGCCAGCTTGCCAATATCAACGTGCGCACGCCCAAGTTCCATCTGATCCATAATCTGCAGGATGGGCAAGGTATCGTTTACAGATAGCTCGTTATTTTCTACCTGACGCACATATCTGTGGGCGCGGATAATATCAATAACTGACTGGTTGATAATGGCGCGACCATATACCGAGGTAACAACGTTGTTCTTGCGGTAAAGGCGACCGATCAGCGGAATCATAGCTTCCGCCTTGGATTCTCTGTCCATCCAGTTGGATAGGCACTGGTTCGTCTGTTCGTGGCTCACGGTAGGGACCCCTGTTTCACACGTGGAATAATTCAGGTCGGGCATTATCCAACTTAAACAGGCCAACGGCAAATACGAACTGGCACGAACCTCTTAGACTTACCGCCATGACACTGGCATCTAGCGGCGTTAGAATAGCCGCCTCACCGGCTCCCCAACCCCCACAGCAGGAGAACACGACTGCCCATGAATCAAGGTGCCCCGACTTCCGCTTCGCCGCAAACACTGATTGCGCCGTCTTTTCCTGAAAAACCGGCCGATCATCGCACCTGGGGACAGTTGCATGGCAGCAGCAGCGCTCTTGCTATCTGTGAGAGCGCCAGGGCACACAAAGGGCTTACCCTGGTGATCACCCGCAGCACGGCCGAAGCTATCCGGCTGGAGCAATCCATGCGTTTCTTTCTGGGTTTGCCACCGGAAGAAGACGGAGCCACGGTGACAGAGGACGGCCTGGAGTTGCTGTCTCTGCCTGATTGGGAAACCCTGCCCTACGATCTGTTTTCACCGCATCAGGATATAACGTCACGGCGTATTCGCACCCTGCACCGCCTGCCAAGCACGCAGCACGGGCTTATTGTGGTGCCTGCCCGAACTCTGATGCACCGACTGCCACCTGTCAGCTACCTGCAGGGCAACACACTGTTGCTGGAAACAGGGCAATCTCTGGATCTGGATAACTGGCGCCTCCAACTGGCTACTGCGGGCTATCGACATGCCGAAAATGTTTACGAGCATGGTGAGTACGCCGTTCGCGGCTCGATTCTAGATATATTCCCCATGGGCTCCAATCTGCCCTACCGGATCGACCTGTTCGATAACGAAGTCGAAACCCTCCGCACGTTCGACCCGGAAACCCAGCGTTCCATTGACCGGATTGAACGCATCGAGCTTCTGCCTGCCTATGAGTTCCCATGGCACAAAGAAGCCCGCTCTGCATTCCGTGGCCGCTGGTTCGAGCAGTTCCCGAATGCAGACAAAGAGTCCCCCGTTTACCAGGACGTGAGCAACGGCATCACACCGCCGGGCATCGAATACTATTTGCCGCTGTTTTTCGACCAAACAGCCACCCTGTTCGATTACCTGCCGACCACCACACAGGTGTTTACTGCTGAAGGGCTGAACGAAGCGGTTAGTCACTTTGATTCGGAAACCCGCAATCGCTACGAGGAGCGCCGGCACGACAGGCATCGCCCGATCCTTCCGCCTGGCAAGCTGTTTTTGCTGACTGATGAACTGTTTGGCCACCTCAAAGCCTTCCCGCGGGTAACCATGACCCCGGAAGTGGCGGAAGGCAGTGGCGCCGTCAATTGCCACAGCGAAGCGCTACCGGAAATCGCCATGAATGCGCGAGCGGCAGACCCTGCCGGCCGCCTGAAGCGTTTCATCAAGGACTTTGCCGGGCGAGTGTTGATTTGCGCCGAATCATCCGGGCGACGCGAAGCCTTGATAGATAACCTGGGAGAGCACCAACTGCGACTGCAAGCCTTTGAAAGCTGGCAGGACTTCCTGGCCGATAAAAAATGCACCCTGGGCATCACCGTCGCTCCGATGGAACAAGGACTGGTACTGCCTGAGCAGCATCTTGCGCTGATCACCGAAACGGCCCTGTTCGGCGAACGAGTACTACAACGTCGCCGCCGGGACAAACCGACAGAAGCGAATGACGACGGCTACCGTGACCTGTCGGAACTACGCACCGGCGCTCCGGTTGTACACATTGATCACGGCGTTGGCCGCTACCTTGGCCTTGAAACCATTACAGTTGAAGGGGAAGCCAGCGAATTTCTGATGCTCGAATACGCTGGCGGCTCAAAGCTTTATGTACCAGTATCCAGCCTGCACCTGATATCCCGCTACGCTGGAGCAGATGCAGAGCATGCCCCACTGCACAAACTGGGCACTGAGCGCTGGAGCACAGCCAAACAGAAAGCCCTCGAAAAAATCCGTGACACGGCAGCAGAGCTTCTGGATGTATACGCTCGGCGCGAAGCCCGTAAAGGCTTCGCCTTTGAAGATCCGAAAGAAGCCTACCGCGCGTTTGCAGCCGGCTTCCCTTTTGAGGAAACACCGGATCAGCAGATGGCCATCGAAGCTGTCTTCGAAGACATGACCAATGAAAAGCCCATGGACAGACTGGTGTGTGGAGATGTCGGCTTCGGCAAAACCGAAGTCGCCATGCGCGCGGCTTTCATGGCCACCTGGTCTGGAAAGCAGGTGGCGGTGCTGGTACCCACAACCCTGCTGGCCCAACAGCACTATGATTCATTCCGCGACCGCTTCTCCGACACCCCAGTCACTGTTGAATTGCTGAGCCGTTTCCGCAACGCAACCCAAACCAACAAAGCCATGGAAGCCATTGAGAATGGAAAAGCCGATATTGTCATAGGCACCCACAAACTGCTTCAGGGCGACATCAAGTTCAAGAATCTTGGGCTGGTGATTATTGATGAAGAGCACCGCTTCGGCGTAGGGCAGAAAGAAAAGCTAAAAGCGCTTCGCGCCGAAGTGGACATGCTGAACCTTACAGCAACACCCATTCCCAGAACCCTTAACATGGCCATGGGGCACTTGCGTGACCTGTCTATCATTGCCACCCCGCCTGCACGGCGCCTGTCAGTGAAAACCTTTGTGCGCCAGCGCGACGACGCCATGGTTAAGGAGGCGATCCTGCGCGAAGTTCTCCGGGGTGGCCAGGTTTATGTTCTGCACAACGATGTGTCCAGCATTGAAAAAACCGCCGAGGATTTACGGCGCCTGGTCCCGGAGGCCCGAGTGGGTGTTGCCCATGGCCAGATGCGAGAGAGACAACTCGAAAACATCATGTCGGATTTTTACCACAAGCGCTTCAACGTGCTGGTGTGCACCACCATTATCGAGACCGGCATCGACATTCCCAGCGCCAACACCATTATTATTGAGCGGGCAGATAAATTCGGCCTGGCACAGCTGCACCAGCTCCGTGGCCGGGTTGGCCGCTCTCACCACCAAGCCTACGCTTACCTGCTGACCCCGCCACCAAAAGCTATAAGTGCGGATGCCAAAAAGCGACTGGAAGCCATTTCCGAAGCCCAGGATCTTGGCGCCGGCTTTATGCTGGCAACTCACGACCTGGAGATTCGCGGTGCGGGCGAGTTGCTGGGCGATGAGCAGAGCGGTCAAATAGAGAGCATTGGCTTCACATTGTATATGCAGCTGCTGGACGAAGCCGTGAAAGCTATTCGGGAAGGCCGCACACCCAATGCCGAACTGCCCTTGAACCACGGCACGGAGATGAACCTGCGCATACCCGCACTGATTCCGGAAGATTATTTGCCTGATGTTCATAACCGGCTCATGCTCTACAAGCGCATTGCCAGCGTGAAAGACCGCGATGGATTAAAAGAACTTCAGGTTGAGATGATTGATCGCTTCGGATTATTACCGGAACCGGCAAAAAACCTGATACGACAAACCGAGCTACGGCTCCAGGCCGAAGCGCTGGGCATAGTGAAGGTAGACGCTGGCAAGGAGTGGGCTCGCCTTGAGTTTGGCAACTCTACCCCCGTAGACCCGCTTGTGCTGATTAAGAAAATGCAATCCGCGCCGGACGCCTATCGCCTTGAAGGTGCCAACAGCTTCCGTTTTCGGCTGAAGGACACCTCAACCAGTGGTAAACTCGACGGCATTTCCGCAATGTTGGGCGAACTACTGCCCGCAAAAAACGCGGCGACCGCCTGATTATTGCCTGGATACACAGGCTTGAACAAAACTGGAGCATTCTCTTGCAGACTGATGGTAACCGCTTGTGCCGGCTTTGGGCACACACACTACTGACGGCCGTTCTGGCAGCCACTTCACTGGCAAGCCATGCCCAGCAAACGCCCAACGACTACTACCGGGCCGAGTTTGTGATTCTGGAACGCATCATCGAACCAGGTGCAGTAAATGAGCACATGGCAACACGCAAAGTAGATGCACCGGTGGAAACCACTGAAACTCTTTACAGTGTGGGCTCTGGCGGTGCCACCACCTCCTCCCTGAAACTCGTTAACCGCAACGAATTGCACTTGGGAAATGCAGCAAACCGGCTAGAAAGAAGCGGGCATTATCGCGTGCTCATGTCAGCAGGCTGGTATGAAGCGTTCCCGCCAGACTACAAAGGCCAACCGTTGCGCGTTGAGATAGGAGACTGGCTGGAACAGGCCGGCCAGAGAGCAATTGAAGGGCATATTACCATCGACAGGCAGCGCTATCTGCACGTCGCGGTTCATTTGAATCATTGGCAGCAAGGGAAAATTGCCGCCTCTGCAACCGAGGCGGTCAACACCGGCGAGCCCCAAAGCGTGAACAGCTTGCCAGAGGGCGCGGGAACGGACGCCATGCCGGTTGCGACAGGCACAGGCCTGGCGCTTCAGCCTGAAGTACCACTGGAACTGCTTACATGGATACGCGAAACCCGCAGGATGCGAAGCGAGGAAATCCACTTTCTGGATTCCCCCACCATCGGCGTTCTGGTGTTCTTCAAGAAGATTGAGGCAACACCTTAAGCTTACCGAGGCCGGCCATCGAGACTTCAAGAATGCGTCTGACGCCAGACATTCCCTGATCGATGGCCGCTTCAATCTCGGCCATGGTAATAATCTGCTCTGTCTTCCCGGCAGCCCAGTTAACCACCAGGCCCAGGCACACATAGCGCATGCCCAGCTCAGCGGCCAACGCGGCTTCAGGCATACCGGTCATTCCAACCAGATCACACCCATCCCGCTCCATGCGCCGTATTTCAGCGGCTGTTTCCAGCCTTGGGCCCTGGGTTGCACCATAAACACCAAAGCCGGCAAACGGCACACCGTGCACCTTTGCCGCTTGCATCATTATATTCCGGGCTTCCTGATCGTATGGCCAGGTGAAGTCGATGTGAGTTACCTGCTCCAGATCACCCTCAAAAAAGGTCCCTGCCCTGCCCCAGGTGTAATCGATAATCTGGTCAGGGATGACCACGCAGGCAGGCCCCATATCCGGATGTATCCCGCCGACCGCATTTACGCCGATAACCGTGCGCACACCCGCATCGTATAGTGCCTTTATGTTGGCCCGGTAGTTCACTTGATGGGGCGGTATCCTGTGAGGGTTACCGTGTCTGGATAAAAATACCACCGGCTGACCATCAAGGTGCCCATCAGTCAGCACAGATGAAGGTGACCCCCAAGGCGTCTCACGCGTGCGTGTTCCGGTGATTTCCAGGCCCGAAAGAGTTGTCAGGCCTGTACCACCAATAATACCGACTACTCCACCACCGTCAGACATCAGTCTCCATCTCCTGCATCAAGGGATTGCTCGCCCACATCACCGGCCTGGGTATCGTGGCGGCGATTGCGATCACGCCTGCTACTGTCCTGGTTGCGGGATACACGCTGTGCGTCGCCTTTTTCAGTGCGCGCATCCTCACTCTCAGATTGCGCATCCCGATCTTTGCTTTGCCCGGGCAGCCTGCCTTCATCACCAAAATGGATGGTTTGAGTCGGGAAGGCCACCTGGCCACCATGGCTCTCGATTACGTCGCTGATTTTCAGGAGCACATCTTGCTTGACTTCGTGGAAACGAACCCACTGGGTCGTTTTGGTAAAAGCGTACACCATGATATCCAGAGACGAATGGCTAAACGCCAGAAAATTAACAATCAACGTTTGTTTACCGTCAATATCCTCGTGCTTTTCAAGCATTGAGCGGATATCTGAAACAATGGTAGCCATCTGGCTGACATCGGCATAACGGATACCAATGGTCTCGGAAATACGCCGGTTGGTCATTCGCGAGGGGTTTTCTACTGCGATGGTTGTAAAAGTTGCATTGGGGACATACAGGGGGCGCTTATCAAACGTCCGGATAGTGGTTACCCTCCAGCCGATGTGTTCAACCGTGCCCTCGATTTTACGATCGGGAGAGCGAATCCAGTCGCCTACCTTGAACGGTCTGTCGAGATGAACAATGAACCCCCCGAAGAAGTTTGCTAACAGATCCTTGGCCGCAAAGCCCACAGCAATACCACCCACTCCACCAAAAGCAAGCACACCTGAAAGGCTATAACCCAAAGACTGCAAGCTGATCAGCACAGCCGTAATAATGACAACAGCTCGGGAAAGCTTACTGATAGCGTTAACCGTGGTGTAATCCATCGGCTTTTTCATTTTTACCGGAGAGACAACGATGTTCTCCAGCTCTTTGATCATTCTGAGCAACGCCCAGACAAAAATGAAAATGAAGCCGACCTGCAGCAGGATTCCGTTGGCCTTGAATATCTCTGCGGATGAGTAGTGATGCGCCACCTCCGCAGCCCAGTAGATTCCCTGCAGCCACACAAATGCCACTACCGGTGCACGGGTGGCATGCAACAGGGCGTCATCCCAGATGTTGTTGGTTTTGGAGAACCTGCTTTCCAGTGCTCCAATAATATGGCTGGCAACATAGGCAATCGTAGCCGTACCGAACACCAGCGCGAACACCACAATGCTCACGCGCCATGCCTCAGACAGGACACCAAAGTTCGCGATCCAGCCATTAAGCGTGGACATCATTTCTCCGATCATCGGAATCCTCTAATCAATCTTGTTAATTCGGGTTCAGCGGATAGTAACTGGCATGCCCGTGTGGGCATAGCCAAACAGCTCAATGACATCCGCGTTGCGCATACGGACACAGCCATGAGACAACGCCAATCCCATTGGCTCTGTATCCGGGGTGCCATGTATGTATATAAAGCGGCGAAAGGTATCGACACCAGCACCACGATTCCTGCCTGACTCCAGGCCACAAAGCCAGAGAATGCGGCTCAGTATCCAGTCTCTGCCAGGGTTGGCAGCCGCTAACTCGGCGCTGTAGATTTCCCCTGTAGGGCGGCGGGCACGAAATACTGTATCTTGAGGCAGCCCGGCACCAATCATGGCGCGGATGTAGTGCTCCCCTCTCGGAGTGCAACCGCTGCCATCCCGCTCGCCCGCACCATTAAGGGCAGTAGACACCGGGTAACAGGCAATGGCGACACCGCACTCATCACGCAGCATAAGCGTCTGGTCGTCCAGGCAGATTTCAATCGAACAGGCACTGCGGTTGTGGTGGCTCACAACGATATTGGCTCCCTCTGGAATTCAGAGGGAAGCCTAACCGAGAGGGTGCAGCTCAGGCAACCGGGATCTTGTTTTCAACCCGGGGAGTCAGCAGGGTATCCTGAGCTTGCATGCCGGCGGCAAGGAAGGGCACCAGGCGCGCAGCAATCTCCTGAACCGTAGTGTCCACACCCAGTTTGTTACGCAGGATGTCCTGTAACGCATCGCTACTGGACATGGTAAAGGCCGTCGCACCCAGCATAAACTGAATACGCCAGTATCGATCTACAGCAGAAAGCTGTGGGGTTGCTTCTTTGAGAAGCCGCATGAAACGGCTGAAGGGCTCACTGTATTCCTGCTCCAGGAATTTGCGCAAATGCCCTTGCGACTGGGTATAGGCCAGCCCAAGCAGACGCATAAAGATTGAAATACCCTTTTCATTGCGCTGAGGCATGCGTACGGCACTTTCTGTGAGAACCCACAGGGTTTGATTCAGGGTTGGTGGCTTGCCGTCGCAACGCAATTCCAGCTCATCAAATGCCTTTTCAAGCGTTGCAGAGAATGGGGTAAGAAAGCGTCCAAAAACCGCATGTATAAGTGCGTTTTTTGAGCCAAAGTGGTAATTAACAGCGGCAAGGTTTACTTTTGCCTTGCTGGTAATCATACGCAGGGACGTCTCTGAAAAACCACGCTCAGCGAACAGCTCTTCTGCAGCATCCAGAATTCGGTCAACAGTATCTGACTGGGCCATTTTGTTTTCAGTGCCTCTAGCAAACGTCTGTTTGAAACATACGTTTGAAGCACATTTATGTCAAGTTCTGTCCTCGGGCTGTGCCACGGCTGCCTGCCAACCTTCGTCTATTGCCTCCTGGTTGCCCTCCAAAAATGCAGCCTGAACCCGGCTATACGCCTTCTCCGCTTCAAGCAGATAAATCAGGTAGAGCCTCACATGCTCACGACGGGACAGAGCCCGAGGTAGCGCTTTTTGTTCCGACAGACGCAAAAGGTTGCTGAATCGGGTGTTTTTCAGAACGGGGTTATAGTCCGCCATGCGGGCACACTGCCAGATCAATCCCTCTTTGCCTTCAAGGTGGTCTGCGTGCTTTCGCGCATCCCGCATCAGGCGCTGGCGCTTGAGCAGCAAATCCAGATAGGAAGGCGCAGATGTATAAACGCGACGAACCACCGGAATACCCAGCAGCACAATAATAATAAAGGCACCAAACCCGCCGCCCGCAACCCACGCAGGCACAAAGCCTGTCAACCCGCTGAGAAACACAACTGCAGCCACCAGCGCACTGAAAACCCACAAATCCCGGCTCCGACGCGCCGTTGCAACGCTGAAATTGTCAGGCCAATCATTCATCGCCAGCAACTCAAAATCCATCAGCAACACGCGATCACACTGGCGCAGCATCAATCTTAGCTTTCGCTGGCGTGATTCTGCCAACATGGGCTTGGTCTGCTCAGGGCTTTCAGCACCAACGTCCGGCTCTTTATCTGCCTGCTCTTCACCCTTTCCTGGTTCTTCTTTTACGCCGCTCCCTGCATCACCACGGCTGACGCTTTTAGAAACACTGGCACTATCTTGCTGAGTATTCTGGTTTGCAGCTAACGCAGCCTTATCCGGCACAGGGTCAGCCGCACGCCCGGGTCTTAATACAGCTCCCTGAGCCGTTCCCGTTCGTACCTCTGCAGCGGTCTGATTCTGAGCCATCGCAATTTTTCCAATTCGTTAAAGAGCCTCCCTCTGGCGGCAGGTCTTATTAGAGGGTATCGACAGCACCCGATATATCTTGAGCCGCACATTTGGCAGGCGAAACGCTCAGCGAAAACACTCAAGCTTGGCAACAGCAATCTCGGTCGTTATCCTTCCCCTCCTATGCCGCACTCTGCTCCCCAATGAGGTCTGCTATGTTCACAGGTATTGTTCAAGGTATTGCTGTTGTGGAAGACGTTACCGCAGCAACCGGGCTAAGCACCTTCGCTATCCGCTTGCCGGATAACAGCACAGAAGGGGTCACCATTGGTGCCTCTGTCGCAATTAACGGCACCTGTCTCACAGTTACCAAACAAACCGGAAACACGCTGTTTTTTGATGCCATGCAGGAAACTCTCAGGCTGACAACGCTCGGCAACCTGGCGCCAGGGCAATCGGTTAATTTTGAACGGGCAGCGCGTATCGGGGATGAGATCGGGGGCCACCTGCTTTCGGGGCACATACATACAGCAGCCAAAGTTGTTGAGATTCTGCGGCCGGAAAACAATGTAACCCTATGGTTTGAAGTTCCGACTCAATGGGCGCGCTACATTTTCCCGAAAGGCTATATCGCCATCAACGGCGCCAGCCTGACCATTGGCGAGGTAGACGGCAATCGGTTCAACGTTCACCTGATACCTGAAACCCTACGGGCCACAACCTTTGGTGACATAGAAGAAGGCATGACGGTCAATATCGAGATCGACAGCCAGACACAAACCATCGTGGATACGCTGGCGCGCCTGGGTTATGACCGACCAGCTTCACCCCGGTAAAGCCTTAGGCTCAACCACGCCAAGCTTCGAAGACAACAAATTTGGGGTTGGCATCGAGTTGCCGCACTTGCGAAAAGTATCGGCGCAAACTTTTGTGGTAACCCAGGTGCCGATTCCCCACCATGGTCAAACGGCCAGTATCAGACAGATTCTGCGCCGCCTGCTCAAACAACCTCAAGGCGATATGGTCACCCACCACGCCGCCTTCATGAAACGGCGGATTCAGCAGGATTCGATCAAATAACCCCTGCTCGCCGCTAATGCCATCCGCGTGCAGGAATGATGCCTTGGCATCAGGATATGCAGTCTCTACATTGCTGCGAGCACTCAACACGGCCTGGCTGGACACATCACTGAATGTCATCTCAATATCGGCCCGAATAGCCAACACACTCAGCCCAAGCACGCCGTTTCCGCAGGCCAGATCCAGTACACGGGCGCAAGGACGGCAGGATTCGATGGCAGGCTTCAGGTGGGGCAACATCAGCCGAGTGCCTATATCCAGCTTCTCCCGGGCGAATACGGCTGGCATGGCATTAGCGCGGGCGCCAGGCGCTTCCAGGTCATACCCTTTCCAGATTCCAGGCCAATTATCCAGACTGGCCTCACCTTGGCTACAGGTAATCAACCGGGCTTTCTTCACCGCCCGACTTACTTTCTCAACATTCACCGTTCTGGCAAATACATCCACACTGCGATCCGGAAGATGCTTGATCATCCCGGCCGCCAATATGACCCCGGCTTGCTTGAGCGCACCATTGGACCAACGCAACAACCAATCCAGATAGTCGGTTTCACGGGGAATCTTCAGCAGAATCAGGTCATAGGTACCAACAGGCGGCTGTAACCAGCTGAAAACACGTTCTGGAGCGGCACAAGCGGGGTTCAGAGCGGCATTCAAGGCCAATGCAGAGCCTAGCTGGGCGCTATCAGCAACTACATCAGGCGAAAATGGAGACAGACCCAGGGTCAGGGCGCCGTATTGATCATCAACAACCAGAACCCGCGAGTCAGGCGCGATTGCCAAATGCTCGAAAGCTTCCTGCAGGAGCAGCTCGTCGGCAGAGCTCCAGGCTCGCAGGCTCGGATCATTGGTGCCGGGGCGATTGAGGGTCAGGCGACCACCAGGAAATTCCAGCACAGCGGTTGTCATATCAGGCATCCAGAGGGAATTCGTGTAAAGCAGCCATTTTAGGCTGATTACTCTAGAAATTAACCCTATTGTTCGTTTTGTTCACTTTTAGGAAGGCTTTCATCACGAGGGCTTTTCTCAAACTCATTCTCGGTTAGCTCCTTTTTTTATGGAAGCGAACCTTTTGCCCCTCACCCCAGGGGCTTTTTTCGTTATTGGCCCCGGAAAGCACGGTAAACGGTAAAGCGCCCGTCTTCGCGCAGGCGCTCAACTCTGCCTATATATCGTTTGATCAACGCTTCGTAGGGCAGAAAACTGTTTGCCACCAATCGTAATTCGCCACCTGGCTGCAACTGCCGCTTCACATCCTGAAGAAACTGTTCTGTCATGGAGGTGTCGGTTTTTACACCGGTATGGAAGGGAGGGTTACTGATAACTCCGGGCCAGAGGCCGTCAATCCCGGCCAGGCCGTCAGAAGCGACAATGCTGCCCTCGGCGCAGTTGCGTTGGTAGGTTTCCCTTGCACAGATAACCGCCTGAGATTGGACGTCCACGCCATCGATACTGGCAACAGGGGTTTGCTTTGCTGCTTGCCAGGCTTGAATCCATGCTCCAATGACACCCGCACCACAGGCAAAATCGAGCAGCCTGTGTGCCTGCATGGGCTGTTCTGCCAGAGTTTCCAGCAGCATGCGTGTTCCCTTGTCGAGGTCATCATGACTAAATATCCCGGGTAACCCCGCAACGTCAATGGAGATCCCCGAACACTCAACGGTGCTCCAGCTCAACCAGTCCTGAACCCGGAACCCTGGAACCGGCTCAATCGAATCTGCACACCAGACCTGACAATGGCGTGCGCTGTCTGCCTTTGATGCCCGGGGCGCAACGGCTTTAAGCTGTTTGATGGCACCCGCTATGCCTTCTTTTTTCTCCCCGACCAGTATCAATCGTGCATTGTCTGCCGCCAGGGAGCGGGCCAGCGCAAGGCGCATTTCCAACTCGGCACGGGCTTTTGGCAAAAACACCACGATGCTGTCATAGCTGTTGTCAGCCAGCACCGGATCGTCATAACCAAAGGCAGCCTGCCAGCCATCATGGCGCTCCAGCGCGCGGAAAACACCTGCGTGCTCGCTCATGGCAAGGCCGCTACAAGGGAGCGCTGGCAGCAAATGTGCCGATGAAACACCCAACAAAGCCAGCCGGCCGGATAACAGATGCTGGTTTTTAAGCAATGCCTGATGGGAATTAGGTAAGCCGGAGCCAGTTATACTCTGCATGAATCGAATGATGCCGTTTTGCGATGAATACTAGACTTTTTTCTGACGACCCGAGCGCACAGGGCGCAATACCAGCTCATCCAGACTGTTCTGTTTGATCTGTTCCCAGTCCTGAGCCCCGGAAACAGATAACCCCATATCCCGGAGTATGCCGTCTGCCAAATCGTACACGAAGCCGTGAACGTTCAGCCGTTGGCCGCGCTTCCAGGCTTCCTGAACAATGCTGTTCTGGCACACATGCCCAACCTGCTCAATAACATTCAGTTCGCACAGCCGATCAGCCTGATCATTCTCGTTACTACAGGCACTGAGTACAGACTGATGACGATCCCGAATATCCTGCACATGCCTCAGCCAGTTACCTATGAGACCAAAGCCTTCATTACGCAGAGCCGTCTTGATGCCGCCGCAGCCATAATGTCCAACCACAAGCACATGCTTGACCTTCAACACCTCTACGGCGAACTGCAAAACCGACAGGCAGTTGAAATCGGTATGGACGACGACGTTAGCAACGTTCCGGTGCACAAAAAGCTCACCCGGAGGCATATCCACAATCTGGTTGGCCGGCACCCGGCTGTCAGCGCAGCCAATCCACAGGTATTCCGGCGCCTGTTGATTCGAGAGGCGATGAAAGAACTGCGGATCATCGGCTCTGATGGCATCTGCCCAGGCCCGGTTTTTTTCAAGAAGATGGTCAAGCTGGCCCATTAAAAGGCTCCGTTTCGTGATTCCCGGTCGTGATTGAACGGGAATCACGGCTCCAACGCAACACTCAGTTTATCTGAGTCATGTCGGGCAGCCTTTTTGAGCTAGCTCTCGCTTTGTGATTGGTGCAGCGTACTCTGCGCCAGATCCAGCAATTCGCGCAGTGCCACAGAGAACATGGCGTACTCTGGCTCCCTCACGCCCTTGAGTTCCTGCAGCATGGATTTCCAGCGTTCGATCAGCGACTCATGCCGTTCCAGCCAGGCATCTACGCATGCAGGCAATTCCTCCGGCTTTCCAGCCAGACGAAGTACGCCAGTGGTCAATGCCCGCTGCTGCCAATCCATATCCTCCCGGAAGCTCTCCCTCGCCAGTGCCTGCCAGTGGGACCCAGGCTTGAGGTTTGCAATAGCGGTAGCAAACCAGTTCAGGTCAAGCCTGTCGCCTAATTCATAGTACAGGTTAGCGACGGTTTTAAGCGGCATGCCTGTGGTTTCCTGTGCCTCGATAATACCAAGGGATGAATACAGATAACTGGTACCAGCCAGCACAGAGGCCAGTTCCGCCGGCACCCCTTCACTAACGAGCGAATCATTACGCTTTGCCCACTCGCTGCTGGCATACTCTCCCAGATATTCAGGCAAGCCAGACGTGATCGCCCAAACACTGTCGGCGAAACGCTCCATATGATTCTGAATACTCAGTTCCGCACGGCGATTCCGCAACAGCCAGCGCACGGAGCGGCGCATCAAGCGCATCAGATCCTGCATCAGTTTCATCTGTAACTGAGCCGAAATGTGAAAATCCAGCGCTTCAATCTTGTCCCACCAGTTATCGATCCGGAAAACATCCCGGGTAATCAACCATGCCAACGCGATAGATGCGGCGTCTGCGCCGGTGGATTGGTTCAACCGCTCCACAAACGTAATGCCCATGTGGTTGACCATATCGTTGGCAATCTGTGTGGCAATAATTTCCCGGCGCAGTTGGTGTTCACCCAACTCCTTGGAGAAATTCTGGTTCATATCCCGGGGAAAAACCTTGTACATTTCACGGGCAAGCAAGGGGTTATCTGGCAGGCTGCTGTCGATCAACGTCTGCTTCAGATCGCCTTTCACATAGGAAATAAGAACCGACAGTTCGGGCCGGGTCAGCCCTTTATTTTTCAGTTTGCGCTCAGACAGCGTGTCGTCATCAGGCAGGAACTCCAGACTCCGGTTTAGCTTGCCTTCGCTTTCAAAGGTGTTCATCAGCCTGCGGTATTCCTCAAGGCGCGTGGCTGCGTCCTCGTTGGCAATACTGATGGCCTGGGTTTGCCGGTAGTTGTTCTTTAGAACCAGCGCGGTCACATCGTCTGTCATCTCTTCCAGCATGACGTTGCGCTGTTTAAACGTAAGATCTCCCATTGCTACGGCACGATTGAGCAGGATCTTCATGTTAACTTCGTGGTCTGAGCAGTCGACCCCGCCAGAGTTATCAATAAAGTCTGTATTCAACTTCCCGCCCGTCAGGGCATAATCAATGCGCCCAAGCTGGGTCATACCCAGGTTGCCGCCCTCACCTATAATCTTGCAGCGCACATCGCCACCATTGATGCGCACGCCATCGTTACCCTTGTCACCAACATCGCTATGGGACTCTGTGCTGCCCTTGATGTAGGTGCCGATGCCACCTACCCAGAGCAAATCAACCCGAGCCTTCAGAATGTGGGAAATCAGCATGTTCGGGGGCACACGGTCTGAATTGATATCCAGGAGTTTCTTGATTTCCGGGCTTATGGCGATGGATTTTGCATTGCGATTAAATACACCACCGCCTTTGGAAATAAGCTTAGTGTCGTAATCCGTCCAGGCCGAGCGCGGCTTCTCGAACAGCCGCTTGCGCTCTTTGTAGCTCTTGGCTGCATCGGGTGTCGGATCCACGAAAATGTGAATATGGTTAAACGCGGCCACCAGCCGGGTTTTCTCAGAGTTCAACATACCGTTGCCGAATACGTCTCCGGCCATGTCGCCAATACCAATAGCGGTAAACTCATCTTCTGCAGGGTTAATGCCCAGCTCGCGGAAGTGACGCTCAACAGACACCCAGGCGCCCCGCGCCGTAATGCCCATTTTCTTGTGGTCGTAACCATTGCTGCCACCGGAGGCGAAGGCATCTGCCATCCAGAAGTTGTACTCCGCCGCCAGGCCATTCGCGATATCAGAGAATGTGGCAGTGCCTTTATCTGCGGCAACAACCAGATAGTGATCATCCGAGTCGTGGCGAACCACTCGCTCTGGTGGCTGGATCTTGGCATCAACCAGGTTGTCAGTAATATCGAGCAAGCCCCGGATAAACGTTTTGTAGGCTGCAATACCTTCGGCCTGGAATGCCTCCCGGTCCGAAGAATCCGGCAGTTGCTTGGCAACAAACCCGCCCTTGGCACCCACCGGCACAATGACTGCGTTCTTTACCTGCTGAGCCTTCACCAGGCCAAGCACTTCAGTGCGGTAATCCTCAAAACGATCAGACCAACGCAATCCGCCTCGGGCAACCTTGCCACCACGCAGGTGAACGCCCTCAACACGCGGCGAGTAAACAAATATCTCGTACACAGGCACAGGCAGAGGCATGTCCGAAATGCCGGAAGGATCAAACTTCACACTGATATAGGGCTTGGGCTGACCTTCTTCACCAAGCTGGTAGTAGTTGGTACGAAGCGTGGCCTGCATCAGTTCGAGGTAAAGACGGAGCACCCGATCTTCACTGAGGTTATCCACTTCTTCCAGCCCGGCGTTGAATTCTATTTCCAGTTTCTGTTGAGCCGCCTGACACTTCACCTCACTCTGGAAGCGATCCGGATTGAACCGCACCTCAAAGTACTCCAGCAGAATCCGGGTGAGCTCAACGTGATTCACCAGGGTATTGGAAATAAACGTCTGACTATTGGAAAAACGGATCTGTCGCATGTAGCGCGCATAGGTGCGCAACAGGGCAATCTCCCGCCAGCTCATGTACGACGTGATGAGCATACGGTTGAAGGCGTCATTCTCCGCTTCGCCGTACCACACCCGATGGAACAGCTCCTCGAAAATGGGCCGTATCCGATGAATGTCCACCGCCTTGCCACCATGGGCATACAGAGTGAAATCGTGAATCCATACGGTTTTATTGTTCCGATCGGTCACTTCGAACGGATGCTCACCCAGAACACGGAAGCCCAGGTTGTCGAAAATGGGCATTACGTCAGACAGCGGCAAGGGCTGGTCAGGATAAAACAGTTTGAAGTGCAAGGTGCTTTCGTCTTCTTCAAGCGCCCGGTAAAAACTCATTGCCAGGTCATTACCGGTAGAAGCTGCCGCTATATGCTCAATATCAATAGCGGCACGGCGCGGCGAGAACATCTCGGTGTAGCTTGCGGGGAAACCACTCGCCCACAGGCGATGTAGCTCATTACCTTCTTCTTCCCCAAAGGCTTCACTGAGAGCCCCGGATAGGCCATCGCGCCAGGACTGGGCTAACTCGATGACCTTTTCCCGGATCTCTGCCAGTGGCAATTTGCGGTTTTCAACCTGAGGCACGCGAATGGTGAACTGCACACGTGCCAATACAGACTCGGAAAAATGCGTCACAAATTCAATGTCTTCAGCACCAAGCTGATCAAGCAGCACCTGCTCCACCTTCAGGCGAAGTTCAGTGTTGTAAATGTCCCGCGGGAAAAACGCCAGACAAGTAACAAACTGGCCGTACACGTCTTCACGCATAAACAGCTCAATACGATGGCGCTCCTGTATATACAGGATGCTCTTTGCCACGTGCAGCAGTTCATCTTCGGCAATCTGAAACAGCTCGTCCCGAGGATAGAGGGTGAGAATCTGCTCAAGCTCCTTACCGGCGTAATCTGCCCTCAGGAACCCGGAGCCTTTCATCACGCTCTGAAACTTGCGCTTGAGCAGTGGAATCTCATCTGGCCGCTCGTTATAAGCACGAGAGGTGTACAGCCCCAGGAACCGGCGTTCGCCAACCACCTCGCCCTTCTTGTTGAACTTCTTTACGGCGATATAGTCCGGATAGGCGGGGCGGTGAACCCGTGAGCGCTGGGCCGATTTTGCGAAAATGATAATATCATCCGCCCGCGTCATTTCGTGGCGCGTGCGTTGAGGTAACTCGTCAAGACGAACCTGCTCCGGCCGCTCGTTGTTTACACGGAGTATGCCCAGCTCGGATTTCTCAACTCTTCGCACCACCATGCCTGACTTTTCCTTGGCAAAGTCATACTCGTCGTAGCCAAGAAACGTAAAGTGATCACTTATCAGCCACTTCAGAAAGGCTTGTGCCTCTTCCTTCTGCTCACTGCTAATCACTGCGGTGGTGTTATCCAGCTCTTTAATAATCTGGTTAACCTTCTCGGTAACGACCGGAAAATCCGAAACGGCAATGCTCACTTCGTGGAGGACAGCCTTCAGTGCCTGTTCCAGGTCCTTGAGATCCTTGGGGTTGCTGTGCCTGGCAATTTCAAGAACGATAAGCGCTTCATACGCAGAGCCCGCATCGGTTTTCTTGGGCGCCAGCAAGTTTTCGAGGTTTCCTGATTTGTCCCGCTCCAGATTGAGAATGGAGTGCTGAATGGAGTGAGTCGCAATTTCCCGCTGGTTAATCGCAATACGCAGGGAATCAATCAGGAACGGGATATTCGGGTGCAAAATAAACACAACGGTATGGGTAGACTGCCAGCCATCACTTTCCAGATCCGGGTTGAAGACAGCCACAGGCGCCTCTTCTGCACCACGCTTCTGCATAAACTGCCAAGCGGCCATTGCAGCGCCGTAAGTGTCTGAGAGTCGCCGCTCAAGAAGTTCTTCCAGAGGAATATGGGCGTAATGCTGCTTTACAAATTCGCTGATTTTCTTGGCTTCGGCTTTGGCAAGTTTCCTGGAAAACTCTTCAGCCAAAAGTTCGAAAAACTGATCTTTGCTTGCCACTGTCAGCGCATTCATGGGCGACCTCAGATAGTGTGAAATAAACGTAATAGGGATATCGTGAGATAAGCATAGTCAAACCCTTGATTTTTGCCGGTCAGACACCAAAACTGCGGCAACTACTTACGCACGAGAGCAATCACTTCCTATGTCGTTACAGCATACGTTCGGTGAACTACGGGCACAGTTAGCCAAAAGGATCATAGGCCAGGAAAAGCTGGTCGACCGTCTTCTTATTGCATTGCTTGCCGATGGGCACCTTCTGGTAGAGGGTGCTCCGGGGCTGGCAAAAACCACTGCGATAAAAGCCCTGGCAGACCATCTCACGGGAGATTTCCACCGCATTCAGTTCACCCCGGATTTGTTGCCATCAGATGTAACCGGCAGCGAGATTTACCGGGCAGAAACCGGGTTGTTCGAATTCCAGCGCGGGCCAATTTTCCACAACCTGGTACTGGCAGACGAAATCAACCGGGCACCGGCAAAAGTTCAGTCTGCCCTGCTTGAGGCCATGGGCGAGCGCCAGGTCAGTGTGGGCATGCGCACCTTCCCTCTGGACCGCCTGTTCATGGTGATGGCGACCCAGAACCCCATCGAGCAGGAAGGCACTTACCCCTTGCCAGAGGCCCAGCTTGATCGCTTTTTGATGCACGTGGTCATCGGGTACCCGTCGGCACAGGCCGAGCAAGCCATTCTTCATCTGGCCAGAAATGATTACAAACAGGGCCAGGCCGCCGCAGAAGTTCGACTGACCGCAGACCAGGTTTTCGAAGCCCGCGCTGAGGTTGCCGACATCTACATGGCTGAACCGGTTGAGCAGTACCTTCTTGCTTTGGTGCTCGCCACCAGAGACCCAGGCGTTCTGGACGCGGAACTGGCCCGTTGGACAGCATTTGGCGCCAGCCCCCGGGGCACTATTGCACTCGACCGCTGCTCCCGTGCCATTGCGTGGCTCAACGGCAGGGATTACGTAACACCCGACGATATTCGAGCGGTTGCCTTCGATGTGCTCCGGCACCGAATCCTGCTGACCTTTGAAGCCGAGGCGGAAGGCGTAACGGCAGACACAGTGATACAGCGCCTGATTGACCGCGTACCCGTGAGCGCCTGAGGCTGGCCATGGATGTACGCGCCAGTGATGCAACAACCCGCATAAACTTGCAGGCACTCATTCGCCTGCAAGTAGATGCCCGGGCCTTGAAGCTGCCTTCAGCGCGCCCTGCAAGAGCACGCCAGGCTGGGCTCCAGCGCTCTGCACAGCGTGGTCGTGGAATGGCCTTTGCGGAGGTGCGGCTATACCAACCGGGCGATGACATCCGCAGCATCGATTGGCGTGTCACTGCCCGGCGACAGGCACCTCACACCAAGCTGTACGAGGAGGAGCGGGAACGCCCGGTGCTGCTGATATGCGATCTGGGCCCTACTCTGTTCTTCGCCAGCACCGGAGCCTTCAAGCAGGTGCGCTGCGCTCAGCTTGCCGCCATTCTTGCCTGGCTGGCGCTTATGGCTGGTGATCAGGTAGGCGGCATTGTGTTTAACGGCAGCACCTTGAACGTTCAGCGCCCGGCCCGGCGAAAAAAATCTGTATTAAGATTGCTGGACACCCTCGCCAGCCAACAGCACACATCCATAGAAAACGCCGCATCAGAAACCACCCTCGATACGGCGCTCGCGGAAGCCCGGCGTGTTGCCCATACCGGCAGCCGGATCTTCGTGATCAGTGATTTTCTTGGCATCTCGGATAGCACCCCGGCATTGCTCGGCGCCTTGGCTCGCCACAACAGTGTCAGCGCATTACGAGTTGTTGACCCCCTGGAGCTTGAACTGCCCCAAAGTGGTCGCTTTGCGGTTGCCGGTGCGGAAGGACCGGTCTGGTTTGATGCATCCAATAGCAACTTTCAGCAGGCCTGGCGTGAAAAGATCACTCACCACGAGGCCAGGCTTGAAGAGTGCTTTCGGCTATCTGGCGTATGGGCATCCAAAGTTTCAACCCATGAATCACCTGCGGTGAGCCTTAAATCCATACTCGGGCCGGGAGGGAGAATCGGATGACGCCCGACGATCCCCTGAGCCAACTGCGAGATATTCACCTGCCAATAACCGGCGGCTTCTGGCCACCGGCGCCCGGTTGGTGGATTCTTGGCGTTCTCCTGCTTATTGTTGTGGCAGCTTTGATCTGGGCGGTCATTCGCCGCCACCGCCGAAACCGCTGGCTGAGGCTTGCAAAGGCCGAACTGGCTCTTCTGGAGCAAGCGGCCGTTAAAGAGCCGCAGTGGTTCACAGAACTCAATGCACTGCTCAAGCGCGTGGCGCGGGCCCGTTATCCGGCCGAAAACCCTGAAGCCCAAACAGGCGAGCAATGGGCGGAATGCCTGATCCGCCACCTCCCTGAAGGACGAATAGCCCAGCGCCCTGTTGTCGATGCTCTGATAAACAGTGCCTGGCAACCGGAGCCGACCGCCGAACCCGCACAGGCTCTGGAATTCGCCCATACTTGGCTGGAGGCGCAAAAATGCTGAGCCTCACCTACCCCTGGGTACTGCTACTGGTTCTTGTGCCCCTGCTGTTGCAATGGAAGAAACCCGCCACCCACACAGTGGACGCCCCGGTTTTCCCCGTTGGCCACTGGCTCTCGGAGTTGCCGGGGGTTACTCGACAGGGCAATGGCGTGCCCCGCTGGCAAACCCTGGTGCTGTTTCTGGCCTGGGCACTGCTGGTGTTGGCACTGGCACGGCCGCAGCATGTCGGTGAACAGGTTCAGATGCCCGTGTCCGGGCGCGACCTTATGCTGGTGGTGGACATTTCCCCCAGCATGGAAGAGCAGGACATGATCATTCAGGGCCGCAGCATCAACCGCTTACAGGCCGTTAAAAGAGTGCTGAACGACTTTATTGCCCGCCGTGAAGGAGACAGGCTGGGCCTGATACTGTTTGGCACCGAGCCCTATGTTCAGGCGCCTTTGACCTTTGATCTGGAAACCCTCGAAACACTGTTACAGGAAGCCGGCATCGGCATGGCCGGGCGCGCAACCGCCATTGGCGATGCCGTGGGCCTGGCTACCAAGCGCCTCAGAGAGCGCCCTCAACAACAAAGAGTGGTGGTACTGCTTACCGATGGCGCCAATACAGCCGGCCAAATCACACCCGACAAAGCCACGGAAATAGCAGCGGCAGCGGGTGTTCGCCTCTATACAATCGGCATTGGTGCCGAGTCAATGATCCGGCGCGGCTTGCTTGGCTCCCGCCGGGTAAACCCTTCAAGAGATCTGGACGAAGGTCTGCTAACGCGCATGGCACAGCAGACCGGTGGCGAATACTTTCGCGCCCGCAGCCTGCCCGAGCTGGAATTGATTTACGAAACCATCAACCAGCTTGAACCCATTGAACTGGATGGCAAAACCTACCGCCCGGTTACCGATCTCTTTTTCTGGCCTGCGGGCATGGCGGTCGTTCTCTGGCTAGGCCTCCTTATGTTCAGACGAATCAGGACCTGGCAGGGCAATGCCCGGCAGGCTGCGGAAGGAGATGCGACCCATGGCTGACTTCCACTTCATCCGCCCTCTCTGGCTTCTGCTGCTACTCCTTGCGCCTTTTTTGTACATTGTTTTGGCGCGCCGGAGCTCCGGCGACAGTGGCTGGTCAGGCCTGATCCCCGAGCAGCTTTTGGCCCCGGTTATCCGGCGTTATGGCGGAGCTGAAGGCAAAGGAAAATCAAAGCTCCTGCCAGCAATCAGCGCACTGGTTATCCTCGCTATTGCCCTCGCCGGGCCAGCCTGGCGTGAGGCACCGACACCCCTGAAAAAGCCGGGGGACAGCCTGGTGATTGTGCTCGACTTATCGCTGTCCATGCTGGCCACCGATCTGGAACCGGACCGCCTAACCCGGGCAAAGCGCAAAATCCGCGACATACTCGCCGTTCGGGAAGGCAGTCTCACCGGGCTGATTGTGTACTCCGGCGATGCTCACGTTGTCACGCCTCTCACCGACGACATCAACACAGTCACTGGCATGCTCAACGTACTCAATCCTGTGATCATGCCGGTTCAGGGCAACCGTTCGGATCTTGCAGTTGCCAGAGCCCGCGCACTTTTGGAACAAGGTGCTCCGGGCATGGGTCGCATTCTGTTGATTACCGATGAGGTTCCAGATCGCTACCGCGAGCCTATCCGCACTGCGCTAAAGGGCAGTGACTATACCCTCAGCACGCTGGCCGCCGGCACCCGCGATGGCGGCCCCATCCCGCTTGCAAGGCGGGGGTTTATCCGCGATAACGGCAGCATCGTCATAACTCGCACCGACCCGGACATGCTCGCGGAACTCGCCCGAAACAATGGTGGTAGCAGCCATGAAATGACGTTGGATGACACCGACATAGCAGCCCTGAATCTCAGCCCTGCGGAATCCGACGAGTGGCAAGACTCCACCACCGGGCTCACAGTAAACCGCTGGCAAGACGACGGATACTGGCTGCTGTGGCTGGCCTTACCATTGTTATTACTGGGCTGGCGCCGCGGCGCTTTTACCGCCATAGCACTGATTGTCCTGCCCGCTCTGCCACAACCAGCTCAAGCCATGGATTGGGGCAGCCTGTGGCAGCGTGAAGATCAAAGGGCCGCGGAATTGATACGGGAAGATCCAGCTGCAGCGGCCA
>Ga0209075_1000912_pt1 | contig 28534 bp, 30 predicted proteins | sample Stecom2011_FD_187523 | JGI IMG/M metagenome (GOLD analysis project Ga0209075, IMG submission 187523) | Agricultural soil microbial communities from Utah to study Nitrogen management - Steer compost 2011 (SPAdes) (version 2) | ecosystem: Environmental > Terrestrial > Soil > Agricultural land...
AACCCTAGAGGCGGTGGGATTAAACCTGTCGGTGGGGCGGCAATGCGTTTTACTCAGTCGAGATGGCCGTCGAGTCGAAGCCGAGGTGGTGGGGTTTTCTGGCTCTAGTGTGTTTTTAATGCCGGTTAAACGGGTTGAAGGGCTCGAGCCTGGGGCGCGCGTGGTACCGCTGGCGCACAGCTCGGCCATGCGCGTTGGTTTACAGACACTGGGGCGTGTCATCAACGGTTTGGGGCAGCCGCTCGATGGTAAAGGCCCTTTGCAAGGCGGCGACTTTCTTGATGTGACCCCAAAGGACATAAACCCCCTTAATCGCCATCCCATTCACGAGCCTTTGGATGTCGGTATACGCGCCATTAACGGCTTGATTACAGTGGGCCGTGGGCAGCGTATGGGGCTATTTGCCGGCAGTGGTGTGGGCAAAAGTGTGCTGCTCGGAATGATGACCAAATACACCACCGCCGATGTGGTGATAGTCGGCTTGGTGGGCGAGCGCGGCCGCGAGGTCAAAGAGTTTATCGACCACATTCTTGGCCCGGAGGGAATGGCCCGTGCCGTGGTGGTGGCATCGCCCGCCGACGATGCGCCCTTGATGCGCCTGCGCGCTGCGCAACTTTGCAGCCGTATTGCCGAGTATTACCGCGACCAAGGGCTTAATGTCTTACTGCTGATGGATTCATTGACACGCTTTGCCCAAGCGCAGCGTGAGATATCCTTGGCGATTGGCGAGCCGCCGGCCACCAAAGGCTACCCGCCGTCGGTGTTTGCGCGCATCCCCGAGCTGGTCGAGCGGGCCGGCAATGCCGCCGAGGGAGAGGGCTCTATTACCGCCTTTTACACCGTATTAACCGAGGGCGATGACTTGCAAGACCCGATCGCCGATGCCGCGCGGGCTATATTGGATGGTCATATTGTGCTCTCGCGCCAGCTGGCCGAAGAGGGCGTTTATCCCGCCATCGACATCGAGGCCTCTATCAGCCGTGCCATGCCCCAGATAGTGTCGGCCAATCACTTAAGTCAGATGCAAAAATTTAAACAGCTGTTGGCGCGCTATGAGCAAAACCGTGATTTAGTCGCCATCGGTGCCTACACCGCAGGCTCAGACCCTCAAACCGATGAGGCGATTGCCAAGTTTCCTCAGCTGCGTCAGTTTATCCAGCAGTCTTTAACCGAGGCGGTCAGTTTAACCGAATCCCATAAGGGGCTAAATCAAGTGCTGCAAAGCAGTCCTGCCGCTAGCCGTAAAAGTCCACTGGCGGCCGAGCACGGCCGGGCCGATGGGGCGTAAATGGCCAAGCAACGCTCCGAGCGGCTTAAAGTGGTGCTTAGAGTCGCTGAGCATCGCGAGCGCGAGGCCGCCGGATACCTCGCCCAATACCAACAGCAGCTGGCCGCCGAGCAAGCCCAGTGGCAGCAGTTAAACGCCTACCGAGACACTTATATGCTCGAGTATGGCGACCTTAACGCGCGCCACAACAGCGCCGATATGATCCGCTATAGCGACTTTATCCGGCGTTTAGCCAGCGCCATTGACGAGCAAGCGGGCAAAGTCGAAAGCGCCCGCGAGCAGTGCGATAAAGTGCTTCAGTTTTGGCAGCAGCGGCGCCACAAGCGCAAGTCTTTAGAATCCCTGATTCAGCGTTTAAGCGCCAGCGAGAACCTCGAGCTTGAGCGCAAGCTGCAAAAAGAGCTGGATGAGCTGGCCAGCCTCAACCGCCAAAGTCCTCCTTACGGCTAAACCTGTTAGCCGTGCTATGGTTAACCGAGAAAATAGTCTATTCTCTATACTGCTGAAGGTAGCCAATAGGATGGCTAAAGCGGCTTAAAGCGCGATCTTCAGCCAATTAAAGCTCAGGTAACAGGTACACAGGAGAGGCCAGCTATGACAGTCACGTCGACAGTGAGCGGTGACGGTAAGCAACTGACCATCGTGATCGATGGGCGCTTTGATTTTAGTGCCCATCAGGATTTTCGCAGCAGTTACGAGTCGCTAGAAACAAAGCCCGAGCGTTTCATCATCGATATGACAGATACCGCTTATTTGGACAGCTCGGCCCTTGGTATGTTGTTATTGTTGCGCGATTACGCCGGTGGCGATGCCGCACAAATTACCCTTAAAAACGCCAGTAGCGATGTCAAACGCATACTCAGCATATCCAACTTTGAACAATTGTTTCACATCGAATAAGCAATGCACTCGAGCAAAGATGAGCGCTTGATAACCGTTTTGGTGGCCGACGATAACGCCACTGACCGCGCTATTTTACAAGCCATTTTACGGCAACAAGGCCACCGCGTATTGATCGCCGAAGATGGCCAGCAAGCCGTGGATTGTTTTCGCGCGCAGCGGCCCGACATCGTTTTGTTGGACGTATTAATGCCCAAGCTCGACGGTGTTGATGCGGCGCGTCAAATCAAAGTGCTGGCCGGCGAGGAGCTGGTGCCCATCTTGTTTCTTACCTCTCTAACCGACACAGACTCCTTGGTGAAATGCCTGGCCGCCGGTGGCGATGATTTTTTATCAAAGCCCTACAATGCGGTTATTTTGCAGGCTAAGATTCGCTCGTTTTTTCGGATGCGCACCATGCAGCGCACCATGCTCGAGCAGCGCGACCAAATCGCCCAGCACAACGAACACTTTATGCAAGAGCAAATAGTTGCCAAGCAAGTGTTTGATAACATCACCAGCGGCGGCGATATGGACGCCGAACACTTGCGTTATTATTTGTCTCCGTTAACGGTGTTTAATGGCGATGTTATGGTGGCCTCGACCACTCCGGCCGGTAACTTAATGGTGATGTTAGGGGATTTTACCGGCCACGGTTTACCCGCTGCTATTGGTGCTATGCCCCTTGCCACCACATTTTACGGCATGGTGGATAAAGGCTTTTCTATGACCGATATCCTCGCCGAAATTAATGGCAAATTAAAAAGTATTTTACCCGTGGGCCTTTTTTGTTGTGCCACCATCGTCGAGATGAACTTTCGTAAAAACAACCTGCGTATTTGGAACGGTGGCTTGCCGGCGGCCTACGTTTACCGCAATAACGGTACGGTTGAGCAGGTTAAATCCACCCATTTGCCACTTGGGGTGTTAAACAACAAAAAGTTTAACGCCAATGCAACACTGATCAATATGGAACATGGCGAGCGTTTGTATTTGTGGTCCGATGGCATTCACGAGGCGCGCAATCACGCCGGTGAAATGTTTGGCGAGGCGCGCTTGCTGGCTGCCTTCGATAAAAATAAAAACGCCGCCACGCTGTTTGATGAGTTGCTGCAAAGCGTAAAAACGTTTGTGGGCAGCAGCCAAAAAAGCGACGATTTATCATTGATAGAGCTATTGATGGCGCCGCCCAGCTCGGCCTACGTAACCCCCGGCACCGAGCAAGCGCTGTCTCAATCACAACTGGCCGAGTGGAGCTTGAGCTTTGTGGTAAAACCCTCCAGCTTTGCTATGTTTGACCCACTGCCTTTATTGCTCAGTGTGTTGCTTGAGGTACCAGGGCTGCGCAACCACAGCGGCACTTTATACACCATTATTTCCGAGCTTTACAGCAACGCCCTCGAGCACGGGGTGCTCGGCTTGGATTCGTCGATCAAAGACGACCCCGAAGGCTTTGAGTATTACTACCAATTGCGCCGCGAGCGGGCCCAGGCCATACGCGAGGGCTACGTCGAGATAAAGCTCGCCCATAAAACCCACACCGAGGGCGGCTCACTCGAGATCATTGTCTCTGACAGTGGCAATGGCTTTGTTTTGGGCGAGCGCATCAAACACAACGACACCGACTACTGCGGTCGCGGCTTAAAATTGGTTGCGGCGCTGTGCGATACGCTTGAGGTTCGCGGTGCCGGTAATGTTGTCGCGGCCACTTACCGTTGGCACACGGATGATTAAAAACAACCGCGTCTGCAATCAACACCCGCGAGGCAAACAACCTTTATGAGCGAGCAGCCTTTAATTGACCACACTGTGTTGGCGTCTTTAAAAACCATAATGGGCCGTGATTTCTCACAGCTGATTGATACCTACCTGAAAGACTCCGAGCTTTGTTTATGCCATATGCAAAAAGCATTGGCCAGCGGCAACAGCGAGGCGTTGCGCCGTGCCGCTCACAGTTTTAAAGGCAGTTGCAGTAATATCGGCGCGACCAGCTTAGTGGCCCACAGCCAGCACATAGAGCAGGCGGCGGCGAGCGATTATCTGGTGGGCCTCGAAACGGTTTTAATCACCCTTAAAAGTAACTTTGGGCAGGTCCGCCAGCAATTGGCAGTTTATTTGTAACTAATGGCAAACCCAGGGGTGCTGTGCCGCTGCGGCCCACGAGAACGTCTTTATCCCACCGTAATCCCTGCTAAACACCGGCTTGGCACTGTGCTTGCTATCTATCTCCTGTAGCAACTATTTTGTTCGCAAGCGGCAAATGCTTGCCGCCCATGATCTACAGGAGCACTCATGGCCACGAATGAAGCGTCACCCCTTAATATGTTATTGCGACCGCAAAGCGCGGCGCCGAGCAGCCAAGCTCGTGCCCAGGTCGGTCGCGATGCACCGCCGTTCAGCCAATCGTTGGACAGCGCCTACCAAAGCCAGCGCACCGAAGCCCGTGAGCGGCCGGCGGATCGGGGCAATGACAAACCCTCGTTAAACACAAATAACGAGCGACAGTTAGAGCAGCACCGCAGCCGCGCAAAACAGCGCAACGATGCACTTGCCGATGCGCGTCACAACAGCCGGCAAGCGCAAGATCGGCTAACCGCGCGGCAAAAAGAAACCCTTAACCGCTTAGAGCCGGTGCAACGCAAGGCGGTTAAAGCGCTCCCGCCAGAACAGCAGGCACAGGTGCTGGATGACATAGCTGAGCGAGCAGAGAGTGGCTTGGGGGCCGAGTCTTTATCCGCCATCCTCGAGCAGCTCGACCCCCAGTGGCAGGAACAACTGCTGGCGCTGATGCAATCACTGGCCGATCAGGCCAGCGCGGGCGCCGATGTTGACGCTTTACAAGAGCAAATCGATCTTGCCCTTGAGGCGGAGCAAATCCCCCCTGAGTTGGCCGCCTGGCTGGCTAACCAGATGACAAGCAGCGCGCACACGCCACACCCAGCGGCCGATGCTTTGGCGGGCCGGCTCGAGGCTCTACAGACAACCCTTAGACAGGCCTTTGGCGAGGTAAAGGCACAGACAACCGCCGCGGTTAACGCCAAAGACGCCGACGGCAATTTAAATTTAACCGAGCAAGGAAAAACCCCACTGAACAATGGCCAGGCCAGCTTTGGCAAAACGTTATTGCAGGGTCTGGGCGAGCAGCGCGAGCAGGGCGCTTTACTCGAGACCGCCAAGCTGCATAACTTACTGGCCGGCCGCGGTGAATCCAGCGAGCGCAGCACAGCCGGCAGCATTACCGCCCTAATCGAATCGCTGGGGCTGAGCAACCGCGCCTTAACCACCGCCACAAACACGCGGGTAGCCGCCCAAGTGCTGCCGGGGTTTAATCAAAGTGGCTGGGGTGATGCCGTGGGCCAAAAAGTGCTCTGGATGGCGCGGCAGAATATAACCAGTGCCGATCTGCGCCTAGACCCACCGGATTTAGGCACGATTCATGTGCGCGTGAGCATCCAAAACGATCAGGCCCAGATAAGCTTTAGCAGCGCTCAGCCTGTGGTTCGCGAAGCGCTCGATCAGCACTCGGCAAGGTTGCGCGAGATGCTGGCCGAGCAGGGCATGACTCAGGTTGATGTGGATGTCTCAGATCAGCGCTCATTTGCCGAGTCGGACTCCCGCGCCGGTGATCAGCAGCACTCTCGAGGTGGTAATGGCTCGTCCAGCAACGATAACGCTGAGGCCGAGCAGCAAGAGGCACCAATCAGCATCACGCGCCTTAGCAGAATGTCGATTATCGATCACTACGCTTAACGCCTTACACCCTTCAGAAACGGCAATTCAATCGCAAGGCGGGCAAGGTCAGCGCCGCTGTTGCGATTGGAGCGCTTAGTCAGCTCCCAGCTTTTAGTGCCTTTTGGCCGTCGTATCCGTATCAATTAGGTGTTGCTGCCCTGTGAGTCGGGCTATCCTGTCTTGCATGGCACAGCTATTGCTCGTAGCCTTATATAACAATGCAAATGACGGATATTTGACATGGCAGAAGACGAGCTCGAAACCCCTGAAGAAGATGCTGAAAACACCGCATCGGGGCGTAATAAAATTAAATGGATTGTTATCGCGCTGTTGGTGTTTTTACTGGCGGCGCTGTCAGTGGCCGCGACCTTATGGGTGTTATCCGACGCCGGCAGTGACGCCGAGTCCGGTGACAAGCGTGCTACCGAACCGGCCAGCCGAGAGGTGGCAATATACTTTCCTTTAAAACCAGAGTTTATTACCAGCTTTGAGGTGCGCGGCCGACAGCGTTATTTGCAGGTTGAGATCAGCTTAATGCTGCGCGATAACAGCGCGGTAAAAGACATCGAGCTGCACATGCCAGCGATCCGCAACGCCTTGGTTATTTTACTTCGCGGGCAGTACTATCCAGAGCTGCAAACCCCCGAGGGTAAAGAACTACTGCGCCAACAAGCGTTAAACACAGTGCGTGAGGTGTTACAGACCGAGATCGGAAAACCGGTCATAGAGCAGGTGTTGTTCACCAACCTAGTACTGCAATAAGAGGCGAGCCCAAGTGCAAGATTTACTGACACAAGACGAGATTGATGCGCTGTTGCACGGCGTCGATGAAGGCGATATCGATACCGAAGGCGATTTAGAGCCAGGCGCAGTACGTTCTTACGATCTGACCAGTCAAGATCGCATCGTCCGTGGGCGAATGCCAACCCTCGAGATGATCAACGAGCGCTTTGCGCGCTACACCCGCATCAGCATGTTTAACATGTTAAGACGCCCTGCGGATGTTTCCGTCGGTGGCATTCAAATACAAAAATTTGGCGAATACGTGCACACACTGTACGTGCCCACCAGCTTAAATATGGTGAAGTTTCGTCCGCTGCGCGGTACCGCTTTGGTTATTCTCGATGCCCGTTTGGTGTTTAAGCTGGTGGATAACTTTTTTGGCGGCGACGGCCGCCATGCCAAGATCGAAGGGCGCGAGTTTACCCCGACCGAGCTGCGTGTTGTGCAAATGGTATTAAACCAACTGTTTGTCGATTTAGGCGAGGCTTGGAAAGCCGTTTTACCCATTGACTTTGAGTACATTAACTCCGAGGTTAATCCGTCTTTGGCCAATATTGTAAGCCCCAGCGAGGTGGTGGTGGTAAGCACCTTTCATATCGAGCTCGATGGCGGTGGCGGCGAGCTGCACATCACCATTCCATACTCCATGATCGAGCCCATCCGCGAGGTGCTGGACGCCGGCTTGCAAAGCGACTCGGACGAGCAAGACGATCGCTGGGTCAAAGCGTTGCGCGAGGATGTGTTGTCGGCCAAGGTCGAGCTGGAGTGCGAGGTGGTTAACCGCGAGATCACCTTGCGCGATATTGTCGATCTCGATGTTGGCGACATCATCCCCATCGAGCTTCCTGGGCATCACGTGCTTACCGCCAATGGCGTGCCTGTATTTCGCACCCAGTTAGGTCAACATAAAGGCAATCTTGCGTTAAAAGTTAAAGAGTTTATCGATCACAGCAGCGCGCACAATATCAGTGTCGCCGAAGGAGTTCCCCATGGCAAACGATGATGAAACAGTTGGTGGTGAAGAGCTTGACCAACAGGCGATGGCCGATGAGTGGGCCGCCGCAATGGAAGAGCAGCAAGCGGTTGACGAGCCAGAGTCTAGCGACGATAGCGCACTGTCGCTGGACGAGCTACAAAGCGAAAGCAGCCCCCGCGAGCTAGGGCCAGAGTTAGATCTGATTTTGGATATTCCGGTCACCATCTCTATGGAGGTGGGCAGCAGTGCAATAACCATTCGTAACTTATTGCAATTAAACCAGGGCTCGGTGATTGAGCTCGACCGGCTGGCCGGCGAGCCACTGGACGTTAAAGTCAATGGCACATTGATCGCCCACGGCGAAGTGGTGGTGGTGAATGAGAAGTTTGGCATTCGTATGACCGATGTGATCAGCCCCTCCGAACGCATTAAAAAGTTACGCTGATATGAGGCCGCTATTTGCGCTAAGCGCCGCTGCCAGCTCGCTGTTAACCGCGCCGGCTTGGGCCCAAGAGGTCGCCGCCAAAACGGGCAGTGCCGTCGTTAGTAACGCCACAGTGAGCCCCGTTGGTGCCGGCACTTTAGTGTCAGTACTGCTGGCGTTGTTGGGTATTATCGCCTTGATACTAGGCTTGGCCTGGTTTGCTAAGCGCGCCGGCGCCAGTGGTTGGTCGCGCTCTGGCGATATGAAAGTGGTGGCGAGTTTAGCCTTGGGCACGCGCGAGCGATTGCTTCTTGTCGATATTGCCAACACGCAAATTCTGCTGGGGGTCACGGCGCAAAACATCAATACACTGCACGTGTTTGAGCAACCAGTGATCAGTAGCGATAACGCCAACCGCTCGGACTTTAGTCAAAAACTGCTGAACATCATGAAGGGTCAAAGCGCCGAGGCGAAAACCAACGCCGAGCCACCGCCCGCTGAACACAACCCCCAAACCGAGCCTAACCATGAACGTCAGTGAGCCATCAAAGGTTTTTTTTAGCGCAAACAATAAGCGCCGCTTACAGTTTTTTTGTTTATTGTTACTAGCGCTGTGCCTGAGCTTTAAGCTGCAGGCACAAGAGGCCGAAACCCTTGAGCCCAGCGCGACACAAAACGTGGATATTGCCGCAAGTGCGCTGCCAGCGATTCCGGGTTTGCCCGCGTTTACCGTAGTCACTCAGCCCGATGGCAGCGAGGAGTATTCGGTCACCTTGCAGATACTCGGCATTATGACGTTACTGACGTTTCTGCCGGCACTGCTGATGATGGTGACCTCCTTTACGCGCATTATTATTGTCTTTGCAATTTTACGCCAAGCGCTTGGTTTACAGCAGTCGCCATCAAACCAAATCTTGATTGGGTTGGCTTTATTTTTAACCTTGTTTGTTATGAAACCGGTGTTCGAGCAGGTTAACGCCGAGGCATTACAGCCCTATATTAACGGTCAAGTTAATGCCCAGCAGGCGCTGGCATCGGCCGCGGCGCCGTTTCATGGTTTTATGTTGGCGCAAACCCGCGAGAGCGACATCGCCTTATTTGTTGGCATCGCCGGCAATGAGCCCATCGCCACACCAGAGGACACACCCTTTTCAATCTTGGTGCCGGCGTTTGTTACCAGCGAGCTAAAAACCGCGTTTCAAATTGGGTTTATTATTTTTATCCCCTTTTTGGTTATTGATATAGTCGTTGCCAGTGTCCTGATGGCGATGGGGATGATGATGTTGTCACCGTTAATCGTCTCGTTACCGTTTAAAATTATGCTGTTTGTCTTGGTTGATGGCTGGGCCATGATCATTGGCACCTTGGCGGCAAGTTTTGGCATGTAAGGAACCTCTATGACACCCGAGATAGCGCTCAGTTTATTTGCCGATGGTTTGTACTTAACCATTTTAATGGTGTTGGTCATTGTCGGGCCCAGTTTAATGGTGGGGTTAGTGGTGAGTATGTTTCAGGCGGCGACACAAATTAACGAGCAAACTCTCAGTTTTTTACCGCGACTTATTGTTATGTTGATTACCATAATGGTGGCGGGACCTTGGATGGTGATACGTTTAAGCGATTTGTTTAACCGACTTTTTAATGCCATCCCGCAACTGATAGGCTAGGGCGATGGAGCCACTGCTATTAAGCGAGACAGCGCTGTACGATTTTTTAGGCCAATACCTGTGGCCTTTTATTCGTATTGGTGCCATGTTTATGGCTGTGCCCATTATTGGCGCGCGCACAGTGCCGGCGCGGGTTCGGATACTGTTGGCGCTGTTGGTCACGTTATTGATAAGCCCACTGTTGCCGGTGGCGCCGGCGGTCGAGTTGCTTAGCGTACCGGCTATGCTGCGCGTGCTGCAAGAGGTCTTAATCGGCTTGGCGCTGGGTTTTAGTTTTCAGGTAGTGCTGCATATTTTTATTTTATCGGGGCAATTAGTGGCCATGAAAATGGGCCTGGGTTTTGCCTCCATGAACGATCCCAGCAACGGCATTTCTGTCACCGTGTTGTCGCAGTTTTATCTGTTGTTATCAACCGTTTTATTTTTGGTGTTTAACGGTCATTTATTAGTGATCGATCTGGTGGTGCGCAGCTTTAACAGCATTGCGGTAGGGGACAGCCTTGGCTTTGAGGCGTTTGCTATGATCGCCAGCATGGGCTCGTGGATGTTCAGTACCGCTTTGGTGTTTGTTTTGCCTTTGTTTACCGCGCTGTTGGTGATCAATATGGCGTTTGGCATTATGAACCGGTCGGCACCACAAATTAACGTTTTCACTGTGGGCTTTCCTATCGCATTGATCTTTGGCCTGATCTTTATGTGGTTGAGTCTGGTGGCGTTTCTACCGTTTTTTAGTTACATATTTGATGCCTCGGCCATTTTTGCCGAGCAACTGTTGAGGCTCCCCTAATGGCAGAAGGCGGTGGCGATAGCAGTCAAGAAAAAACAGAAGAAGCAACCCCGCGGAAACTTGAAAAAGCGCGCGAGGATGGTCAGATACCGCGCTCGCGGGATCTGACCACCACTTTTATTCTGTTGGCCGGCACGATTGGTTTGTACACCTTTGGGCAATCCATCGCCGGCAGCCTTATGGGGTTGGCAAAAAACAACTTCAGCCTCAGCCGAACCGAGGTGTTTGACCCAGCGGCAATGCTGGCGCACTTAGTAAGCTCCTTTGGTGCCGGACTGTTTGCTTTAATCCCTTTGTTTATTGTTCTTTTGATCGCCTCTGTTGTTGGCCCCATTGCCCTGGGTGGCTGGTTGCTAAGCGCCAAAGCGATGGCGCCCAAGTTCAGCCGCATGAACCCAGCGGCTGGTCTTAAGCGGATGTTTGCTTTTAAGGCGTTAGTAGAGTTGTTTAAATCGCTCGGTAAAGTGGCCGCAGTGATGACCGCAGCGGTTATCGCCCTAACATTATGGCAGCAAGATATTTTACAACTGGCCGGTCAAGAGACTCGCTCGGCGGTGGCCGAGTCGTTGCACATCAGCGCTGTGACCACTATTTTGATGGCGGCGGTAACGGTTTTAATTGCGCTGGTGGATGTGCCTTTTCAGATTTTTGATCACAGTAAAAAACTAAAAATGTCACGTCAGGAAATCAAAGACGAGCACAAAGACAGCGAGGGCAAACCCGAGGTTAAAGGCCGTATTCGGCAGTTACAACGCGAGATGGCGCAGCGGCGCATGATGTCTCAAGTGCCCGATGCCGATGTGGTGATTACCAACCCGACCCATTACGCGGTGGCGTTAAAGTACGATCCAGACAATATGGCCACACCTATTATGGTGGCTAAAGGCGGCGATCAGATCGCCTTAAAAATTCGCGAGATTGCCAAAGCCCATAGGGTGGAAATTATCGAGTCGCCGGTGTTGGCGCGCTCGGTTTTTTACACCACCGAGATCGACGAGGCGATCCCCACCGGCTTGTATGTCGCGGTGGCGCAAGTGTTAGCCTACGTTTTTGGCCTGCGCAATTACCGCCGTGGGCGGGGCGAGCGGCCTCAGTACCCACGGGTCGATGTGCCGCGCGATTTGCGTTACGACTGATAAACTCAGATTTTCTCAGCCTTTTAACCTTATTGCCAAAACGGTACGCTTCTTGCGATACCCCCTGTGATATTCATTGGAGCGTCAAAAAACCGTAGATATGGCAATTTCACTAAAACACTTAACCAAAGAGAACGGCAAAAGCGCGCTGCTGCAGCTGCGTGGCATGGGCCATGGCAATCTCGGTATTCCGGTGTTGCTGGTTATGCTGCTGGGCATGATGATCTTGCCGGTGCCGGCTTATATGTTGGACGCTTTTTTCTCTTTTAATATCGCCTTGTCAATCGTGGTATTACTGGTGGGTGTTTACGCTATGCGGCCGCTGGATTTTGCCGCTTTCCCGACCATCTTATTGGTGGCCACTTTAATGCGCTTAGCCCTTAACGTGGCCTCGACTCGGGTTGTACTTTTAAAAGGTCACGAGGGTGGCGACGCCGCCGGTAAAGTGATTCAAGCCTTTGGCGAGGTGGTGATAGGGGGCAACTACGCGGTCGGTTTGGTGGTGTTTTTAATTTTGATGATCATCAACTTTGTGGTGGTGACCAAAGGTGCTGGGCGGATCTCAGAGGTGAGCGCACGTTTTACTCTGGACGCTATGCCCGGTAAACAAATGGCCATCGATGCCGATTTAAACGCGGGGCTGGTGGATCAAGAAGAGGCGCGCCGGCGTCGCGAGGACGTTGCCAGCGAAGCGGATTTTTACGGCGCAATGGACGGTGCCAGTAAATTTGTGCGCGGCGATGCCATTGCCGGTATCCTGATCTTGGCGATCAATATTATCGGCGGCATCGGCATTGGTATGGTGCAACACCATCTGGAGTTTTCCGATGCGCTAGAAAAGTACGTGCTGCTGACCATCGGTGACGGTTTGGTGGCGCAAATACCGTCGCTGTTGTTATCCACCGCCACCGCTATTTTGGTTACCCGGGTCAACACCGCGCAAGATATGCGCGCGCAAGTGCTGAGCCAAATGTTTGACTCTCCTAAAGCGTTATTGGTGGCGGCCATCATCCTGCTGATCATGGGCTCAATCCCCGGTATGCCCCATGTGTCTTTTTTAGGCCTGGCGTTTTTGTGTGGCGGTTTAGCCTATTTTATTAGCTGGCGCAAAAGCCAGCCAGAGGCTGTCAGTGACGATTACATACCCAACAACCAAGCCCGGCGCGCCATGGGTGCGCCAACCGGCGGGCAGGCGCAGATGGCCGAGCCCGCCACCGCCTTACCCCCTGGCGAGCAAACCGTAGAGCTAAACTGGGATGATGTACAGCCGGTGGACATTATCGGCCTAGAAGTGGGTTACCGTTTAATCCCCATGGTGGATAAAACTCAGGGCGGTGCGCTGCTGGGGCGCATTAAAGGAGTGCGCAAAAAGCTGTCGCAAGACATGGGCTTTTTGGTGCCCACTGTCCACATACGCGACAACCTAGAACTGGTGCCCAACGCCTACCGCATTACCTTAATGGGCGTGACAGCGGCCGAGGCCGAAGTGCACCCCGACCGCGAGCTGGCGATCAACCCGGGGCAAGTGTTTGGCGATCTCGACGGTATCAAAACCCAAGATCCGGCTTTTGGCTTGGATGCGATTTGGATTTCCAGCTCGCAAAAAGAGCAAGCGCAAACCCTAGGCTATACCGTAGTAGACGCCAGCACCGTGGTGGCAACCCATCTCAACCAAATACTGCAGCAACACGTGCACGAGCTGTTGGGCCACGAGGACGTGCAAAAACTGCTGGATATGTTGGCTAAGTCCTCGCCCAAGCTGGTAGAGGAGCTGGTGCCAAACACCGTGAGCTTAAACACCCTACTGAAAGTGTTGCAGAACCTGCTGCGTGAAAAAGTCGCCATTCGCGACCTGCGCTCGATCGCCGAAGCGCTGGCAGCAAACCCCAGTAAGAGTCAAGATTCCGCCGCTTTAACCGCGGCGGCACGGGCGGCACTTGGCCGTCAAATCGTCCAGAACATAGTGGGGACGGCGCCTAGCGTGCCGGTTATCACTTTAAGCCCCGAGCTGGAACAGTTATTGCTGAACACCATAGTGCAGGCACAAAAAGCTGGCGCAGATGATGCGGCCTACGTCGAGCCCGCACTGGCCGAAAAACTGCAGCGCTCTTTGCAAGAGGCGGCGCAAAAGCAAGAGGTAAGCGGCAAACCGGCGGTGTTATTGGTGGCGGCTCCACTGCGGCCGATGCTGTCACGCTTTTGTCGTCACAGTTTGCCAGATATGCCGGTATTGGCTTACACAGAGATACCGGATAATAAACAGATTTCGATCGATGCCTCGGTTAACGCCGAGCGTTAAGTGCGAATAGAGGGTCAACCATGCAAGTAAAACGTTTTGTTGCGACAGATATGCGCCGCGCGCTCGAGTTAGTGCGCCAAGAGCTTGGCTCGGACGCTATTATCTTATCCAGCCGGCGAGTGCGTGAGGGCGTTGAGATCTTGACCAGCGCGGCACAGGCCGAGACGCCCAATGTGGTTTCCTTAAGCGGCGCAGGCCCAGCAACGGCTGCCGCAGCACCTGAAAAGTCAGTGTTTGCCAATACCGACGGACCTAAAGCGGCCTTAAGTGCCCGTGAGATTCACGATGAAATTGCCCTGGCCAGCCGTCAGCGATTCGCTCGCCAGCAAGCGGCTGAATCGGCCGATGAATACCTTGGCAGCAACCAGATCGTCAATGCGGGAATCAGCCGCAAACGCACAGAGGCGCCAAGTCAGACAAACCAGCGGAGCGAAACCGCCGCCGAGCGCTATGGCCTGCTAGAGCCTATAGCGCCAACCCGTGCGAGCCGCGATGACGATGAGCTGGGCCAGTTACACGAAGAAATCGCGCAAATGCGCGAGCTGTTAGAGCAACAGTTGGGGCGGCTTGATAGCACGCCCGCCGGGCCCAACAGCGGCCAAGTGGCACGCTTAAGCCGTCGTTTTGGCCGCATGGGCTTTGATCCGGCAGTGTATCAGCCGCTGTTACAGCAGCCGTTTAAAAGCCGCGCTTTAGTAAAAGCGTGGCCCGAGGCCATGGCGCGGCTGGCCAAAGCCGTTCCGGTCATGGAGCAAGATATAACCGCTAACGGCGGTGTGTTTGCCTTAGTGGGTCCCACCGGTGCCGGTAAAACCACCACCATTGCCAAGCTTGCCGCCCGTTACGTGTTGCACCACGGCGCCGATAAAGTCGCGCTGGTCACCACCGACACCTATCGCCTAGCGGGGCACGACCAACTGCGCTCGCTGGCGGCGATTTTGCAAGTACCTGTTAGGGTGGTGGACGATAACAACTCCCTGTCCAGCGTGTTGCGCTCGCTGCGCCGCTGCGATCTGGTGTTGATTGACACCCCTGGGTTGCGCCACGGTGCGCCCGAGCTAAAGCAACAAATGGCGCAGCTGGCCAGCATTGCTAAAATCCAAAACCTATTAGTACTGCCGGCTAACAGTCAGGCGCAAATGCTGCAGGCGTCCCGTCATGCCTACAGTGCGGCTGGCTTAAGCGGCTGTATTTTGACCAAGTTGGATGAAACGGCAAGCTTGGGCGAGGCGGTAAGTTGCGCCATTGGGTCGAACCTGCCAATCGCTTATACTACCGATGGACAAGAGATCCCCGCCGATATCGCGCCAGCCCGAGGGCATCAATTGCTGGCAACGGCGGTACAGCTGGCGCAACACAATCAACAAAACAAGCAAGTGCAAAGCTAAGCGCTGCTGCATTTGCCCCAAGTCGGCCGCGTTACTGGCAGGCTTAAGCTTATAAACAGAGATCAAATATCATGAACCAAGGTCGCCCAGTTCAAGTAATCGCGGTCAGTGGTGGCAAAGGCGGTGTCGGAAAGAGCAATATTTCGGTCAACCTTAGCCTTGCTTTAGCTCAACTGCGTCGGCGTGTGGTGCTAATGGATGCCGATCTAGGGCTGGCCAATATTGATGTTTTGCTGGGCATTACCCCAAGCTCCACATTGGCCGATGTGCTGGCCGGCAGCCACAGTTTAGAGGAGGTGCTGGTCAACGGCCCAGGCGGTATCAAAATAGTCCCGGCGGCCTCTGGGGTGCAGCGCATGGCGCACTTAAGCGAGGCCGAGCACGCGGGCTTAATCACCGCTTTTAGTGAATTAAGCCATCAAATCGATATACTGATCGTTGACACCGCCGCCGGTATTGCCGACTCGGTGGTGAGCTTTGCTCGGGCTGCCAATGAGGTGTTAGTGGTGGTGTGTGACGAGCCATCGTCCATCACCGATGCCTACGCCCTGATCAAACTGCTCAATAAAGAGCACGCCGTACAGCGTTTTCGGGTGGTGGCCAACATGACCCGCAGCGCCTCTGAGGGGCAGCAGTTATTTAACAAACTCAGCGGGGTGTGTGAGCGTTTTCTAGAGGTAGCGCTGCAGTATGAAGGGCAAATACCTTTTGATGAGTCGGTGCGCAAAGCGGTACAGCGCCAACAAGCGGTGCTCGAGTATGCACCTCACTCAAAAGTGGCTAAAGCCATACGAGAGTTAGCCGAGCGGGTGGACAACTGGCCTTTACCGGCCGGTCCCAACGGGCGCTTGGAGTTTTTTGTCGAGCGCCTGTTGCAGGTAACAGCCCCGGAGTATTAATCCATGAACGCAGTAAGCGGGTTAGCTATGTACACGGAGACTAAAAAGCAGGGCAGTGAGATTCGGGTAGAGGATCACGCCGATCTGGTAAAACGTATTGCCTATCATATGATGGCGCGAATGCCGGCCAGTGTGCAGCTGGATGACTTGATCCAAGCGGGCATGATTGGCTTATTAGAGGCGGCCAGAAAATACGATAGCAGTAAGGGCGCCAGCTTTGAGACCTACGCCGGCATCCGCATTCGCGGTGCCATCGTCGATGAGATGCGCCGTGGCGATTGGGCGCCGCGCTCGGTGCACCGCAACAGTCGCCGTGTCGCCGAGGCTATAAACCGACTCGAGGGGCGCGAGGGACGCGACCCAGACGATGCCGAAATTGCCGCAGAGCTGGGGGTCGATCTCAACGAGTACCACAGTATGCTGAACGACACCAACGCCAGCCGGCTGTTCAGCTACGAAGAAACCTTTGACGACGACGCCAGCGCCTCGGATATCGCCATGGCCAGTGAGTTTGCCAACCCGCTGGAAACTTTTACCTCCTCCAGCCTCAAGCAATCGCTGGCGCAGGCGATAACCCAATTACCGGAGCGAGAGAAAATGGTGTTGGCTCTGTATTATGATCAAGAGCTAAACCTTAAAGAGATTGGTCGCATTTTAGGCGTTAGCGAGTCTCGGGTGAGTCAGATACACTCCCAAGCTGCCGCGCGTTTGCGTGTAAGATTGTCGGACTGGGGCCGAACTGATTGACCAACGGGTAAATACCCAGTAATTTCTCGGCTCGCTGATTCTTGGCGTTGCCGTTTGGGTAATAGCGCCAGAGTATCTTGTCGGCGTGCCATCGAATTTGAGTAAACACACTCCCGCGCGGGTAGACGGAGGATGCATTGGATAAAAACATGAAGATTCTCATTGTCGATGACTTTTCGACAATGCGACGGATCATTAAAAACCTGTTGCGTGATTTAGGTTTCGCCAACACCCACGAGGCTGACGATGGTGTTACCGCACTGCCGATGCTAAAAAGCGGTGGTTTTGACTTTTTAATCACCGACTGGAACATGCCAGGAATGAGCGGAATCGAGCTGTTACGCACTGTGCGCAGCGATGACAAGCTCGGTTCTTTGCCGGTTCTTATGGTGACGGCCGAGGCCAAGCGCGACCAAATTGTCGAGGCCGCCCAGGCTGGCGTTAGCGGTTACGTGGTAAAGCCGTTTACGGCTGCCGCCTTGAAAGAAAAGATCGAAAAAATCTTCGAGCGTGTCGGTTAGTTCTGTGGCCGTTACGAGATAAACCATTAAGGCTCAGTGATGACTTCTGATACGCAAGAAAAAGACAATAAGATTTTTGTCAAAGAGATCAAAGAAAGTGCTTCTTTGCTGGTTGAAAAACTGCAAGGAAACGATTACGACGAAGCCTCTCGTTTAATCGAATCAATCACCGAGGCGCGCAATCAGCACCTATACCAATCTGTCGGTCGTCTTACCCGTGGGTTGCACAACGCCATTGTCAATTTTAACGTCGAAGGCGATCTAAACGGCGAGCCGCCCTCCATTGAAACCTCCGAAATCCGAGACGCTTCAAACCGTTTAAAATACGTTATCGAGCTGACCCAAAAAGCGGCCGATAAAACCATGGACATGGTTGAGGAAGCGGCACCGATTGCCATGAGCTTGGGGCAAGAAGCAAGGTCCTTGCGGCTGGAGTGGGCGCGCTTAAAAGACGGCGACATGAACGCCGAAGAGTTTCGCACCTTGTACTCGCGCATGGACGATTTTTTTGGCCAAATGAGCTCGGGCGCAGAACTGCTTGGGCGTAACTTGCAAGATATTATTCTCGAGCAGGGTTTCCAAGATTTAACCGGTCAAGTACTCAAACGAGTGATGGGTTTAATCACCGATGTCGAGCAAGACTTAGTCAGCTTAGTGCGCATTGCTGGGCAAGTAGAAGAGATTACAGGTTTACAGGTCGAGGCCGATAGCGAGGGTAGGGCCCGAGTTATCGATCGTGCCAGCGGTGAAGGTCCACAGATAGACAGCAATAAAAACGACGTTGTGTCCAGTCAAGATGATGTGGATGATTTACTTTCTAGTCTCGGCTTTTGAGGGGTTCGTAAATGGGGTTTGGTGATGACGAAGAAATTCTCCAAGACTTTTTAGTCGAAGCAGGAGAAATACTTGAAAACCTCTCTGAACAATTGGTTCAGCTTGAGCGTCAGCCTAACGATGCCGAGCTTCTCAATGCTATTTTTCGTGGTTTTCATACGGTTAAAGGTGGCGCCGGTTTTTTACAACTGACCGAGATGGTCGAGTGCTGCCACGTTACCGAAAATTTATTTGATATTCTTCGCAACGGTAAACGCACCGTAACCCCAGAATTAATGGATGTGGTGCTCGAGGTGCTGGATGTTATTAACCAACAGTTCGAGCAGGTCTCTCAAGGGCAGCCATTAAGCGCACCCGAGCCCGAGATAATGGCCACCCTAGAGCGCTTGGTGGCGTGCGAGGATTTAACCGCGCCTGCGGATGAAACTACCCTGCAAAGCCCTACAGTCGATAAAATTCGCGGCAGCAATGACATCACCGACGACGAATTTGAAACCCTGCTAGGGGCGTTAAACGGCGACTCTACCCAGGGCTCGGCAAACCCCGATGACAACAGTGGCACATCGACTGACGAGATCAGCGAGGCCGAGTTCGATGCACTGCTCGATCAGCTGCACGGCAAAGGCCAAGCGCCGAGTGCCGCGCCAACTTCGGGCAGTGCCTCTGACAGCATCAGCGACGATGAGTTTGAAGCGTTGCTGGATGAGCTGCACGGCAAAGGTAAAGCGCCGAGTGTGTCCTCGGCCAGCAACACGCCGCCGGCCTCCGACACACCCGCCTCGGGCGATGAAATATCGGACGATGAATTTGAAGCCCTTTTGGATCAACTGCACGGCAAAGGCAAGGCCCCCTCGATGGCGGCTGATAAAACACCCAGCACACCCGCAGAGCCGCCAGCGCCTCAAGTGCCGGCTGAGCCCGAGCCTGCAAAAGCCCCTCAAAGCTCAGCCGCCCAAGCGCCCAGCTCGGACGGCGGCGGTGGCGCGCGCGCGGCACCGCAACCTGCCACTAAGCCACAACGGCAAGAGTCCAGTGCTAAAAACGCTCCCCAAGGGGAAACCACAGTCCGGGTGGATACCCAGCGCCTAGACGAGATCATGAACATGGTGGGCGAGCTGGTATTGGTTCGTAACCGTCTGGTTCGTCTTGGTGATAACGCGCAGGATGAGCCTTTAAGTAAAGCGGTGGCCAACCTCGATGTGGTCACCGCCGATTTACAGTCGGCGGTAATGAAAACCCGCATGCAACCTATTAAGAAAGTGTTTGGTCGCTTTCCGCGGGTGGTGCGCGATCTAGCCCGCAGCTTAAAAAAAGAAATCAATTTAGAGTTGGTGGGTGAGGACACGGACCTAGATAAAAACTTGGTCGAAGCCCTGGCCGACCCGCTGGTGCATTTAGTCCGCAACTCGGTCGATCACGGTATCGAGCTGCCCGATGTGCGCGAGGCCAATGGTAAGCCGCGCCAGGGGCAGGTGGTGTTAGCCGCCGAGCAAGAGGGCGACCATATCCTGCTGTCGATCACCGATGACGGCGCCGGTATGGACGCCAGTAAACTGCGCCAAATAGCCGTCAACAGAGGCCTGTATGACCAAGACGGCGTGCAGCGGCTTACCGACGAAGAAGTATTTGCTTTAATTTTTGCGCCGGGTTTTTCCACTAAAGTTGAAGTCTCGGATGTGTCTGGTCGCGGCGTCGGTATGGATGTGGTTAAAACCAAAATCAGCCAGCTGAACGGCTCGATCGAAATCCAATCGACGATGGGTAAGGGCACGCGCATCAATATTAAAGTGCCACTGACCTTGGCCATTATGCCAACTTTGATGGTGATGCTGGCCAATCAAACCTTTGCTTTACCGCTGGTCAGTGTCAATGAAATATTTCACATGAACCTGCGTAAATCCCACGTGGTTGACGGGCAGGAGTGTGTCGCGATACGCGATCAAGCCATTCCCATTTTCTATTTAAAAAACTGGTTAATTAAAGGTGCCAAAGTCGATGCGCGTTCGATGGATGAGGGGCACGTGGTGATTGTCACTGTGGGCACCAGACGCATTGGTTTTGTGGTTGATCAACTGATCGGCCAAGAAGAGGTGGTTATTAAACCTTTGGGGCAAATGTTACACGGCACTCCGGGTATGGCCGGAGCCACTATTACCGGCGACGGCACCATTGCCTTAATACTCGATGTGCCAAGTTTGCTGGCGCACTATTCAAACTCGTAACGCCTGCCTTTCGCGTTGCGGGTAGTCGGTGTTTGTTGAACGATTAAATCAATGGAGTACTCGCATGCCCGTACGGGTGTTAATTGTAGACGATTCGCAGTTTTTTCAGTCTCGTCTCAAGGATCTTATTGGCCAAAACCCTAAGCTGGAGGTTGTTGGCATTGCGAGCAACGGGCAGCAGGGCGTCGATTTAGCGCGCTCGTTAAAGCCCGATGTGATCACCATGGATTTTGAGATGCCAGTAATGGACGGCGTGACTGCGGTGCGCTTGATTATGGCGCAGCGGCCGGTGCCCATCTTGATGTTCTCATCGCTCACCTACGAGGGGGCACGCATTACCCTAGATGCGCTGGCCGCCGGAGCGGCTGATTTTTTACCAAAAGATTTTGCCGAGGTGTCGCGCAACTCGGTTGTGTTAAAACAAAAGTTGCACGAGCGTCTACTCACTCTCGCCCGAGGCTCTGGCAGTGCAGCTCATCAGCCTGCGACACAGACGCAGCTTAACAAACCGCAAGACATCGACTTTACTCGCCAGCCAACCGCGGCAGAGTTAACAGCACACTCGGGCACGAAATTCAAAAAGCCCAACCTGATTATTATTGGCGCCTCTACCGGTGGTCCTGTGGCGCTCACCGAGGTGTTGTCGTGCTTGCCAGAAAACTTTAGTGTGCCGCTGTTGCTGGTGCAGCATATGCCAGAAAACTTTACCCGTGCCTTTGCCGAGCGTTTAAACAAACAGTGTGCCATCGAGGTGCGCGAGGCCGTCAATGGCGATCATATAAAACCGGGGCTTGCTCTGTTGGCCCCTGGTGGCAAGCAAATGATGGTCGACCGTCGCGGTTTGATTAAAATTTTACCCGACGATGAGCGCGTCAGTTACAAGCCAAGCCTTGATATTACCTTTGGCGCTGCGGCTAACGCATACAGCGATCGTGTTTTGGGCGTGGTGTTAACCGGCATGGGCTCCGATGGCAGCAAGGGGGCAGGCCTGCTAAAACAGCGCGGCGCACAAATTTGGGCGCAAGATGAAGCCAGTTGCTTGATTTACGGGATGCCGATGGCGGTTGCGCGGGATAATTTAACCGATCGAGTGCTCAGTTTAAAAGACATTGGGCCAGCTTTAATCGCTGAGGTACGCTGATGGATATTCTCAGTATTCTCGGTGTGCTGCTCGGCTTTGCCGCCATTATTGGTGGCAACTTTATCGAGGGCGGCACCCTGTCATCGCTGGCTAACTTTCCGGCGGCGTTTATTGTCTTGGGCGGCACCGCCGGGGCGGCTATGTTGCAAACGCCTAAAAAGTGTTTGCTGCGCTCTTTACGCATGATCCGCTGGGTGTTTCAGCCGCCGCATTTTGATTACAAAAAAGGCATTACTAAGATTACCGCATGGTCGGTTACCGCCCGCAAAGAAGGGTTGCTGGGGTTGGAGAAACTGGCCGACAACGAAACCGATCCGATGGCGAAAAAAGCGCTTGAGCTGCTGGTCGATGGCAATGAGCCAGACACCATTCGCCGCGTCATGGAGGGGGATTTAATTCTCACGGAAGAAAACCACCTAGACGCGGTTAAGTTTTACGAAAGCATGGGCGGTTATGCCCCCACCATTGGTATTTTGGGCGCGGTGATGGGGTTGATTCACGTTATGCGCAACCTCGCCGATCCAGAACAGCTTGGGCCAGGTATTGCCGTTGCGTTTGTGGCCACCATTTACGGTGTCGCGTTGGCCAATTTATTTTTATTGCCGATCGCCAATAAACTGCGCATGTGCGTGGATCGGGAAATTCGCTACGGGGAGATGTTCATCGAGGGCGTACTCGGTATTGCCAACGGTGAAAACCCACGAGCCATAGAGGTCAGGTTAAGTGGTTATCTCGAAGAGTAAAACCGTTTGTGACTAGGCGCCGCAGACGAGACATCAGCGTTAATCACGAGCGTTGGCTGGTCAGTTACGCCGACTTTATCACCTTATTGTTTGCGTTTTTTGTGGTGATGTACTCTATATCTCAGGTCAATGAAAGCAAGTACCGCGTGCTGTCCTCAACTTTAACCGAAGCGTTTGACTCAGGCTCGCGCTCGGCTCGAGCGAAACGCGCCGAGCTGGCGGTTGAGGCTGACGCCGCAGCGCCGGCAATCACCGCAGTGCCCCCGGTGCTGGGTGATGCAACCGGAAACCTCAATCAGTTAGAGCAGGCATTTAAAGCTGAGTTTAACGATTTGATTGACGATCAGCTCATGCAGGTGTCGAGCAACGAGCTGTGGCTGCAGGTGGATCTGAAAGACAGTATCTTGTTCTCCTCGGGTAGCGCCGAGGTAAGCGATACCGCAGGTGATATCTTCACCCGTGTGGCAAGCATTATTACCACCGTCGATAACCCAGTCCAGATCGAAGGTTTTACCGATAACGTGCCCATCCAGACCAGCCGTTACCCAAGCAACTGGGAGCTGTCTTCAGCGCGCGCTGCGGCTATTGTAAAATGGCTGATCGATGCCGGTGTCGAGCCCAACCGTTTAGCCGCGGTGGGTTACGGTCAACACCAGCCGGTGGCCTCTAACGACAGCGCCGAGGGGCGTGCCCAAAACCGCCGAGTGGCTATTATGGTGGCTCGCGATCAGCGAGTTAGGCCCCGGGCCTCGGCCGGTGCTGAGTCAGAAGCTCTACCTGTGCCGCCGCAAGTGCCCGCTGTTACACCGGTGGAGTTAAGCGATGGCGAACTGCTGTACAGCAGCGATCCGGATTTACCCCGCGTACCCAACGGCGATTAAGCTGGCATTATACTGTGCTTAGCAGGCAGGGCATGATCCTTGCTCTAGATTCAGTAATGAGTAAAACGCAACATTAGCTTGACGCTATTGACGCACTGGAGAGAGTTTTTGTGAGAGTTTGGACCGTGGCAAATCAAAAAGGTGGTGTGGGTAAAACCACCACCAGCGTTGCGCTTGGCGGCTTAGCCGCCGAGCAAATGCGGGTATTGCTGCTGGATCTCGATCCCCACGGCTCTTTAACCAGTTACTTCCGTCAAGATCCCGACACGGTAAAGCAAAGTGCCTACAACTTGTTTTCCGAGCGACAGCGCTTGCGCGAAGGGCATGGTTTTGTCAGCTCGTTGATTTTACCTACCGGACAGCCAAGGCTTGATATTTTGCCCGCCGCCACAGCGCTGGCCACCCTAGAGCGCCGCGCCATTGGCGCGGGCGGACTGGGCTTGGTGGTGAAGCAGGCGCTGGCTTTATTAGCCGATGATTACGACTTGGTTATTATCGATACACCGCCGCTGTTGGGGGTCTTAATGGTCAATGCGCTGGCCGCCTGCGATGAGCTTTTGATCCCCGTGCAAACCGAGTTTTTAGCTTTAAAAGGCTTGCAGCGCATGATCAATACGTTAACCATGATGGAAAAATCCAGACGCCAAAGCTTTAGCTACACCATTGTGCCGGCGCTGTTTGACCGTCGCACCCAAGCATCGGTTAGCAGTATGCGCAGTATTCGTTACGATTATCCCGAGCACACTTGGCCGGGGCGCATTCCCGTGGATACCAAGTTTCGCGACGCCAGTAAAGCCGGCGTGCCGCCAAGTGAGTACGCGCCGCAAAGTCACGGGGTAGAGGCCTATCGCTCGCTGTACCGGTGGCTTAACCAGCGTGCTGTGCAGCGCACGGCGCAAACGGCCGGAGGTGCACCATGAGCCTCGACAGCGATGTGTTGCAACATTATATCGACGAGCTGCTGCAACCTGTGCCATTGCCCGCAGGCTCTGACGGCGCCGCGCAGCCGATGCACGCAAGACAGTCCGCCCCCGAGCCGCAAACGCCGGCCACCCAGTTACTGGACGATGCTGAGCGCCGCGAGCAGTTACAGCAGTTGCTGTACAGTGCGCGGGCGGCCATCACCCAGCACACAGCGCCCAAACCCGCTGTGCCAGTAGCGGCCGCCACGGCAGAGCCTAAAGAGCCACCGGCCCAGGCGTTAACAGCCCCCGAAAACGAGGCGCAAACGCTGCTGGATGAAACGCTGCAGTGGCATGACAACGGCCGTCCGGGCTGGGCGCAAGAGCCCTTCGAGGTATTGTTGTTCACCGTCAGCGGTTTAACCCTGGCGGTACCGTTAATTGCGCTGGGACAAATTCAGCCGTTAACCGATGAGCTTACGCCACTGTTTGGCCAAGCCGACTGGTTTATGGGGCTGCAGCCCACACCGTTTGGCAAGATGCGCATTGTTAACACTGCAAAGTTTGTTATGCCCGAGCGTTACGATGCACGTTTTGTCGATACCGCCCAGTATGTGGTTTCTATTAACGGTGTGCCCTGGGGCTTGGCGGTGGACGATGTGGAGCAACCCATGAGGCTTGCCCCAGATGATGTTAAGTGGCGCGGCTCGCGCAGTAAGCGTCCGTGGTTGGCAGGTACGGTCAAGCAGCACATGTGTGCACTGCTTGATATCCCGATGATGGGCAAGCTGCTCACAGATGCCGACCGCAATAGCCGCCGATAATTTGTGCTGTTTGGCGGCCGGTTAAAGGACGCCCTAATAGCGCTTTAAGCTGGCTTGCGGTAACTTAAGACCATCTAACTTTAATAACGGTTTTTAATGAAGGCTGAAGAAGTGGCTAAGGTGGCCGATAACCTAGCTGTCAGCTGCTCGTCAGATACTGTATAACGATTTAACCAACGCCACCACTGGGTGGTTTGAGCCAGCGCTAACGCTTTTGTACGAGGAATGATTATGGCAAACCATGCCAATCAACAAAAAAATGCCGACGATGCGGTATTGCAGTGGGTAACGTTTCGTCTTGACGGCGAAACCTACGGCATTAACGTTATGCAAGTCCAAGAAGTGCTGCGCTACACTGATATTGCGCAAGTACCGGGCGCCCCCGCTTATGTACTTGGAATCATTAACCTGCGTGGTAACGTGGTGACAGTGGTTGATACTCGCCACCGTTTTGCACTGCCAGCCGGCGAGGTGACCGACAACACACGTATCGTGATCATCGAAACCGATCATCATGTGATTGGTATTTTGGTGGACAGCGTCGCCGAGGTGGTTTATTTACGCGAGTCCGAAATCGAGATGGCGCCTAATGTTGGCAACGAAGAAAGCGCTAAGTTTATTCAGGGTGTGTGCCACAAAAACGATGAGCTGTTGATTTTGATCGAGCTGAATAAACTCTTGAGCAACGAACAGTGGGCCGAGCTTGACGATATTTAACACGTTTTAAGGGTGACTATGGACGCACAGGCATTTGTCCCTTTTACCGCCGCTATTATCATAGCAGTGGCGTTGCTGGCGCTTTTGCTCGCCATCGCGGCGCTGGCGCACAGCTTGCGCCTTAAACGGCAGCTACTGCAACAGCTGAAAACCCTAGAGCGCGAGCTGGCTTTGTTGCAATCCGGTGCGCTGGGAATGGGGCAGAGAATACTGGCCATGGAAGCGCAAAAGAACACTCGGCTCGACACCTCTGGCGGCGACACAAACCTAAAGCCTTACGCCGAGGCAACTCACTTACTGGCCCTTGGGGTGGATCGCGATGAGGTGGCAAACCGCTGCGGATTGTCGCGCGCCGAGACCTCTTTATTGGATGCGCTGCGCGCTAAAGCGCAACAATAACCAACCTTCTGTACACGCTTTATTAAACTGTGCACGAGCCCAAGCAACTGGCCGGTAAGCGGTTAACTTACTGAGCGTTAAACAGCTGCCCGGTGACGGCGCGGCTGTCGTCTCCCATTAGGTATAAATACAGCGGCATATGATCGGTGGCGGTTTTTAATTGGCTGGGGTCCTCTGCCGGATAGGCAATGGCACGCATGGCGGTGCGGGTGGCGCCTGGATTGATGCTGTTGGCGCGCACCTGGGTTGCCCCTTCTAGCTCGTCGGCCAATGTTTGCATAAGATTCTCTTGCGCCGCTTTACTGGCGGCATAAGCACCCCAGTAAGCACGCCCCTGGCGGCCAACACTCGAGCCGGTAAAAATAATGGCGGCTTGCTCGGGCACCTCTAGCAGCGGCAGCAATGCTTGGGTCATCATAAAAGGCGCATTGACATTAACCTGCATTAAACGCTGCCAAGTGGCGGTGGCGTAATCGCGTATCGCGGTGCGATCGCCCAGCTCTGAGGCGTTGTGCAGGATACCGTCAAGGCGGCCAAATTCTTTGTCTAAGGTGGTGTACATATCGCGGTAATCTTTCTCGAGCGCGGTCTCGAGGTTGATCGGGTAGATCGCCGGCTGGGCATAACCGGCCGCCTCGATGGCGTCGTAAACGGCTTCTAACTTGCTCATGGTGCGGCCCAGCAATACGACGGTGGCGCCGTGGGCGGCGTAAGCCATCGCCACGCTGCGGCCAATACCGTCACCGGCACCGGTGACCAAAACGATTTTTCCGGCGAGTAAATCGGCGGGGGCCTGATAGTCGCTGGGTACAGTGGCGACAGTGGGTGTGCTCATAATGTTGACTCTGCGGTGTAGCGCTGTTGAATAATACGGGAAATTAATGGCCCCAGCTCGAGGCTGTGGTTGACCAGGTGATCGGCCTGCCAGAGGGCCGGGTCGTCATCGCTGTCGATGTATCCGTAGGCGCAGGCGATGGTGACGGCGCCGGCGCGACGGCCGCAATCGATATCGCGAAGGTGATCGCCAAGGTAAATAATTTGGCTCGGCTCGCAGTTAAAGTGTTGCGCGGCTAAAAACAAAGATTCGGGGTCGGGCTTGCGGTGGGTGACATGGTCGGGGCAAATAACGATCTCGGGCGCTGGCTTTAACGCTAATCGATCCAGCAGTGCGCGGGTGTAAAGCTCGGGCTTATTGGTGGCAATGCCCCAGCCAAGGCCGGAGCGCTTGATGTCGTGCAGCAGCTCGATGATACCGCTAAACGGGTGTGTGTAAACGGCAATGTGTTGCATGTACAGCTCGAGCAGCCGAGTGCGCAGTTGCTCAAACTCGGGGTCGCCCTCCTGCACATTAAAACCCAGCTCTATCAGTGCGCGGGCACCATTGGACACGGTGCGGCGTATGGCATCGTCCGCTAGGCTCGGGAGGTTGCGCTCTTGGCGCAGGTGGTTAAGAACAACGATAAAATCGCCAGCGGTATCCAGTAAAGTGCCATCGAGATCAAACACAATGGCACGGATGGGCAGTGGGCTTGGGCTCACAGTATCTCCTGCTTTTTAGCTGTGGGGTGGGGTAGTCGCTTTGCGGGCGCGGACAATATAGTTGACGTCTACATCATGGCTAGCCAGTGAAAAACGTTTGCTCAGCGGGTTGTAACGAATTCCCACGAGTTCTTCAAGCTCTAATCCGCTTAAACGAGCGTAACTGGCAAGCTCTGAGGGGCGAATAAACTTTTGGTAATCGTGGGTGCCTTTGGGCAGTAATCCCAGTAAGTACTCGGCGCCAACCACGGCTAAAGCCCAGGCTTTGGCGGTGCGATTAATGGTTGAGAAGTAAACCGCGCCACCGGGTTTTACCAAGCGCGCGCAGGCGGCCACCACAGAGGCGGGGTCTGGCACATGCTCGAGCATCTCGAGGCAGGTAACAATATCGTAATGTTCCGGTTGCTCGGCGGCCAGTTGCTCGGCGGTGCCGTGCCGGTAGTCGATCTCGAGGCCGCTGCTGCGGGCGTGCTCACGGGCAACCGCCAGTGGTGCCTCACCCATATCCAACCCGGTAACCTGCGCGCCGCGCTGGGCGAGCGCTTCGGTTAGGATACCGCCGCCGCAGCCGACATCAAGAATACGCCGCTCGGCCACCGGAGAGTGCTGGTCAATGTAGTTGCAGCGCAGCGGGTTCATGCCGTGCAGGGGCCGAAACTCGCCCTCTAAATCCCACCATTTATCGGCCAGTTGCTCAAATTTGGCAATCTCGGCCGCGTCGCTATTGAGCGGGTTAGGTGTGACGGTATTGTTGCGTTGAGCGTGCGACATAAGTACTCCCAGTTCAGCTAGGGCTGATGTTGGCT
>Ga0209075_1000913_pt1 | contig 28529 bp, 29 predicted proteins | sample Stecom2011_FD_187523 | JGI IMG/M metagenome (GOLD analysis project Ga0209075, IMG submission 187523) | Agricultural soil microbial communities from Utah to study Nitrogen management - Steer compost 2011 (SPAdes) (version 2) | ecosystem: Environmental > Terrestrial > Soil > Agricultural land...
CTTCCCCATTTATTCATAGCATCCTTTTTATATAAAGTTTGCATAACCTTATGAAATGACATAGCTGAAATATCTGTCCCTTTTTGAGTCCAATCGTAGTTCTGATCTGAGTATGCATTTCCTTTTCTTACATTGATAGACATACCAATAGAATGCAAAACAAAATCCAGTTTTCCTCCTAAAATTTCCACAGATTTTTCAACTAGATTTTCTAAATCTTCCAATGAAGTAGCGTCTGCAGGAATAATTTGTGAACCTGTTTTTTCAGCCAAAGCATTTATTTGACCCATTCTTAATGCAACTGGAGCATTTGTTAATACAAAGGTACCGCCTTCTTCGTGAACACGTTCTGCAGTTTTCCAGGCTATAGAATTTTCATCAAGCGCCCCAAATATAATTCCTCTTTTTCCTTTTAATAAGTTGTAAGACATATCGCTAGTTATTTTTGTTTGGTGTTACGTTCTTAAGGGATCAAAGTTAATAAAACTTTCATCTAAAAACTTAACTTTTATTTTATTAATTGAGTAATTGCTTGGCGTGCGCTAAGGCGGAACTTGAAACTTCTGTTCCGCCAAGCATTTGCGCTAATTCCACCAACCGTTCGTCGTAGTTTAATTCTTTTAAATTTGATAAGGTTACATTGTCCACATCTTCCTTAAACACTTTAAAATGTGTGTGACCTTTGGCTGCAATTTGAGGAATGTGTGTAATAGCAAACACCTGCATGTATTGGCTCATTTCCAGCATAATTAACCCCATTTTATTAGTTATTTCTCCAGAAACTCCAGAATCAATCTCATCGAACATGATGGTTGGTAGTTGTTTGTATTTGGACAAAATAGACTTTATTGCAAGCATTATTCTAGAAAGCTCCCCTCCTGAAGCTGCTTTTTTAAGTTCGTTAAATTGGCCGCCTTTATTGGCTGTAAACAAAAACGATAACTCATCTTTACCATTTGCTAAAAAGACATCACTAAAATTTAAAGTAATTTTAAATTTAGCATTAGGCATTCCTAAGGTGCTTAAAATCTCTTCTAGTTGCTTAGATAGTTCTGGAATAGCTTTTAATCGGTTTTCATGCAGCTGTTTTGCTAGCTTGTTTAAAGCCTTGTTTTCAGCTTCTAACTCCTGTTCCTTCTTCTGAATGTTTTCGTCTAAGTTTTCGGTTTCTGAAACTTTTACGGAAAGGCTTTCCTTAATTTCAATCAACTCTGAAACGGTAGAAACTAAGTGCTTTTTAAACAGATTATTCAGTAGTAATAATTTGGAATTCACTTTTTCCAAGCGCTCTGGATCTGCATCTAATTGCTCTTGAAGTTTTTCAATTTCTGAAAACACATCGTCTAACTCTATAAAGCTACTATCAATTCTTTCTAATAAACTTTCGTACTTACTAGCATAAGGACTAATTTTTTTAAAGTTTACTTTTAATTGTGTTAATAAGGATAATATTCCTATTTCCTCTTCGCCAACTATCGATGTGGAATGAGATAAAGACTCTCTAATTTCTTCTATATTGTTTAGGGTTTCAAACTCTTCCTCAAGAGTTTCTAATTCGCCATCTACCAAGTTAGCTTCGGTTAACTCTTTTAAAAGAAATGTGTTATAATCGTATTCCTTAGTTGCTTCTGCTTTAAACTTCAATAAGGCATCCAAATCTTTTTGAATAGCTCTAAACTGCTTTAATTGAATTCCATAGGCTTTTAACACCTCTTTATTGTTTGCTAAAGCATCGATAATTTCAAACTGAAAAGAATCGTCTACCAATTGAAGGGTTTCGTGTTGTGAATGTATATCAATGAGCTGTTCGCCCAAAATTTGCAAACTCGATAAATTCACCGGGGAATCGTTTACAAAAGCTCTAGATTTCCCTGAGGGTAAAATCTCTCTCCTTATTATGGTTTGCGGCTCGTAATCTAAATCGTTTGCCACAAATAAGCTTTCTAAATTATAATTGGTTACATCGAAAACAGCTTCTATAATACACTTTTTAGTAGTGTCTTTTATACTGTTTAAATCGGCTCGTTTACCAAGAATAAGAGATAGCCCTCCTAATAGGATGGATTTTCCTGCGCCAGTTTCACCGGTAATAATAGAAAAGCCTTGGTTAAATTTTACCTGAAGGTTATCTATTAATGCGTAATTTTTTATGGATAAAGATGTGATCAAAAGTATTTCTAGAATTTAGGTTAAAGGTAAGTAATTTCAAGAAATGATAGCTAATAAAAAACCTGATATAATACGTGATTCTTTAGGTGAAACACTAAAATTTAATCTCTCTCCACTGACTAGAATACATAGGAGCGATATTGTTTAAAACATCAACTAGTTGTGTGATGTCGACTTGAGGTCCTGAGCTAAAAATATCTGAAATTTCATCTGCCTTGGCATCAAAAAATGTTCTTAAAAGAAATGAATTCGGTCTAACCCTATTCATAGCTTGCAAACCAATTAATGCTTTGGAGATATTGGCTTTTGCTTCTTTTGTGTTATCGCTCATTAAATCCAATCCATTTCTATGATATTCGTACATTGCTTTTCTGTATCCTTCAAAAGTTGGAGACAGTATGTTATCTATTAACATATATCTAGATTGGGTACCATCGCTCAACTTCCAACCTTTAGAGTTTTCACCTTGCGAATAGTTAACTATGTTTTGAGCTTGTTTAAAATATGAATCTCCCGCATTTAACGAAAAAGTATCGGCGTCTATTCCTAAAATCATATAAACATGAAATGCCAAGACAGAAACTAAATTAGATTCAAATGAATTTGGATTATAAACCATGTTTTGGAATTCAAGATATCTAAAAGTAAAATCCTTATCGTTTATATTATGAACACTTGTTGTATATGATGATCCGTAAACAGGTCTAGATGATTGTACTTGTATTGTAGCCTTAAAAACATCACCAGAATGCTCGGTAATATTAATAAACATGGAAGACTCTATACGTTCTACTGGAGAAAACTCCTTATCAGTCCATTTGGTATTATTAACAAATTCAAAGATTTGCTTTTCTAAGGTTTTAAACACAGGAAGATTACTGTTTCCGGTTTGTTCTGCATTAATAACAACTTTACAGTTTAATTCTTGCGCATGGAGTGAAACACCACATATCAACATTAAAAATATAAGAATTCTATTCATGTAATTTTATTATAATTTCGTTTAGAAGATCTTGAGCTACTTCTGCTTTCGACTTTAACTTATACGCTGTAACCTGATCTTTATTGTCAATTATGGTTACTTTATTGGTTTCGGTTTTAAAACCTGCTCCTTTATCTTGTAACGAATTTAAAACAATTAAATTTAAATTCTTTCTTTTTAATTTTCCTTTTGCATTTTCTAGTTCGTTTTCTGTTTCTAAAGCAAAACCAACTAAGATTTGGTCTTTTTTAATGGCTCCTAACGACGCTAAAATATCTTTGGTTTTTTCCAACTCTAAAGTTAAGCTAGAATCATTTTTCTTAATTTTCTGATCTGCTACTAATTTTGGTCTGTAATCTGCTACGGCTGCCGCTAAAATAGCCACATCCATTTTATCGAAATGTTTATGAGCTTCCTGATACATGTCCTCTGCTGAGGTTACAGAAATTACCTTAACCAAACTATGGTTTAATCTAAGATGAGTTGGACCTGAAACTAATACTACTTCAGCACCAAGATTGGCAGCAGCTTTAGCTATTTCGAAGCCCATTTTTCCACTAGAGTGGTTTCCTATAAAACGAACCGGGTCTATTGCTTCGTAGGTTGGTCCAGCTGTTATTAAAATTTTCTTACCGCGTAGTGGCAGTTTACCAATAACATCCTGCTCTATAAAAGCAAAAATATCTTCTGGTTCTGCCATTCGCCCTTCCCCATACAACCCGCTTGCCAATTCACCACTAGTTGCAGGTATTATGGTGTTTCCAAAACTTTCTAACTTTTTAAAAGATTCCTTGGTAGTAGGATGCTTATACATATCCAAATCCATGGCAGGAGCAAAATAGACTGGACATTTGGCAGATAAATATGTAGCTAAAAGCAAGTTGTCGCAAACACCATTTGCCATTTTCGACATAGTATTTGCCGTTGCTGGGGCTATAACAAAAAAATCTGCCCAAAGACCTAATTCTACGTGATTGTTCCAAAGTTCACTATCCACATCGTCAACAAAAGTTGAGTGAACAGGGTTTTTGGACAAGGTAGAAAGTGTTAACGGAGTAACAAAGTCTTTTGCAGATGGTGTCATAACCACTTTTACATGAGCTCCTGCTTTTATAAAAAGCCGAACTAATGATGCAGCCTTATAAGCGGCAATTCCAGCACTAACGCCTAAAAGGATATTTTTGCCGCTTAATATAGACATCGTGTTTATGCTTGATTATCCTCTTCTGTGTTTCTGTAATAAATTTTATTGTCTAACCACTCTTGTACAGCTAAAGCGTAAGGTTTTGGTAGTCTTTCATAAAATTTAGAAACTTCAATTTGCTCTTTATTTTCGAAGATCTCTTCTAAACTATCATTAAAGGTAGCAAATTCTTCAAGTTTTTCAATTAACTCCTTTTTAATTTCAGAATTAATTTGCTCTGCTCTTCTAGAAATAACAGAAATAGCTTCGTATATATTTCCTGTAGATTCTTCAATTTTATTTCTGTCGTAAGTAATTGTATTAACAGGAGCTTTGATTTTTTTTAAATCCATTTTATTCTATTTAGCTTTTAGTACTATATTTTTCTAATTCTTTATTAACTTCTTCAATCATTTTGTTGGCTTCTTCCATACGTTCCGAATCGCCATAATTCTTCTTGTAATTATTGTAGTGTCCTTTTACTTTTTCAAGTCGTTCTTTTCTTTTAGATTCTACACTATTAATAGCTACTTTGTAAGCCGAGTCCAATTTGTAATAAAATGCGTCTTCTCTAAATATAGATCCTGGAAACTCTAATATAAAATTATCGAAAGCTTTAATCGAAGCATTATAATCTCCATTAAATCCTGCAATACGGTTATATTGTTTTGCTATTTCGAAAGCTTTTTTCTCTAATTTAAAATCTAATTCTTGTACTAATTTATTTGCTTCAGGTATGTATTCTGAATTTGGATATAAATTAATAAATATTTGTAATTTTTCTAAGGCCTCTTTTGTTTCTGTCTGATCTTTAGAAAACACAGGAGACAACATATATGCACTTTTACCACTTAAAAAAGCGGCTTCATCTACTTTTTCACTTTCAGGATATCCCGAAACAAATCGCTCAAATTGGTAACTAGCCAAATAGTAATCCTTTATTTCATAAAAAGTTTTAGAGTACAAAAACATAAGTTTTTCCGCTTGTGGTTTACCTCTATAATTTGGAACTATTTGAGCAAACAATTTATTTGCTTTAGCATATTTCCCCTCGTTATATAGTTCTTCTCCAACCCTGAATTTCTCAGATATTTCTGAGCTTTTCAAAGCATTTTGATATTGGCTACAAGAACTTAAAACAGTGAAAGTTATAAATAAATAAAAAAGTTTCTTCATAATTTTTAAACAGGATGCAAAATTAAGCTATTTTAATGGATTTTAAAAATATTATTTACAGCTAAAATAAATGCTTGAACCTGCTTTGTGTCAGGTTTAAGTATAATTTAACTTTTTTGAAAATCATTTATAAAGTTTCCAATCTTAGTTTTCAACAAATTTGTTGCAGGAACTAGTGGCAATCTTACGGTATCGTTACACAGGTTTTTCTGTTCTAATACAGCTTTAATGCCTGATGGATTGTTTTCAGAAAAGATTAAAGAAATTACATCTAAAAACTGATAATGAAGTTCATAGGCTTCCTTGGCATTTCCTTCTATTCCTAAATGTATCATTTTTGAAAATCCCTCTGGAAAAGCTTGCCCAATAACCGAGATAACTCCTGCCCCACCAGCTAAAGTTACTGGCAATGCCAAATCGTCGTCGCCAGAAATTATTAAGAAATCTTTAGGTTTGTTTTTTATTAATTGGAAATACTGCGCCATGTTTCCGGCAGCCTCCTTTATGGCAACAATGTTTTCGAAATCCGTTGCCAATCTAATGACTGTTTCTGGCAACATATTGGATGAGGTTCTACCAGGAACATTATATAAAATTACTGGTTTTGGCGAAGCTAAAGAAATAGCTTTAAAATGCTGATAAATTCCTTCTTGAGTTGGCTTGCTATAGGCAGGTGAAACAGATAAAATAGCGGAAATATGTGTAAAATCAGTTGTTTTAATTTCTTCTATTATATCTGCTGTGTTATTTCCTCCTATTCCTAAAACCAAAGGCACACGACTGTTGTTAGATTTTACTATAGTGGCTATAATTTGCTTTTTTTCTTCTTTGGTAACGGTTACACTTTCTCCTGTTGTTCCGCTTATAACTATATAATCGGTTCCGTTTTCTATATTATAATTTACAAGGTTACTTAAAGCTTCATGATCGACACTTAAATCGTTTTTAAATGGCGTTACTATAGCTATTCCTAAACCTGTTAGTTTATTTTTCATGAATGTAATTTGTTTAATACGTTTAAATATTTTTTTAATTCGGCTTTAAAAAGCTCCAGTTTATTGAATTCTGTTTTTATAATTAAATCGTTTATCCGTTTGTCATGTTGAAAAATCCCAACTTTTAAGTTTGCATTGGAGGCCGCTGTTAAATATTTTAGCTGTAAAACATCTTCAACGTAATAACTAATTAATAAATCGAATTTAGTATCAATAAAAGTTTGTAATTCAGTATTGTTTACTTTTCCATTCCAAGTGAAATCCTTCATATTAAAACATGCATCCCAAGAGTAAGCCTGTGCTTTACTACTTGCTGTAAATGCAATAATTTTTACTTTATTTGGTAGTACACCTAGAGTTTGAGCAATGGTTTTTAGGGCTTCAAAATCGTTGGTTTCATCAGCATTTAAAATAACTCCTATATTTTCTATTTTATCGGTATTAAAATTTGCTTCTCGATTTTTCAGAAGGCTATTTAATTTCTTTTTAATAGATTTTTCTTTTAAACCCTTTAAAATCATTATATCTTTATACTTTGTTACAAAGGTAGTAAATGTACACACAAAATATTATTTAAACACACATGTTTCACCATGAATTTTAAACCACTTTTTGCTCTATTCCTCATCCTGTTGATAGTAAGTTGTAAACAAGAAAAACAGCACTTAACACGCATTGAAGGAAAACAAATACCTGTTTCTGACAGCCTTGCAACCGACACAGAAATTGAGGCATTTATTAAACCTTATAGAGATCATTTGAACAAAGACATGGATAGTGTTATTAGCTACTCCATGAACACCTATTCCAAAAGCGATGGCGAGCTAAATACTGCTATTGGAAATCTGTTTGCAGACGTAATTTTTGAAGAAGGAAATCCGGTTTTCAAAAAGCGTACTGGAAAAGATATTGATATGGTTTTAACAAATCATGGTGGTATACGCGCTATTATCTCCAAAGGTGATATTACCACAAGAACTGCCTACGAGATTATGCCTTTTGAAAACAGTATTGTAGTAGCCCCTATTAAAGGGTCTCAAATTAACCAAATGATTGATTACTTATTGGCAGCCAAAAGAGCTCATCCAATTTCTAAACTAAAAATTGTAGTTGATAAAAACTACGAGTTAGTTGAAGCTACTATTAACAGTAAACCAATCGACACTTCCAAAATATACTATGTAGCAACCAATGACTATTTGTATAATGGTGGCGATGGTATGGATTTTTTTAAACCTAGCGACACCTTGTATATATTGAATTATAAAATACGAAATGCTTTTATAGATCATTTCCATAAACATGACACTATTAACCCGGTTATTGACGATAGGTTTATAAGATTACAATAACAAGTATAGATACCTCATCTTTAATCACCCGTGCAATAAGTGATATGGTTGCATGTAAAAAACAAAAAACTTTATGTTGAAACACATGAAAAGAAGAAATTTTATTCAAAAAACAACTGCAGCAACAGCTTTAGTTACTGTTGGCGGGTTAAGTTTACCTTCATTTATCGCTGCCGATAAAACAACGCAGGTGACTATACTTCACACGAACGATGTCCATAGCCATATTGACCCTTTTGGTCCTGAAGACGGAAGAAATCCTAACAAAGGAGGAGTTGCTAGACGTGCTAGCTTAATTCAAAACATTAAAAATGAAAATCCGAATACCTTGTTGTTGGATGCTGGAGATATTTTCCAAGGAACACCTTACTTCAATTACTATGGAGGCGAATTAGAATTTAAGTTAATGAGTAAATTAAAGTATGATGCGGCAACCATTGGAAATCACGATTTTGACAATGGTATTGACGGATTATATGCACAATTACCGCATGCTAAATTCGATTTTATTTCAGCCAATTACGATTTTTCAAACACAATTTTAGATACGCATGTTAAACCTTATAAAACCTTTAAAAAAGCAGGTGTAAAAATTGGTGTTTTCGGCGTAGGAATTAAATTGGATGGCTTGGTATTGAAAGATCTTTATAAGGAAACCGTATATCACGACCCAATAGAAATTGCTCAAGATATGAGCCGAATTTTAAAAGAAGAGGAACACTGCGACCTCGTTATTTGCCTATCTCATATTGGTTATAATTACAGCAACAACCCAGATAAACCAAGCGATTTAAAACTGGCTTCAAGCACAAAAAATATCGATTTAATTATTGGCGGTCACACCCACACCTTTTTACCAAAACCTACAGTTGCACAAAATATTGAGGGGAAAAATGTTCTCGTAAACCAAGTTGGCTGCTATGGGATTAATTTAGGCCGTATCGATTTCTTTTTCGATTCCAACAAAAACAAAACAGCAAATGGAACGTCTATTATTGTGTAAATAAAAAAGGAATTGCTTGAAGAGCGTAGTACCAAAGTGATTTACAGCTACCGAACAGTTTTTCAAGCAACTTCACACTTATCTGTACTGTACGCCTATAGATGGGAACTGGCTTACTTACAATTATTCATCAAAACAGGATAGTAAATCTTTCCCAAGTAAATCACTTGAGGTTCAAGCTAAATAGTCCAAACCAAAAACGTACCCTTCAAATTTAATGATACAATCGAAACGTGTTTACATGCCTGGTTTTTGCATAAAAGTAATAAAACCCAAAGCCTAGTACAAACAAGAAGGTTGAAGTAAATTTAAGCACATCCTTTTCAACTACATAAAAATACCCTAGTTGGAGAAATTCTGAGAACACTACAAATAAGGTCGCAATAAAACAAAGTAAGGTTTTTTTATTGTCGTTGTAAAAGTAGGCTATTAGTGAAAATGTTAATAGTAAAAGCAGGACAGCATTATATACCATTTCAACATAAACCCAATTAGAATTCCTTATAAATGGGTCTATAATCCCTAAAAGCATATAGGAAATATAAATATTTAACAAGAGCAGTACAGACAAGTGTAATTTGTATTTTTTAAAGACTTTCTTAAAATCCAACCCTTTAATTATATCTACTAACAAGAACAAATAAGCCAATATATACAGAAGATTTCCTATAAAATAATAAATATGTAATTGTAAAGTTGAATCTAAAAATTGTTCTACAAAAACAATTAATTCTGAAAAAGAGTAAATTAAAAGAAACCAAGAAAAATAAGGAGATCTAACTTTAGTATTGGCAAAATACAATACTGAAATTAAGGGTACAATCAATGCTCTAGATACATTAGAAATATAGTATTCATCTTTAACCTGAAAAAGCGTAAAAGAAATGCATAGGAATACAATGACTACTATTATAATATTTGATTTAATTAAACTCATAAAATCTTAATTCCGAAGCAAATATATACAAATATAAACATTAGTCGATAATAAGATACATTTTGTCGGTAAAACACTATTTTAAAAATATGCTAAAATTAACACAATGAACTATACACTCTGTTTATCAGCAAATTAAACATTGTTGTTTTAATATAAATAAATTTACCAACAAGATTTAAACCTCGGTTGGATTTAACTCCTTAGTAGCATGGAAGTAAAAGAGTAAAAACGCACTTAATTCAAGTACTACTGCGCTATAGCGAATTTGGAGCATTTCGCCAGATAGGTAGAAGTAGCCAATTAATAAAAACTCGGAAAATGTGATGGTTAAACACGCAAAAAACAATAGCAACGTCTTACTACTTTCATTTATAATATAGTTTAAAAAGGACAAACTTAAAATAGCCAACAGAAAAACATTATACATCTGCTCCATGGCCTGAACCATTATTAAATGATTTGTTTCAAATAAAATAGGATTAATTATAATAACCATAACATACATCATGTACACATTAAGTAAGGTTAATACAATTAAATGAATGGGTAGTTTTTTTATAATGAACGTAAAACTCATTGTTTTCGCCATTTCCAACAACAAAAAGAGATAGGACAACATATACAAGGCATTGCAAACGAAATAAACAGCTTCATTAAAACTTTCCTGATCAAAAAAATTAATAAGATCTGCTATCGAATAGACAAGCATAAATAAACTAAAGAGCAATGATTTTCTTTTCTCCTTTATAAAGTAGAAAACAGTAATAATTGGTGCAATCAGCATTTCAACATAAATGCCCTCAATAAAGGATAAGAAATCAAAAAAAGAAAAGCCCAAAACATGGTTTACCATAATACACTTTTAACCCTAAAGTCCTTTTAATCAAAATATGATATAATTAATTGATGAAAAAGAACCTATTATCGAGCTCTAATTCTCCTGAATTGCTCCTATGAAACCATACTTAAAAAATCTTGTTCGCTTATAATAGAAACTCCTAACTGTTCGGCTTTTGTTTTTTTACTTGGTCCCATATTGTCTCCTGCAACAACATAATTGGTCTTTCCAGATATAGAAGAAGATACTTTTCCTCCGTTGTCTTCTATAAGTTTTTTAAGTTCATCTCTAGAAACTGTATGAAACACCCCTGAAACAACAAAAATATTGCCTGCCAATCTATTAGTTTGACTAGCTAATTTTTCTGCAGAAATTTCTAACTGAACACCGAAATTTTTTAATCTTTCAATAGTTCCCTTGTTGGAATCAGCATTAAAAAACTCGATAACACTTTCTGCTATTTTAACTCCAATTTCATCCACATTTATTAAATCGTCATGTGAAGCTACAGCTAAGGCATCAATACTTTTATAGTGCTTGGCTAATTTTTTCGCTACAGTTTCTCCAACATATCTAATACCTAAAGCATATAAAACTCTCTCAAATGGAATTTGTTTAGATTGCTCTATTCCATTAATTAAATTATCCGCACTTTTTTCAGCCATCCGTTCTAAAGGCAAAACTTGATCTTTAGTCAATTCATATAAATCCGAATAATTGTCTATCAAACCTTCGTTTACTAATAAGGCAACCGTTTCTCCCCCCAGCCCTTCAATATCCATGGCTTTTCTGGATATAAAATGTTGAATCCTACCAATAATTTGCGGCTTACATCCATTATAATTTGGACAATAATGTTGAGCCTCTCCTTCTGTTCTCACCAATTTTGTTTGGCATTCCGGACAATTCTCAATGTATTGTGTAGGTTGAGAGTTTTCTGGTCGTTTGCTAAAATCTACAGCTATAATTTTAGGAATTATCTCTCCTCCCTTTTCAACAAAAACCTCATCTCCAACACGAATATCCAATTTCTCTATTTGATCTGCATTATGCAAAGAAGCTCTTTTTACAGTTGTTCCAGCTAATTCTACAGGTTCTAAATTAGCTACAGGAGTTATAGCTCCTGTCCTTCCCACTTGGTAACTTATGCTATTTAATTTGGTAGAAACTTGTTCGGCTTTAAACTTATAAGCAATTGCCCAACGTGGTGCTTTTGCTGTATATCCTAATTCTTCTTGCTGCTGCAAGTTATTCACCTTAACAACCACACCATCTGTTTCGTAAGGCAAATGATGTCGGTGTGTATCCCAATAATTTATAAAGTCTAAAACTTCATCTATGGAATTTACAAGCTTAGCTGCTTGTGGCACCTTAAATCCCCATTCTCTAGCCTTTTCTAAACTTTCAAATTGGGTGTTTATATTTAAATTATTTCCTACAATACTGTAAAGCAAACACTCTAATGGCCTTTTTGCCACTTCACTGCTATCTTGAAGTTTCAAACTTCCAGAAGCCGTATTTCTTGGATTTCTATATGGTTCTTCTCCTATTTCTATTCGCTCTTCGTTCATTTTATTGAAACCTTCAAACGGAAGTACAATTTCACCACGAATGTCAAATTTCTCAGGAAAATCGCCTTTCAATCTTAAAGGCACAGATTTAATGGTTTTAACATTAGCTGTTACATTATCACCTTGAACTCCATCGCCTCTAGTTACAGCTTTTATAAGATTTCCATTTTCATAAGTTAGACTAATGGAGGCTCCATCGTATTTTAATTCGCATGTAAATTGTAATGGACCATCTACCAGCTTTTTAATTCTAGTTTCCCAATCCAACAAATCTTCTTTAGAATATGAATTATCCAAAGAATACATTCGTTGTTCATGAACAATGGTTTCGAAATTTTTAGTTATTTCACCACCAACCCTTTGACTTGGAGAATTCGCATCGAAAAACTCTGGATGCTGCTCTTCTAAAGCAATAAGCTGATTGAGCTTGACATCAAAATCATAATCGGAAATAATTGGATTATCCAATACATAATAATTGTAATTATGTTTATTAAGTTCTTCTCGTAATTGTAAAATTTGTTCTTTGATAGTCATCGATTAAAAATTCTTTGCGCCTTTTAACATGCGGTTATTTCCAAAAACATCCAGTTTTAACTCTAAATCAGCAAAGTTTTTATCTTGTAACAATTGCTTGGTTTCTTTTCCAAGGTATTGATTAATTTCGAAAAACAACAAGCCATTTTCTGTCAAATTATCAACAGCAAAATCTGCAATGGCATTATAAAACTGCAACGGCTTATCATCTTCAACAAACAAGGCTAAATGTGGTTCGTATTTTAAAACGTTGTTCTTTATTTCTATTTTTTCTAAGTTTCTTACATAAGGTGGATTAGACACGATAATGTCGAACTTCAAATTCTTAAATTCTAAATCCCAAGAAGCTTCATTTAGGATATCAACTTTATAAAAGCTCACATCAACTTTATTCAATTCTGCATTAAGTTTAGCCACTTTTAAAGCTTCCCCACTAACATCTACAGCATAAACTTTTGCATTTGGAATGTTTTTAGCCAAAGAAATAGCTATACATCCAGTTCCTGTGCCTATATCTAAAATATTAATTGGTTTAATTTCTTCTCTCATACTCATAGTATGCACAATCCATTCAACAAGTTCTTCTGTTTCTGGTCTAGGGATTAAGGTGTTTTCATTCACCTTAAAAGGCAAACCAAAAAACTCTGTTTCCTTAATAATATATTGAATAGGTTCCTGCAGCTTCAATCTACTCAAAGCATCAAACAAAGGCTGTTCCTCTTCTTTAGAAATCGTTAACTCTGGATTTAAAACCAAAGCTATTCTGTTGAGTTTTAAATAATGTGAAATTAATATATTAAAAAAGCTACCGACTTCATTAACACCAAAAATGACATCTAATTCTTTATGAAAAATGCTTTGAATATCTTTTAATCTCATAATTCTTTTATCATCCAAACATTACAGGAATAATGGCCCGTATTTCCCATTGGTTTATCAAGGGTTTCAAATCCTACTTTAGTATATAGTTTTCGTGCAGCATCCATATATGGCAAAGTTTCTAAATAACATTTTTTATAGCCAAATGCTTTAGCGTTTTCTAAACATTTCTTCATCAGTTCCTCACCCAAACCCATACCTCTAACTTCTGTTAAAAAATACATTTTTTGAAGCTCGCAAATGTGCTCCTCCAAACCAACCAATGGAGCAACCCCTGCTCCACCTAAAATCTTTCCTTCGCGTTCAATTACAAAATAAGCAGACCGCTCCCTATTATAGGTTTTTGCCATATCATCCAAGGAAACATCTTCATAAGCAGTGCCAACTTTAGGGGCACCAAATTCAACTAAAACATCTCGAATAACTTGTGCTATTTGCTTATTATCAGCTTTGGATATTTCTCTAATAACAATATTATTATTGCTCACTTTATTGTGTTATTTTTACACTGAAATTTCTCGGGATGAAGATACATGAAAAATACCTAAAACGCTGTATTGAAATTGCTAAAAATGGGCTTGGAAGTACAGCTCCAAATCCGATGGTTGGTAGTGTTATTGTGTATAATAATGAAATTATTGGTGAAGGGTTTACGAGTAAATATGGAGGAAAACATGCCGAAGTAAATGCTATTGAATCCGTTAAAGATAAATCCGTTTTAAGTAAAGCTACACTTTATGTAACCTTAGAACCTTGCAGCCACTTTGGAAAAACTCCTCCTTGCAGCGATTTAATAATCAAACACAAAATTCCAATTGTAGTTATTGGAACTACAGATACACATAGTCAAGTAGCGGGAAAAGGAATTGAAAAATTGAAAGCCTCCGGATGTCAAGTTCAGGTTGGAGTCTTGGAAGAAGAATGTAAAGAACATCATAAACGATTTTTTACTTTTCACAATAAAAAACGTCCATATATCATTTTAAAATGGGCAGAAACCGAAGACGGATTTATTGCTCCTGAAACTAAAAATGAACAAAAACCTGTTTGGATTACAAACGAATATTCTAGACAATTAGTACACAAATGGCGAGCTGAAGAACAAGCTATTTTAGTTGGAACCAAAACAGTACTAGAAGATAACCCTAGTTTAACTGTAAGAGATTGGACCGGAAGAAACCCTATTCGAGTGGTTTTAGACAAAACGAACAAGCTTTCAAAAGAATTTCATGTTTTTAATAATAAAGTTGATACCCTTATTATTTCTGAAGATGAGATAGACTTCTCTCTGAATCTAGCTGCTGAAATTTGTAAATTTTTACACAAAAAAAACGTGCAGTCAATAATTATTGAAGGTGGCAGTCAAACCCTTCAAACCTTTATAAATGAAAATCTTTGGGATGAAGCTAGAGTTTTTACAGGAAAAACACACTTTGAAAAAGGTGTGAAAGCACCAACATTTAAAGGGAAATTAGTTCAAGAATCATTTATTTTAGACGACGTTTTAAAAACTTATATAAATCCATAACTACAAAAACACCTTTAGATTTTCACCTGAATAAGAATCGAAAAGACAAAATACAATTATGATTAAAACCTTAATATTTGATTTTGGAGATGTCTTTATCAACTTAGATAAAGAAGGCGCCATGAATCATGCCCTTGATATATTTAAATTAGAATCTCTGTCTGATGAAATGATTGCGTTTAATAGCTTTTACGAACAAGGCTTAATTTCAACAGAAGAGTTTTTAGAGTTTTATTTAGAAAACTTCCCTGATTTAACAGAAGACCAAATCCTTTATGCCTGGAATTGTATTATAAAAGATTTCCCTGAACATAGATTGGAGTTTGTGAAAAAGTTAGCTTCAGAAAAAAAACACCAACTAATTTTATTGAGTAATACCAACACACTTCATATCGATTTAATAAAAAAAGAAGTACCTTTTTACGAAGATTTTAAAAATTGTTTTGATGTGTTTTATCTCTCACATGAAATCAAACTTAGAAAACCGAATGCAGATATTTATCAGTTTGTTCTAACAGAAAACAACTTACACCCAGAAAACTGTTTGTTTATAGATGATACTGAAGAAAACACTCTAGCAGCAGCTAAATTAGGTATACACACCTGGAACATCAATCCAAAAACGGAAGATGTAACCAACTTATTTACCGTTAAAAAAGACCTCTTTTGATAGACTTATTATTAAGTATACTAGCCTCTACGTTAATATTTTTAATCTTCAAATTATTTGATAGATTTAAAATTAACACACTTCAAGCTATCGTATTTAATTACATAACCGCTTGTTTATGTGGTCTTATAATTTCTAAAAACAATTTCAACTCTCAAGAAATCATCCATTCTCAATGGTTTTTTGGAGCCTTTGCTTTGGGCTTCTTATTTATAAGTATATTCAGTGCTATGGCAATTACTTCACAACGGAATGGCTTATCAGTTGCTTCGGTTGCCACCAAAATGAGCGTGATTATCCCTATAATATTCGGTATTTACGTATACAATGAAAGTACCGGGTTTCAAAAACTCCTAGGTATTCTATTCGCTTTGGTTGCCGTATATTTTGTCTCGGTTAAAAAAAACACGCGATTTAACTTTAAAAGCAACCTCATGTTTCCCATTATTATATTTTTAGGTTCTGGGACAATTGATACCTCGATAAAATATATAGAAACCACTTATATTGAAGATGGAGGAATTCCGCTATTTTCGGCAACCATCTTCTTTTTTGCAGCATGTATAGGACTTGGTGTTCTTTTTATAAAAATGATTAAAAAAGAATTCAAATTTAATCCGCTTAGTATTGTTGGCGGCATTGTATTAGGAATTGTTAATTATTCTTCCATCTATTTTATTTTAAAAGCACTAAATCACGAATCGTTAGAGAGTTCAACCATTTTCACCATTAATAATGTGGCTATAGTTATGTTTACTTCCATAGTTGGACTGCTATTTTTTAAAGAAAATCTTTCTTTAAAAAATTGGATTGGGGTTGGACTTGCTATTATTTCAATCTTATTAGTAACTTTGGCTTAATGGATAAAAAAGACACGTACAAAACAATAAACAAACCTTCAAACGAAGTTCTATTTAAAGAGAAAAACAGTAAGTTTTTCGGGTATGCCTTTCCTGTTTTAAATGAAGATCAAGTAAAAGTACATCTGGAAGAATTAAAAAAACAACATCATTCAGCTAGACATTGGTGCTATGCCTATCAATTAGGAACAGATCAAAACAACCTTCAGTTTAGAGCAAATGATGATGGGGAACCAAATAATAGTGCCGGAATGCCTATTTATGGACAAATCCAATCCTTTGAAGTTACAAATGTTTTAATTGTTGTAGTTAGGTATTTTGGAGGAGTAAAACTTGGCGTTGGAGGCTTGATATCTGCTTATAAAACAACAGCTCAAATGGCTTTAGAAGAATCTAAAATTGTAAGCAAAACTATTAACAAACGCTTTGAAATACGTTTTGATTACAAAAACATGAATAAGGTTATGCGCTTAATAAAAGAACAGAATCTCAAAATTGTTAATCAAACTTTAGAGTTAGATTGCAAAATTGAAATTTCTGTTAGATTAAAAGAAGTAACAAAAACCGTAGAAAGTTTTCAATCAATTTTTGAAGTTGAAATAAAAGAACTAGAAACCTAATGTATTAATTTCTCAAAAATATAATCAGGACATTTTATAGGTCTTTTAGTTTTCATGTCTATAAATGCCAAAACAGTTGTTGCGGTTACTAACAATTCCCCTGCTTCATTCGTAATTTCATATTCAAATTCTATCCTAACAGATGGCTCTTTTTTCAGCAGAGTTTTTACCTTAATAACCTCATCGTAAAGGGCTGATTTCTTATAATTCAAACTCATGGACACTACCGGTAGCATAACACCATCATCCTCCATTTCTTTATACGAAATCCCCTTCTTTCTAAGCCACTCAGTACGGCCCATCTCTAGGTATAATGCGTAATTTGCGTGATGAACCACTCCCATCTGGTCGGTTTCACCATATCTAACTCTAATTGGTAATTCATCGAAATTCATACAAGTCTTTAATATATTTTTCGTAGTTTAGGCAAAGCATTAAACATGGGAATAATTTTGTTCATATTCAATAGCAATTGATTTTTTTTTTCAGAATTTTGTTCACATATTTGTCAAACTATTAAATCAGCCAGAGAATTCGACTCTGTTTATTAATTAATCTATAAATCTTTTATATTATAATGAGTGTAACTGCGCAATCGGTTTGGAAAAATTGTCTTGAATTTATAAAGGATAACATTCAGCCGCAAGCATACAAAACATGGTTTGAACCAATTATAGCAGTGAAGCTTACTGATAAATCTTTGAGCATACAAGTGCCTAGTAAATTCTTTTATGAATGGCTCGAAGAACATTATGTTAAAATCTTAAAAGTAGCTTTAACCAAAGAATTAGGAGAGACTGCCAAACTTGTTTACATTATTAGAATGGAAAACACTTACGGTAACAAGCAACCATTTACAGAAAAAATCCCTAGTTCAAATCGCTCAGCTGTTAAAGCACAAGATGTCGATATTCCACTAAACAATAAAAGCCCTGAATTATTAAATCCATTTATAATTCCAGGTATTCGAAATGTAAAGATCGAGTCACAACTTAACCCTAATTACAGTTTTGAGAATTTCCTAGAAGGAGATTCAAATCGGCTGGCAAGAAGTGCTGGATTGGCTGTTTCATCAAAACCAGGAGGAACTTCATTTAACCCTTTATTAATTTTTGGAGGGGTTGGTTTAGGGAAAACTCACTTAGCACACGCGATTGGTGTTGACATAAAAGATAAATATCCAGAAAAAACAGTACTATATATTTCTGCTGAAAAGTTTACGCAACAATATATAGACTCGGTAAAGAAAAATAATAGAAACGATTTTATTCATTTCTATCAAATAATAGATGTCTTAATTATTGATGATGTACAATTCCTTTCTGGAAAAACAGGTACTCAAGATGTCTTTTTCCATATTTTCAATCATTTACATCAAAATGGGAAGCAGGTTATTCTAACAAGTGACAAAGCTCCTGTTGACATGCAAGACATTGAACAACGTTTATTATCTAGATTTAAATGGGGACTTTCGGCTGAATTACAAAGCCCTGATTTTGAAACACGAGTATCAATTTTAAAAAACAAATTATATCGTGATGGTGTTGAAATGCCTGAAGATATTATTGAATATGTTGCGAAAAATATCAAAAGCAACATTCGCGAACTAGAAGGTGCCATTATTTCGTTAATTGCTCAGTCGTCTTTCAATAAGAAAGAAATTACCATAGATTTAGCTAAACAAGTAGTTGAGAAGTTTGTAAAAAACACAAAACGCGAGGTTTCTATAGATTATATTCAAAAAGTAGTTTCAGATTATTTCCAAATGGATATCGATACACTTCAGTCTAAAACTAGAAAACGTCATATTGTTCAAGCTAGGCAATTGGCCATGTTTTTTGCTAAAAAACTCACCAAAGCTTCGTTAGCTAGTATTGGATCGCAAATTGGAAAAAGAGATCACGCCACTGTACTACACGCATGTAAAACAGTCGATAACCTTTCAACAACCGATAAGCAGTTTAGAAAATACGTTGATGACCTTTCAAAAAAGTTAGCTGTTTAATTAAATAATTTCCGGGTTTTTCGGAGAGTAAATTATGATAAAAATTCTAATGGTTTGTTTAGGTAATATTTGCCGTTCCCCATTAGCTGAAGGCATTTTACAATCCAAACTTCCTAAAGACAAGTTTTTTATAGATTCAGCTGGGACTGGAAATTACCATGTTGGTGATCCTCCAGACCCTAGATCTGTAAAAATAGCAAAGAAGTATGGTCTAGATATATCAAATCAAAGAGGAAGACAGTTTACTACCTCCGATTTTGATAAATTCGATTACATATATGTTATGGACAGTTCAAATTATCAAAACGTTATACGTTTAGCTAGAAATGAACAAGATATAGCTAAGGTTAAAATGATTCTTAACGAGATATACAAAAATCAAGACTACGATGTACCTGACCCATACACTGGAGGGATTCAAGGATTTGAAAGCACCTATAAAATGTTGGATGAAGCTTGCCAAGAAATAGCAAACAAAATCCTTAACTAAATGATTTTGAGTGTTTTCTAATTTTAGTTTGTTTTTTTTCGTACTTTGTAATATAATTTTATCAAGATGAAAAACAGAACTAAACTCTTCGCTATTTTACTATTTCCTTACTTTCTTTTTGCTCAAGATATTGAATTAAATGAAATTGCTTCAGGTTTTAGTAGTCCTTTAGATCTAAAACATGCCGGAGACAACAGGTTGTTTGTTGTAGAGCGTGGTGGTTTAATTAAAATTATTAATCCAGATGGAACTATAAACGAAACACCTTTTCTAGATATAGAATCACGAGTTTTAAGTGGTGGAGAACAAGGTTTATTAGGCCTAGCCTTTCATCCACAATACCAATCGAACGGAATTTTATTTTTAAACTACACTAACAATAGCGGCAATACTGTTGTAGCAAAATATGTTGCAAATCCTCCAGGTTCCAATACCGTTAGTTCTTCTACAGAAGAAATTTTATTTACCGTGGATCAACCCTACAACAATCATAATGGCGGTAATTTAATATTTGGAAACGATGGGTATCTATATATTGGACTAGGAGATGGAGGAAGTAGCGGAGACCCTCAAAACAGGGCACAGAACCTAACTACTCTATTAGGAAAAATGCTACGGATAGATGTAAATAATCCTCAAAATGGTAACAATTATGGCATTCCTACCGACAACCCATACCCTAATACAGAAAACCCAAATGCATTACCGGAAATTTGGGCCTATGGATTAAGAAACCCATGGAGATTTTCATTTGATAGCCAAACCCAAAATCTTTGGATAGCTGATGTAGGTCAGGGAGAAATTGAAGAAATTAATATGGTTTCAGGTACTCAAGCAGGATTAAACTATGGTTGGCCTTGTTTTGAAGGAGATCAACCTTATAATACTTCAGGTAATTGTCCAAATAACTCAGAATTAACCTTTCCAATTGCACAATATACACATTCCAATAGCGGTAATTTTAAATGCTCGATAACTGGTGGATATGTATATAGGGGAACCCAACAACCAAATCTAAATGGTTGGTATTTATTTGCTGATTACTGCAGCAATGAAATTGGTATTCTTAAAAATGAAAATGGTAATTGGAACATGTCTTTTACAGAGCCCTACCCAGGAAATGGATGGACAACATTTGGCGAAGATGTTAATGGTGAATTATATATTGTTGGGATTAATTCTGGATCTGTTTATAAAATTTCAGATCCAAACCTAAGTATTGCAGAAAGTTCTATTTGGGAAGTGAGTATTTATCCAAACCCTACAGACAACGTGTTTACCATTAAAAGCATAAATACTCAGATTTTAATTGAAACCATAAACATTTACAATCTACAAGGGAAGCTAATACAATCAATTTCTATGTCCCAAGCTCCTGAAATTCAAGTAAAAACTAAAAGTTTAGCAAAAGGCCTATATTTAACCGAAATTATTTCCTCAACAGGACTTAAAAAAAACCATAAACTTATTATTAAATAAATTTCAATTAATGACCAACCAAATCGGAAAACTCTATTTAATTCCCACTACTCTAGGAGAAACAGCTCCTTTGGAAGTACTACCTATATCCGTTAAAAAGATTATTGAAGAAGTAGATATTTATATTGTTGAAAATGAAAAAACGGCTAGACGTTTCATAAAACATATCAAACCTGGAAAAAAACAGTCCAGCTTGACCATGTTCCATTTAAATAAATTCACAGATGTTACAGAGCTACCAAGCTATTTAGACCCTTGTTTACATGGTAAGAATGTTGGTTTGTTATCTGAAGCTGGTTGCCCGGCCATAGCAGATCCAGGAGCTGACGTAGTGAAACTAGCACATCAAAAAAACATAAGAGTCGTGCCTTTAGTTGGACCTTCATCTATAATTATGGCTCAAATGAGTTCTGGTATGAATGGACAGAGTTTTGCTTTTAATGGATATTTACCCATCGATAAAGATGATAGAAAGAAAGAATTAAAACGATTGGAGCAACTTTCCTATAGTCATAACCAATCACAATCATTTATAGAAACGCCATATAGAAATAATAAGCTACTAGAAGACATTTGCAGTACCTTAAATGATCAAACTATGGTTTGTGTGTCTTGCGACATTACTTTGCCAACAGAGTTCATTAAAACTCAAAGTGTAAAGGAATGGAGAAAAAATAGCGTAGACCTACATAAAAGACCAACGCTATTTATTATTCATAAAGACTAATGCCTAAGCCGAGTGTTTTACCTTGGCTTTTTTATTTGGCTCAATCTTCGAGGTATCATAACCTGAGAATTTTTTAATGTAATAAGCTACTGAAGTCCCGTATGCATCAGAAAAACTGTCTGCTCCATAACTTCTTAAATACTTTTTTACATTTCCAGGTCCGGCTAAATGGGCTGCTGCTAAAATGCCTGACTCTGTAATTTTTGTCCCGTTAATTATTTTCCCAGAAAAACGCTTAATGTCTTTCCTTAAAACCCATTTGTTACGTTCAGCATTAGCTATAAATGCCTTTTCTTGTAATTCTGGATTACTTAAAAAGTGAACAGGATTGTGGATTCCTATCAATTTTAATGTTTCCTTTCCAAATTGATACTTCCCTAAATACCCTAAAGTATTCACCGTAAAATAATCTCCTCCAGACTCTTTAAAGCCTAAGGCTTCTTTGAAGCCTACAAAAGATTTTCCTAAAGTTGGTGAAAATGGTACGTGAGGTTCCTTGATTGGAAACAAGTTGTCTTGAGAAACTTCTCCATGATTGTCATTATTCAATGCATATCTTGGTGATGTATAACTTTTCTCTTTAACCGATTTATTCATATAAATCGATCCAACAACTAAGAAACATATTGTAAGTGATAAGACTAAGTAACTTCCAATATTTTTTATCATATTTTTAAATTTCTTCAGTAAATATCTATAAGATAGTTACTTGAAAATTTCAGTTGGCAAAGATAGAACAATTTTTTAATATCTGAAAGTTAATCGATTAAGTGTTCCTAAAAGTAGATTCCGTGTAGCTTAACGCCTTTTTTATCGGTGAACTCCACCGTTGGAAATGGCATTTTAACTACATTAAAAACATCAAAAAACGTCCTTAATACGTGTGAATTAGTTTTAATTCTAGTTAAATCCAAATCTAAACTCAAATAATATTGTCGGTAAGGATTTGAATGAACAATGGGAGTATCTGTAGTATTATTTGTACCAGAAACCATCCCTTCTGCACCATAACCAATAGCTATATTTAGCCATTTAGGAATTTTACTGTCCTTAAAAAAACTGTGTAAATTAAAACTTAACCAATAGGTTTGACCATTATAGTCCTTTAAAAACTCTTCGGAAAGCCCATTTCCTAATTTATCAGGATTTTGTTGGGCATATTCTGTTCTATGAAAGGAATATTTTAGAGTAATCCTTTGTTCCTTCCAAAGCAATTCCTGCCCTACAAACAATCCCGTACCCGAAACATTGGCCGCCATATCTCCCCAGGAAAAGCCCCATTCTTCAGAAAAACCATCAAAAACTTCTACAATGGTTAAAAACCCTAGTCCAAGACTAGAACCATAAATTAATTGAGACTTTTGATTATCCCCACTCCATTTTAAAGTGTTGGCCCCTAACCTACTTAATTGATAGGCAGAAAAAGCATGCCCCACTTTGTCCATTTGGAGCCATTCGTTATTATCGTCGAAAGTATGAAAGTTGGACTTTGGATAATTAACGTACCACATCTGGTTTAAGCCTAACAAAGTTAAGCTAGCAATTGAAACTTCAGAAATTACTACAGCGTTCCGTCTAGAAATATTTAAAGTATCGCTCGGTTTTAAAAAGCTATTTATTCCACTTTGGGAAAAAGCTGCAAAGGTGATTAAACACGCTATTATGGAATGTTTAATCTGCATGTACTTTTATTTGTTAATACCTTGTGATGATAAATATCTATGGTATTCAGCGGCATTGGCATTGTGTTGACTAAGAGTTTTGGCAAATTTATGATAACCTAATCTTTTAGCATCAGCCGCAAAATATAAATATGAATGAGTTTCAGGATTCAAAACAGCATCTATAGCACTAATATCTGGCATAGCTATAAGCCCTGGAGGCAAACCTGCATTTTTATAAGTATTGTATGGTGAGTTTATTTCCTTGTGAATATTTAAAACCCTTTTAATAATAGTATTTTTATACTCTGGTAATTGGTATGCTGCAAACTTTAAGGTTGGATCTGCTTGTAAAGGCATACCAATACGCAATCTATTTAAATATACTCCTGCTATTCTTGGTTGCTCGTCAGCTTGCTTAGACTCCTCGTGCACAATGGATGCCAAGGTCATCACTTCCTTTTCGGACAAACCAAGAGCCTTCGCTTTTTCCTTTCTACTGTCATTCCAAAAGCGTTTATATTCTTTTAACATTCTATCTCTAAACTCGCTAGCCGACGTATTCCAGAAAAACTCATAGCTATTTGGTATATACATACCTAATGCTGTGGCATTAGAAAATGAATTGTTGGCAAGAAATTCCTCATCCATCATCACTTCATACAATTTTAAACTGTCTGCTTCAATTTGCATGGAAATCCTTCCTGCAAGTAATTCTAAACTTGGCTGATTATTAAAAGATAATTTTAGAGGCACATTTTTACTTCTAATGGAATTAATAATATCGTTATTATTCATCCCTTTTTTAATAACATATCGGCCTGCCTTGATGTTAGAGATGTATTTTTTTTGTTTGGCAAGAGCATCAAATTTTTCAATATCCTTTAATAAAGGTTTTAACTGTTCCCTTACCTCAGAATAATTGGCATCGGTAGGTATATAAATATAAGCTTGCTCGTTATTAAAAGCTGTGTTGCTAACTAACATAACTCCGTAAATATAGTTTGCAAAGAGACCTGCTACTACTAGACCAATTAAAGCTATGGCAATAAATATTTTTTTAAAATACATTAATTAATTCGTTGAAGTAAATATTCGTTTTTATATGAACCATTTACGTAGGTCCAATCTTTTTTTAATCCAATTATCTCAAAACCATGTTTTGCAAAAAGCTTCAAACTAGCTTCATTATCTTCAGATATATTACAATACAATTGGTGCAGATTTAAATGGGTTTTGCAATAATTAATTAGTAAACCTAAAGCTTCATTGCCAACTCCTTTTTGCCTTTCTGCAGTTTCCTTTATAAGAATTCCAACTCCAGCCCTACTATTTTTGAAATCAAAATCAAACAGGTCTATCATTCCAAGAGCAATATTACTATAATTTGAAATAACCAAACGCAATTGTTTTACTTCATATATATCTTTATGTGCATTTTCTAGATATTCCATAATTAAAAACCTAGAAAATGGTGTTTGTGTATGGCTAATTTCCCAAACAGTTTCGTCGTTTTCTACACTGTGAATAAAGTCTAGGTCTTCAGGTTCCAGAGCTCTTAAATAAATATCCTTTCCTTTTAAAGTTAGCATGTCCAGATTCCTTTAAATACGTTTTCAGCAGGCCCAATAAGCCAAATGTTTCTATACGAGTCCTTGTTTTTTTCAAAAGAAACTTGTAAGTCTCCACCTTCAGTTTTAAGTGTTATCAAGTTTGTATTAGTTTGGCCTATTTCAAACATGGCAAGTGCCACGGCAGTAACTCCCGTTCCACAAGACAAAGTTTCATCTTCTACTCCACGTTCGTATGTTCTAACTTGAAAAATATCTTCTGAAAGTTTTTTTACAAAATTAACATTGGAACCTTCCTCATTATAAGGTTGGCCATATCGGATTTTCGAACCAACTTCTTTTATTGGTAGTTCTTTTAAATTTGATTCTAATTGAACATGATGCGGTGAACCTGTGTTTAAAAACACATAGTGTTGATGATTTTCTATTGAAAGTACATCCTGCATTTGCAATTTTATTAGGTCATTTTCAATAATTGCATGATGCAATCCGTCAATTGCTTCAAAAACTGCTTTATTTTGAACAATCCCTAGATCCTTAGCAAAAGCTGTGATACATCGCCCACCATTACCGCACATGGAACTTTCTTTTCCATCGGAATTGTAATAAACCATTGTAAAATCCAATTCTGGATGATTTTCTAAAAGGATAAGTCCATCGGCGCCTATGCCAAAACGTCTGTCACACAGACTTGCAACTAGTTTGGTATTGTTTTTGTCGAATTGTTGTTGACGATTATCAATCATCACAAAATCGTTCCCAGTTCCTTGATATTTGTAAAAGGTTATTTCCATAAGTCAGGCAAATATAAGAATTAAGACGATTAATCATCTTGTTAAACACTCGTTAAATACGAAGTTAAAAATCGTTAAAAATTAAAAATGAATTAAAGAAAAAATTAATTTTAATCGTAATTGAGCTATAAACCATATAATTCTATTAAATAATGAAAAAGATAACAACTCTAGTTTTAGTTTCTGTTTTAGGTGGAATTATTACACTTTCATCCTACAAACTTTTTATAGAAAAAGACCATACACAAACAACTGTTCAAACAGAGTCTGCCCCTGCAGTTTTTCCTGTGAACAATTATTCAAATTCTAGTTTTATCCCTGAAAACAGTATTGATTTCACTAAAGCTGCTGATAAAACAATTCATACAGTAGTTCATGTTAAAAGCACTTCTATTGGAAATTCTGGGCAGATGACTTTCGAGGATTTATTTTTTGGAAGATCTCCTAAACGTCCACAAATTGGTTCAGGATCAGGTGTGATAATTTCACCAGACGGATATATAATCACAAACAACCACGTTATTGCTGGCTCGAAAGAACTTTCAGTTACTCTAAACGACAATAGCACATACAACGCAGAAATAATAGGTTCAGACGATAAAACAGATATTGCTTTATTAAAAATTGAAACCGAACATGATTTACCTTACACCACATTTGGTGATAGTGATCAAGCTAAAATTGGTGAATGGGTCCTAGCAGTTGGAAACCCTTTTAACCTAACATCCACAGTAACCGCAGGAATTATAAGTGCTAAATCTAGAGATTTAACAGGAGGTAGAAGCACACAGTCCTTTATCCAAACCGACGCTGCAGTAAATCCAGGAAACTCTGGGGGTGCTTTGGTAAATACTCATGGTGATTTAATTGGAATTAACACAGCCATTTCATCGCAAACCGGTTCTTACATTGGTTATTCTTTTGCAGTTCCAAGTAATATTGCTAGAAAGGTTGTTGAAGACATTCTAGAATACGGAAATGTTCAAAAAGGTGTTTTAGGGGTTTCCGGAGGAGCCTTAAATAGTAGTTTTGCTGAAAAATTAAGCTTAGCAGAAACAGAAGGTTTCTATATTGATTCTGTAGAAGAAGAATCAGGAGCCTACAAGGCTGGTCTTAAATCTGGGGATATTATAAAGAAGATTGATCATGTGAAGATTTCAAAATTCTCCGATTTAACAGGATATTTATCTACCAAACGTCCAAATGACGTCGTTAATGTAACAATTTTAAGAAACGGACATATAAAAGAAATGTCTGTAACACTTAATAGAAATCTAACTTATACAATTCCGCAGTTAGGAATTGTAAAAAATGCCACAAAAGCAGAACTCAAAAAATACAAAACGGATAACGGGGTAAAAATTACAAACTTAAGCCAAACCTATTCCAAGTATTTAAGAGCAAATGGCGTTAAAGAAGGAGATATTGTTATTTCTATTAATAATAGTAAAGTCTATAATGTAGATGATGTTCAGGAAATTATAAGTAATAAATCAGATTACGAACCTTTAAGAATAGAACTTATAAACTCTAAAGGTGAAATAGAACGATATAATTTCAAATAAACATTTTAAATAAAATTAACAACAATCCTCTAGTAAACTCTAGAGGATTTTTATTTTTAAAACTGAGTATAAATACATTAAAAATGTCTTATTTTTGCATCCAAATTCAACTCAGTCATTTATATAGCTGAAAAATATTTAACAACCAGTCTAGCTACAAAGCAGACACATACTAAAAATTTAAAACAATGAGTTTTAACGAAACTTTTGAAAACGAGTTAGCATTTCAAGCGGATAGAAGAAAAGCTACAGTAGAGTTTATTAAAATAGTAAGCGACCTTTGGTACGACAAATCTATTGAATTGGTACTTTTTAGAAACCAATTAATCGATAGAAATGTTAGCCAAATTTTAAATCTACACGAATACGCAGGCGAAGTTGTTCAAAAACCAATTTCTATCTTCGATTCTGTTGAAATTGCGCAAGCTATTCAAACTTTAGATTTACCACCAGCTAGACTGGATATTGGAAAGTTAACTTACGAATTTCATTTAGAAGAGAAAAAATTTAGTAACGCTTTAGCTTTTGTTGCCGATAAATTAAAAGATGCCAACAAACAAAACATTATAAAACCTAAAGATGTTGTTCTTTACGGATTTGGTAGAATTGGACGTTTAGTTGCTCGTGAATTAATAACACTTACCGGTAGAGGTAGTCAGTTGCGTTTAAGAGCCATAGTTACTCGTGGTACCATAGACCAAACAGTTTTAGAAAAAAGAGCGTCTTTATTAAGAAACGACTCAGTTCATGGAGATTTTCCAGGAACTGTAATTGCAGATTTAGAGAATAGTGCATTAATAATTAACGGAACAACTGTTAAAATTATTTCAGCAGACAATCCGGAAGACATTGATTATACAAGCTACGGTATTAACAATGCTTTAGTAATAGATAATACTGGAGCTTTTAGAGACAAAGAAGCTTTGAGCAGACA
>Ga0209075_1000914_pt1 | contig 28507 bp, 27 predicted proteins | sample Stecom2011_FD_187523 | JGI IMG/M metagenome (GOLD analysis project Ga0209075, IMG submission 187523) | Agricultural soil microbial communities from Utah to study Nitrogen management - Steer compost 2011 (SPAdes) (version 2) | ecosystem: Environmental > Terrestrial > Soil > Agricultural land...
GCAAGCCCGCCGACAAGTGCAGGTCCGAGGCATTCTGCTTTGCCGCGAACGCCAGCAATTCGGTAATATCCATACGTATCCCTACTTCCCGGATAAAAGGTCTCGCGAGTATGACAGACCTGGCGGGCATAACCGATTTCAGTGGGCAAGATGACGGACACCATGCTTTCCGAATCACTGGCCAGTGCCCGCAAGCGCCTGGCCAGAGCACTGTATGCAGCCGAAAGGCCAGCCGATGCCGCTCGCCTGCTTGCAGTCAGCAAAACCAAGCCAGCCGCCATGATCCGCGCCGCCTGGGCGCTCGGGCAGCGGGAGTTTGGCGAGAGCTATGTTCAAGAGGCACTGGAAAAGCAAGCCGAACTGACTGATCTCAACGGCATTATCTGGCATTTCATTGGTCCATTGCAGAGCAACAAAAGCCGTGCCGTGGCCGAGCGCTTCGACTGGGTACACAGCATTGACCGCGACAAGCTGGCTCGGCGCCTGAATGAGCAGCGCCCGGCGGAACTTCCTCCCCTCAATGTTTGCCTGCAAGTCAATGTCAGCGGTGAGGCAAGCAAGTCAGGCGTTGATTTCGAGGCGCTGCCGGCATTGGCGGAAAGCGTACTCGCACTGCCCCGCTTGCGCTTACGTGGTCTAATGACGATCCCGGCTCCCGCCGCCACCCTGGAAGCCCAGCGGGCGCCACTGGCCCGCCTGCACCAGGCGCTGGAAGCATTGCGCGCCCGCTTCCCCGAGGCAGAGCTGGATACCTTGTCGATGGGCATGAGCGATGATCTGGAAGCGGCCATCCTTGAGGGTGCCACCCTGGTAAGGCTGGGCACCGCTATCTTCGGCGCCCGAGAACCCTAGCCGGTACCCTTGTGCCACGATCCGAACCGGTACCCGACAGCCACCAACAGACAACAGAAGGACCGTTCACAATGGCCAGCAGAGTCACCTTTATCGGCGCCGGCAACATGGCCAGCGCCATCATTGGCGGTATGCTCGACAGCGGCCACCCCGCTACCGCCATCACCGCCACCTCCCCCAGTGACGCCTTTCTGGCTCCGCTGCGCGAACGCTTCGCCATTCACACCAGCCTCGACAATGCAGCAGCGGTAGAGGACGCCGACATTGTCGTCCTGGCCGTGAAACCGCAAATAATGCGTGAGGTCTGCGACGGCTTGCGCGACACTCTGCAGCGGCACCGCCCACTGGTCATCTCGGTGGCCGCCGGCCTCACTGCCGAAACCCTGCAAAGCTGGTTAGGCGGCGAACTGCCGCTGGTACGCTGCATGCCGAATACGCCCTCTCTGGTAGGAGCCGGAGCTGCCGGCCTGTTCGCCACCGCCGAGGTCAGCGCCAAGCAGCGCACCCAGGCGGGCGAGCTGCTTGCCGCCGTGGGCCTGGTAGAGTGGGTCGAAGAGGAGTCTCTGCTGGATGCCATCACTGCCGTGTCTGGTAGTGGGCCCGCCTATTTTTTCTTGATGTTCGAAGCAATGGAAGAAGCGGGTGCCAAACTCGGATTACCTGCCGCTACCGCGCGTCGCCTGGCCATGCAGACTGCTTCAGGTGCCGCAAAGATGGCCATGGCCAGTGAACAAAGCCCGGCGGAGCTTAAGCGCAACGTGATGTCGCCCGGCGGCACCACCGAGCGTGCCATAGAGTATCTTGAGCAGGCCGATCTGCGTAACATCCTGGCCGCAGCCATGGAGGCATGCGCTATCCGTGCCCGTGAAATGGCCGAGGAACTCGGCAAACACTGATTTTTTTAGCCGCCCGGGCCCGGGCGGTCACTTGACGATATGGGAGGTGCCCAACATGGGCCAAATGGGAAATGCCGGCCTGCTGCTGGTCAACACCCTGATCAATATTTACCTGTTCCTGCTGATGCTGCGTTTTCTGCTGCAGGCATCCCAGGCTGATTACTACAATCCAATCAGCCAGTCAGTGGTGAAAATTACTCAGCCTGCCGTGCGTCCATTCCAGGGATTCCTGGGCTCGGCTCTGGGTCGCTTTGATCTGGCAACTCTGGCTGCCGCTTTCTTGCTCAAGGCTGTCAGTATCGTAGTGATTCTGCAGATTGCCGGTTTCGGCATGCCACCCATCCTCCAAGTGGCAATTGGTGCCGTGGCCGCCATCGCCAACGCCATTCTCAAGATCTACTTCTTCGCCTTGATCGTGATGATCATCTTGAGCTGGGTAGCCCCTACGGCCAGTCATCCGGGTGCAATGCTGGTCATGCAGCTGGTAGAGCCGATCATGGCACCGGTACGCCGGGTCATTCCGCCGCTGGGCATGATCGACCTGTCACCCATCGTGGTTTTCATTGCCATCAATATTATTGACAGCATGGTGGTTGGCGCACTCACACGCTCCGCCGGCATTGCCGGCGCCCTGGTTGGCCTGTGAGCCGGGCAGCGACCTCAACGAATGGATGCAAAGCGACAAATGTCTGAGATTCCCACTGACTCGGTCGGTCTGGTATCGCCACGTACGGTGCACTTCGACACCCCCTTGGCCCTGGCCTGTGGCAAAACCTTGCCGGCCTATGACTTGGTGTACGAAACCTACGGCACGCTCAATGCCGAGCGCTCCAATGCAGTGCTGATTTGCCATGCGCTCTCGGGGCACCACCACGCTGCCGGCTATCACAGCCATGATGACCGCAAGCCGGGCTGGTGGGAGGCCCATATCGGGCCGGGCAAGTCTATCGATACCAACCGCTTCTTCGTGGTGTCATTGAACAACCTGGGCGGCTGCCACGGCAGTACCGGACCAACCAGCCACAACCCTGCTACCGGGCGCCAGTGGGGCCCGGAATTTCCCATGGTGACGGTCAGTGACTGGGTGCACAGCCAGGCACGCCTGGCGGATCGTTTGGGAATCGAGCGTTTCGCTGCGGTGATCGGTGGCAGCCTCGGCGGCATGCAGGCGCTGCAGTGGAGCCTGACCTACCCGGAACGGGTCGCCAATGTCGTCGTCATTGCTGCCACTCCCAAACTCTCGGCTCAGAATATTGCTTTCAACGAAGTGGCCCGCGAGGCAATCCGCTCCGACACCGACTTCCATGACGGCTGGTATGCCGAGCACAACACGGTTCCTCGGCGTGGCCTCAAGCTGGCGCGCATGGTGGGTCATATCACCTACCTCTCGGAAGATGCTATGGGCAGCAAGTTCGGTCGCGACCTGCGCAGCGATGACCTGAACTTCGGCTATGACGTCGAGTTCCAGGTCGAATCTTACTTGCGCTACCAGGGCGACTCTTTCTCAACCGCCTTTGATGCCAACACCTATCTGCTGATGACCAAGGCACTGGACTACTTTGACCCTGCGGCGGCCCATGGCGGCGCACTGGCCCCGGCTCTGGCACCCAGCAAATGTCCATTTCTGGTAGTCAGCTTCACCAGTGACTGGCGCTTTCCGCCATCACGCTCGCGCGAGTTGGCTGATGCCCTGGTGCGAGCCGGCAAACCGGTCAGTTATATCAATATCGAGTCACCCCACGGCCACGACGCCTTTCTGCTACCGGAGCCGCGCTATCAGGCGGTTTTTTCGGCGTTCATGTCGCGCGCCGCCGAGGAGCTTGGCCTGGAGGAGCGGACATGATGCGCACCGACCTGGAGTTGATTTATCGCTGGGTGCCTGAAAAGGCTCACGTGCTCGACCTGGCCTGCGGTGATGGCACCCTGCTCGCAGCCCTGGCACGCAACAAGAAGGTCACGGGCTACGGCCTGGAAATTGACCCGCAAGGCATCACGGCTTGCCTGCACAAGGGGGTCAATGTCATTGAACAAAATCTCGATGGCGGACTGTCCAATTTTCAGGATGACAGCTACGACCTGGTCATCATGACCCAAGCACTACAAACACTGCGTCGCCCCGACCTGATGCTCGATGAAATGCTGCGGGTGGCCAGAGAGTGCATCATTACCTTCCCCAACTTCGCTTACTGGCGCCACCGGGTACATCTCGGCATCCGCGGCTATATGCCGGTCTCCAAATCGCTGCCCCACGCCTGGTACGATACTCCCAACATTCATCTCTCGACGTTCAACGATTTCGAGCATTTATGCCGCGAGAAAGGGCTGGTGATTACCGATCGGGCCGTCGGAATCGGTGAGCGTGAAGGTCACTGGGCTACGCGGATCTGGCCCAATCTGTTTGGCGAAATCGCGATATTTCGTGTAGGGCGCCGACATCGCTGAAGAACGACACCATCAGGAGGGCGTTATGCTGAAGCACCGTTTGCCGTTTCGCGCCTGTCTAGGGCTTGTTTTGCTGCTGTGGATGATGCCGCTGGCCGCTCAGGCACAGCAGTTCGAGCAAGTGGGCTCTTATCAAATTCACTACAGCGCGGTGAGTACCGATTTTCTGCCGCAAGCGGTCACTGATGCTCACGGTATCCAGCGCAGTCCGGCGCTGGCTCTGCTCAATATCAGCGTACTCGAAGAGGTGGATGGTGACCTGCGCCCGGTCAATGCTGCCGTGAGCGGTAGCGTGGGTGAAATTCAGGGCAAGGAAGCGACTCCCCTGCAGTTTCGTGCTATCCGCGAGGGGGATACACAGTCCCAGGTCGCCGTGTTCACTCTGCGCGATGATGAGCCCATGCATTTTGCTCTCGAGGTACGCTATGACCGCAACCTGCCACCAGCTGAAGTGAACTTCATTCAGCGTTTTCATATCCAGCGCTAGCGCTAACGTCTGCCTCGAACGAAACCTGGCGGATGAGAGAGACAGGCAACGGCTCGTCCAGTGCAATGGTGACTGGCCGCCCGCCGCGCCGGCCGACAGCGCATCCGTAGGCCAATACTTCCACCCCGCGCTCGGCCACTTCCCTCAAGGTAGCCGCATAGGCGGGATCGAGATGGGCAGCTGGTGCCACATCATGGATGCCTGTGTGCGCCACGCAGAACAGCAACACTGCTCGTTCCCCTTGCTCAGCCAGGGCTGCCAGAGCCAGCAAGTGCCTACGCCCCCGCTCGCTCACCGCATCGGGAAAATACCCATGCCCGTCATGCTCCTTGAGCGTGACCTGCTTGACCTCGACGTAGGCAGTATCACGCTGTGGGTCTTCGAGACGAAAATCCAGACGCGCCCCTTCCACCTTGGCCTCGCGCTTGAGTGTGGCGTAGCCGCTCAAAGCCGCTACCCGGCCCGCTTGCAGCGCTTCCTCGACAATGCGGTTGGTGCGCCCGGTATGCACCGAAGCCAGCGCTACACTGCCATCAGCCTGGACCAGCTCGATCAGTTCCCAGGTCCAGGCCAGCTTGCGTGCCGGATTATCGCTGGGTGCCAGCCATACCCGAGAGCCGGGCACATTGACCGCCCGCATCGAGCCGGTATTGGGACAATGCGCTACCACCTCGCGACCGTCATCAAGCCGCACATCCGCCAAAAAACGCTTATAGCGTCGCAACAGTACGCCAGGAACCAACTCGGGATATTGCATACCTTATCTCATTGCCGCGCCAGAAAACGTTCAAGCCGGCTGACCGCCTCTTCGAGCCGCTCAATGCCAGTGGTAAAAGCGATGCGCACATGGTGCTCACCGCCGCTGACGGCGAAATCGACCCCAGGCGTAATCGCCACATTTTCCTCTTCCAGCAAGCGCTGACAGAACCCCTGGCTGTCGTGGCTGTAGTGCGAAATATCCAGCCACAGATAAAAAGCGCCCTGGGGCGGCAGTGACGGCGCCAGACCCAACCGGGCCAGCCCCGCCAGCAGCGCATCACGCCGCCGCTTGAGCTCGGCCCGGCGGCTTTCGAGCAAGTCACGACACTCAGGGGAGAAAGCGGCAAGCGCAGCATGCTGTGCCGGGGTAGGGGCGGCGAGAAAGACATTCTGCGCCAGCCGGGTCAGCGGCTCCACAGCGCTCTCTGGCGCCAGCAACCAGCCCAGACGCCAGCCAGTCATGCCGAAGTATTTGGAAAAGCTGTTGACCACGAAAGCGTCCGCAGCGACAGAGGCCACCGACACTGGCTCTAGATCGTAGCTAAGCCCCTGGTAGATCTCATCCACCAGTAGATGGCCCTGCCTGGCGGCTACCGTGTCGGCTACGGCACGTAGCGCATCAGCGTCGAGCATATGCCCGGTAGGGTTGGAAGGCGTGGCGAGCATCGCCAGGCGCGTATCCTCGCGCCAGTGCCGCGCTACCAGGTCGGTATTAAGTTGCCAGCCACTCTCGAGCCCCACCGGCACCGTATCCACCTCGGCTCCGGCCAACGCCATGAAGTGACGATTGCAGGGGTAGTTGGGATCGGCCATCAGCACGCGATCACCACTGCCGACCAGCAACTGGCTGGCCAACAGCAACGCCCCTGAAGCCCCCGGCGTCACCAAAATCCGCTCTGGGTCGACAGCGGCACCGAAATGCTCGGCATAATGCGTGGCAATCGCTTCACGCAGTGCCGGCAGGCCACGTGCCGGGCTGTAGCGCGTATGTCCAGCGGCCAAAGCCGCACGCCCAGCCTCCACAACCGGCCCAGGCGTAGGAAAATCAGGCTCACCCACTTCAAGATGAATGACATCATGACCAGCGGCCTCCCGCGCCTGGGCGGCCTCTAGCAGGCTCATCACACGAAAGGGCGCAACAAGATCAACGCGCGGATTCCACGACATTCAAAACTCCTGAGCACTAGAGAAACAGCCGCCATAAATGACCCAATTTGTTAGCGGAGCCGATACCATAGCATTGATCTATAGGTAGCAGTGTCTTGCAAAACCCGCTGATTTTAGCTAAACAAGCAAACCTTTGGCGTGAGATACCTGGCGTGACAGGCGCCAGGTTTTTAACAGCAGTCACTTAAGTAACGAGGCAGTCCCATGCCAGTAGTCGATAAAAAACCGGAAGCGCCCAAAAAATTCACCCCGTACGAAACCGCACCGGGTGAAGAGTATATGAACGAACAGCAGCTTGAGCACTTCCGACAGATCCTGCTGGACTGGAAACAGGAGCTGATGGAAGAGGTTGACCGCACTGTGCGCAACCTGCAGGAAGAAGCCAACAACTACGCTGACCCAGCCGACCGGGCTACCCAGGAAGAAGGATTCAGCCTGGAACTGCGTACTCGCGATCGCGAGCGCAAGCTGCTCAAGAAAATCAACGAAACACTCGAAATGATCGATGAGGACGATTACGGCTACTGTGAAGCCTGCGGCGTCGAAATCGGGATTCGGCGTCTGGAGGCACGCCCGACCGCGACCTTGTGCGTTGATTGTAAAACCCTGGCCGAACTCAAGGAGAAGCAGCTCGGCGGCTAAGCCCGTGCACTGCCGGTCTTTTCACAACGGGCACCACAGGGTGCCCGTTTGCGTAGGGAGAACAGCCATCGAGAACACACCATGACTGGCTATCGTGGCCGCTTCGCCCCGACCCCTTCCGGCGCTCTTCACTTCGGCTCGCTGATCGCCGCGCTGGGCAGTTTTCTCGATGCCCGCCATGCCGGTGGCGAGTGGCTATTGCGTATCGAGGATCTGGATCCGCCACGCTGCCCACCCGGAGCGGCCGACACCATCCTCCACCAGCTAGAGGCCTTCGGCCTGCACTGGGACGGCCCGGTGTACTATCAACACGACCGTGGCCCAGCCTACGCCTGGGCCTTGGAGCAGCTTGTGGCACAAGGTCTGGCCTATCCTTGCAGCTGCTCACGTCAGCAGTGGCGTGACCATGCGATCTACCCCGGCTGGTGCCGGACCCGCCCGTGCGAACCCGACAAACCTCTGGCATGGCGGCTACGCAGCGACCTTGGCCTGAATCCCGTGGTATGGCACGACCGGCTGTTCGGGGAACAGCACTTTGCCCCGACAGAACTCGGTGATGTGGTACTCAAACGCAAGGATGGTCTTTGGGCCTATCAACTCGCCGTGACAGTAGACGATGCCGCCCAGGGCATCAGCGATGTGGTCCGCGGCCATGATTTGCTGGATAACACCCCCTGGCAACGCCAGCTGCAGCACGCCCTGGGATTGCCCGAACCGCGCTACCTGCACTTGCCCTTGATCGTCAACGCTAGCGGGCAGAAACTCTCCAAGCAGAATCTCGCGCCGGCATTACCCGTGGCAGATGCAGCCGTACGTCCCTTGTTATACCAGGCACTCGTGGCACTGGATCAAAAACCGCCTGTTACACTGCGCCTGGGAACGGTTCAGGAACAACTCGCCTGGGCCATACGCCATTGGCAGCCACAGCGTATCCGCCGCCAGGCCCAGCGTCGGGAGTAAAGTGCCGTCATGTATGTCTATCGCATCATGCTGTTTCTGGTGTTCAGCGGCTACCTGCTTTCACCGCTGCTGATGAGCGGCTGGTCGAGCCCCGGCGTGGCCTGGTATCGCCCTTTTGTCATTTGGGCGGTGCTGATCGCCTTGACGCTGTGGCTGGAACAGAAGAGAAAACTCGATGAACGCTAGCCACACTGGCGTCCTTGTTCTGGGTGGCGGCTTCCTGCTGCTGATGTTTCTCTGCACGATGGCCGTGGAGCGCGGCTGGCTCAGCCACAGAGTCACCCGCCACCCTATCGTTTACACCCTGGCCCTGGGGGTCTATGCCAGTGCCTGGGCCATCTATGGCAGCCTGGAAATGGCCGCCCGTTCGGGCTACGGCTACCTGACCTACTACCTGGGGGCGGCGGGTGCCTTTCTGCTAGCACCCGTGCTGTTGGTGCCGCTGCAGCGCATGACTCGTACCTACCAGCTCGCCTCACTGGCTGATCTGTTCGCCTTTCGCTTTCGTTCACGCTGGGTCGGCACGCTGATAACTGGGGTCAGCTTGCTGGCCGTGCTGCCGCTGCTCGCGCTACAGATCCAGACCCTGGGCGACGTTATTCAACGGATGACGGGTGTCAGCTCTCCAGCCTTGATCACGCTACTGCTGTGCGCCCTGGTGGCACTGTTTGCCATGGCATTTGGTGACCATCAGGGTCGGGGTGAGGCGCGTCACGACACACTGCTCGCCATCATTGCGCTAACCTCGTTGATCAAGCTGGTCGCCATGCTGGCACTGGCGGCTTTCGCCCTCTTCGTGGTGTTCGACGGCACCGCCGATCTCCAGGCTTGGCTGGATGGTCCCGGCCAAATTCATCAGGCCAACATCGTGCAACCGGATGCCGCACACTGGCGAACCCTGCTGCTGCTATTCTTCGCCACTACACTGCTGATGCCGCATATCTACCACATTACCTTTACCGAGACGCTATCTCGCCACACCCTGCTTCAGGCGAGCTGGTCACTGCCCCTTTTTTTGTTGCTCATGGCCCTGCCGATCCCCTTGATTCTATGGGCCAGCCAACGCCTGGCCGAGCCTGGAACCATCACCACCGCTTATCTGGCGTTTGAGCTGTCCGATGCGTTCTGGGTTCAGGCATTGGCCTTTCTCGCCGGCCTGGCAGCGACCAGCGCCACCATGGTGATTATTTCCCTGGCCCTCTCGGGCATGATCCTCAATCACGTATTACTGGTGGCGTACCCACCTGAGGCCCAGCCCAATCTTTATCGCTGGCTGCGCTGGCTGCGACGCGCGCTCATGGCTGCCGTTCTGTTCAGCGGCTGGCTGTTCTACCGCATCGTCGGTATTCACCACGACCTCACCACCCTGGGTCTGGCTGCTTTTGTCGGCATAGCCCAGTGTCTGCCGGGCTTGCTGGCGCTGCTCTACTGGCCCGGGGCCAACCGTAAAGGCATGGTGACAGGACTGAGTGTGGGCATCCTGATCTGGCTTGTCGGCCTATGGTTACCCCTGGTCACCGGCACCCCCTCCTTGATCCTGATTCCTCCCGGCCTGGAGCTCCTGGCCGGCGAGCCACACTGGTACGTGGTGACGCTGGTATCCTTGACGCTCAATGCGCTGGTTTTGATCACCATCTCTCTGGCCACCCACACCTCGGAGGGTGAACGCGCCGCCGCCGAAGCGTGCTCGGTGGACGCCGTGATTCGCCCCAAGCGGTTGCAGCTGCTTGTCACCACCGGCGAAGAGTTCAAGCAACCCCTGACGGAAGCGCTAGGCGAAGCGGCGGCTCAGCGCGAGGTCGAGCGCGCCCTGCACGACCTGGGCATGTCGCCCCTCGACCGGCGCCCTTACGCTCTACGTCGCCTGCGCGACCGCATTCAGGCCAACCTTTCGGGCCTTATGGGCCCAGCGGTGGCACAGGATATCGTCGACCGCTACCTGCCCTATCGCCTGGGCGGCCTGGCGCCTACCGATGACATCCACTTTGTCGAGAATCGCTTGGAAGCCTATCGCTTCCAGCTTACCGGCCTGGCCCGGGAGCTCGACGAACTGCGCCGTTATCATCGGCGCACACTCGAACGCCTGCCGGTAGGCCTCTGCGCCTTCGGGGTCGATGACGAACTGCTGATGTGGAATGAGGCCCTGGCCGAACTTTCCGGTATTGACGGTACCAGTGTGGTAGGTGGACGGCGTGATGGACTGCCGGCGCCCTGGGCGGAGTTGTTACGCCGCACCCTAACCGAACCGCAACAGCGGCTCTACAAGCAGCCAGTCGAGCTGGCCGGGGGGATACGCTATCTGACGCTACAACGAGCCGAGCTACAGGCCGACCATGCGGGGCACGGCGGCAGTGTCATCCTGATCGAAGACCACAGTGAAATGAAGTGGCTTGAAGATGAGCTGGTGCATGCCGCTCGCCTGGCATCGATTGGACAGCTCGCCGCCGGCGTTGCCCACGAGATCGGCAACCCCGTAACCGGCATCTCGTCGCTGGCGCAAAACCTGCGCTACGACACCGATGATCCCGGCATACTGGAGACGGCGGATCAGATTCAACAGTTAACCGACCGTATCTCCCGCATCGTCAGCTCCCTGGTGGGTTTCGCCCATGGCGGCCGACATGTCAAAGGTCACAACCTGGCCCCGGTCGCCATTGCCAGCGTTGTTGACGAGGCGCTGCACTTGATCCAACTGGCACGCTCGGGCGAGGATATTCATTATCACAATCGTTGTCCCGCCGCCTTTACAGTGCTCGGTGATGCCCAGCGTCTGCAGCAAGTCATGATCAATCTACTGACCAATGCCCGCGACGCCAGCGAATCCGGTGGTCAAGTAGTGATTGATGCCAAGCCGGAAGGCAAGCTACTCAAGGTCACTGTGACCGATGCCGGCCACGGGCTCGATGAACAAGTTCGTGAACGCCTCTTCGAACCTTTTACCACGACCAAGCCACCGGGGCAGGGCACTGGACTCGGCCTGCCTTTGGTCTACAGCATTATTGTCGAGCATGGTGGTAGGATCGAAATTGAATCACCCCCCCAAGGGCGTGACAAGGGCACCCGTATCGCTCTGTGGTTGCCCACCGAACGAGAGGATGGTGAAACTACCGATGAGCCGGATACTGATCGTTGAAGACGAAGCCATCATCCGCACCGCATTGCGCAAACTGCTGGAGCGCCATGATTACCAGATCAGCGAAGCTGGCAGCGTAGCCGAGGCACTGGCACTTGAGCCGCAGAACTTCGATTTAGTCATCAGTGACCTGCGGCTGCCCGGCGAGCCCGGTACCGAGCTGATTGGCCAGGCGGCCCCAACCCCCGTGCTGATCATGACCAGTTACGCCAGCATGCGCTCGGCCGTTGAGGCCTTGAAGCTGGGTGCCGTGGATTACGTGGCCAAGCCCTTTGACCATGACGAACTACTCGAAACCGTTGCCCGTGTGCTGCACTTGCAGGCGTCACGCAGTGCCCCACCACCCGACATCACCGCTTCAAGCGGCATGCGGCAGCAGATGATCGGTGATTGTCCTGCCATGCAGGTGGTTTATACGCGCATTCGCAAAACGGCACCGGCCGATGTCACGGTACTGATTCAAGGTGAGTCTGGAACCGGTAAGGAGCTGGTGGCGCGGGCCATCCACGAGCAAAGCCTGCGCAGCCAGGCTCCGCTTATTTGCGTCAATTGCGCGGCAATTCCCGAAACCCTGATCGAATCAGAGCTGTTCGGTCACGAGAAGGGCGCCTTCACTGGCGCCAGCGCGGCCCGCACAGGCCTGGTGGAAGCTGCCGACGGCGGAACCCTGTTCCTCGACGAGATCGGCGAGTTGCCACTGGATGCCCAGGCACGTCTGTTACGGGTTTTGCAAGAAGGCGAGATTCGCCGGATCGGCTCGGTCGAAACACGCCATGTCGATGTGCGCCTGATTACCGCCACGCATCGCGATCTGCGCGCCCTGTCCAGAACCGGTGAGTTCCGGCTTGATCTTTATTATCGGCTCAATGTCATGCAGATCGACTTGCCGCCGCTACGCGAGCGCGAAGATGATGTGCTGCTGATTGCCGATGTGCTGTTGCAGAAAGCCTGTGAGCGGCATCGTCGTGAGGGGCTTCGCCTGTCACGCGCCGCGCGCCGTGAAATCCGTGATTTCCCCTGGCCCGGTAACGTGCGTGAACTCGAAAACGCACTGGAGCGCGGCGTTATTCTCGCCGAAGGCCACTTGATCCATCCTGATGACCTCGGCTTATGGCCGAACCTGACGCCGCAACCCCGCAGCGCTCCACCTCCCGCCCCGGCACCAGCCCTTGACGACCCAGTGCATAATGCCAATGAGGATCTCTCTCTGGAGGATTACTTCCAGCACTTTGTCCTGGAGCATCAGGACCACATGAGTGAAACCGAACTGGCACAGAAGCTGGGCATCAGCCGTAAAAGCCTGTGGGAACGTCGACAGCGGCTGGGTATACCGCGCAAAAAGCAGGCCCGACGCAGCAGTCCTGACAAAATTCCCTGACAGTACGCAACGCTACGACCAAGGTATAAACGCCTCACAAAATCAGTGGAGGCGTTTTTTTATGACGAAATGAGCAGGATTTTCCCAAGTGTTACCTTCCCACCCACAAAGGGTGCTCGCCTAACTCGACAAGGGTAACACTTTGCTGGGCGCCCAACATTCCGCCCCTACCAGCAACACACAAGCCATTGTTATAAAACATAAAAACAGACCATGGCATGTGACCTGCAATATTCAGTACAAGAAAAACAACATCCGGCTGCTGCTTAGGCACAAACAATAACAATTGCCAACGGTACAGCAGTGTCTGCGCGACAAAACAAAAACAAGACGCTAGCGGACTAGAAAAAGGACGCGGCCAGGGGAAACAACAATAAAAGCCCCAAGGCCCACCTTGCGCTCAAAAATGACAACAATAGCGATGAGCGAAGTACCGGATCCATCAGGACGCAATGCGCCAACCCCGACCCATAACAAGAACAAGGGTCGCAAAGTGCGCACCTTCGGCAACAACTCCAACAAGCCGAAGGCAGGTATAGCCCTATGCCGTCGTGACTGGATTATTGTTTTGAATACGAGGCGGTCGCAGTTAGTGTGAGCTTGGTGACTGTGGTGCGTATTCAAGGCGATGTGCCATCACGAAGAAAAAAAAGCCGCATGGACGCAGCACCGTATGACCTGTGAGAGGAGGCCTTCGGGCCTCCTCTTTTGCTTGAGGGTCGCTTTGCAAGGTGTCGGCGGTCCGCTACACTTTGTGTTTTTCGCACACTGCGAGTCGAAATCACCGCATGCTCAAAGGATTTACCCGCTTTTTACAAAGCCCTGGTGCGCACCTTAAAACACTCTTCGGCCCCCACGAGGCCGCCGGAGGAGTGACAGCCCCCCGTATCATTCCACGCGATCAACACACCGTATCCCGTCAGCACTTCAGCGAAGCCGCCCTGAAGGTGCTCTATCGCTTGCATAATGCCGGCTTCGGCGCTTATCTGGTCGGTGGTTGTATTCGCGATTCCCTGCTGGGCAAGATGCCCAAAGACTTCGACGTGGCAACCGACGCCACCCCCGAACAGGTACGTGAGCTGTTTCGTAACTCACGCATCATCGGCAGGCGCTTTCGGATCGTCCATGTACGTTTTGGTCGTGAGGTGATCGAAGTCACCACTTTCCGTGGCACCCACAACGACGATCACGCCGACCATGTGGCCCAGCAATCCGAGCAGGGCCTGCTACTGCGCGACAACGTTTGGGGCAGCATTCAGGAAGATGCCATTCGCCGTGACTTCAGTGTCAATGCCATTTACTACAGCATTGCCGACTTCACTCTGCATGACTTTGCCAACGGCATGCAAGATATCGAGTCACGCACATTGCGCCTGATCGGCGATCCAGGCATCCGCTATCGCGAAGATCCCGTACGCATGCTGCGTGCCGTTCGCTTCGCTGTTAAGCTCGGTTTCGATATCGCTCCGGAATCCGAAGCGCCGATTTTTGATATGGCACCGCTACTGTTGCAGATCCCCCCTGCCCGGCTGTTCGACGAAGCGCTCAAGCTGTTCATGGCCGGTCATGGCGTGGAGACCTTCCACATGCTGCGCCACTACGGCCTGTTCGCCATGCTCTTTCCCGAAGCCGATGAGGTCATGGCCGAATTACCCTGGGCGGAAGCCCTCATCGAACACGCCCTGGCCAGCACCGACAAGCGTATTCAGGAAGAGCGTCCGGTCACGCCGGCCTTCATCTTCGCTGCCCTGCTGTGGGGTCCGGTTCAACGTCGCCAGACTGACCTCTGTGCTACCGGCATGCCACCCGTGCCTGCTCTGCAGCTTGCTGCACAGCAAGCCCTGTCGCGCCAACTGCAACACATCTCGATTCCCAAGCGCTTCAGCCTGCCAATGCGCGATATCTGGGACCTTCAGTTACGCCTGCCCCAGCGCCGTGGCAAGCGTGCCGCCCAGTCTCGCGAGCATCCACGTTTTCGGGCCGCTTATGACTTTCTGCTGCTACGCGAAGCAGCAGGCGAGATCGACCCTGGACTCGGTGACTGGTGGACGGCTTACCAGGAGAGCGACGGCCACGAACAGCAGCGTCTGGTAGATAAAGCCAGTAGCGAAGCTCCTACCGGCCGCTCTTCACGTCGGCGCCCCCGCAAACGCCGCCGCCGTAGCTCGCCCGGCACCTCATGACCACACCGTATGATGTCTACATCGGGATCGGCAGCAATCTTGACGACCCTGTGGCCCAGGTTCGCCAAGCGCTGGCCGAGCTCTCGCGGCTCCCGCTGACACAATATATTGCCGCCTCACGGCTATATCGCAGCCGCCCGGTGGGGCCACAGAATCAGCCCGATTTCATCAATGCCGTTGCCCTGCTGCGAACCCGGTTCTCTCCTCTGGCCCTGCTTGACCAGCTCCAGGCTCTGGAGCAGCGCCATCGCCGGGTACGCCACCAGCACTGGGGTCCCCGCACTCTCGATCTCGACCTGCTACTTTATGGTAGCGAGAAGGTGCAATTACCTCGCTTGTGTGTACCGCATCCCGAACTGCAGGCGCGCGCCTTCGTGGTACTGCCCATGGCTGAATTGGCACCACAGCTGACGTTACCGGATGGCGCCGAGATCGCTACATTGGCGATGACCTTGGCGGATGCCAACGCACTTGAGGTGTTACCTGATTACACCTAGCGACGCATAGAGGTGTTACCAGTCGACACAGCTGTCGTAATCTGGTAACAATCAAGCGCACTCCTGATCAAACCCAGGTCGCTGTCCTGATTAAGGGCACTTGCAATCACCACAGCGGCGCCAAGAGACAACGAGAGCAAGCCATGAAATCCGTTACGCTAAGCACTCTGCAGGCTTACAAGCGCGCAGGCGAAACTTTCAGCAGCCTCACCGCTTACGATGCATCCTTCGCCCATGCTGCTGCCGCTGCGGGCATTGAGGTTCTGCTGGTGGGTGATTCTCTGGGCATGGTGCTGCAAGGCCATACCAGTACCTTGCCGGTTACGCTGGACGACATCTGCTATCACACTCGCTGTGTGGCTCGCGCCAAGGGTGCCAGCATGCTGATGGCGGACCTGCCTTTCATGAGCAATGCCACCACCGAACGCATGCTCAACGATGCCGCTGCCTTGATGCGTGCCGGAGCCGAAATCGTCAAGGTCGAGGGGGAAGCGTGGATGGCCGAAGGCGTGTGCGAGCTGACCCGCCGCGGCGTGCCGGTGTGTGCACACCTGGGGCTGACGCCCCAGACTGTCCATCAGCTGGGCGGCTACAAGGTGCAGGGTCGCGATGCTGAGCAGGCCAATGCGATCCTTGCGGATGCCCGCACCCTGGTCGAAGCCGGCGCTTCTATTATCCTGCTCGAGTGCGTACCCGCCAGCCTGGGGCGTGCCGTTACTGAAGCCTTGGACGTGCCGGTCATCGGCATCGGGGCTGGTCCTGATACCGACGGCCAGATTCTTGTCATGCACGACATACTGGGCGTCACCCACGGCCGCACGCCGCGCTTCGTCAAAAACTACATGGCCGAGGCCCAGGACATTGCCGGTGCCTTCAGCCGTTTCCATGAAGATGTCAAAGCGCGTCGCTTCCCGACCGCCGAACATAGCTTCTGAACAACTTACGCCTGTCTGGAGCCTTCCCTGATGCGTACTCTGCAAGAGATTCCCGAGCTGCGTAAAGTCTTGGGCGAATACCGCCAACGCGGACTGCGCATCGGCCTGGTACCGACCATGGGCAATCTTCATGCGGGGCATCTGGCCCTGGTGGAGACTGCACGCCGCCATGCTGACGTGGTGGTAGCCACCATCTTCGTCAATCCCTTGCAGTTCGGCGCCGGGGAGGATCTTGATGCCTATCCGCGCACGCTGGCGGCCGACCAGGCCCAGCTGGAAGCAACCGGCTGCGATCTGCTCTTCGCGCCTACCGTGACGACCCTTTATCCGCACGGTATGGATAACCTGAGCCAGGTCCGCGTTCCGGTCGTCAGTGAAGGGCTGTGTGGCGGCTCACGCCCGGGCCATTTTGACGGCGTCGCCACGGTAGTCAGTCTACTGTTCCACCTGGTGCAGCCCGATATCGCCTGCTTCGGCGAAAAGGATTACCAGCAATTGGCGGTCATTCGCAAGCTGGTGGCCGACCTGCACTTTCCCATCGAGATCATCGGCGTGCCTATCGTGCGTGCCGCCGATGGTCTGGCGCTCTCTTCACGCAACGGCTATCTGAGTGCAGACGAACGGGCAGCAGCACCGCAACTGCAGCGCATCCTGACGTCACTGCGTCATGCCATCGAAGCGGGAGAGCCCGTAGCGACAGCGCTCGAAAGCGGCCTGAAGCAACTAGGTGCCGCCGGCTTCGAGCCGGATTACCTTGAGCTGCGTGCTGCCGACCTGGGGCCTGTCACCGCTACAACCCGCGAGGCCGTGCTGCTGGCAGCCGTGCGCCTGGGCACTACCCGCCTGATCGACAACCTGATCCTGACTCTGCCGCGCTAAGGCGGCATCCGCACCATCCATTCAGAGGACAATAGCTGCATGTTCACCATCATGCTCAAGGCCAAGCTGCACATGGCCCGCGTTACCCACGCCGTACTCAATTATGAAGGCTCCTGCGCCATCGACGGTGAGCTGCTGGACATGGCCGGCATTCGCGAGAATGAGCAGATCCAGATCTATAACGTCGAGAACGGCCAGCGCTTTACCACTTACGCCATTCGGGGCGAAGAGGGCTCTCGCATCATCTCGATCAACGGCGCCGCCGCTCATCTGGCCAACCCCGGCGAACGCGTGATCATCTGCAGCTATGCTCACTACAGCGAAGCCGAGCTGGACAACCACCAGCCCCGCCTGGTCTACCTGCAGGAAGGCAATGAGGTCAGTCACACCAGTCACGCCATTCCTGTCCAGTTCGCTTGATCAGGCTACGTAACACACCAGACGAGAGTCATTGCCGCCACGCGCAAACGTCGCTTATGCTGGTGTAAATATCGACAGTCCAGGAGAACTTCAATGCAAGACGTGGTAATTGTTGCCGCCCGCCGCACCGCCATCGGCGCCTTCGGCGGATCGCTCGCCGGCATTCCCGCCAGCGACCTGGGCGCCCTGGTGATCAAGGATATTCTGGCCAGCACGGGGGTCGCCCCCGAGCAGGTCGATGAAGTTCTGCTCGGCCAGGTACTTACTGCTGGCGCCGGGCAGAATCCGGCGCGTCAGGCTGCCATCAAGGCCGGCTTGCCTCACAGCGTTCCTGCAATGACCATCAACAAGGTGTGTGGCTCTGGCCTCAAGGCACTGCACCTGGCAGCCCAGGCCATCCGCTGTGGCGACGCCGAGATCGTCCTTGCCGGCGGCCAGGAGAATATGTCGCTTGCTCCCCACGTCCTGCCCAATTCGCGTAACGGTCAGCGCATGGGTGACTGGAAGGCCATCGACAGCATGGTGCACGACGGCCTATGGGACGCCTTCAATGACTATCACATGGGGATCACTGCCGAGAACCTGGCGGAGAAATACACCATCACCCGCGAAGCGATGGATGAGTTCGCTGCCGCTTCACAGCAAAAAGCGGCAGCCGCCATCCAGGAAGGACGCTTCAAGGGCCAGATCGTGCCTGTGGAAATTCCCCAGCGCAAAGGCGATCCGCTGATTTTCGATACCGACGAGAATCCGCGTGCGGTCACCGCCGACAAACTCGCCGGCATGCGCCCCGCCTTCAAGAAGGACGGTACCATCACCGCCGGTAACGCCTCTTCACTCAATGATGGCGCAGCCGTGGTCATGCTCTGCTCGGCTGCCAAGGCCCGTGAGCTAGGCCTGGAGCCGCTGGCACGCATTGCCGCCTACAGCAATGCCGGTGTAGATCCCGCCATCATGGGCATTGGTCCGGCGCCTGCCACCCGTCGCTGCCTGGAGAAGGCCGGCTGGAGCCTGGAAGATCTCGATCTGATCGAGGCCAACGAAGCCTTTGCCGCCCAGGCCCTGTCAGTCAACAAGGAGCTGGGCTGGGATGCCGCCAAGATCAACGTCAATGGCGGCGCCATTGCCCTGGGCCACCCCATTGGGGCCTCCGGCTGCCGTGTACTGGTCACGCTGTTGCATGAAATGATTGCCCGGGACGCCAAGAAGGGCCTTGCCACCCTGTGTATCGGTGGTGGACAAGGGGTAGCGCTGGCTATCGAACGGTAAGCACTAGCCGTATCAAAAAAAACTGCCCCCATGGCATCAGCCATGGGGGCAGTTTGCGTTTCGGCGTCAGTCGAGTGCGGTTTATTCCGCCGTCTCGGCCGCTTCGAAAGCGCTCTTCTCTTCCGGGGTGATCTCCTTGATGGTGAGCTTCACGCGGTTGCGGTTGTCGATGTCGAGCACCTTGACCACGACTTCGTCACCTTCATTGAGGAAATCACGCACGTCATTGACCCGCTCGGGCACAATCTGCGAGATGTGCACCAGGCCGTCGGTGCCCGGCATAATGTTGACGAAAGCGCCGAAGTCAGCGATACGCACCACCTTGCCACGATAGAGCTTACCGATCTCGGCTTCGGCAGTGATGGCCAGCACGGTATCGATCGCCTTCTTGGCCGCCACCTTGTCATCGGCGTAGATACGTACGGTGCCGTCGTCGTCGAGATCGATGGAAGCGCCAGTGTCTTCGCAGATCTTGCGAATCGTCGCACCGCCTTTGCCGATCACATCGCGGATTTTTTCCGGATCGATCTTGATGGTAGCCATGGAGGGGGCGTTTTCGGAGATCTCGGCACGGCTCTGGGCGATCACCTCGTTCATCTGCTCGAGGATGTGCAAACGCGCTGCATGGGCCTGCTCGAGAGCGCGCTCCATGATCTCTTCGTTGATCCCCTCAATCTTGATGTCCATCTGCAGCGCGGTGACGCCGGCAGCGCTACCCGCCACCTTGAAGTCCATATCGCCCAGGTGGTCTTCGTCACCCAGGATATCGGTGAGTACGGCAAAGCCGGTATCGTCCTTCACCAGCCCCATGGCGATACCTGCCACTGGTGCTTTCAGCGGGACACCGGCATCCATCAGTGCCAGTGAAGCCCCACATACCGACGCCATGGAGCTGGAGCCGTTGGACTCGGTGATCTCGGACACCACACGAATGGTATAGGGGAAATCCGCTTCACTCGGCAACATGCCTTCGACACCGCGCCGCGCCAGGCGACCGTGTCCGATTTCACGCCGCTTGGGACCGCCCATGAAACCCGCTTCGCCAACACTATAGGGAGGGAAGTTGTAGTGCATCAGGAAGCGATCCTTGCGCTCGCCTTCCAGCGATTCGATCAGCTGGGCATCACGCAGCGTACCCAGGGTCGCGATCACAATTGCCTGGGTCTCGCCACGGGTGAAAATTGCCGAGCCGTGAGTCTTGGGCAGGCTACCCACTTCGATAGCCAATGGGCGCACGGTCTTGTGGTCACGTCCATCGATACGCGGCTCGCCCGCAATCACACGGGAGCGTACGACATGCTTCTCGAGACCGGCAAAAACGCCTTTGACCTCGTCAGCTGAATACTGGCCCTCTTCTTCACCGGCCAGCTGTGCCACTGCCTGCTCCTTGAGCTCGGCCAGGGCGTCCTGACGCGCCATTTTGTCGGTGATACGGTAGGCTTCGCCAATCTTGGCTGCGAAGGCTCCGGATACCGCTTCCTTGAGTCCGGTATTCTCAGCCGGCGCCTGCCACTCCCACTTGGGCTTGGCGGCTTCAGCAGCCAGCTCATTGATCGCGGCAATAGCGACCTGCATCTCCTGGTGGCCGAACAGGACAGCGCCGAGCATCTCGTCTTCGAGCAGCTCTGCCGCCTCGGATTCAACCATCAGCACCGCCTGCTGGGTACCGGCAACGACCATGTCCAGCTCGGACTCGGCAAGCTCCGCAACGGTGGGGTTGAGGAAGTAGCCCTGGTCTTCATTGAAGCCCACCCGCGCGGCGGCAATCGGTCCATTGAAAGGAACGCCGGAAATGGTCAGCGCGGCGGAGGTGCCCAACATCGCAGCGATATCCGGGTCATGATTACGATCGGTGGAGAGCACCGTACAGATGACCTGCACTTCGTTCATGAAACCATTCGGGAACAGCGGGCGAATGGGGCGGTCGATCAAGCGAGAAGTGAGGGTTTCCTTCTCGGTAGGGCGCCCTTCACGTTTGAAGAAGCCGCCGGGGATCTTGCCCACGGCATAGGTCTTCTCCTGGTAATGCACGGAGAGCGGGAAGAAGTCCTGCCCAGGCTTGGTTTCCTTGCGAGCGACCACGGTGCACAGCACCACTGTCTCGTCCATGGTGACCATGACGGCACCAGTGGCCTGGCGGGCGATGCGCCCGGTTTCCAGGGTAACGGTGCTGCGACCGTACTGAAATGTTTTCTTGACCGGATTCACGGCGACTTCCTTCAACTTTGCTTTTCTCATGTATGGGTCGTTTCTGACTCGGCGACCATTTTAGGGCTTGACGCGCGCGAGAGCCACCTATAGAGCGGTTTTCCCTTCTGAAACGCAAAACGGGCAGCCTTGAGGCTGCCCGTTTTATTCCCGCTGGCGACGCTTAGCGACGCAGGCCGAGACGCTGAATCAGTTCCTGATAGCGCGACAGGTCCTTGCGCTTCAGATAGTCCAACAGCTTACGGCGCTGGTTAACCATGCGGATCAGGCCACGACGTGAGTGGTGATCGTGCTTGTTGGTTTTGAAGTGCTCCTGCAGGCCGTCGATGTTGGCGCTCAGCAGGGCCACCTGAACTTCTGCGGATCCGGTGTCATTCTCGCCGCGACCGAATTCCTTGATGATTGCGCTTTTTTGCTCAGTGGTCAGTGCCATCTGTCTCTCCAGTAGCAATATGCCTGAATAGTGTGAATGTATGAGACCACGCATATTTGCAGTCTCGAAACTCTCCCTGGGGAAGCCAGCCGGACAGGCCGCTTCGTTATGCGGCTGCCGTACTCAGCAGCCGTTTCGGCGCCACTTCCTGTGGGCCGCTTACCACGCCGAGTCCGATAAAGGTCTCAGCGCTGTAGAGTCTTGCCAGCTCCCCGATCGCGATATCATTCACGTCGAGCCTCACCGGCTGGCCCTGCATGATCCGCTGTCGGGCCGCCTCATCCAGTGCGAGACGCGGCAAATGTGCCACCAGCACATCGACCGGCAGCAGAGCTGCCTCACGTGCCGCTTGATCGGGCAGGGCCTCCAGCCTATCGATCGTTAGCATGCCTTCCGCCCCAAAGGGACCGGTGGCAAGCCGCCGCAATGCCGTAATGTGCGCCCCACAACCCAGCGCACGGCCGATATCCTCGGCCAGGGTACGGATATAGGTACCCTTGCTGACCCGCACCTCAAGCTCGAAGGCAGTGCCTTCAACCGCAAGCAGCCGCGCATCATACACTGTCACACGGCGTACTGCACGTTCGACTGTCTTGCCTTCGCGAGCCAGCTCATACAGCTTGCGCCCCTGGTGCTTGAGCGCCGAATACATGGGTGGCGTCTGTTCGATCTCGCCCCGAAACCGCTCCAGGACATGCTCAATTTCCGTGACACTTAACGGAGCCACCGGATGGCGCTCAACCACCTCGCCCTCGGCATCCCCGGTATCAGTCACCACACCGAGCTGCACCCGCGTACGGTAAGTCTTGTCGGCCTCCAGCAGCTGGGCCGAGAATTTCGTTGCCTCACCCAGGCATACCGGTAGCAAGCCAGTCGCCATGGGATCCAGCGTTCCCGTATGCCCCGCTTTCTGTGCTTGCAGCAAACGCCGCACCTGCTGAAGCGCTTGATTACTCGACAGCCCCTGGGGTTTGTCGAGCAACAGCACCCCATCCACTGGCAAACCGCGACGGCGTCTTGCCATCAGTCATGTTCTTCCGTGCCATTGGTATCTTGCACAGCTCCCGCCTGACGCTCACGGTCACTGGATACCGCTTGCTCAATCAGCGAGGAGAGCCGCTGGCCACGCACCACGCTCTCGTCATAATGAAAACGTAGTTCGGGCACATGACGCAGCTTGATGCGCCGGGCGATCTGGCTGCGCAGAAAGCCGCCCGCCTGCCGCAGCACCTTGAGGTTCTCCTTCACCCGCTCGGGGCTATCCTCGCCCAGCAGCGTCACATAGACATCGGCATAGCCGAAGTCACGGCTGACCGTGACCCCGCTGACCGTGACCATGCCCAAGCGTGGATCCTTGACCTCGCGCTGAATCAGCACGGCCAGCTCTTTCTGCAGCTGGTCACCTACCCGGTCGGTACGCTTGAATTCGCGCATGCTTCACTCCCGCTACGATTACAGCGTCCGCTCGACCTTGACCTGATCGAACACCTCGATCTTGTCGCCGACCTGAACATCGTTGTAGTTCTTGACACCGATACCGCACTCCATGCCGTTGCGCACTTCCTGTACGTCATCCTTGAAGCGGCGCAGTGATTCCAGCTCGCCCTCATAGATGACCACGTTGTCACGCAACACACGGATCTTCTTGCTGCGGTAGACAGTGCCTTCCACCACCATACAACCTGCCACAGCACCAATCCTGGGAGCACGGAAGACGTCGCGAACCTCAGCCACGCCGACGATTTCTTCTTTCCACTCCGGTGCCAGCATGCCGCTCATGGCGAGCTTGACCTCGTCGATGAGCTGGTAAATCACACTGTAGTAGCGTAGATCCAACCCTTCACGCTCAATGATTTCACGCGCAGCGGCATCGGCACGTACGTTGAAGCCGATCACCGTGGCTTCGGAAGCCAGCGCCAGGTTAGCGTCGGTACCGGTGATACCGCCCACTCCTGAGGAAACCACCGCCACTTCCACTTCGTCGGTGGAGAGCTCTTCCAGTGCGCCCTTGATCGCTTCCAGCGAACCCTGTACGTCGGCCTTGAGCACGATGTTGACCTTGGCCACCTCGTCCTGGCCCATCTGGCTGAACATGTTCTCCAGCTTGGCCTTCTGCTGGCGAGCCAGGCGTACCTCGCGGTACTTGCCTTGACGGAAGTTGGCCACTTCACGGGCCTTTTTGTCATCGGCCACGACCATGAAGTCGTCACCCGCCTCAGGCGTACCGTCAAGCCCCTGGATCTCAACCGGCATGGCCGGGCCCACTGATTCGACCTGCCTGCCCAGCTCATTGGTCAATGCGCGCACACGACCATAGTGCAAGCCAGCCAGTACGATGTCGCCGCGCTTCAGGGTACCGTTCTGTACCAGTACGGTAGCTACCGGACCACGCCCCTTGTCAAGACGCGATTCGATCACCACACCCTTGGCAGGCGCTTCCGGCACCGCCGTGAGCTCAAGCACTTCCGACACCAGCAGTACAGCTTCAAGCAGCTCATCAATCCCCTCGCCGGTCTTGGCCGAGACGTGGACAAACTGGGTGTCGCCACCCCATTCTTCCGAGATCACGCCGTGCTGGGACAACTCGTTCTTGACCCGGTCGGGATCCGCCGTGGGCTTGTCAATCTTGGTAATCGCCACCACCAACGGAACGTCAGCAGCCCGGGAGTGCTCAATGCCCTCAATCGTCTGCGGCATCACACCGTCATCCGAGGCCACGACCAGGATAACCACGTCGGTCGCCTTGGCGCCGCGCGCACGCATGGCGGTAAATGCCGCGTGTCCCGGCGTATCGAGGAAGGTCACACCACCATGCTCGCCCTCAACGTGATAGGCGCCGATGTGCTGTGTAATCCCCCCCGCTTCGCCGGGAGCCACCTTGGCCTTGCGAATATAGTCGAGCAGCGAGGTCTTGCCGTGGTCAACGTGGCCCATGACGGTCACCACCGGTGAGCGCGTGATCTGCTCGCCTTCGTAGGAGATGCCTTCGAGCATTTCGGTTTCGAGGGCGTCATCCTTGATCAGTTTGGGAGTGTGGCCCATCTCTTCGACCACGATGGCCGCCGTGTCCTGATCAATGGTCTGGTTGATGGTCACCGCAGCACCCATGGTGAACATGGCCTTGATGACTTCATTGGCCTTGATCGACATCTTGTCCGCCAGCTCGGCAACACTGATCGACTCAGGAATCGACACTTCACGCACGATCGGCTGCGTCGGTTTCTGGAAACCGTGCTTGCCGCCACCCTGCGTGGAGCCACGGCGTCCGCCACGACGTTCCGCACGCCGGGTCTTCTTGGCACCACCACCACGGCGACGCTCTTCACGATCGCCACGGTCATCGTCATCGCGATCGTGGCGGCCTTTCTTGGCCGACGTTTTCTTGGGCGGTGCAGTACGCCGATCACTGCGGCCTTCCTTGGGCGGAGCCGGGGGCTCTGGGTCGGTTGACAGCCCCTCCACATTTAGCTCGGGCACCGGAATCTCAAGGGCTTCGCTGGCTTTCGCTGCTTCCGCTTCCGCGGCCGCTTTTGCCTCAGCCTCTGCCGCCGCCTGCCTGGCCGCCTCGGTACGGGCTTTTTCTTCTTCCGCCTCGCGCCGCGCTTCGGCTGAAGCCATGTCCCCTACCAGTTGACGCGGGCCACTCTCTTCAGCTTGCGGTGCCTCTTCCTTGGGCTCCTCGCGCTTCACATAAGTACGCTTCTTGCGTACTTGAACTTCGATTGTCTTGCCGCGCTCACCGGTCTTGATCCGGCTGCGCGTCTGGCGTGTCAGCGTGATACGGTTGCGCGCCCCCGGGCCACCATGGCTCTTGGTCAGGTAATCGAGCAGCTTGCGCTTGTCCTCTTCGGACACGGCATCTTTTTCAGACTTGTGCTCAAGTCCCGCTTCTTTCATCTGTTCCAGCAGGCGGGGCACATCGCGGCCCACCTTTGCGGCAAAATCTTTAACGGTCATTTCTGACATCTCGACCCTCCTCAGCCCGTGACCTGTTTACTGTTCGTTCTCGAACCAGGGCGCACGGGCAGCCATGATCAGTGCTGCAGCGCGCTCCTCGTCCATGCCCTCGATATCCATCAGATCGTCGACGGACTGCTCGGCAAGGTCCTCCATGGTGGTGATATCCCGGCTCGCCAGAGTGAAAGCCAGATGACGCTCCATCCCTTCCATCTCAAGCAGATCATCGGCCGGCTGTGCACCGTCCAGCTGCTCTTCAGAGGCGATGGCCAGCGTCAGCAGCTCATCCTTGGCGCGGGCGCGCAGCTCTTCTACCAACTCTTCATCAAGCTCCTCGATCTCGAGCATCTCTTCGAGGGGCACATAAGCAATTTCTTCCAGTGTGGTGAAGCCTTCCTCGACCAGCAATCGGGCAAGGTCCTCCTCGATATCCAGATGCTGGATAAACTGCTCGACCAGACTGTCGACTTCCTCTTCGCGCTTGTCTTCCGCCTCGGTCTCGGTCATGACGTTGATACGCCAGCCGGTCAGTTCAGAAGCAAGGCGGACATTCTGCCCACTGCGGCCAATCGCCTGGGCCAGATTATCCTCGGCCACGGCAACATCCATGGCATGCGTTTCCTCGTCGACCAAAATCGACGCAACATCCGCAGGCGCCATGGCATTGATAACGAGCTGGGCCGGGTTGTCATCCCACAGGATGATATCGACACGCTCATTCTGCAGCTCGCCGGATACCGCCTGCACACGTGACCCACGCATGCCGACACAGGCACCCACCGGATCGATGCGGCGGTCATTGGTCTTGACCGCGATCTTGGCCCGCGAGCCCGGATCACGCGCCGCACCCTTGATTTCAATAAGCTGCTCAGCGATCTCGGGAACCTCGATCTTGAACAACTCCATGATCAGCTCCGGGCAGGTGCGTGACAAAATCAGTTGTGCGCCACGCGCCTCAGGGTCCACCTTGTGCAACAGAGCCCGCACGCGGTCATTCATGCGATAACGTTCACCGGGAATCATCTCGCTACGCGGCAGAAACGCCTCGGCGTTGTCACCCAGGTCAACGACCAGGCCATCACGGGTCGCCTTCTTGACGATCCCGGCGACCAGCTCGCCTTCACGCTCGGCGTACTGGCGTACCACCTCGGCGCGCTCGGCCTCACGGACTTTCTGTACAATCACCTGCTTGGCTGTCTGTGCCGCGATACGGCCAAAGGTGGCATTCTCGATCAGCTCTTCAACCACATCACCCAGCTTGAGCGGGGGTTCACGGCGACCGGCAAAGGACTCCTTGATTTCAGCATCCGGATTCTCGAACTCGTCGTCTTCCACCACTGTCCAGCGGCGGAAGGTCTCGTAGTCGCCGGTTTGACGATCAATATGGACTCGCACATTGACTTCCAGCCCCTCGAAGCGCTTACGCGACGCACTGGCCAGCGCCGCCTCCACAGCCTCGAATATGACTTCGCGGGGCACACCCTTCTCGTTGGAGATCGCATCAACGACCGTCAGAATTTCTTTGCTCATACCTTTGCCTCGCCAGAAACTTGTTCTTGGGGCGCCCAGTTCAGTCCGCCGCCTCAGTTCTCGAAGCGCGGTACTACCCGCGCCTGATCAATACTTTCAATGGGAAAGCAGTATTCCTCACCATCGAGCTGCAACAGCACTTCGTCCGCTTCAATACCTGCCAGCAGGCCCTGAAACTTGCGTCGCCCTTCGAACGGGGTGCGTAGCTTCAGTGCTACGTCATGCCCCGCATAGCGGGCAAAGTGATCGAGGGTGAAGAGTGGGCGATCCATACCCGGCGACGAAACCTCCAGGCGATATTCACCTGGGATGGGATCCTCCACATCAAGCACACCACTGACCTGTCGGCTGATATCGGCACAGTGGTCCACGCTCACGCCCTCTGCATGATCAATGTAGATCACCAAGCGGGTATGCTTACCCTGGGCCAGGTATTCAATACCCCAGAGCTCAAATCCCATCGCGGTGACTACCGGCTCGATCAGCGCGTACAGCGCAGCATCCTTGAGTGCCATAGAGAAGCTCCTACAGCCGTTGCATCAGGCACCTGGCCGGGAGTGTATAGATAAGCTAGGTGGCTGATTGGCGTTGCCCGAATAAGCCCTGACGACCGAAATCCCCAGTGGGCCGCTAACAAAAAGCCCCTTCACAGGAAGGGGCTTTTCACAAGAAACCTGTCTTACCACTACCGTCTGAGCCCATTCATTGGGCTATCAGCTTGGTAAATGGTAGCGGGGACCGGATTTGAACCGATGACCTTCGGGTTATGAGCCCGACGAGCTACCAGACTGCTCCACCCCGCAACATTCCAGGTCGGCGATTGTAGGCGCCAAGGATGCTTACGTCAAGCCATCTTGCGCACAACCATCTCGCCGCGACTTCCTGGTGCCAACCCTGCTTCTGATGTCTGTCGAACCGTGTGGTTCGCAGCGCTTCAGATGGTGCCGAAGGCGGGACTTGAACCCGCACGACCGTAAGGTCACTACCCCCTCAAGATAGCGTGTCTACCAGTTCCACCACTTCGGCTGACTTGATTGCTGGAGCCGCGTCTAGATAACCTAGTTACTACTTTCCTCCAGCACTGGCGCGGTATTATCCACACTAGGAGCGTCATCGTCAAGCGTGGGCAGACTGCGCTGTTGCTCAATCAGACGCGCATCGGGAATGCCCGCTTCCGGAGCCTGGCCGGCCTGTGTCGCGAAGTAGGCCAGCGTCAGGGAAGTCACGAAAAAACCGGCTGCCAGCACGGCGGTACTACGGGAAAGAAAACTGCCGGTACCACGCGATCCAAACACGGTCTGCGAGGCACCGCCACCGAAAGCGGCACCTGCTTCGGCGCCCTTGCCCTGCTGTAGCAAGATGAGAACAACCAGGGCGATAGCGATCGCCACATGAATCATAAGAATGGCAACTTGCATGAGTTCAACCTGCTGACTGACAAATGGCTAGGAAATCGTCGACCTTGAGCGAAGCTCCACCC
>Ga0209075_1000915_pt1 | contig 28482 bp, 23 predicted proteins | sample Stecom2011_FD_187523 | JGI IMG/M metagenome (GOLD analysis project Ga0209075, IMG submission 187523) | Agricultural soil microbial communities from Utah to study Nitrogen management - Steer compost 2011 (SPAdes) (version 2) | ecosystem: Environmental > Terrestrial > Soil > Agricultural land...
CGAGCCGAATTCCCATCAGCGAGCGGCGGTTTCTACATGCTGCGAAACTGCCTGTCAAGCGCCTTTTTAACTTCTTTTCGAAGAGGCTGAAATTAACTTTCGAGCGACTTCTGGGCGACTTGCGTTTTCCTTTCAACCCTCAAATCGAGGTGTTGTCGGGAGGCGGTTTCTACATGCTGCGAAACTGCCTGTCAAGTGCCTTTTTAACTTCTTTTCGAAGAACTTGAAATTAAGCTTCAAGCGACTTCTAGGCGACTTGCTTTCCGTTGACGTTTAATCTTCCCGTCAGCGGGAGGCGGTTTCTAGCTGCTGCGAAACCGTCTGTCAACAACCTTTTTTGTTTCTGTTGCGAGGTATTTGAACTTACTTCAAAACGCCTCTGGTTGCCGCCCATCGAGTCGAGAGTCCTCGTCGACGGGAGGCGGAGTCTACACGATGCAGGCTTGAGGTCAAGCGAAATTTGCACTTATATGGGCAACTGGTTTCACACCTCCTGAAGAGACATGAGTTATGCGCATTATAGCCGGCCGCAAGCGCGGTCAGACACTGAAGAGCCCTGAAACCTTCGCGACACGCCCGACACCGGCGCGCGTTCGGGAGGCACTTTTTTCGATCCTCGGCGATCTCAATGGTGCCGTCGTGGTCGACGGTTTTGGTGGAACGGGCGCGCTTGGGTGCGAGGCGCTGAGTCGTGGGGCGAGTTTTTGCTATTTTATCGAGCGAAATAGTGCAGCGGCCGATATAATCGTGGAGAATATCGAGCGCATCGACGCGCAGTCGCAGGCAACGGTGTTGCGCGGCGACTTCGCACGCCAGCTCGGGCATATCACCCACGACCCGGATCTCTGGTTGCTGGACCCGCCCTATAAGAAGGAGCTGGGGCTGGCCGCGCTCACGGCGATGCTCAAGGCAAGATGCGTCACCGACGCGGCGCTGGTCGTCCTGGAGCAGCAGGTCGACGAGGCGCCTGTCGAAGTTGCCGGGTTTGCGCTTGAAGACACGCGCACCTACGGGCAGACTCGCCTGTGCTTTTTTCGCCGCCAGATGGCGCCCGAGCAGCCCCACGACCCGACCCCATAAGCCATTTTGCCGATCAAGCGTCTTCTTATCGGGCATCCACTTCTATATGATCGATTCCTGCGCCTTTTTAGGCGCCTTAATTTTTCCGGAGAGACCTTATGCCACGCATCGCAATTTATCCCGGCACCTTCGACCCCATGACCAATGGCCACGTGAGCATTCTCAACCGCGGGCTTCGGGTCTTTGATAAAGTCATCGTCGCGCTGGCGGTGAATATTCGCAAAACCCCGCTCTTCGACGTGGAGGAGCGCGCCGAGCTCATCAAGACCTCCTTCCCCGGCGATCGCGTGGAGGTCGATACCTTCGACGGACTTCTGGTGGATTACGCGCGCAGTCGCAATGTGCCGGTTATCCTGCGGGGTTTGCGGGCGATCAGCGATTTTGAGTACGAATTGCAGATGGCCAATATGAATCGCAAGCTCGACGACGAGATCGACACGGTCTTTATGATGACCGAGGAGAGCGACTTTTATGTGAGCTCGAGCCTGGTCAAGGAAGTCGCGCGTTTCGGGGGAAAACTCGAGGGAGTTGTCCCCCCGCATGTCGAAAAGAAGTTGATCGAGAAATTTTCGAAGTGATTTATTTATCTTATTTTGCAGCCCGTCGCCGCGCGCCGGGTTCTGGCCAAGGAGCCCCCCAGTGATGAGATTATCCGCACGTATCAACCGCGTTGAGCCCTCCCCGACGCTGGCCATTTCGGCGCGCGCCAAAAAGATGGTCGCCGAGGGCATCGACGTCATCAGTTTTAGCGCGGGGGAGCCCGATTTCAACACACCGGTGCCGATTCTGGAGGCGGCCAAGCGCGCGTTGGACCAGGGGAAGACGAAGTACGCGCCGACGCCGGGCGTCCCCGCGCTGCGCGAGGCGATCGCCGCGGATTATAGGAAGCGCGGGCGCACGGTGGAGGCCGCGCAGGTTGTGGTCACGGTTGGGGGGAAACAGGCGCTTTATAACGCGACCCAGGCGCTATTTGAGGCCGGTGACACCGTCCTGATCCCCGCGCCTTATTGGGTCAGCTACCCGGCCCAGGTGAAGTTGGCCGGTGCCGAGCCGGTGATCATCGAGACCTCGGCCGACACCGACTTCAAGATTAAGCCCGCCCAACTCGCCGATCACCTCAAAGACCCGGCGGTGCGCGGCGTTATTCTGTGCTCGCCGTCCAATCCCACCGGCGCCTGTTATTCGGCCGAGGAATTGCGCGCGCTCGGCGAGGTGCTCAAGACCCGCAAGGATGTGGTGGTATTCTTCGACGCGATCTATGACCGCCTCTATTATGACGGAGACATCGCGCCCGACCTGGTCAACGAGGTGCCCGACTTGGCCGAGCAGACCCTGACCTTTAATGGTTTCAGCAAAACCTACGCCATGACCGGGTGGCGCCTGGGCTATGCGATCGGGCCGGTGGCGGTCATCTCCGCGATGGCAAAACTGCAGAGCCAGTCGACCTCCAACGCCACGACCTTCGCCCAGCACGGAGCGATCGAGGCGCTGAATCTTGCCGACTCGGTGGTCGATGAAATGCGCGCGACCTTCAAGGCTCGCCGCGATCTGATCGTCGCCGGGCTCAACGCCATTGAGGGGGTCAGCTGCGCCACGCCGGCCGGGGCGTTTTATGTCTTCCCGGACTTCTCCGCCCACCTGGGCGCGCGCTTTCGCGACGATATGGAACTTGCAGAATATCTGCTGGAGTACGCGAATGTGGCGCTGGTTCCCGGCTCCGCCTTCGGCGCGCCCGGGTTTTTGCGCCTCTCCTATGCCACCGGAGAGACGCTCATCCTGGAGGGTCTCAAGCGCATTGAGCGCGCCCTGAAACCGGCCTAAAGCCAGGCCCCAGGGGCACAAAAAAAACCGACGCGCCCATCCTTTGATGGGCGCGTCGGTTTTCTATTGCCTGGGCTCTGCCCTCGATTCGAGTGCGTTCCAGATCAGCCACATTGCTCGACGATCGGGCCTTGCAGATCACCAGCCTCGTCGACCAGGTGGTAGGTCTGCCCGCCGGTCTCGTAGGTAAAGGCTTTCTCGTCGGAATTGCAGGAGGCGGCGATTTCCCGGCACTGCTGGCTGGTTTGCACCTTGTGGACCAGGACGCATTTTAAGTCGACACACGCGAATTTGATATCGCTTCCGCCCACCGGCGGGCTGCCGCATTCGATCGCTGCGCCGCCAGGGCACTCGAAGACGTCGATATTTCCGTCGCAGCTATTATCGATGCCGTCGCAGGTCTCGGTATTATCGGGATGCACGTTGGGGTCGTTGTCGTCGCAGTCAAATTTGGCGAATTGGCAATTTGTGCGGTCGTCATTGACGCCGTAGCCGTCGCCATCCTTATCCTCGCAATCTGGCGAGTCGGGGATGCCGGTCTGAATTTTCATGCAGACATTCGAATCGGTCGAGCACTCAAAGCCATCGACGCAATCGCTGTCGCTAGCGCAGGGGAAAGTTCCCTCCTGCTCGGCGTCAAACGCGACCGTGCAGCCGGCACTCGCCACAAGAATACTCAGGCAAAACAGGATGATATGATAAAATCGCATCGGGTTCTCGTAGGTTAAATTCAGTGTGATTCGCGGGGCATAACTGGGTCGAATCACGCACTATATCTAGAGTATCTCAAAAAGCGTCATGCGTTTCGAGAGACGCTTAAAAATCAAATCCGGCCGACATCCCGACGCGGTCCAGCCCGACCTGCGGGGTGAGGTCGATATTCTGGAGCAAGCCGGCGCGCCGGCGGCGATCGGATGGCTCGGCGACGTCCGAGCCGGAGTCCACCACGAAGAGGATCACGCTGATGACGGCCATGCCTGCCGAGGCGCCGTATAAAATATTGGCGGTCAGCGCACTGTCTTCGGCGTCACGAATCTTGCGGGTGGCCTCGACCTGGCTGATGGTAAATACCCCGTCTTTCTTGGCATTCAGGACTTCATCTTCCAGGCTGGAGGCGTCCAGACCGAAATAGATGCCCCCGGCAAGCGCGGCGACGGCCACTCCGGCGGTCGAATACGCCAGTACGCGCTGCACGGTGCCGCTGGAGGCTTCGTCCCCGTAATTGGGCGCCGCGCGCATCACGCGAATACCGAAGACCGACTTGACGGTGGGGTCCACCGATTCCAGGACGGCGCTATAGCCGGACAGGCCGCTGGTTGAGGCGTATTCCACGAAAAGTTTGTTGGTCACGTCGAAGAGATCGACCGTGAGGACGAGCCCGCCGGGCGTCGATTTGACCCGCCCCATCAAGATGCGGTCAACCCCGGCGGCCTCGCCCGCGCTGGCCAGGCACAGCGGCTCGGTAATGCAGTTATCCATGCCCGCATCTTCGAGCTCATTCAAAATCGCGCCGCCGTCGCTTGGCTCATAGCTCTTGGCGGCGCCGGCGGCCGCGCGCAACTGATTCTGCATCTCCGAGCGCTGCGGGGCGCTGAGCGCGTCGGAGGGAATCATCACCACGCCGAGTCGATACGACTGACCGGTGCTATCGCGCAGGTCCTCGCCCATCTCGACCTCGTCGGTGCCAAAATCCATGGACCCGTCGTCGTCGTACTCTTCGTCGACATCTTCGACGCCAAAATCCATGCTGTCGTCCTGGGCCAGCGCCGAGGTCGGCGCGAGCAGCAGAAAACAAACGGCGATGAAGGGGAAGAAACGTGTGGAGGTGATATCGGCCATAGCTCGTACTTTCTCAGGGGGTAAAAAACCGCCGCGCACATACATCAGGAATGGCGCGCAGCATGGGTCAGCATTTCAAATAAGAATATCATCAATCGAGCGCGGGCCGTGCGAAACGCCATCATCGCCAAACCTCGCCCGCATCGTTTCCTATAGCCCTATCATAGGGTTGGGGTCTGCGCAATTTTGTCGTGTGTCCCAAGGCGCACTGCGCAGGGGGTGAAGATGCTCCATTTTCAATGCGCAAAGAATCGTATAATACCCGCCCAACCAAAGCGCAGTTGTCGCTCATCGGGTGGTCTGCTAACGTCGCCCGCGACAGGTCAGCTCATTTTTTTTGGAGTGTTTCATGTTCACAAAAGTATTGGTGGCGAACCGCGGGGAAATCGCGGTGCGCGTCATGCGCTCTCTGCGCGAGATGGGAATCGCGTCGGTCGCCGTTTACTCAGAAGCTGACCGCCAGGCGCTGCATGTGCGCATGGCCGACGAGGCGTATTGCGTGGGCCCGGCGGCCAGCGCCGAGAGCTATTTGCGCGCCGACAAGATCCTGCAGGTCGCCAAAGACAGCGGCGCCCAGGCGATTCATCCCGGCTACGGTTTTTTGAGCGAGAACGCGGACTTCGCGCGCGCGTGCCAGGCGGCCGGGGTGGTCTTTATCGGCCCGCACCCGCGCGCCATCGTCGAGATGGGCGAGAAGACGCGCGCGCGCACCATTATGGAGAAGGCGGGGGTGCCGCTGGTGCCCGGGACCAAGGCGGCGATCGAAGATGCCGCCGAGGCGCTGGAGATCTCCAGGAAGATGGGGTTTCCGGTGCTGGTCAAAGCGGCGGCCGGCGGCGGCGGAAAAGGCATGCGCCGGGTGGACAGTGCCGACGATTTTATCGCCGCCTTTGAGGGCGCGCGCCGCGAGGCGCTAAGCTCCTTTGGAAACGGCGATGTCTACGTCGAAAAGTACGTCATCGACCCCAAGCATGTCGAGATTCAGGTGCTCGCCGACGGCCACGGCAACGTGGTGCATCTGTATGAGCGCGACTGCTCGGTGCAGCGGCGCCACCAGAAGATCATCGAGGAGACCCCGTGCACCACGCTGCACGAGGAGACCCGGCGCAAGATGGGCGAGGTCGCGGTCATGGCGGCTAAAGCCGTCGATTATATCGGCGCGGGGACCGTCGAATTCTTGCTCGACGCCGAGCAGAACTTCTACTTCCTCGAGATGAATACCCGCCTGCAGGTCGAGCACCCGATCACCGAGATGATCACCGGGCTGGACCTTGTACGCTGGCAGGTGCGCATCGCCGCCGGGGAGGCGCTTCCGTTTGACCAGAGCGGTGTGAGCCGGCGCGGCGCGGCGATCGAATGCCGGATCTATGCCGAGGATCCCGACAATAAATTCATGCCCTCGCCGGGCAAGATCACCTATTTGCATAACCCGCAAGGCCCGGGCGTGCGCCAGGATAGCGGCGTGTATTCGGGGGCGACGGTCAGCGTGCATTATGACCCGATGATCTCGAAGTTGGTGGTCTGGGCCGAGGACCGCGACCAGGCGATCAGCCGGATGAAGCGCGCGCTCTCCGAGATGGTGGTCGCGGGGATCACGACCAATATCGAGTTTCACCAGGAGGTGCTCTCGCACCCCGGGTTTATCGAGGGCGGCTACGATACCGAATTTGTGCCCAAGATGCTGGTTGAGCGCGAGAAACCGCAGAATCAATACGCCGAGCAGGCCGAGTGGGCGGCGGTCATCGCCGCGCATCGGCGCGACGAAGCGGTCGCCCAGGGCGGGGCGACGGGCACGTCGAGCGCCGCCGCTGGTCGCGCACCCGCAGGCTCCGGCTGGAAACAACTCGGGCGCTTGCGCGCTCTTGGGAGGAATTAAGAAATGGCCACGTATTTTATCAATGAGCATGATGCTGTCGCCCAGGAGGACGCCGCCGAGGCGCGCGCCTTCGAAGTTGAGACGCTGGCCGACGGGCGCTACCGCCTGCTCACGCCCGAGGGGCGCGAGGTGTTGATCGACGCCTATGCGCCCAGCCAGGGGCGTCTTCAGATGATCGTCGAGGGCAAGAGCTACGACGCCTCGGTGCGCGCGCAGACCCGCGCCGACGCCCAGGTGCAGGCGGTTCAAATTCGCGGCGAATTCCACGAATTCGAGGTGCTCAACGCGCGCCAAAAACGCATGCTCGCCGCCGGAATTGGCGCGCGCGGCGCCGACGGCCCCGATCTGGTCAGCCCCATGGCCGGCAAGGTCGTCGCGGTGGTCTGCGCCGAGGGCGATACGGTCGCCCAGGGCGATTGCATCATCATCGTCGAGGCGATGAAGATGGAAAATGACCTCAAGGCCCATGTGGGCGGCGCCATCAGCAAGATCCACGTCGCCGAAGGCGACGCGGTCGAGGTCGGGGACGTGTTGATCAGCATCGAATAGTTTGTGGACGATGCGATTTTTACCCTGCACCCCAGATCCCTGCATCCCAGATATAAGCGGAACCGGGTTCATTCCCAATATTCCCACGAGAATCCGATGAGTGAGGACAAAAACGCAGCGCCCACGCCTGAGACGTCGAATATCCTGGCCGAAATTGAGCAGGCGAAGGCGAAATGGGAGGCCGAAGTCTTGCAGCCCATCCTCGATCGGCACGGCGTGCGAAAAGACGCGTTCAAGCTCTCCGACGGTGAGCCGATCGATCTTCTCTATGGCCCCCGGGACGGTGTGGCGCCCGAGGATTATGCCGAGACGCTCGGGCTTCCGGGCCAGTACCCGTTCACCCGCGGCACCCAGCCCACGATGTACCGCGGGCGGCTGTGGACGATGCGCCAGTACGCCGGATTTGGCAGCGCGGCGGAGTCCAATGAGCGCTATCGCTATTTGCTCGCCCAGGGCACCACGGGGCTTTCGGTCGCCTTTGATTTGCCCACCCAGATGGGCTTTGATTCGGACTCCGCGCGCGCCGAAGGTGAGGTCGGAAAGGTCGGCGTTGCGATCGATACGATTGCGGATATGGAGGTCCTATTCGACCAGATTCCGCTGGATAAAGTTTCGACGTCGATGACCATCAACTCGACCGCATCGATCCTTTTGGCGCTGTATATCGCGGTGGGCGAAAAACAGGGCGTCCCAAAGAATAAACTTCGCGGCACGATCCAGAATGACGTGCTCAAGGAATATATCGCGCGCGGCACCTATATTTATCCGCCGCGCCCGTCGATGCGCATCATCACCGATATCTTCGGGTACTGCCAAAGCGACGTGCCCAATTGGAATACGATCAGCATCTCGGGCTACCATATCCGGGAGGCCGGCAGCACCGCGGCCCAGGAGCTCGGGTTCACGCTGGCAAACGGCATCGCCTACGCCGAGGCGGCGGTCAACGCCGGGCTGGATATCGACGAGTTCGCCGGGCGGCTGTCCTTCTTTTTCAACGTGCATAATAACTTCCTGGAGGAAGTCGCCAAATTTCGGGTCGCGCGGCGCATGTGGGCGCGCCTGGTCAAGGAGCGCTTCGGCGCCAAGGCGGTGCGCTCGATGCAACTTCGTTTTCATAGCCAGACCGCCGGCTCCACGCTCACCGCCCAGCAACCCCAGGTCAACGTGGTGCGTGTCGCCTTGCAGGCGCTCGCCTCGGTGCTCGGCGGCACGCAGTCGCTGCATACCAACTCCTGGGATGAGGCGCTGAGCCTGCCCGCCGAGGACGCGGTACGCCTGGCCCTGCGCACCCAGCAGGTCATTGCCTATGAGTCGGGCGTGGCGGACTTTATCGACCCGCTGGCGGGAAGTTACGCGCTGGAGGCCATCTCGAAGCGCCTGGAAGAAAAGGCGCTGGCCTATATCGCGCGCATCGACGAATTGGGCGGCGCCCCGGCGGCCATCGAGCACGGGTTTCAGCAGTCCGAGATCCAGGAGGCCGCCTACCAGGCCCAGCTTCGCCAGGAGCGCGGCGAGGATGTGATCGTCGGGGTCAATCGCTTCAAGACCGAGTCGGCCCCGCCCACCGGCCTGTTGCGAGTCGACGAGGAGGTCGGGCGCCTGCAGGTCGAGCGGCTGCGCGAATTCAAGGCATCCCGCTCGATCTCACAGGTCGACCAGGCGCGCGCGGCGCTCAAAACCGCGGCGGAGGGCCGCGATAATTTGATGCCCTATATCCTCGACGCGGTGAAGAAAAAGGTCACGCTCGGCGAGATCTCGGATACGCTTCGCGCGGTCTTCGGGGAATACGTCGAGCGCGTCGTGCTTTAAAGCACGCGTTGGGGCAAAGCCCTTGAATCTAAAAACTCAATTTTGTACAGATAGCGCGCCGCCAAACTCAGGCGCGGGCTATCTATTCAACCACGCAGGCTCGCCCCGAGCGCAGCGGAGCGTGGTTATATCGGAGAAGTAATCGATGGCAAAAATCGACGGTGTACGCTTTCTCAACGGTCAATTCAAAAAGGCGCTGATCCTGGAGGGACCCGATCCCTCGCTGGACGGTTATCTGCTGGAGCAGGGCATTGAGCCGGACCGGCGCGACACCCAGGATGAAGATGAGGTCGTCCAGATCCTCAAGGAAGGCCAGCACGATCTGATCTTCAAGCGCAGCCGATTTCTCATCAACGAGCGGGTGCTGCAGGCCTCCGAGAACCTCGCCGCGATCATGCTATGTTGCATCGGGGACGATTCGGTCGACAAGCAGGCGTGCGCGCGCGAGGGCGTGCTGGTGATGAATGACCCGATCAGTAACGGCTGGTCGGTGGTGGAGTTGGTCTTCGGCGAGATGATCACCATGGCCCGGCGGATCTATGACTCGGTGGACCAGTCCAATCGCCACCAGTGGAGCAAGGATAATAAGCAACGCTACGAGCTGCGCGGAAAAACCCTGGCGATCATCGGGCTGGGAAATATCGGCAAGCAGATCGCCCAGCTGGCCAACGCCTTTCATATGGACGTGTGTTTTTATGACTCCAACCTGGTCGCCCGCGAGGTCGGCCAGGCACTGGGGTGGCGCTCGCTGGACAGCATCGCCCAGGCGTTTCGGGTGGCCGATATCGTCACGGTGCACGTGTCGGCCGAAGACGTCATGGGCACCTCCAATGAGCTCTTGCTCAATTATGAGGAGCATTTCTCCCAGATGGGCAAGGAGCGCGACGCCAATAGCCCGCGCATCTTCGTGAACGCCTCGCGCGGCTTTGTCCACGACCCCAAAGACCTGGTGCAAGCGGTCGACTCCGGGGCGATTCGCTACGCGATGGTCGACGTCTTTCCCGAAGAGCCCGGCACCAAGCGCGACCCCTGGCATAACCCCTATGCCGACAATAAGCGCATCTTCAGCACCCCGCATATCGGCGCGGCCACCGAGGAAGCCCAGCCGCGTATTGCCAAGCATATCGCCACGACCACCCGCCTGCTCAATTGCTATGGGACGGTGCGCGACACGGTTTTTGCCCCGGGCATCAGCATCGGCGTGGAGATGGAGAAACCCGAGGTGATCCTGGCGGTGGTCCACAGCGACGTGCGCGGGACCAAAAAGGCGGTCGATGACTGCATCTATGAGGCGGGGCTGAGCAACCTGCAGTCGCGCCACCGCGACTTCTCGCGCTACGGCATCGCCTACGACGTCAACGCGCTCGACTCGCCGGTGAGCGAGGCCCAGCTGCGCACGCTGGTCGCCAAGGCCCGTGAGATCTCCGGGGACCCCAGCGCGATTCGCTCGCTTCGGGTCATCGAAGTCAACCAGGGGCATTGCGCGCTCGAATAAGCACCTTAAAGACCGGTATCGAGCTTCAAGATGGCCATAAAGACCATGACGACGACCAGGATAATGACCCCGTAGCGCGTCAGGGTCGAGTAGGCGGCCATGCGGTGCTTAAACGCCTCGACGCTTTTTTCGTCGTAGCGGTCGGCCAGGTGAGCCAGGCGCTCATCGAGGCGCCCGGAGGCCTCGCCGATATCGATATTTTCGAGCACGTCGGCCGGCAGCGCCCGAATCCGAAACAGCGCCTCGGCCAGCGTGTGGCCGTTCTCGATCATTTCCTGGGCCTGGGGGGCCGACTTCAAAATACCGGGGTGATTGGACGCCTCGCTGGCCAGCTCCAGGCCCTGATAGACCGACATTCCGCCGGCAATTGCCTGCTGCAAGTAGCGGCAAAAAAGCGAGATCGCCGACAGGCGCCCCGGCTCGCTGACCGTCGGCAGGCGCAACCAGATGCGCGCAAAGATATCGCGCGGGGCGAAGTCCACCGGAAGATTCAGCCAGATAAAACTCAGCAGAAAACACGCCAGCCCAAGAATCGCCGACTCGATGGCCGATTGGATCCCGATCTGGATCATCCGGTCGACGACATCCTCGGAGAAGGCCATATTGATAAAGTCGCCGCCGAGCAGGTTTCGAAAGACGATCAGCCCCAGGGCGATCAGGATAAGCGGCTCGACCATGGCCATGACGAAGGCGTGTTTTCGCTTATAGCGCTTTCCGTAGATCACCGAGAGTTGCTTAAAGGTCTCGGGGAGCACGCCCTGCTCGTCGGCGACCAGGATAAGCTTTCGCGCCGAGGGGTCCAGAATGCCGTAGCGCGCAAACGCGCCCGCCAGCACGTCCCCGCGCTCCAGCAGCGCCTCGCGCAGCCGGTCGATCGTCTTGCGATTGAAGGCCTGGCGAGCCAGAATATCGAGGATGCGCGCGTAGCCGATGCCGCTCTCCAGGCCGTCGGCGAAGGTCTGGCAGAATTTTTCGGCCTCCGGGTCACTCAGATAGGTTGAACCCTCGCGCACCAGGGCATCGGGGGTGCGGTGATCTTGCGGCGCGCGCGAATTGGGGGCATCGTGGGAGTGAGGGTCGGCGCGCATTTTCTGAGTTCCTAATTAAAGTTGACCTGGATCGAATCTTGCGAGGATTATGCCTCGGCAGCGCTTTGGGATCCTGGCGTTGAATGAATAATTCGCCAAAGTCCTTTGTTCGTCTGCCGGTGCAGCATATCGGTATCGCCGAAATAATGCATCCGAACCAATACCCAATAAGACCATTTTTTCACCCCACACCTTGAATCCACTACGCGGGCCGGCCCATGCGTCCCCCGGCGCCGCTCTCCCCGCGCCGGCTCTGCCGGAGGAGCCTTAAATTATGTACGAGAAGCAGACCCAAATGATCAGCCTGATGAAGGAAATCCTGCAGGATAAGTACCTTCATTTGCAGGTGCATCACTACACGCTCAACGAGAATCTCGACCAGGGCAGCGTCGATATTCACTGCCGCCTCTCGGATCAGAATGACGAGAGCTTTGAGGTCGAAGGAGTCGGCGTGGGCGTCATCGACGCGCTGTTTGACGGGCTAAAAAAGCGCATGGCCGACGCATATCCCTCGCTGAAGTCGATTCGCTTCTCGGAGTTTTCCATCGAGGGGCTGGTCTCGCGCGACGACGGCCCGGATATCGCCACCAAGGCCGAGGCGCTGGCCAAGGTCGGGATCGCCAATAGCGAGAACCGCGAGTTTCTCTTCGAGGCCAGGGCGCCGTCGGTGAGCCGGGCGGGCATCGAGGCGACGATCCTGGCGGCGGAGTACTTCGTCAACAGCGAGTGCACCTACGTGCGCCTGCACGAGATCCTGGAGCATTATCGCGAGGAGGGGCGCACCGACCTGGTCGAGAAATACACCGACCTGATGGCCCGGGTGGTCCAGAATACCTCGTATAGCGAGGTCGTGGAGCGGATTCGCAAACAACTTACCTGACGCCGAACCCAACGGAGGCCCGCGCCAGCGCGGCGAGCGCCAGATACCACCGGGAATCCAGCGCGCCGAGTGGGCTGGTCTGTGCCGGTTTGCCGGCTATCCTCGCGCTGCCATCATCGGTATGATCACTCATCGGGAAGCTCTCCATCTCGTTTGCGCCGTTTTTTAAGTTTGCGCACCAGTAGTTTATCAACCCGGCGCCCGTCCATATCGACGACCTCGAAATGCAGGCCGACGGCCTCCAGCTCATCACCCACTGCGGGGATGCGCCCGAGAAAATGCAGGACCAGCCCGGCGACGCTCTGAAAGTCGCCCTCCTCCTCGGCCTCCATCTCCTTGATCCCCAGCGCATCTTTAAAGTCGTCGATGCTCGCCATGCCGCCGATCAACCAGCTGCCGTCGCGCCGCTGGAGGATCTCGGGGTGGCCGAGCTCCTTTTCGTTGGGAACCTCCCCGACGATGGCCTCCAGGATGTCGATAATGGTCACCAATCCGGCGGTGCCGCCGTACTCGTCGACCACCAGCGCGATATGTTTTCCGGAGCGCTTAAACTGCTCAAGCGCCTTGAAGGCTGGCATGGATTCGGGGACAAAGAGGGGCTGCTGCAGCCCGCTCATCAGGTTGAATTCATCGGCCACACTCTGCTCGGCAAAGAGGCGCTTGACCGAGGCCATGCCGACGATCTCGTCTTTGCTATCGTCGTAAACCGGCAGATAGGAGTGATGCGAGGTCTTGATCTTCTCCAGGTTCTCGGCGTCGGCATCCCGAATATCGATCGCCTGGATCTGGGTGCGCGGGGTCATGACGTCGCCGACATCCCGGTCGCCCAGGCGGATGATGCGCTTCATCATTGCCTCCTCGGAGGGCTCAAGCACCCCTGAGCGGGTGCCCTCCTCGATGAGCAACTTTACCTCTTCCTCGGTGATCGCGGCGCGCGCGGCGCCCTTAAACCCGATCAGGCGCAGCACGGTGCGCGTCGACCAGGTCAGCACGCGCACCGCCGGGCGCGCGACAAGCGCCAATAAAAGGATGGGGCGCACCACCACCACCGCGATGCGCTCGGGATGCGCCATGCCCAGATTCTTGGGCGCAAGCTCCCCGACCACCAGCGAGAAATAGGTGATCGTCGCGACCACCAGCCCCAGCGCCAGCCCGTCGCTATAGGCGCTCAGAAATCCAATTTTCGCAATATATACGCTCACATGCTCGGCGAAGGCCGCGCCGCCGAACGCGCCGGCGAGCACCCCCACCAGGGTGATTCCAATCTGCACGGCCGCCAGGAAATCCCCGGGCTCCTCCAGCAGCTCGAGCACCCGCTTGGCCCCCGCGCTGCCGTCATTCGCCATATGTCGCAGCCGCGGGCGGCGCGAAGACACGATAGCCATCTCGGACATCGCAAGCATGCCATTGAGCACAATCAGCAAGACGATGGCGAGTAATTTAAGTGAGATCATTCAGCGGTCCTTAATCCTCAAATATGTGCGGACAAATCAGCGCAGCATGAGGCAGCCTTATCGGCCCAGCCTAAGGTTTTAGGGCGCAACTGACCAGTAGCGGTATGCGCTGGCGGGTCCATAGAATCAATATTGATTATTCGAATCGGATCAGTGCGCCGGGGAGTACTCAGGTCAGCAGTTCGACTGACTCATCCTCGTCGAGGCGCCAGGTTTTGTGCTCGCGGAACATCGTCTCGATCTGGGCGGCGGGAACCGCGCGGCTAAAATAGAAGCCCTGGCCGTACAGACACCCCAGCTCGCGCAGGAAGCGCCACTGGGCGGCGGTCTCGATGCCCTCGGCCAGCGAATTCATCTGGAAGTTGCGCGCCAGCTGGACCACGGTGGTCACGATATTGGCGTCGCGCGGGCTTCCGGGGACCCCGTCGACAAAGGAGCGGTCGATCTTCAGGGTGCGCACCGGCATATGCTTGAGCCGCTCCAGGGAGGAGTAGCCGGTGCCGAAGTCGTCGATGGAGATATTGAGCCCGCGCTCGCGCATCTGAGACATGATCGACTCGATGCTATTGGGGCCTTTCATGGTCGCGCTCTCGGTGATCTCCAGCTCGATATCCTTGGGGGAAATATGATGGCGCGCGATCGCGTCGCTGATCTTGTCGACCATTTTGTCACGCCATAATTGCCGGGTCGACAGGTTGACGGCGACGTAGAGCTTCAGCCCCTTCTTTTGCCATTGATGCAGTTGGCGGCAGACCTCTTCGAGCACCCAATCGCCGATGGGGACGATCAGCCCGGTTTCCTCGGCAATGGGGATAAAGATCCCCGGCGAGACCATGCCATCGTCGGGGGATTTCCAGCGCAGCAGCGCCTCCACGCCAACCATGGTGCCGGTCTTCAGGTCAATGATGGGCTGGTAGTGGACCAGAAATTCGTCGCGCTCCAGCGCGTGGTGCAGCTGGGTATTCAGCGAGAGCAGATGCTGCTGGCGCCGGGCGAGCTCCCCGGCGTAGAAGCAATAGCCACTGCGGCCCATTTCCTTGGAACGGTTGACGGCGCGGTGGGCATGCTTGACCAGGGTTTCGGGGTCCTGGGCATCGCTGGGGTAGAGGCTGATTCCGATGCTCAGGGTGACGAAGGACTCGTTTCCAAGCAGTTTGATGGGTGTCTTCATGGCCTCAAGCAATTTATCGGCCTGCTCGCGCACCCACTCCAGGCGTTGCTCATTATCCTCGGTGCCTTCGGCGGATTCCAGATAGATCAGATATTCGTCCGCGTTGGGGCGGGCGAGCAGCGCCTGCTCGCCGTAGACCTCGCGCAGCCGATTGGCCACCTCGATGATCAACTCGTCGCCGGCCTTGTGGCCAAGGATATCGTTGACCAGGTGGAAGCGGTCCACGTCGACATAGAAAAGCGCGCCCAGGCGCGCGGTGTCCGACACCCGCAAGGCCAGCTCCTCCAGGAAACGCACCCGGTTGGGAAGCTCGGTCATGGTGTCAAAATACGCGATATATTCCAGGCGTTCTTCGGCGCGCTTTCGCTCGGTGATATTGATCAGGACCCCGGCCACCGAGACCCGCTCACCGTTCTCATCGCGGCGCACATGCCCGCGATCCTCGAACCATAATTTGCGCGAGCCGTCGGCATGCCACAGCCGGTACTGGACGATATACTCGTCAGAATGCTCGATCTGGGCCAGGACCTCATCGCGGGCGCGAAACCGGTCGACCGGCTCGATCTGCTTCTGCCACAGCATCGGGTCGGACTGATAGTCCTCGGTGCTGATTCCCAGCAGGGTCGTGGAGGCGGGGCTTGCGTAGCTGATGGCAAAGCCGGGGAAGCTCGACATATACATGATGTCGGGGACCGTCTCGACCATCTGGCGGAAGCGGCGCTCGGAGGCGCGAATTTCGCTGAAAAGTTCGTGGCGCTGCAGGGCGACACCGATCTGGCGGGCGATGGATTCCACCAGCGTCAGGTGGCGCTGGTCAAAGCCCTCGCCCTGGCCGCGCATCGCCAGGCTCAAGACCCCGACGCACTCCCCGGCCACCGTGATGGGACTGGCGAGGATGGAGCTAAACCCGACTGACTTAAAACCCTGATAGGTGAGGTCGGATTTTTTATAATCGTTGATAATGATGGAGCGCAACGCCTCCATGACCTGGCCGGTAATTTTGCCTGTCGCGTCAAAGGGTTTGGTCAGCGTCTCCTGTTCAGCCGGGCTGGCGCCGACCGCCCAGCGATAGGCCATCATGCCATTTTCGGCCTTGAGCGCCACACCGCCCATCTCGGCGCCTGTGAGCAACATGGCGGCGTTGACCGCTTTTCGCCCCAGTTTTTCGACGTCCATTTCCTGCGACAGGCTCTCGACCACCGCGCCCAGGCCCTCGATATGCTCGCGGGCTTCGGTCGCGGCCCGGAAGTCCTGGTAATCGCCGACATACGCCACGACCGCGCCGTGCTCATCGCGAATCGGGGCGATGCTCAGTTGCACCGGCAGCGCCGTGCCGTCCTGGGTGCAGCGCAGCACGTGCCCCTGCCATAGACCCACTTTCTTGGCGGCCTCGAGCACCGCGCGGGGTTGGGATTCCGCGGGTTGGCCATCGACGGTTAAAAAGTCGGTGGGTTTGCCCAGAATTTCTTCTTCCTTATAGCCAAAAAGCTCGCAGAAGGCCTGGTTGACCCGCAGGATCTGGTCTTCGAGGTCGACGATGATAATGCCGTTGGCCACGGTCGCCGCGATGCCCTCGAGCTCGCGCTCGCGCGCGGAGAGCTCATCCTTCCACAGCTGAAGGGCCTTTCGGTAGCGCCGAATCACGGAAAAGAAAAAACCCACCCCAATAATCGCGCCGCCGATCGGCGGCACAAGCAGCCAAAACTGCGAGCCCGTGCTGTCCAGACCCAGCGCCGACACCACCGCCCGCGATCCCATCGCCCACGCCCCGACCGCCACCGCATAACCCACAGCAAGCATCGTCACCGAGAATTCCCGGCCGTCTGGTGGTTTTGGCGTTTTGTCCGCTTGGATCATGGTCGACATCTCATAACGATATTCTTTTTATCACGTATTGGCCGCGTCTGCGCAAGCGCAAAAACCTCGCAGCATCGGGGTTCGGTCGGGGTTTGCGCAAATTTCCTGCTCCCCCGGGTCCGCGCCTCGACCCGGGCAGCCCGGCGCCCGTGATCAACGTTGATATTTTCGTTATATCGCGACATCTTTGAGCTGAGTGTCGGCGCCCCCGGCATGGGAGTGCTCGATATTTTCGCTGCATCCCAAAATTCACGCACCACTCTCGACAACCACAATTCGCATTGTGCGTTAGACCCGTGTTTTTTTCAACTATAACGATTTTATTTCACTGCCGCGTACATCTCGCGCTCGCCCCCCTTTGACCATCCATATAAAACCGAACTCCCGGCTGTAAAATCGGCTGACATATGAAATTATCCGACGAATATACGCCCGAAACTTCCAGCGGACCGCTCACGCGGGACTATATCGGAAAACCCAGCGCCTCGGCGCCGGGGCGGGGATTGACGATCTTTCAGCACCAGCGCGGCTACCGATTCGGGCTCGATGCCCTTTTGCTGGCGACCGATCTGCGCCGTTTCGGGCTGGCGGATGCGCGCGCCGACGCCGCCGCCGCAACGCGCCCGACGGTGGTCGAATTGGGCGCCGCCCAGGGGATTGTGGCGCTTTGCATCGCGCGCCAGTTCCCGCAGGTCGACGTCGTCGCCCTGGAGCGCCAGGAGGCGCTATTTGAGCTCTTGAATCGCAATATCGAGGTCAATCACCTTGGGGATCAGGTGCGCGGGATTCGGGTGGATATCCGCACGATCGTTGCCGGGGGCTCGACCAATGACCAACCGGGGATCGCGGCGCACTCGGCCGATCTGGTGGTGTGCAATCCGCCGTATTTCAGGGAAGGGGCCCGCCGCCCGAGCCAGAACCCGGAGCGCGCCGCGGCGCGCCACGAGCTGCACGGGGGGTTGAGTGATTTTGTCGACGCCGCCCGCTATATTCTCACCCAGCGCGGGCACCTGAAGATCATCTTGCCGCCCATTCGGCTGGCGGAGCTCTTGAGTTGCGCCGCCGGCAGCGACCTGGCCCTGGAGACGCTGCGCTTTTTTCACTCCCGCGCCGCCACCGACGCCTATCTGGTGGAGTGCGTGCTTCGCCGCGGCGGCTCCCCGGATATGCGGGTGCTCCCGCCGCTTTATATCTACCAGAATGCCGACGACTATAGCGATGAGGTCCGCCAGCGCGTCGACGATGCGGCTACTTTAGCCAACGATCTGAGGCAGTTATGAGGTTCATATTGCTCTTGACATTGCTCCTTTGCAGTGGGGCCCTGGGCGCATGCGCCACACCCGACGGCCCGCGTCCGGATCCCCGGATCATGGCGCTTGAGCGCGGCCAGAACGCCGTCGAGGCGGGGCTTGAAGACGCGGCGAGCGCGTCGGAATCGGTCGATGCATTCGTCGTGCGCATGCGCCAAAATCCCTGCCAGTGCGACGCGCCGCCCGACGAGATCTATATTCACGAGCGCTGGACCCGCGTGTATTTGGACGGGGACGAGGCGCTGCTCGCCGCCCTTCAGACGACCCAGTCGCGCGCCCGGGAGCACGTCCGGCTCGAGACGCCGTCGGTGCGCGGCGCTCTATTGGGCAAGACCCGTCTTAGCGCCCGCGGGATCGCCTACCCGATCTTTGAGGTCCTGGCCCTGGAATGAGCGTCATCGGCGAAGCGCCGCGCGATCATCTTCGACGTCCACCCCGTAGCGTCGCGCCAGGCCCTCGCCGGTCGCCTCGATCATGCGCGCGCGCACCAGCTCATCCATCGGCACTTTATAGCGCTCCACCTGAAGGACCATCTGGGCCAGGGTGTCGGGCTTATAGCCGAGGTCGGCCTCGATAAACTCGACCACGGTCGGGGCGGCGTGCATGGCGGCCGGGGCGGTGCTCATAAAATTATTCAGAAAACGCAGCGCCCGGCGCACGCTCCATTCGCCGCGCGACATCACCGGCAATTCGTGGGTAAGAAGCAGCGCCTCGACCTGCAGGCGCTGCAGCCGCTCCAGGCTGATCAGATAGGGCTGCACCCCCTGCATCTGGCGCGGGATCCCCAGCGTGCTAAAGCCGCCGGCAAAGACCGTGCGCCGCGCGGCATCGTAGAAGCTCAGGTGCCCCGGCGCCGGGCCCGGGGTCGCCAGCACCTCGAACTCGAAGGTGCCGGCACAGACCGTCTGCGCGTTTCGCAGCGGAATAAAGGGCATGCGCGCGGGCATCGGCGGGAAATACGCCGCGATAACCTGCTCCACGGCCTCAAGATCTTCGGCGCCGTAGCCGATATCGAGCGCAACCAGGGCGCGGGCGGTCGCGCGAAACGCGCCGCGGCGCGCGGCAATATGCGCCTCATAATGCGAGGGTTCGACCATATCGGGGCTGAACGCAAAATGATCCGCGCCCGCAATATTGGCCGCCGCTCCCAGCACACCGATATCCCAACTGGTATAAAGGACCCGCTCGATCGCGCTGAGTCCCACGCCCAACTCGCGCAAAGCCTCAGACAACGCGTCGAACTGAGCCGGGTGCCCGGCGTTGATCAGCGCGGGCGCCTCGCCTTCGAGCAAATAAATATGCGTCGGTGCGCTGAAAAGCTCGGGCAATCCCGCCAGCGGGCTCAGGGTGATGCGCTGGACGTCGGGGGCGACGCGCTCAAGCTCGTACATGGGGTCTGCGGGGCAGGAGTGACTCGCTCAAGATGCCCCGGACAAAGGTCTTTGCCCGGGGCGCAAGCTTTAGCCCTGGTAGCTAAAGCGCAATTCGTAATCGCATAAAAAGAAGATATCGCCGTCCTCAATGCGCTTGGATTCGATCCGATTTCCGCGATACTCGATGCCGTTGGTCGAGCCGAGATCCTTGATATAATAATTGCCGTTTCGGTGGATCACCGCGCAATGCTGGCGCGAGATATTTCCGTCCCGAATGGTCAGGTCGGTCTGCTGGCTGCCGCGACCGATGATAAACTTATCGTTATTGACCAGGTATCGGTTATTATTGAAGATCAGATAGAGCGCGCCGCGCCCGGTGCCCGGCTGGGGCGCAGCGGGTGCAGGGGCCGCAGCAGGCTGGGCGTAGCCGCGACTGGGCGCGGGCGCCGGCGGCTGCTGATAGATCGGCTGTGCCGGCTGGCCGGGGCGCGGCGGGGGCGGGGGCGGCGGCGGGCCGCCCGGGCCGCGCGACGGTGCTGCTTGCTGCGGGGCGTATGGCTGCGGGCCGCCCTGCACCGCTGGAATATGCTGGAAGGTGCGATGATCCATCGCGCCCCCCTGCTGGCCGCGCCCCCAATTTTGCGCAGCGCGCGGGGGCGCCTCGGCGTAGGGCGGCTGCCCGGCCCCGCCGGCCATCTCACCCGGGGCGTAGTCGCGACTTCGGGCATAATGGCGCATCGACTCATTGATGAGATAATCCATCGAGCAACCCAATTCCTGGGTCATCTGCTCGAAGGAATCCCACAAATAATCTCGGCAATAAAAGCTGCGAAGTGTCTTTCTATTCTGGTCAGTCATCGAGATACTTCCCCTTCTGTCGGCATGGGGAGCAAAGCGCTTGGAGGTCTCGCCCACTAAACGCAATCAGCTTGGTCTACTTGCTTCGGGCATCAAGCTGGCACCCTAGCACACCGGGATAAAAGATGTCTACAATTGAGTTTGTTTTCGGGCACTTCCGGAAATTGGCGCCTGTGGGGTGCCGATTTCGCCGTGCGAACCCCGCCCCATCGCGCCAGCCTTGAGCGTGCTCAAACTTCAAGTGGAATAACCGGTCGACTTTTGGGAGTTGGTGTGTAGGCTTGGGCGTGCTGCTTGCTGGCGAGCCCAAGCTCGCCTTATTTATCTAAACCACCCAAATTTGATCTAAGAGGGATGCTATGAAGACACTCGCCGCCGTCGCCTGGAAAGCCAAAGCGCCGCTGGAGGTTATCGAAGTGGATCTGGAAGGGCCGCGCGACGGTGAGGTTCTCATCGAGATGCACGCCTCGGGCGTGTGCCATACCGACGCGTATACACTCAGCGGCGCGGACCCGGAGGGGCTTTTCCCGGCAATCCTGGGCCACGAAGGCGCGGGCGTGGTGGTCGAGGTGGGCCGCGGGGTGACCAGCCTGCAGGTCGGTGACCACGTCATCCCGCTCTATACCCCGGAGTGTCGCCAGTGCGAGTATTGCCTGAACCCGAAGACCAACCTCTGCCAGGCGATCCGCAGCACCCAGGGCCGCGGGCTGATGCCCGACGCGACCTCGCGCTTTAGCCTCAACGGCAAACCGATCTTCCATTATATGGGCACCTCGACCTTCTCGCAGTATACCGTGCTCCCCGAGATCGCGGTGGCCAAAATCCGCCCCGACGCCCCGCTTGAAAAGGTCTGCCTGCTCGGCTGCGGGGTGACCACCGGGATCGGCGCGGTGACCCGCACCGCGCGGGTCGAGCCCGGCTCCAATGTCGTGGTCTTCGGGCTTGGCGGCATCGGGCTCAACGTGATCCAGGGCGCCAAAATGGTCGGCGCCGACATGATCGTCGGGGTGGATATCAACCCCGATAAAGAGGCGCTTGGGCGCGCGTTTGGCATGACCCACTTCGTCAACCCCAACGAGATCGTCGACGACCTTGTCGGGCACCTGGTGCAGCTGACCGGCGGGGGCGCCGACTATTCTTTCGAGTGCATCGGCAACGTCAATTTGATGCGCACCGCGCTGGAATGCGCGCACAAAGGCTGGGGCGAGAGCATCATCATCGGGGTCGCCGGCGCCGGCGAGGAGATCGCCACGCGCCCGTTCCAACTGGTCACCGGGCGGGTGTGGAAGGGCAGCGCGTTTGGCGGCTACCGCGGGCGCACCGATGTCCCGAAGCTGGTCGATTGGTATATGGACGACAAGATCGAGATCGACTCCCAGGTGACCTATGAATTCGGCCTGGAAGATATCAATAAAGCCTTTGATATGATGCACGAAGGCAAGGCCATCCGCAGCGTCATCAGATTTAAATAGGTTATGAATTCGCCGCAGATCGGCTGCAAAAAAAGCGGGGCGCCCTTTCGGGGCGCCCCGCTTTTTTTGCATCCGCTCCATGCCCTATTCGGCCGGGCTCAGCTCCGCCTTGGAGCCTTCTTTGCTCTTCTCCAATTCTTCCCCCTTCGCCTTGGCCCAGAGACGCTCCTGGACCGCCTTGGAGGGCAGCGCCCAGGCCGGGTCGTAGCCGAAGGCTTCGCGCGCCGAGCGCGGCAGGAAATCCTCCCCCAGGATATCGAAATGCTCCAGGGTCAACAGCGCCGGGTGCGGCAAGCCGCAGGCGTAGGTCAGCTCCATGATCTCATACTGAAGATTGAGCGCATAGTTGGCAAAACGCACCGATTTATACGTGGGGTCAAGCCCGCGCATCAGCCATTTATTCTGGGTCGTGATCCCGGTGGGGCATTTGTTGGTATGGCAGAGCTGGGCCTGAATGCACCCGATGGAGAGCATGGCCTCGCGGGCCACCGCGATCATATCGCAGCCCAGGGCGTGGGCCAAAAGGGCCGAGTGCGGCATGCCCAACTTGCCCGAGCCCACGAAGACGATCTTGTCGGTGAGACCGCGCAGCGCAAACTCGCGGTATACCAGGGGGAAGCCGATCTTGAACGGGTAGGAGACGTGATCCGAGAAGGCGAGCGGCGCCGCGCCCGTGCCGCCCTCGCCGCCGTCGATGGTGATAAAATCAACCCCGCGCGTGCCGTCGAGCATCAACTCGGCCAACTCCACCCAGAAACCCATCTGCCCGACCGCGGATTTGATCCCCACCGGCAGCCCGGTCTCCCGGCCGAGCATCTCCACGAAGTCGAGCATCTCGTCGGCGTTGGAGAACGCCGAGTGAGACGCGGGGCTCACGCAATCGCGGTCGCGCGGGATCCCGCGAAACTCGGCGATCTCCGCGGTGATCTTGGCCATCGGCAGCACCCCGCCGTGGCCGGGCTTGGCGCCCTGGCTCAACTTGATCTCCAGGGCGCGCACCGGGTAGCGCGCAATCACCTGCTTTAACTTCTCAAGACTGAAGTTGCCCGCCTCATCGCGGCACCCAAAATAGCCGGTGCCGATCTGCCAGACGATATCACCGCCGTGATCATGGTACGGGGTCACCGACCCCTCCCCCGAGTTGTGCATGCAGTGGGCCATCGCGGCGCCGCGGTTGAGCGACTCGACCGCCGGCGCGCTCAGCGAGCCATAACTCATGGCCGAGATCATGAGGGTCGACTCCGGGCGAAACGCCTTGGCGCGCCCGCGCGCCGCGCCCCACACCTTGCTGCACTCAATCGTGGGCAACGCCCCCGGCTCGCGCGGCAGCGGCTTGAAGGCGAAGGTCGCGTGCTTGATGATCAGATAATTGGGCTCCAGCTCAATGCTCGTATCGCTGCCGAAGCCATAATAATTATTCTGGCGTTTCGAGGAGGCGTAGATCCAGCGGCGCTGATTGCGGCTGAAGGGGCGCTCCTGATTGCTATTGGTCACAATATACTGGCGCAGCTCCGGGCCAATCCCCTCAAGGATATAGCGCAGGTGACCAATAACCGGGAAATTGCGCAGGATCGTATGCTTGGATTGGACCACGTCATAGATTGCAACTCCCAGAAGGAATACGACCAACAGGCCAATCAATCCAAAAAAAATCAGAGTCGTCATACCCATCGTTGAATGTCCCTGAAGAATAAACCGAGAACGCGAACCCGACGCGTATTAATCGCGCCGATAGAGACCCAAAGCACCCAGGCATGCCGCGAAATTATCACGGCCAGCAACATACCGACGATGAGGGCAATGCTCAAAATCTCAAGTTTGAATATGTTGCCAATCATCCCGATATAATGGACGCCGCGAAATGCCAAGCGCGATATCAGCGCCCCCCCTTTTTTTGCCCGGTGCGCGGCGTTATTCGGCGGGGATAGGCTCGGCCTCGGTGGTTTCGCTCATGGCGATGCGCGCCGCCGGCACGCCGGCGCTTGCCTTGGCGGCTTCCTGGTTCTTCTTCGCCTCGGCCCAGATCCGCTCCTGCTCGGCCTTGGGCGGCAGCGCCCACTGCGGCTCGTAGCCGAAGACGTCGCGCGCCGAGCGTGCGCTGAAATCCTCCCCCAGGATATCGAAGTGCTCAAGGGTCACCAGCGACGGATGCGGCACGCCGCAGGCGTAGGCCAACTCCATGATCTCGTACTGGAGGTTGAGCGCATAGTTGGCAAATCGCACCGATTTATGCGTGGGATCAAGCCCGCGCATCAACCATTTATTCTGCGTGGCGATGCCCGCCGGGCACTTATTGGTGTGGCAGCGCTGCGCCTGAATGCAGCCGATGGCAAGCATGGCCTCGCGGGCGATCGCGATCATATCGCAGCCCAGGGCGTGGGCGAGCAGCGCGGATTGCGGAAAACCAAGCCGGCCTGAGCCCACGAAGACGATCTTATCGGTGAGCCCGCGCAGCGCAAATTCGCGATAGACCCGCGGGAACCCAACCTTGAACGGGTAGGAAACATGGTCCGAGAAGGCCAGCGGCGCCGCGCCCGTGCCGCCCTCGCCGCCGTCAATGGTAATAAAATCGACCCCGCGGGTACCGTCGGCCATCAGCTCGGCCAACTCCACCCAGAAATCCAACTGCCCGACGGCGGACTTGATCCCCACCGGCAGCCCGGTTTCCTGGCCGAGCATCTCCACGAAGTCGAGCATCTCGTCGATATTAGAGAACTCCGAGTGCCCGGCGGGGCTGACGCAATCGCGGTCCCTGGGGATGCCGCGAATCTCGGCGATCTCCTCGGTGATCTTGGCCATCGGCAGCACCCCGCCGTGGCCGGGCTTGGCGCCCTGGCTGATTTTGATCTCCAGCGCGCGCACCGGGTAGCGCGCGATCACTTTCTTGAGTTTCTCAAGATTAAAGTTTCCTTCCTCATCGCGACACCCAAAATAACCGGTGCCGATCTGCCAGATAATATCGCCGCCGTGACCGTGGTGCGGCGTCACCGAGCCCTCCCCGGAGTTGTGCATGCAGCGGGCCATCGCGGCGCCGCGGTTGAGCGACTCGACCGCCGGCGCGCTCAACGAGCCGTAGCTCATCGCCGAGATAAAGATGGTCGATTCCGGGCGAAACGCCTTGGCGCGCCCGCGCGCCGCGCCCCACACCTTGCTGCACTCGATCGTGGGCAATACACCCGGCTTGCGCCGGGGGGCGTTATACGGAAACCCCGAGTGCTTGATGATCAGGTAGTTCGGCTCCAGCTCGAAGAGATTATCGGTGCCAAAGCCGTAGTGATTATTCTGCTTCTTCGAGGAGGCGTAGACCCAGCTGCGCTCGTCGCGACTGAAGGGGCGCTCCTGGTTATTGCTGGTCACGATATACTGGCGCAGCTCCGGGCCAATCCCCTCAAGGATATAGCGCAGGTGGCCGACCACGGGAAAATTTCGCAGGATCGTATGCTTGGATTGGATCACGTCATAGATCGCAACCAGCACGAGAAATCCCACCAGAAGACCGATTAGTCCAAAAAAAATCAGAGTCACGGTGCTCATCGTTATTTGTCCCTGAACGATTAACGGAGAACGAGAACGATTATGTCGTAAATCGCGTGGGTATAGGCGGCAACCGCAAATCCACGCAGGTAAAAAATCACGGCGAGCATCGCCCCGGCGATGAAACGAAAGAAGAAAGATCCGAGTTCGAAAGCGTCGCCCATATTCCCGATATAATGGACGCCGCTAAATGCCAAGCTCGATATAACGACCGCCGAAATCGCGGCCAGCCACACCGGCATTTTTATCGCGCGCACTCCCAGCCAGAACAGCCCGCCCATCAAGAAAAGACGGAAGACAATCTCCTCATAAAGCCCGGCCCCCACACTCATGATCAGATTGCTAAACGCGGTCGGAGTCGGCGCGTCGCTGCCGCTTGCAAGCAAGGCATCCAGGCCCACAAACTGCATCACGCCTATTACCGCCGCCCCAAAAAAGAACGCGTAAATGCTGCTCTCAAGCAAGATCTTCGGCCACAATCGCGGGTCAAACCCACCTTTTTTGCGCATCCAGAACACCCCGCCCGCAAAGAGCAACAGTAGGACAAGGTTGAGCAGGAAATAATTCCAGAAATCATACCCGGCCAGCATCATGAGCGTGTTGGTCACGAAGTCCACGCCGTTTCGTACCCCTCCGGTGGCCAGCAACCCGAGCTGATAGATCACAAAAAGTGGAAAGACCAAAATAAGACTGGTCGACAACTCCCGGCTTTCCTTAAAATAAGATTGTATCGCTTGCTTCATAGGTTTTACCTTGTGAATTCGGAGATCGCAGCACGCCCAGCTTCGGGGCAACCTATAAACCAATCAACCCCTACAATCTATTCACCAACCACGCACAACCGTACTCTGGAGGGTAAGCGTTCAGTGGGTCACCAAAAATCCGGTTGCGCACGAAAAACCGGAGCCAGGGTATCCTTCACCCTGGTCGCCGCGACACGGCGAAACTTGATCAAGCGTTATAATATAGCGCGCCACCTGCGGCGCAAATACATTCCAACGCCCAGCACCGACAGCAATACCAGCAGCGGCGAGGGCTTTGCAGCTCCGGTCGCACACCCCGCGCAACCGCGCGACGCGCTCGCCCCGCCCCTGGGATCTTGCGCGGGGTCCTCGCCAGTCACATCGGCTTCGGCGCTTGCGTCCGGTGTACTACCGCTATCCGCTGGCCCCGCATCCGAGTCGCCAGGCACATCACGGTCACTATGATCGGGTAGCGGCCCGCACGCCTCGACATCCCAACCCACCTCATTCCAGCAGGGCCCCGCCTCGGCGAGTAGGTCCTCCAGCGGCGGATAGGGCGCATCGCCGCTTCGATCCCAGCGGAAGGGATGCGCCGCATTATTCGACAGATAATGATCACGCATGGCGCCCGGCCAGCCCTCATCGGCCATGCCGCCATTGGGCGTGTCTTCCTTAAGAAAGAAGATCCGTCCGGTAATACCCTGCCCCACCACAATCGTTCCATCCGATAAAATCGTCGGCGCACTCGCCATCGTACGCTCCCCAAAGCGCCAGATCTCCTCGCCGGTTTCCGGATCAAGCGCCCCAATGCCGCCCATCGCCTCATAGAGACGTCCACTCTTGCTCAAAACAGGCGTCGACCAGCCGCCCGAGCCGCTATAAACTTTGCGCCACTTCAACCCCTCATAATCGGCCGGATCGGGCATCTGCCCAGGGTTGGGACGCTCGGCGACTGGCTCATTCCAGAGCTTTTCGGTGTCCATCGCCCATAATACGCCTGGGCCCAGGGGAAAATGAAAATATGTTAAATACATCGTCCCGTCGGATGCAAAGACGGGGCGGTTTTGCCAGGTAATTGCTTTGCTTTGATTAAAGTTAAAGAGCGCCTTTCCGACCTGATTTTGCATATCAAAGCCATAAAGCATGCCATGAAAGGTCATCCCAAAAGCACGCTCATTCGGGCCAACCGCAAGCTCAGTCACGATCTCATCATATCTTCTTCCTGAAGCTTCCGAATACCCGAAAGGAAGCTCCATATCCCAGAGTGGTTCAAGGTTATTCAGTGCATAAAACACTCCATGCTGATGATCCACACCGTCTTCGGCAAGAGACTTATGTCGTCCACTGACTGCCAACTGACCACTCTGAGTACCCGCTAGTCGTGTTGTTCCCAATCGTGTTGCAAAATCATTCTGCCACACAAAGTGCCCGGTTTTGAGTACTGCACCACTTCGCGACAATCTAATAATGCCTGTGCGAAGGAGTTCATTCGTCCATGAGGGCATCGAGATGCCATAAGCGACTGAAATGCTGCCATCCTTATGAAGAACCGGGCCACCTTTCGCATTATACCAGATTCCCCCTGTGACATTCGCGGGTCCATCAGCAATGGTAAGATTTTGTCCCGGTAACACCGGCACCTCAGGTATATCAACCCGATGCGTCAAAAGTAGCTCACCATCTGAATTGATGGCATAAAAGACATCACCAATAAAAAAGTAGAGCGTCCCATAATAATCCATCACCATCGGTACCATTCGCGCCGTTTCTGGCTGGCAATCTTCTGGTGACGCCCTACACAAAGAGTCTTCCGGCGGATTGCAGAATTTATAGCGCCAACGCAGATTTCCCTGACTATCCAGGGAGTGAAGCGTCCAGCGCCCTGCCCAGAAATAGATATTATCATCGTCATCGACCGCAAATGGACCAATAGGTCCTGCGCAGGCCATAAATTTTGAGGCTAATTGCACACAATCGTCTGGATCTTCGCACTCAATCTTCTCGTCGCGCTCAGGCCTCCACGAGCGTGTGCAGTTTTTGCAGGTTGGTATCTCGGTGGTACGTCCTTCTTCACAGGCAGGAACTCCTGGGAAGGGCGCGCCAAGTAGTCCGGTATATTCGCAATGTTCGTCGGGTTCGCCGAAGTTTGCGGCGTTTGTGTCGGCGAAAGTTATAGATGGCCAAATAAAACAAGAAAACACAAACAATATAAGAAACAAATCGTATTTAGCGCGGCTTGGTTGCTTCATAAAATAACCCAAATCAATCTATAA